>Ga0137404_10000440_pt1 | contig 27403 bp, 24 predicted proteins | sample CZOMad2_1_16fung_FD_108285 | JGI IMG/M metagenome (GOLD analysis project Ga0137404, IMG submission 108285) | Vadose zone soil fungal communities from Angelo Coast Range Reserve, California, USA - CZOMad2_1_16fungal (Illumina Assembly) | ecosystem: Environmental > Terrestrial > Soil > Vadose... | reverse complement strand
CATGGGCTGTGATAGTCATGGCCAACGGCGCGGGTACGATTCGAGGATGATAGGAAGCGCTGAAAGCGCGACAAGTCGATGCCTAAGGCGCCACTGCTCCAGAAAGATGCCTTCGAGCAATAACGCATTTCGCGCTTTCAGCGCTCAATCAAACGACAAATTGCCGCACCCGAGGGCCGGGCTATTACATTTCGCGCCTTCGGCGCTCAAGACAACAACCTGCGGATCACATGATTTGATGAGTCAGGTATGTTAGTGCCCTTGAAAGGCCGGGCTAAATTCATCGCGACGCTACGCGTCGACAGAACCTTTTCAGAGCGTCCTTCAGTCTATAATCCCGACTTAACCCGAGATTCAATCACAAGACCAAAGTCTGTGCCACTTTATTACTTCCCGACGTTCTCTCGCGCGATCGCCGAACTAGTCGTATAGCTGTCGCGGGCGCGGACGACGAGGTTGGGAAAGCGTACGCGGACTTTGATCCCGCGCTCCGCTCCGGCGCTTGAGCTCTGTTTCGGATAGTAGCCGAGACTGTACTGCACGCCGAGTTCGGACGTGATCGCTGCAAAGGCCGGTCCGACGTCGCTAAGCTCGTCAGCCTTATAAAAGCGCCCGCCTGTTTTCTCGGCCAGCCCGCGCAGGTAAGGTTCGCTGACCGCATAACCCTTCATCAATCTCTCCTGCACTTTGCGCCGTGCCTTCTCGTTTTTGATTACGCTGAGGCGTTGTGGCAATTGGGGCAGAGTGTTGTATTGCACCGTGTAAACCAAAACGTCCTGCTCCGCGATCTCGGTCATCGTGGCCTTGAATGTCGCCGTACTGCTTTGATCGACGCCGTCGGTCATCAGCACGATCGCTTTGCGGCCGGGAATCTGGGCCATCCGCTTCAAGACAAAATCAACCGCGTCATAAAGCACGGTGCCGTCGGTGACTGCCGGGATGTGCAGCTTCGTTCGACGAACCGCGCTCACGTCTTCAGCTTCGGTCAGGACACTAATCTTACCGTCAAAGGTAATCGCCATCAGGCGATCATTCGCCCGCAAGCGGCCGACGAAAATATTCGCGGCTTCGCGAATCTGAGACATTTCAGATTGGGTTGAACCACTGACGTCCAACATCAACGCAACTGTGAACGGTCTTTCTACCGAAGCGAAGTACGAGACATTCTGTTCGACTCCGTCTTCGTAAATATGAAAGTCCTCTTTCTTGAGATTGGGAACGTAGCGGCCGTTGCGGTCCATGACCACAGCCGGAACTGTAATCAAACTGGTGCTGACGCGCACGACACTGCTTTCATCGATTTCGGGCGACGCACTTTCATTAACCTGTCGTGATTCCGTTTGATTGCTGGAATACGTGCCGCCTGAACGCAGCACGGGCGCTTTTCGCGTTGGTTCAATTGTCTGCGCGCAGAGTGCGCTGACCCAAACCAATGAAACCAGAGTTGTCAGAAATGCAGCCGGGATACGTAGAGTCATACTTTCGCCAATCTCCTTCTCAGCCTCAATGATTAAGAAAAGGACGAAGACCGCTGATATTTCAGTTGTGGGAGGCAGTGGGCTGTGGACAGTGGGCTGTGGGCAGGAGAGAGGAAAGGCGAAAACCGCCAATGGACGTCAAAGCCGCGTCGCGCGCCTGCCTGCCGCCCACTGCCCACCGCTCACTGCCCACTGCTTTCTGCCCACTGCTCTTTGCCCTTTCCCCCCTTTCCCTCTAACATCTTCGATCGCATGTGGCGCGGCATCAGATACACACTCTACGCAATCAGCGGCATCGTCCTGGGCGGATTGACCTTTGAAGCCGCCACGCTGCCGCGCGTCTCTGGTCTGGCCGATACGAACCCGGCCACGACCTCCATGATCGAAGCGCGTGTCCGCGAAGCGCAAATCAACGGCGCCCAACCAAAGCGCGTGCAAATCTGGGTGCCGCTGGAAAAGATTTCGCCACAGCTTCAGCGTGCCGTGCTCGCCGGCGAAGACACAAACTTTGCCACGCATCACGGCTTTGACTATGCCGCCATCCAAACGGCGTACGACCAGGCGCAGAAGGAAGCTGAGAAGGAAGCGAAGCAGGAAGGCGAAAACGATTCATGGCTGCCGAACATGCCCGACTTTAAGCGCGGCGCGTCGACGATCTCGCAGCAGTTGGCTAAGAACCTTTATCTCTCGAGCGAGCGCTCGTTCATGCGCAAAGGCCAGGAAGCCATTATCACTTACTTCATTGAACGCAGTCTTTCGAAGAAGCGCATCCTGGAAATCTATCTAAACGTGATCGAGTGGGGCGACGGCATCTACGGCGCGGAAGCAGCCTCTCAATACTACTTTCACAAGCCGGCCGCGAACCTAAACCCGCGCGAAGCCGCGTTTCTCTCGGCCATGATCCCCAACCCGCGCACCGTCTTCAATCCACAAGTAAATCCCAAACGCGTCGCCCGCCGCCAGAGAATTATTCTGCGCGGCATGCCGGCCGTGAGGATGCCTCCGGGAACGGGTTGATTTGGAGTGCGGCGACCTGTCGCCGCTTTGGTACGCCTGGCCCTTCTCTTATGAGAGCGCCAACGGCGCGAAATGCAATAGCCTGGGCCAGCGGCCCAGGTGCGGCGTTGTTAAGGGATAACAAGCGCTGAAGGCGCGTGATGTGTTCGGTTGAATTTGCTAGTCGAGGATTTATTTCGCCCCTTCAGGGCTTGGGCTTTCTTCTGATCATGGATCCAGGGACGATGCCCTGGCTATTTCATCTCACGCCTTCAGCGTGAAAACCAGATGAACCGAAAACAGGCGCCCGCTTATCTACCACGACTTTCTAACTCTGAGTGGAATTCCGCCCGAAGTGTTTGAGTATCGGCTGGGCAATCGTTCCGCGCTCGAATGGATCATCGACCAATCTCAAGTCAGCACCGACAAACGCAGCGGCATCACCAACGACCCCAACCGCCCCGACGATCCGCAGTACATTGTGAGGCTGATCGGACAAGTGACCACGTTAAGTCTCGAAACCGTCAAGCACGAACAATCCCTGGCCGAGTTGGAGCTTGTGAAGTCAGAAGACTCTCACGCATAAAGGCAACTTCAAACGGAATGTTTCGGCGCAGCATGAGGGTTTGGCGCCTCAACTTCACCAACATTTGCCTCAACCTGGGCTTGTTTTTCGGAGATAACCACATTTAGTTTGAGCCTTTGTCTAATGTGCATAGCGAGCTGGATTAGATAGACAAACAGGTACATCGCAAATATGCCGAGAAGGAGCCAAACGAATGACCCGGAAAATGGGCTTGCGATGTGCTTCACCAGCAAGACCGTGTGAAGTGTCAGTATTAGCAATAAGCCGATAGCAACAAGTCGAAACATGGCCGAAGTCTCTTTGTCGACGATTGTCATATGCCAACGCTGCGCTTCCAGTTGCTCTAATTTCTTCCGAAGCTCGGCAACTTCGAATTCCAGTTCGAGTTTGCTTTTGGGTTGCATCAATAGAGTTGCCCTTTCCTAAGCGCTTTCCAACCCTTCAACTCGGAATCTTCAACGGTGTGGACTTCGTGTCCGGGACAGGTCGCGTATGAGGCCGTGCGTCACACATTCATCAAGCAGCAGCTTCACAATCGAGCAAGCTTTCCTTGGACAATTCCAGGACGCCGCTAACCTGTTCGCGGGTTACGGTGGGAAACTGTTCGAGAAACTGCTCAATAGTTTCGCCGTCTTCGAGGCAATCGAAAAGGTTCTGGATCGGAACACGCGTGCCGCGAAAGACGGGTGTGCCGCTCATCTTCTTTGGGTTAACTTCGACAAAATCTGTGGCTTTCATGGTTCGCCTCAAAACCGACAAGTGTCAATGACCAGAGGAGAGTCTACTCCCAAGGTTGAATTCTTACTCAACGCTACCTTGGTCGACGACCCCAATACGATGTATCCCGTGCTTGGCGAGTACGGTATATCCCTTGTGGTTAGGGCCAACCGACAGAAGGCACCTCTCTTCATTTTTGCGATTAACTGAAAATCTTCGAATCTCAACAAAGACGGTGCGATGATCTCCACTCTTCGTTTTAGTCAGAATCTTGCCCTCGAGGTTAGCTATGCACTCGGCAATTCCAGGCACCGAAATCGTCTTGCTTGGCAGAGCAGAAAACCCATACGCTCGCATTTTGTCCATATCGTGCCCCGACTTTAATCCGCATTCAAGCACTTGCTGGGCGAGCTTTTCGCCGGGTACTGCAAGCACGCATTCTTCTGACTCTTCTAACAATTCATAGGAGTAGGAGCCTTCCTGAACAGCGAACGCCAGCATGGGCGGTTTATACGAACAATACATCGTAAAGCATAAGGTGATGATATTGACGCCGCTTGGAGCGGGTGCCGGAAGCACGCCCAGCATTATTCTAGAGGGCTGGAAATATTTGCGGAATTGCTGTCGAGTGAGGGAAGTGAATGGCTCTTGCGCCTTGTCGATGTCCATGCAAGGTCAGGATTCCTTTCCTTGGAATATCTGCTTTACTGCCCCACGAATGTCCTTTTGAATCGCGGTAAAAATCAATGCGAGAATCGCTATAACAACACCGAAGACGCCGTCGGTGATTTTTTTTGTCAACCCCGCTGGCAGATAAGGACCAAGTTTACCCCATAAGAATACGGCACAAACCGCCAGCGAGAAATAGAGGGGAATCTTCATGATGGACAGCTTCTTAGATAGGTTCATATCCTCGGATTTGAGCAAACCCAACTCGTTTTCCACGCTGGCTTTAACGCGTTCTGTTACGAAAGCGTGCTCATAGTGCGGCGGATCCACGCGCGAACTTACGTCCTGCAATATCGCCTTCAGTTCGAGCGCGCCAAGTTCGTCCGGGCTCTTTTTTCGGAGCCGGTAGGGCTGCTTGTCGGGCTTTTTTACCCCGCCCTGACCAGGGTGGGTGTTCTTGGGCTTTTGATTGAGCTTTGTGAATTCCATTCGAGCTAAGCGAGCGCCTACTTTAAGTTCCACAACTCTGGAGGAGTAATTGCAAACGACAACCCAGAAATCTCCCATGTAGCCTGGATCGGCATAAGTTACTTCTGCGACCAAACCAAGCTCATATAGATTCCCCACCGGGATGGCATGCGCCATGACATTCAGAGGGATATTTGCCTTTTCCGCAGAGAAAATCTTGGCCGTCGCCCCCGGATTGATCTGGAAAAACTGACCTTCTTCAAACGGGAACTGTTCCCAGCTTTCTTGTTCCTCGCCCTTTTCGTTTACTCGGCGAGAAAGGAACCAAATGCCGGTCCCAATACGGAGTTGGTAAGAAGCATAGCGAATGTTTGCACGCTTCGCAGTCTTTGGGGCAAACAAGTATCCCTGATCCAAGGCGGCCTCAATCTCACCATCCGTGAGTAGACCAGCTTGAGGGGCAATTTCCAGCGGCAGCATTCCAACGTTAGCATCCACATCAAAGTCAGGTTTGGTAACAGTTGCGGTATCAGACATTTTAGCTCTCCTTAAATCCTAAAGACCTAATGATTGAATCCTCATGTTCGGGCCACTGCCCCGAGTCAACCATCCGCTACAGCAGGTGGTACTGACCCTATCTTATCTCGATTGCGATGAAGATTCCTCGCTGGTCTTCATCGCGCATCGAGGAAAGACAGAGGTCAGAGAACAGAAGTCAGAGGTCAGTTAAGGCTTTGGCGGCGTGGTGCCACCGGGGCCTTTTGCCTTTGGCTTCTTGCGGTCGCTGGTTCGCGTGCCGCCGACCAATTCGTATTCGGGGCTGTCGGTGCCGTACTTGGCGCCGACCGCGGCCAGCACGCGCTTGTTCCAGTCGCCCGCTTTGTCTTCTTTGGTTTCGACGACATTTTGTTGCTCGTCGAGGGCCACACTGTTGTGGTTATAGCTGTCGAGTTCGCCGCCAAGATCGGTTATCAGCGCCTGGCCTCCGGCTGCGTTCAGATTGCCGCCGAAATCGGGTGCTGGGTCGATTTGTTTGAGTCCGGCAAGACGTTGCCGGGTGGTTTCAAGAACTGCTGAAGTTCGCCTTTGTCGGGCCATCCTGTCACCTCCTGGGTTGGGATGTTTACTGAGAGCCAGAAGCTTGCGAGGCTTACGGCGCGGAGTATACAGATCCCTTGCAAGAACGCAAGCATTTTATTGAGATTTGTTCAAAATAGGCCGAAATTTGAGGCGTTTTGGGCGGGATTCGAGTCGCTCAGCTCGCGATCCAAGTGAGTTGACGCGCGATTCAAGTGGCTTGGAGCGAGATCAAAGTCGATCAGATCGGGACGCGAGTGAGTTGGCGCGCGCGGCAAGTCGGTCGGATCCCGCGGCAAGTGAGTGAGGTCGGGAGGCGAGCGAGTTGCGGCGCGAGCCGAGCGAGTTGGATCGGAAGTCGATTGAGGTTGGATAGGAGGTCGAGTGAGTTCCATTGAAGGTCAAGTGACGTTGGATCGCGGGTAGTGCCTTAAGTTTTTTGTTTAATTCATGTGACTTCGTGGATCGTTTCTTGTGTCCGGAAAACTAAGGACGATCCACGAAGTCACACTAACCAACACGAAGCAAAACACTCCTGCGATTCGTCGGTGGGTAAACTGGACGACTCTACTTCATTAAGTCGGTGCAGTATGGCCTCACGGAACGGGCGCACGGAGACTCTTCAAACGGGTCGTCGCTTCGGTAACCAGATCCGCGGGCTGCAGGAGCCAGATGCGCACCGGATAGCTCTCCTCTTCGTAGATACGATTTGGGTGCGGGTCGCTGCTGGCGGTGGCGATGTAGCGGCCATCGTCACTGAAGGCGACGGCCGTTACTTTGCCCGTGTGTGGCAGGCGAGCAATCTCGATCACGCCTTCCGAAGGCTTCGTGTCAAAGACGTGCAACGTGCCATCGTCCGATCCGAGCCCCAGGTAGCGATCGTCGCGGCTGAAAGCGAGCGACTCAATCTTTGTGTTATCGAGTAACGATACCGGCTTCGCTGTCCGGCCCTTCGACAGATCCAGCAATTGACTCTTGTTATCTGAGTCCGCGATCACCAGAAAACGGCCGCGCGGACTAAGCGTCATGACGCGTACGTCAGTTTTCGCGAGACTGTCCGGCGACACGTTTCGGCCACTGCTAACATCCATTACGCTCGTAACGCCAAAGTCACGCTCGTCGATCAGTGCGAGACGTTGGCCGTCCGCCGAGAGGGACATCTCGACGACCTCATATTCGTAGCGAATACTTTTCCATTTGCGGTACGAGTCGCCGTTCAAGCGATACACGATTACCCAATTCTTGTCGTTCTTGTCCGGCCCGCTCAGCGCGAGGAACCTACCGCCCGGACTAACAGTCGCCTGCCCCACTTTTTCCAGCGAATCGCCGAACTCCGCCTTAATCTTTCTCCGGCCCCATATGTCCCACACCACGGCACTCTGGCCCTCGGTCTTAACTATGTAACCGTCGGTTGGTTTGAAATGGTCCAAGTCTTTCTCTTCCGATCCCGGCTCGAAGGTAATGCCTTCAAGCTCTTTGCCGTCGACCTGGAACACTCTGGCCGGTTCTTCGTTCGTCGGTTGCCCGGTCAAGGTGTAGATGAGTTGCGCACCCGGCTTAATGCTCACGCTATAGACTTCCTTGGTGTGCAATGCCTGGGCCAAATCCCTGTGCCCGGTCGTGTCCCAAACCTCCAGATCCTGTTCGTCGCGATCGTTGTCGTTTTGATCTCTCGCGCTGATGCTGCGGACGAGCGTTACACTCCGGCCGTCAGATGCGAAAGCCATCCTTTCAATGGAAGAACCTGAAGGGAAATCGTGGAGATAAGGTAAGCGGGCGAGCGAATCATAATCCATTCGGCCCGACAACCTTTTCCAGATCCCCAGGTCCGTCGCGAAGGATGTGTTGTCCAGGCCGGGGGCGACGGCATCAACCGCTCCTTGCTCTGGAATGATTTCAGGCTCGGGGAAAGAAGCCTCGGTCAGCTCAGGCTCTGTCTTGCCGTCCGGCAGTTCGGCGGCCAGGGACCAAAGAAGGACGCGCCCTCTGAATCGGCCTCCGCTCAGGCTGGTGTATTCGCCGCCCAGGGCGAGGTTGCCGGTCGGTCCGAACGCAATGTCCTTGACTCGCATGTTTAGATCGTCAAAAGCTTTGATCACCTTGCCGCTCGCTGCATCGAGCACTCTCACTTTGCTAAGGGTTCCCAGATCTTCGCCCTCGTTAAAATAAAGAGCGAGGTACCGGCCGCCGGGGCTGAGCGCGACCTTGTCGACGGCGCCATCTTCGAGTTTGAGAAGATGACTGCCTGTGTCCCTTTTCAAATCAATTATCCTAATGCCTCCGGTGGTCACTGCGGCGGCGTAAGCCAGCCCGCTGCTCAGCGCAAATTGCTGGCAATCGCAGTCAAATTGTTTGAGCGCCGTCTGTTGTTCGATTGGTATCTGCTCGCCAGTCTTGTTGCTGCGAAGTTTTTCAGACTCGTAGATGCGAAGCTTGTGGTCAGACGAAAGTATCGCGAAGTGTTTCCCGTCAGGACTGAGGGCGACGTTGACGCCAGCATTGTGGCCGGCGAACTTGTAGCTGCTGCGGAGGTGCGGCAGCACGGCGAGACTGTCGCGCAAAGCGGTGTCGGCTTCGACCGTGTGCGACTTTCGCACTGCCGCTACGGCTAGCGAAACACTGTTCGGTAAATCGTCGGGGCCCTGGCGCAGCAGCGTCTGAGAGTGATTTGCGAATGAGCGCGAATCCGCGAGTGCGCCCTGTTTTTCGGCCCGGGCCTGTTCCGAAGTCGCTCGGGCTTCTGCTGCCTGCGCCTTCACTGTGGCGTCATCCGCCAGGCGTTTCTGTTCAGTAGCGTCGGCCTTGGCAATCTCTGCACCCAGCTTCGCCGTAAGCGCGTCACCTTGTGCATCGATTGCTTGCAACAGCGCCTTCTGGGCAGCCTGGGTTGCTTCAGCGGCGCGCGTTGACGCTGCCGCGGCCCGGATGGTCTGGGTGGCGGCGCGCTTGAACATGATCGTCGCGAGGATCGCGGCGCCTATGCTGGCGAGGACCAGCGTTGCCAGCACCACGATCGTACGGTTGCGGTACTTGCGCAGCCGGTCTTTGCTTTTCATGTAGTCCGACGCGGTCACGATCGTCTCGACAACTGAGGGCGACGGTTCGCCGGTCCTCAACGCGTTCGCGTTTTCGCGCTCGCGCGCCTTGCCTTCGACGTACGTGTACCAGGGCGTACTGGACCAGTTCGCGAATTCCGCGCCCTGGTCAAAGCTGACGCAGACGATCTTGGAGGTGCCGTTGGCTTCCGCGAACTCGCTGATTTCGGGTGCGATGTTCTCGGGACTCTCCAATGCTCCCGGTGTTGCCAGCAGCACGAGGGTCTTACAGGTTCTTATCTTTCGAAAGAGAGTTTTGGGTGGCAGACGGTTGGCGTCCGTGCCTCGTTTATCGGTGAAACAGGAAAAGCCTTTCGCCGATAGTGCGGCGTCGAGTCCCGTAAGATAAGCCGAACCGTCATCCCGGGAGTACGAGATAAAGATGTCGTCTGCGTCCAGGGATTTGAGGAAGTTGAATGCCATAGGTGCTCTCTTTCTGCCCACGGGATTCCGTCTCGACATTCTGTGGCTTTGCCTCAAAAGTCGATTTCGGTGGTAACGAGTTTCGTGTTTAATTCGTGGATCGTTTCTTTTGTCCGGAAAACTAAGGACGATCCGCGAAGTCACACTAACCAATCTGTCGAACCGGACTCACCACTTAATATGCTCTGATTGAAGAATTCATTTCGCTCAGAGCGATCCGAAAGTGTGCCGTTGCGCTGATAGCGCGGCATGAGTTGAATTCATGCCGTCCCTTCGTGGCACAACCGAATCCTAATATAAACCTCACCAGGAGCGTTGCCCCTGGCCTTTCCATTTCTTCCCTTCAGCGTGAAGACTGGGACTTCCGTGCGCCGGGACGATCTGACATTCACAAATAAAAGAGGCTCCCGAAAATCAGGAGCCCATTAATCACATCTATTTGTTCGCGCTTTGCGCTCAGTGCGGACAGGGATATCCGCGCTCACTTACATAGCGAATTCCTTTGCCAGCATCAACTCCGCTTTTCTTAATTCATAACGGCCGCGGCCGAGGTTGCTGTCGGGCTTCAATGCCAGCACGACGAAATAGTCTTTGTTGAAAAGTCGCATCACAAACATGACGTTCCCTAACGAGACGACTAACTCGCGCAGCTCGCCGAGATCCAAATCGTTCCCGGAACGGCTCGCGCTGCGAACCACTGAAGTGAATTCCGCCGCTGCTACGTCCAGGTTGGCTTCTGACCCTTCGTCGGTAAAAAACTTTTCGACGGACAGACCATCGGCGCCCATGATCAGGGCGCCGAGGCTGCCGTCGGTTTTCTCGACGATGGTTTGCAGAGCTTCTTTGAACATGCTCGTTAACTATCGTACCGCTAGTTGAGTGATCGATCCACCCGCTTACGCAGGTGGTACCGACTTCATCTTCTCAGCGCTACGGACGGGTGCCGCCTGGCCGCGTGCTCGCTCCCGGTACCATCGGTGGAGTCGTCGGCGGCGTTTGCTGTGGCTGACTCTGCTGTTGCTGCTGCAACTGGCCTGGGGTCGGCGTATTGCTCTGTGGGTTACCCATCGGCACGGGCTGGGCAATTTGCGTCGTGCGGTTGCCCTGTCCATTGCCTACAACCGGCGAAGTCGGCTGACCGTTGTAGTCCGGCCGGTAAATTCGCGGCGTAATGAAGAACAGAATCTCGCTCGACTGGCGCGATACACCTTTGCGCTTGAACAGATTGCCGATGATCGGCAGGCTGGAAACGCCAGGCGTGCGGTTCTGAGTCTCAGTTTCCTGATCGCCGAGCACGCCGCCTACGATCGTGGTGCCGCCGTTGGGAACCAGTACCTCGGTTTCCATACGTTGAGTGTCGATGCCAGGCGTTCCGTTGATCGCGATCGAGGTGTTGACGCTGTTGTTCTCAGCGATGACATGCAGCACGACTGTTCCGGCATCCGTGATTTGCGGTGTTACTTCCAGACGCAACGGCACAGAGACGAAAGTCGTGGTAAAGACCAGCACGCCGCCACTGCCACCAGCGCCGGTTTGCGGCGTGGTGACTGGGATTTGCTGGCCGCTGGAGATTTCGGCCTTACGATTGTTCAAGGCGGTGACTCGCGGAGTGGCGACCGTTCTGGCATTCCCGCGACTCTCAGCCGCCGTGATGAGCGCGCTAATCTGCGCCGTCCCGATCACGCCGGTCGTCAAACCGATAACCGTATTCGCAAGATTGGCGCCGAGGGCTCCCGACGGATTAAGAATCCCCTGCGGAATGCCGGACGGTCTGAGCCCGATCGTGTTACCAGCGCCGCCGGCGCCGCCAGATAGTGGCGAGCCGGGAGCGGTTCCAAATCCGGCAGTCCCGCCCGTGGAGGTGTTAATCGCAAGCGCGTTAAGCTGAACGCCGAGATCGCGGCTGAAGTTCTTGTTGGCAATGACGATCCGCGTTTCGATTTCTACCTGCGGCTCGGGTTGATCCAGGAGCGTTACCAGTTGCCGAATGGAGTCAATATTATCTTTGACATCCGTAACGATAATCGTATTGCTGCGTCCATCTACTTCGACGCTGCCCCGACGGGACAGACGGCGCTGAATGATCGGAAGGATTCCCTCACCAACTGCGTTGCTTCCGAGAGCGGATGAACCGGCACCGCTTCCGCCCCCCGAGAGAGAAAGACCAGCAATTGCACCACCGGCAAAGTTTGCAGACGCTCCGCCGGCCCCTGAGAGCACGCCGGAAGCGCGCGCGTAGTTTAGACGTATGAACTCGGTTACCAGGGGAGTGTTCTCGAGCCGGGCGTCGTTAATGACTCTTTCGGTCTCAGCTTCTTTCGCCAGCGAATCAACCGTGGCGATGCGGAGGATGTTGCCGTTGACCTGCACACCTAACTTGTTGGAACGCAGAATCATATCGAGCGCGAGGTTCCACGGCACGTCCTGCACGTTCACCGTCACCGGAACCGCGCCAACCGAACTGTCGATGACAAAGTTAATGCCATACTGTTCCGTAACGTAATTCAGGATGTCGCGGACATCGGCGTTTACCACATTCAGATTGATCGGCTCGCCTACGAACCCTGACTGGCCATAGCGACGGCCCTGATCGGATTGCGTCGTCATGTTGTCTTTCGCCGGCGACATTCCCGGCTTAACCGGAGTCGGCGATGGCGATGGATCCGTTTTCGGCAACGCGCGGGTGGCTGTCTTTGCAGACACAGGCGCCCGGCGGGAGACTGCACCACTGGCGATGGCGAACGAATTGAGTGACAAGCCGGAGACAAGCGCGAGGGCGCATGTTCTGATGGCGACATTCTTAGGGGACTGCTTAGGCATTATTCCCTCCTCAGGGGACTGGGCTGAACTTTCCGCCACGCGCTCGCTCGAAATGCCTGAAGGAACGAACATTCAAAGCGCGCGCCGCACAACGCGGCAGTTCAGTCGGGTTGTCAAAAGTGAACAAAGCCAAACGTTTTCGCACTGGTCAATCGTTCACCGCGTTGGCCCTACGCACGCGAACACTGGTCGCGTAACGATCGGGCGAAAATCAATTTCGTTATTGCTTTGCCGGCACAGCCGGCTTTTCGCTCTCGGGAGCATTGGCGGGGGGCGTCTTGGTACTGACCAAGGCCTCGATCGGACTCGGTGGGCGTAACGCTTTGGTCTCGACCGTCTTTTCGCGGCGTCCGTCGGTCCAGATTATGTCACGGCGAAATACCAGGCGGGTTTCTTCAATGGCCACGAGCTGGCCATCAAAAAAACTGTCGCCGGGATAGACTACGTAGGAGAGTTTGGGGCTAAACGGCGTCGCTTCGACCATCGCCGCAAAACCACGCGGCGTGCGAAAGATGCCGACGACCTGCATTTCATTCAGCATCAAGACCGAGGTCGGCTTTGGCGGGGCTATGTGCGCATTGGCCGCAGCTAACTTCTGCCCGCGATACCGATCGATGCGCACCTGAATCGATGGCGCTTCCAGCTTGGCCGGCGCTGCCTTACCCGGCTTCACCACCATCGCGAACTTTTTGAAGGGATCGCGTCCCGAAGTCTTCTCGGTCACCACCGGCTTCTTATCCGGCGTTTGCTCCTGCGCGCTCGCCGTCATGACTGAGAAACCAATAGCGCCGAATATCAGGGCCGCGCTGGTTAAGTTACGAATTGCGTTTTTATGATCCATTGTATTCTTCCCTAATAAATAAACTTAGTTTCGCTTCAAGGCCGCGTCCTTTACCGCTTGCGGCGTAGCGGTAGCCGGAGTCAGTTGTGCTGCATTCGGCTGGGCCGCGTTTTGCTTCTGCAACTTTTCGCTGGAGACATAGTAGGCCGTGAGGTCAAAGCGAGCTTCGACCGTTCTGCTGGCGGCCTGCTTATCCATTTGCTTGAGCTCGAAGTTCGTAATTGAAACGATGCGCTGGTAGTGGGCCATCTGATCAAAGAACGCCCGCAGACCCGCAAACGAACTCTGAACTGATACGTCAATTCGCTTGCCGCTATAGAAATCCTGTTGCACGTCATCCTTCGGCGCGAACTTTCGCAGCGACAGACCCGTCATGCGAGCCCGATCCTGGATCCCTTCGAGGACCTTGGTCAATTCGCGCTGCTCAGGCAGCAAAGCACGCAGCTCTTCAAGCTCTTCCTGCTTGTTTTTATAAGCCGTGCGGAACTCGTTCAGCCGTTGCGAAGCGATCTGCGCTTCGGCGTTGGCCTTTTGCAGGATGCTTATCTGCTCTTGCAGACCCTTGGTTTCTTTGCGGGTGCCGCTGGTGACGAAATACCAGAAGCCGGCATAGACGAGGACCGCCAACGCCGCAAACACGCCAAGCCGCAGGTACCAGGGAATGCTGTTTATGTTTCCAATGCTCATGATTTTTTCCTGTCGCCTTTGAAGGAGAGTTCTCGCGACTATTAGTTCTTGGCAACGTTATTGGTCGGGGCCGGGGTCGACGCCTTCTGTTCCGAAGCGGGCCGGGTAAAGCTGCACTTGATGGTAAAGGTCACCACTTCAGGCGGCTGCGCGTTAGCATCTAGTTGCACCGAACCAGCCTGGCCATTAGGAAGCTTGGCGGCGACAAGCTGTGGCACCTCTCGCGCCGTCTCGATATTCAGGTTGGTAAACATCCCTGAAGAAAACTCCATGCTCTGGCCAAAACGCGTGACGGAAGCTTCGTTAGGTGACTCACCCTTGATGATAAGTTCTGCGTCTTTCTGTTCGACGCTCTTTAAGTAGAGACCAGGAACACTATCAAAGCGCGTCTTGATCTCGGCGAGCACGGCGCCGGGTCCCTGCTGCGACGCGCGCAATTTCTGAATGGCATCGATGCGGAAGTTGATGTCCGCAATCTTCTTTTCCAGATCAGCCTGCTCACGCTTGACGGCATTCATCTGTTCGTTAATCCGTTTTTGCTTTTCGAGTTCTCGGGTGGCAGTTTCGTGCTGAGCATTCGCGCTGACATAGTCATAACCCATACCCAGGACGAGTAACGCCATCACCGTCAGTGCCAGTAAGAACGTTTGCGTGCGCGTGCTTGAGACTTTGTCTTCAACAAACGCCACACCCGCGGGTCGATCCGTAACAGATTCTAGAAGGTTTATTTTGATCACCGGGCGTCAACTCCTCTCAGCGCTAGTCCGACCGCGATGGCCATTTCAGGGACAATCTCGCGCATGTATTCCGGGTCGAAACCACGCGAGTCGACGCGAATCTTGCGAAACGGATCGAAGACTTCTACGGGAATTTCGAATTGTTTGGCCAGGAAATCCACCAAGCCGTTAAGTTTCGAGCCCCCGCCTGAAATCAGAATCTTCTGCACCGCGGACTCGCCGTCTTCGACCGTCGCGCGATAGAAATCCATGGTCTTCTGAATCTCAAGCGCGAGAATGTCAGAGACTGTGTCGAGGATCGGCTCGATCTCTCTGGGCTCGACGCCCTCGGGCAACGGCATTCCTCGCTTTACCTGATCAGCCTGGTCGAAATTCAACCCGAGTTCTTTCTGCAGCAGCGAGGTGTATTGATTACCACCGAAGCTGGCGTCTCGGGTAAAGACCGAGCGGTTGCCATTCAAAATATTTATGTTGGTAGTCGACGCGCCGATATTGAGCAACGCGATCACCTGTCCGGTCTGAGGTTCGTAGTTGAGCTCGTAACAATTCTGGAGCGCGAAAGCATCAACGTCGATTACCGCCGGCTGTTTGCCGGCCAACTGAATCGTCTGCTTCAGATTCGCAATCTTGTCGCGCTTGCACGCGGCCAGGAGGACATGAATAGCATCGGGAGTGTTGCCGGTGACGTGATAGTCGAGGTTGACGTCTGAGATATCAAAAGGAATATGTTCCTCGGCGTGCCAGGCGAATGACTCCTGAAGTTCGTCCGCCGTCATCTGCGGGAGCACGATGTTCTTCACGATTACGGAGTGGCCGTTAACACCAGCGGCGACCTTCGTCGTCTTGATCTTGTGTTCGTTGAAAATATTTGCGATCGCGCCGGAGACTGAGTTCAGCTCCATAATCTGACCGTCGACAACCGAATCCGGCTGTAAGGCTTCGTAGCCCAGGCTCACCAGTTGGAAGTCACCGTTCTTGCCTTGCAGTTCGACGGCTTTGACTGAGCTCGAGCCAATGTCAACGCCGACCATGCTTTTGTTACCACGTTTCCACATCATCAATTACTCCTCGCAATCTTGAACATGAGCAGGCGTTGGCGCCGCACGCGAGCACGGGCGCGACGGGCGCGGGACAGGCCCGCGCGCACGAATCTGATCCGACTGTAATAGCTTGAGTTCGTCATTTGTTTTTTCACAGTAAGTTTGAAGACTTCGCTTTCTGGCGAAGGGCGGGGCGCATCAGCGGGTTGGCCGCCTTAGCAGACGCGGTAGAATTTGAAAGAACCAGATCCCACACATGAAAGAACTGTGGCTCTACCACCGGATTCAAGGCTACACCACCGAAGCAAAATCTGTCAACAACATTTTGCGACGTTTAACTCTCTATTATCCGGTGAAATATGGGTCTTTCGGGACATCGGCAGATCATCTGAAGAGTGTTTGCTAAGCGCCGTGATGTCCCAAAGAGGGTCTGAACTGCGAGCAAAGGAAGCCGATCGGATGAGAGTTATGACGGCGATAGCGGCGATCCTGAGTGTGGACAAGTGACCACATATCGGCTTCGGATTTGCCAGCCGCGACCACACAGTTTAGGATGCGAGCATTGACTAGAACTCGTCGCGCAATAAGTCTTATAGCTCTTCTGCTCATGGTCTTTGTAGTCGTGTGGCTCTTTTGGAACCGCACGGTGCGCACGGATATGGCGAGCTACGCGCCCGCAGACTGCCTTGCGTTTGTCGAAGCAAACGATCTCTCGGAACTGGCTCAGGGGATCGAAGCGACGCAGGCCTGGAAAGCGCTCGCCGGACCTGTCGGCGCGCGCCCGACGTTGCTTCCAAATCGCTGGTTCATTCGACTGGCCCGATGGACAGGGGTGGGTTCGACTGACGCAATTCTTCTGGCTCGCTCACAGGTCGCGCTGGTGTTCACCGGCGCGGAGGCAAACCAGGATGGTTCCAATCTCACTGTCAAGCCGCTCGCAACCCTCATCATCGAAACTCACACAACCCAGAGGCGAATGCGACCCACACTCGAACAACATCTCGACGACCTCGCCCGGCGCGTCTATGGACAACCGGTCTTGTCGCGCAAGCTGATTAATGGCGTCGACCTAAGCGAGTGGTCGTCCGCGGATGGGGCCCATCACATCGTAGCGGCGTTTGCAGACACGGTCGCGATAATTGGCAATGACGAGCCGTCGGTCCTGCACTGCCTGGAAGCTCGACGCGGCCAGCGCGCGGCACTCTCTGGTGAGAAGCCGCTCAATGATTTGCGTCAGAGAGTCGATGCGCCAACCGCCAATGTGTTTGGCTTCATATCGAAGCCCGGAGTGAAGTCACTGCTGCTCGCTTATGCGTTGACGCGAGCCGGGTCGTCATCAGATGCCGTCACTGTCTCGCGGATTTTCTCTGAGACGATTGGAAATCTTGTCGACGGTTTGGCCTGGAGCTCGAGGTTCATTGATGCCATGGTTGAGGAGCGTTGCTCAATTGCGCTTTCCCAGAGCGTGGCAGATAAGCTTCGCGGCAGCTTTGTTCCGGAAGACAAGTTGGCGCTCGGCAATCTGCCCTTTGTGCCCCCCGACGCTCACTCGCTTTCGCTCTATCACTTTCGTGACGTCGAAGGACTTTGGCGTGACGTGAATTCGATCATAGCGTCTCATTCGGACGTCATCGGCGCCATTGCGGCGCGACCAATGTTGCGCAGCCTGCTCAAACCCTATGGAATCGACGACCCTGACACTTTCGTCCATTCTGTCGGCACACGGATGCAAACCATTAGGCTGGAAGAAAACTCTGCGGCGGTCCTTGTCACTGAGGCCTTTGATCGGCAAGGACTCCGGAAGGTGGCCCAACAACGGCTAGGAACTAAACCGAAGATCGAAAACGTGGGCGAATTCGAATTGATGCTCTCCAGCACAGACGACTGGGCGGCCAGCTTTGCCGACAACCAATTCCTCATCGGTCCGGCCGAATTAGTTCGACGCTGTCTTCAGGCTAAGATCCAGTCTCAATCCTTAACCTCCGCTGACGCGTTTCGAAAGTCCCAACGCCTGATCGACATTTCTCTGCCGATAGCCGCCCTGACTTTCAGCCGAGATCAGCATGCGGCAATTTCATTTGTCGAACTATTCTCTGAGCACGAACGGTCGGCGTTTTCAACTAATGCGGCCGCGATAGACGAAGCCTCGGCAGCCTTACCGTATGCTGTCAGTGTGGTGATCTTAAAAGATGCTGGACTCGAGTGGACTTCGAGATCATCCTTCGGCCTGGTTGGATCGCTCCTCGTCACGCTGACTCCGGAGACTTCCAGGTGATGCCTCCGCAGTCGCTACTGGTCGCCACGCAGAACGAAGGAAAACTCAAAGAGCTTCAACTCTTACTCCACGATTTGCCGTTTCAAGTTTGCACTTTGACGGACTTTCCCGCTGTCACTGCGGTTCCTGAGACTGGCGCCACCTTCATTGAGAACGCGTCTTTGAAAGCCGCTGGATACTCGGCCCAAACTGATCTTCTGACATTGGCTGACGATTCAGGATTGGAAGTCGACGCGCTGGGCGGCGCCCCTGGCGTCCGCTCAGCTCGCTATGCGGGCGAAGGGGCCTCTGACGTGATTCGGACGAGCAAATTGCTCGCGGAACTATCGGCTGTCCCGGAGGCAAAGCGCTCTGCGAGATTCGTCTCAGCCGTGGTCATCGCCAACAGCCAGGGCGAAATCCTCAACATATCAGAGGGTGCGTGCTCCGGGCGCATCGCTTTTGCGCCTCGCGGACGAGGAGGATTTGGTTACGATCCAATTTTCATTCCGAGCGGTTACGATCAGACCTTCGCGCAGTTGAAATCGGAGATCAAGAATCGAATCAGTCATCGCGCGCGCGCGTTGTCAGGGGCGCGTGAGTTCTTGCGAACCTTGACCATACCTTCGAGCGGTGACTAGAATGTCGGGTCTGCTTCAAAGAGACAATTGCAAACTTGCAAGTAAGGACGGGGCGTAGCACAGCCTGGTAGTGCGCTCGGTTTGGGACCGAGAGGTCGGAGGTTCGAATCCTCTCGCCCCGACCAAACGCAAGTTAGGACTCCTCGACGGCCGCCGCTTCCGGTGGCCGTTTTTGCAGCAACCTTCTTGATTCAAATATCTTCCGGCGAAAAACGGTGTCAGCTCAGATCGAAGCGGTGAGCCCTTCGCGATCCAGTCGCCTCAAAGGTGTCGATGCCTTGCGCGGCGCGGCGGCGCTCGGCGTTGTGCTTTATCACACGGTAGGACCGAACTACCGGTTTGGGCCGCGCGCCCTCAATTGGCTGGTCGCGCCCGTCCTGCCGATGATTCGCTTTGGTTATGTCGGCGTCTTTCTTTTCTTCGTAATCTCCGGTTTCTGCATTCACCTTTCAAGAGCTAAAGCGCGAGTTGAAAACAAGGCGCCTGTCGGCTTCGTCGCATTTTGGAATCGACGGTTCCGCCGTCTGTATCCTCCATACATCATCGCCTTGATCCTCTATCTGGGGATTGCTGCATTTACGACGAAGTTTCAACTCACGCCCTTTTACCTTTGGGACGTGGTTTCACACGTGCTCATGCTGCACAACCTCGACTCGCGCACCGTCTACAGCATTAACGGCGTTTTCTGGACACTGGCGATCGAGGAGCAACTCTATCTGGCTTACTTCCTGCTTCTGTTCTTACGAAAACGATGGGGCTGGGGCCGAACCCTGGCAGTTTGCTTTCTGGTTCGCATTTTCTGGGTCACGGCCGGCACGATCCTTCGTGAAAGATACAAGATCGATATCCCGATATCGGAAAGTGCCGCAGCGCACTGGTTCACCTGGGCGTTGGGCGCTATCAGTGTCGAGGCCATGTTTGGTCTGGTAAAGCTGCCGCGCTGGTTATATCGGGGAAGGCTTGCCCTGGGTTTCCTGGCTGCTTCGGTGGGGCTAACTTTTCTGCTTCCGATAGTTGAGCAACTCAACTGGCTCTTGCATGATTTTCTGTGGCTATTTCTCCATCCACTTTGGGGCCTCGGCTTCTTCGTTCTCTTGAACCGATTTGTGCTGGCGGAAAGCCGATGGCGGGCGACGCTTCGCACACCCAGCTTTATTAGGGGGCTGGCTGCGATTGGGTTGTTCTCATATTCCCTCTATCTAACCCATGAACTCGTGGTCATGGAGTCCTACCAGTTCGCGTGGTTTGGCTTTTCACAATTAGCGACTGCCTTTCTGCTCACAACCCCTGCATGTGTGGCGTTTGCGTGGGTTTTCTTTTGGTTTGCCGAGCGGCCATACTTGAACACGCAAAGTCCCTTGCGTGGCCAGCAGCGGGCGACGTCGGACGCGATTGTCACCCTTGACGCCTAGAGGCCAGGCACCTGCTCAATCCATGCCCCGAAAAATAATTCGCCAAAATGGCCGAAAAAGTGCGGATTTTAGCAGACTTTATGCCTTGTCTGTGGTATATCTGGCTGCGACAGTTTTCTCATTTTGTTGACTTTTTGGAGGTGGTACACCACACATGGCGACCAGCACGGCAACAGGCAAGAAGCGCATGACCCAGTCCGACGTTATTAATTTCTTCGCGGAACGGACGGGAATGAAGCGTGCCCAGGTAAAGCAGCTTTTCGAAGATCTCTCGAACCTGGCAACTTCCGAAGTTAAATCAAACGGCGAGTTCGTGTTGCCGGGTTTTGGAAAATTGGTTCGCTCAGAGCGGAAGGCGCGTGAAGGCCGTAACCCCGCAACCGGCGAAACTATCCAAATCCCAGCAAAAACAACGCTGAAGTTTCGTGTCGGCAAGGCGATGAAGGACTCGGTCCTTCCTAAGAAGTAGTCAAGCAGCGTACTTCGAGAACTCTTTCGTGGAAGTATTGGGCGTCGGCGCAGTGTCTCCGGCCCGGAGGCACCGCCGACGCTTTCACTTTTTGGTACGCCCCTCGCGCCGGCACATACGAGCCAAGCCAACAACGTTCAACCAGTCGCGACCCCTTCTTAGCGTTATTTCTTGGGTCCAGGGAGCACCCACAGATAATTCCAACAATGTGTGCGAAAACGCTCAGACTCACCGGGTGGTCGGGGCTAGACTCAGCCAAATTCAGTTCTGGCTTCGCAGGTGCTTTCCCCCCAAAAAAATCCCTGGCTCTGTCCGGGGGACTCGTGTTATAGTATCGGGTTTTGTTGAGACAGTTTAGGTTACCTATCCCCCCTCTCTGGCTGGATCTCTGCAAAATTTCCGGAAACCGTAAGGAGATTGCATCCTGGAAACGGTCGAAGGCATCTATAGTTAGTAAATCCGAACTTGTATTCGAGTTACATATAAAAGGAGCGAGAGTAAAACCGTGAATCTTGACAAGGGCCTGCCGCTGGCTGAGCGGCTACAGAGAATTGATCACATCCAGGCACGGCGCTTTTCGAAGCTGTCCGGTCCGCCGATGGAAATCGCCACCGAGGGTATTGTCCGTCACCTGGCCGCGTGCGATCGGATGGATGTTAACCCGGACATTTCTGCCGTTAGAGAGATCATTGATGACGCTCTCAATGGTCGGCGTGTCTATGCCGAAGCCGCTGAAATTACACGCGCGGCTTAATCAAGAACAATAATCTTCCTGTATGGAAAAGGCCGCCGGAGTATCTCCCGGCGGCTTCTTTGTTTTAATTCACAGTTCTTTTTTGGAGCGACTTTCGGTGCCGTGTTAACATCGGGCGCCGCTTTCGGTTCAGGGCTCCCGTAGCTCAGCGGATAGAGCATCTGCCTTCTAAGCAGAGGGCCGCAGGTTCGAGTCCTGCCGGGGGCACCACTTCACTTCTCGAATTTGAGCAGCCAACTTTCTAGTTGTCGTTTCCCGGTCGAGGCGCTTCGTTGCCCTGCCCTGCCGGGCGATCTCGTCCGGCGCTCAGGTGATCGTAGTTAAGGGCCGCATTGAAGATTAGAAAGAAGCTGCCCTGAGTTTGGTGACGCCACATCGGATTATTGGCAAACATTACTACGTGCCCCTGACCCACCGGGACGTCAACCACGGCCGGCGCGTTCGCCAGTTCCGAACCTCCTGCGAGCATGCCGCTGATCAAAAGATTCTTTTCATCTGAAGCAAACCTCAAAACCACTCGAGGCCTTAACTGCGGCGGAACGAAGAAGGCGCCCTGCTGGAGCCTTTGCTCGTCGGTCAACACACCGGGTGCTTGCCGTTGCGCCGGCTCAGCCAGTGGCATCCCTTGAACAATGTCTGGGTCGGTGAGGGTGCCGCGACCTGATGGTCGTGCCCCTGCGCCGCCGCCCCCTCCTGCTTCGCCGCCGCCGCCGCCTGGCCCACCACCCGCGGCAGCGACCTGGAACAGCGGCGCTTGATTGAAGTAAACCGGCAACGTCTCGGCATAGCCGTAAGCAATTGGACTCCGTCTATCAGAGAATGTCGCATTGTAAACTGAGCCACGCGCCTGAAGAAGACGCGGCTCCTGGATTCCCACGCCGCTCACCAGACCGTAGTCCACCGCTATCCGGCTGCAATTGGTAATCGGAATAAAAAGGCCGCCGTCTTCAACAAACTTCTGGAGGTTGAGCACGCCGCGCAGGGTCATGCCGCCGCGAATATCATCACTCTGATCCGGGCCCAGAGCCATGTTCGGCGTGACGGCGCTGCCCTTCCACGGAATCGCCGCGCCGCGCAGCGGAATACCCGCGACGATCGTCTGGGCCGATCCTCCGACTGGCGGGAAGATGATTACATCGAATTTTTCTTTCAAGTTCGCCGTGTCGCGAATCACTTGATCAGAAATATAAGTGTAGGGCACCTGGAGTCGATCAAATTCAACTCGGAACCAGCCATCATTCTGGGTGTTCGTCCAGGTGTGCAGAATCGCAATCCGCGGGACCGCCAGCGGGTGGCTCTTGATTTCCGGCAGCTTCTCAACTGCGACCGCTTTCAATCCTGAATTCCCGACGGGACCCGCCAATGTCTGCTTAAGGTCCCCAGGATTTTCCGCAGACTTGATGATGAAAGTTCCCGCGTTGAATTTCTGACCTCCTGCTTCGAACGGTTCCTCGGCGGTCGCAATCTTCAAGTCCTTGAGCTTGTACCGCAGCGTCATCAGCGTGTTTTCAGCATTGTGATTGATTAGATACGCCACCGGCGCGGAGGCGCCGGTCACGCTTCCGGCAATCTTCGCATCCTGAGTCAGCAAAGTCATGGGCGCTTGCAGCACGGCCTTGTCAGTCACCCGAACCGTTTTGACATTGCGCAGAGCGCCGAGCGTCCAACCCGTGTCGTCGTACGGTCGCGGATCGTTCACGTTGTAATACTGGGTGTCGAGCAGCATGTCAGCCATGCGCGAGTAGGGCTGATCCATCCGGATAACGTACGAGCCCGCCGGAAACTTTTGATCTTTGATGCTGATCTCTTTATTAGACTTGTGAACTTCGACTCCCATCAACCGCAGCAGATTCATCATATCGGCTGCTTCTACAACGCGAGCTTGATCGGAAGGCACCACCCACGCGGCCGGACCTTCGTTCGCGGCCTTGGCGACGGAGCGTTTGCTCTTCAGATAAAAGTTCTTCAGAAAGCGATCCTTGTTGTTCGAAACAAAGTTCATCGCCAGCAGAATCGCGGATTCCTGCATGTTGACGTTGTTGCGCAGAGACCATTTCACACGCGGCTGGGGCGGATTAGGCCGGAACCAATCGCGTTGCGATTCCGCCCTGACGGTGCGATCGAGAGTGTCCGCAACACTGTTGCCAAAGGTCTCGTAAAAGCGGCCAATCGAATTGTGTCCATTGGCGACATAGAACATGTAATTCGGCGCCCAACCATCATAGAAGCCATGCGTCCACACGCCGGGCACACCTCGCTTGGTCATCTCTTCAATTTCGTGATAGGCCAGCAGGTTCCACTCGTCGATGACGATTGGATCAAGCCAGGCGTTGTAAGGGCCGGTGCCGGTCGAGGTGTAAAGAAAAGGCACCGACTCGTGCAGGTCGTGCAAAATCGTCGGATGATATTCAAGAAAAGTCTTCATCTGATTTCGTGACAGAGCCAGCGCCATTCCCAAACCGTCACGATTGTTGTCATGAGCGACGTAATGGCCCCAGTAAACCAGTGGCGGCACACCTTTTCCCGGATTCGCTACGCGATAGTTGTAGGTGTCGACCATGCGGTCGCGCCCATCAACTTCGAGCGCGGGGGTGATCAAGACGATTACATTTTTGCGGATGGCCTTAATGAATGGCGTCTCCTCAACCGCCAGACGATAGGCGAGTTCCATCAACATCTCGGGCGAGCCGGTCTCAGTTGAATGAATCGATCCAGAGGCCCAATAGAAAGCCATCCCCTCGCCGATTAATGTCTCAGCTTCAGCGTCGGTAATCCCACGCGGGTCAGCCAACTTCGCGGTGATCGCTTTGTAACGATCGAGCTTCGCCAGAGCTGCTTCATCTCCCACAGCGATCAGCAACTGCTCTTTGCCTTCTTCGCTCTTTTCAGGCGCAACGAAAGTTCGCACTCGCGGCGTCGTCTTTTCCAACTCGTGATAGTAACGGTACATGTCCTTCGTATAGGTGAGATGACCTGGCGCACCAACTGTGTAACCGAGAATCTTGTCCGGCGAAGGGACCTTGTCCGAAGCGGGCAGGTGATCCACTAACTCAGTTATGAAGTAGGTCTGCGTCGTGTTCTCTTTGACCTTGGCTCCATACTCAGCGTTGTTCACCGCAGCTTCAGTTTTGATGGCAGGCTTTTTATCGCCCGCCGCCGGCGGATGCGCCTTTGGCTTTTCAGCCTTCTGGGCATGGACGCCGGATGTGAATTGCCAAAGGGTTACAGCGGCAACGATAGACAAGGCGAAGGCGCAAAGCCTGACGAAGGAAGATCTCGCGTTCATGTTTTGAACTCCAGCGGAAAGGTTTTTCTGGCGGGCGAAGAATACTGCAAGTTGAGCGAACTTGCCAGAGTCAAAGGTGAACCCGCGGAGCGGGTGGAAGCATAAAGTCTAGCACCCCAGCCGAGATGCTCGGCCGGGGACCCCGCCCTGGGGTCGAGCGAAGCGAAACCCCAGGGTGACGAGCCAGAAGAAACCGAGCGTGCGAGAGAGCAAGACCTGCGATTACTCTGGACGAACGGCTGTCGCCCGCTCCGCGGGCTTTGGTCTTTTGCTCCAACTAACCTGGGGCTCCGCTCCGCTCCACCCCAGTCTTTATGCTATCGCCCGCTTCGCGGGTTAATACAAAACGCTTTTTTTGCCGAGGCATGCCAGGGGCGCCAGACGCTTACTTGAACAAATCGAATGACTGGTGTAAACATCAGGTAGATGACAATTTGATTGGAACTAATCGGATGCTATCTGGCGGCTATAGTTCAGTTGGTTAGAACGCCTGACTGTGGCTCAGGAGGTCGTCGGTTCGAACCCGACTAGCCGCCCCATTAAACTAAGAATAGATTCAAAGGGAATATTGCAATGCCCGATTCGCAAAAAACAGCACAACACGCACAGACTTATGTGGTAGATGCCGAGACCTTTTCATTCGAAACCCTTGAACACGAGAATGGCCAGGCGACAGTAGTTCGGTTCGAACTTAGCGACCCACGTTATCATGCCGGCGACGTGCTTTTGGTTTTGTCCGGCTCTGAAATACACTTTCATGGCATGATTGGAACAATGGGCGATGGCATGGCCATCGCGTCAGACACACGCGGGTCGCTCTTGCCCGCAACAGTGCAATAGATTTCCGGCGACTCGCTGTCGCGGCTGGCTCAAAAACATCCGCGGCACCTTTGGCTTATGGAGGTAACCATGAAGCGCATCCTGTTCATCGCGATTCTTGGTCTCTTAGCTTGCCCAACCAATGCCTCGGCACAACAGTCCGCAAAGAAATACATCAAACAGGGAATCGAGCGGTTCAGCAAGGGTGACATCGCGGGGGCGATTGTGGAATACAATCGCGCTCTGACAATTGATCCAAAGCTGTCGGACGCTTATCTGAACCGAGGCAAGGCCAAGCGCGCCGCGGGTGATCTTGATGGCGCAATTACGGATTACGAGATTGTCTGCGAACTGGATCCTCAGTTGGCGATGAACAATCACGATATCACTGAGGCCTACCTCAATCGCGGTTACATCAGATCGAACCGGCTGGATCTTGATGGGGCCCTCACAGACTTTGACCGGGCCATTGCGCTCAATCCGAATGACGCCGAGGCCTATTTCAAACGTGGCCGGGCCTTTCTAATCGAGGGCAACGCGAAATATGCAATCGCGGATTTTGACAAGAGCATTTCGCTCGACGATCGTAACCCTCTGGTTTATGCCGAGCGAGGTTTCGCCCATCACACCCAGGGCCAGGCCGGCGAAGCCCAGAAGGATTTTGAGCGTGGATTGAAGCTGAATAACGATCTGCGTCTGATGCTGGACCTGCACCTGCTGGATTTGCAGATCCAAATAAAAGAGATGCGCCGCAGACAAGCGGCGATTCAAAGGAACATTGCAGGGCTTACTTTGGATACCCCGACGGGTGCCGGATCTCAACGTCGCGCTCCAGCGGCTTAATCTCCAGCTTATGAAAACCCTTCTCCGGGTGCGTTGAAAGATAAGTCAAAGCTATTTGCATCGAAATCGAAGCGTCAATCTCTTTGATGAAGGGATCAAAACTTACCGGCGCTCCAGTACCCTCAAAGAAAGCCCGCCCCCCGGTCTCCTTCGAAAGTCGTTCCAAACAACTTTGTCCGTTGAGACCCAAAAGGTCTCCCGCATTCCCGGCCGATGGCGCATAGATAGAATAGATTGCCACACTGCGGCGTTGTGCTTCGTTGATGGCCCTCTGTAAATCCAGACTCGATCCGGGTGTCGAACTGTCGACTCCCCGCGAGATATCCAACCCGTCGGAAACAACAATCAGCGCGCGCCGTCCTAACGGTTGCGAGTCAAAGCGCTTCAGCGCCTCAATAATTTCGACGTACGGATTGAAGGCGCCGGCGCTGGCCAGACCCATTGGTGGACGCAGGCTGGCAGCCGCTTTTTCAGGATCGGTAGTGAACTTGCGTCGCACATCCAAACTCCCGCTCCGTATATAGCCGATCATGATCCGCGAGCCGGGCGGCAGACGTCGCACAAAATTCGCGATTCCTTTTGTCTCGGTACCGATCGAGGAAACCAGGTCGTCCTGCATCAGGACCGCCAGCGTGATCGGATTCTCAGTCGCCGGCCGCATCGAAAGAATCGTCTGCAACTCGCCGTCTTCTTTGAGAATATAGTTTACGAACCGCATTTCAACTTCACGTTTTGCCACTCGAATCATCACCGGAACGGTGACGGGCTTTGCTCCGCCGCCCTTGCGGCCGTCAGGTTGGCCCCGCTGGGCTTCGACCAATTGCGCGGCCGCCAACAAAGAGAATATCGCGGCGAACAGAATCGCTTTAGTTCTTCCGGTTTTGATCATCGTCATCACCTAATACTACCGCGCCAATCATATTACAAGGCCGGCAGTCGCGAAAGCGGTATGGGCCACCAGGAACAGTTCCAACCAACCTTTAATCGGTTAATCAACTGAGACCCGCTTGCTACCGCAAGCGGTTCCGTAACCGTGCCCCGGCAGTACTCCAAACCAAACGCAACGCCGTGAACTGGCCTGCGGTACTCCACCCTAGTATGATTCCCGTTACCGCCAGTAGCCCTGGCTGGTAGTCTCTACCGTAACGAGAATTTCATGAGCGAAAGCGATCAGTCAGGCAGACTTACTATTCGCGAGAAAAAAGCAGCGCGCCTTTGGCAAATGGCGCCGTGGGTGGCTTTGTTTGCCGTGACTGTTGGCCCGCCGGCAGCCTTTCTGCTCGCATATCTG
>Ga0137404_10000433_pt1 | contig 27506 bp, 25 predicted proteins | sample CZOMad2_1_16fung_FD_108285 | JGI IMG/M metagenome (GOLD analysis project Ga0137404, IMG submission 108285) | Vadose zone soil fungal communities from Angelo Coast Range Reserve, California, USA - CZOMad2_1_16fungal (Illumina Assembly) | ecosystem: Environmental > Terrestrial > Soil > Vadose... | reverse complement strand
GGGACCACCATCAAGTCGAGCTGCCTTGATCTCAAATCCGACCGTGTTCGAGCATTACGGAGTGCTTGCCCGGCGCAGTCTTAAAGCCGCCGCCTTCAAAACGACGCACTGGTTGATGGCCGAAGGCGAGGCGAACAAATCGCTGCGATCGTTGGCCACTGCGCTCGAGTTCTTAACCGAATCAGGACTTGAGAGAGGCGACGTGGTGGTCGCGTTGGGTGGCGGAGTGGTTGGAGACCTGGCGGGTTTTGCCGCGGCCACTTACCTGCGCGGGATTGCTTTCGTGCAGGCGCCGACTACCCTGCTCGCACAGATCGACGCGTCGGTCGGCGGAAAGACCGGGGTCAATCTGCCGGCCGGCAAAAATCTCGTGGGCTCTTTTCATCAACCGCATCTGGTCATCATCGATACCGACACATTGCGAACCCTGCCGCAACGCGAATTGACTGCCGGGTGGTGCGAAGCGTTGAAGCAGGGAGCGGTCGGCAGCCGTAGGTTGTTCGATCAAACTCGCCGGACGCTTGGTAGTGGCAGCGTAGACTTCAGTCTGTCTTCTGCTGATCGAGAATCACAGACTGAAGTCGGTGCTACTGAGTTGGCTGCCACTATCGCCGCCCACTGCCGGTTCAAGGCTGCGATCGTGGCCGGCGACGAGCGGGAAGAGATTGGCCGGACCGATTATCGCTCGCGGCGCATACTCAATTTTGGCCACACGACTGCCCACGCGCTGGAAAAATTAACGAATTACCGGCGTTTCCGGCATGGTGAGGCGGTGGGTTATGGCCTGCTAGTCGCTGGTGAAATATCAAAAAATGTAGGCATGCTCGCCGCCGGCGAGTTAGAATCGTTACGCGAGGCCGTGCGATGCTGCGGGCCTTTACCACCTGCCGATGATCTTTCAATAGATGAGATCATCGCGGCGATGAAAGGCGACAAGAAATCGGCCGCCGGCGTAACCAGGTGGATTTTGCTGGAGCGGATCGGCAGGGCGCGCATCGTGTCGGGAGATCAAATCGACAAACGAATCCTCCGATCCTCTCTGCGCGCAGGCTTAAAGGCGCTTGGCTAAGTCCGGGGCAATGGCCCGACCGTAAGAGAGGGTTCATGTGTTAGCGGCATGAAAGAGCTGAGCCCTACCTGACGGTCGGCTAGTGCCCCAGTGATGGCTCAAGCGATCAATCTGACGGATACTCAATCAAGGATGACTACAATATGGCAATGAGAAGTAACGAAAGCGGCGGCGCGCGACTGAAATTCATAATCGCGATCACTGTTTTTGCGGTGGTCGTTTACGTGGGTTACATGTATGTTCCGGTCGCGGTGGATGCTTACTATTTCAAAGACGCGATGCAAAACAAGGTCAACGCGGCGGCCACCCAGGGGTATGAAACAAACTGGGTCAAGGACCAGTTGGAAAAGAGCAAGGCGGAGTTTAACGTTCCGCCGGAAGCGATCATCGCCCCCGGCCGCCAGGACAATCAAATGCTGGTGCGCGTACAGTTCACCCGCCCGATTTCATTTCCGGGTTATACCTACAACTACGAATTCGACTATACGGCCAAGAGCACAACGTTTTTAACGATCAAATAAGAAGGGTAGCTTTCGCGGCGGGATGAGTAGCGAAGGCCTGCAATTGCACGAGGGCCGCGGGAGCTTCGCCGAGCCACGTGGTCGGACAGACGCCGCAACGCGTGCATTGATTTACTGAAGGACAGGGTGCGGTTGAGCGAGCGTCGTGAGCGCGTTCGTCTTCCTGCTGCATAAACTCCCGCGACAAACCGGAATTCACGATCTCCCAGGGAAGAATCTCATCATAGCTGCGTCGCCGGCTGGTATGGAATGCGGCGTCAACTTGAGTTTCGCGCAAGGCTGCGCTCAGATCGCCTTTCAAACGCGCAGTGGCTTCGATCACGCGGGCGATGCGGCGATCCCCGGAAGAGAACAGCGCCTGTTCGTGCGCGATGCGTGCCGACATCGCGCGCACCTCGACGTTGGGAATGCGGGAGAGGTTCTTCGAAACCCATTTCAAGCGACGCTTTAGTTCCTTTTCGTCGCAGATCGCTTCCCACTGAAACGGCGTGTTCGGCTTTGGCACCAGGCCGTTAAGCGAAGGAATGATTTTGCCGGCGCGGCCGAATCGCTTGCCTGCTTCCAGCATGCGGTCCTTAATGCGCTCGACCAGGGTAATCATCTCCGCCAGGTCTTCATCGGTTTCAGTGGGCAAGCCAACCATCATGTACAGCTTGATTGTCAGCATCCCTCGATCAAAGACGGCGCCACAGATATCGACGATCTCGTCATTGGTCAAATTCTTATTGATGACGCGACGCAGGCGGTCCGATCCTGTCTCTGGCGCTACGGCGATTTGCTGATCGCGTGATTCAACCAGCGCATCGAGTAACTCTTCGGAGATCTGATCGAGCCGCAAAGAAGAAACCGATATGCGATAGTCCATCGCGCGCAGGCCCTGCAGAATTTCGCTGATCTCCGGATGATCGCAGACTGCGGTTGAGACTAAACCGATTTTGTCAGTCTTGGCGCGCCACTCGGCGGCCTTGGCCAGGATGTCGCGCGCGGGCACGACGCGCGGCGGCCAGTAGTTATAGCCAGCCCAGCAAAAGCGACAACCTTGCGAACAGCCACGCGAGATCTCGATCAGAAAGCGATCGCCCATCTCAGCCTGCGGCGCCCAGATCGTCGTCGATGGCGCGAACACTTCATCGCGCTTCAACTGCTCGACAATGTCTTTTTGTCCCTTGCGAATCGCGCGGCGCAGGCTGCCTTCTTTGGGACTCTCAGCCGAAACTGCACGACCGACACGAGCCGGAACGCCTTCTTCAGTAGCGGTGTAAGCCTCAACGGTGTCGTCGTCTTTGTAGCTGACGTGATAGAGCGAAGGCACATAGAAACCGCGACCCTGTCGCGCCAACGCCAAGAGCGTTTCTTCCTTCGTTTCGTTCTCAAGCAGGACGTCGATCAGTTTCGGTCCGAGGATTTCGCCTTCGCCGACGCCGATGACGTCGGTGAACTCGGCAATCGGCTCCGGATTTAGAAACGACGAGGCGCCGCCCATGACGATCAGAGGGTCGTGTTTGGTTCGATCTTTCGACCAAACCGGCACGCCGCTCATTTGCAGCATCCGCGCCAGGTTCACGTAATCAGTTTCAAAAGAGATCGAGAAAGCGATGACGTCAAACTCGCGGAGTTTGGTTTGTGATTCGAGGGAGAGCAAGGGAGTGCGGGTGCGTTCGTACTCATTCATCTCATCCAGCGTGTGAGAAGCCCGACCGTGAGGGAGGGCCTGATCGTAACCCGAGCCCTTGCCCGAGCGCGCGCTGCTTATATTGTCAGGCAGAAACGCGCGCTCGCAGGAAACCTCGGGGATGTTATTGAAGATTTCATACATCGCCTGAAAGCCAAGGTTGGCCATGCCGATGCTGTAGACGTTTGGATAGCAGAGCGCGATGCGCAACTGTGCGCCGTGCTTCAGCACCCAGCCTTCTTCGCCGGCCAGTTTCCGCTTGTAGCTTTCGATGATCTTCTTCATAAACCTTCTAACTTCTTCCCCTCTCCCACTGGGAGAGGGGCCAGGGGAGAGGGCGCGACGAGAAAATAAAAAGTGCTCCGTCGCTAAACCCTCACCCAACTCTCTCCGAGAGGGAGAGGGCTCTTATCCGTGCTGGACAGTTTCCAAAAATGCCTTGAGCTTGCGCGATCGCGAGGGATGACGCAGCTTGCGCAGGGCTTTGGCTTCGATTTGGCGTATGCGTTCGCGGGTCACGGCAAAGTGCTGTCCGACCTCTTCGAGCGTGTGCTCAGAGCCGGTGGTGCCCAAACCAAAACGCATCTTGATAACTTTTTCTTCGCGCGGCGTTAAGGTGGCGAGAACTTCGTCGGTGATCTCACGCAGGTTCGAAGCGACCACTGCGTCGGAAGGATTCAGGATCGACTTGTCTTCGATGAAATCGCCCAGATGAGAATCTTCTTCTTCGCCAATCGGGGTTTCGAGCGAGATCGGCTCCTGCGCAATCTTCAGGACCTTGCGCACTTTCGAAACCGGAATGTCCATCTTCTTGGCGATCTCTTCACTGGTCGGTTCGCGGCCCAACTCCTGCACCAGCGCGCGCGAAGTGCGAATCAGCTTATTAATCGTCTCGATCATGTGCACCGGAATTCGAATCGTCCGGGCTTGATCTGCGATCGCGCGGGTAATGGCCTGGCGAATCCACCAGGTCGCGTAGGTCGAGAATTTGTAACCCCGTCGCCACTCGAACTTGTCGACGGCCTTCATCAAACCGATGTTGCCTTCCTGAATCAGATCCAGAAACTGCAATCCGCGGTTGGTGTATTTCTTGGCGATCGAAACTACCAGACGGAGGTTGGCTTCGACCAATTCGCGTTTGGCCTGGCCGGTGTGATGCTCACCAGTAACGATCGACTGGAGCGAACGTTTGATCTCAACCGGCGAGATGTGACTTTCCTGTTCGACGACCTGCAAACGTTTCCTGCCGTTGGAAACGTGCTTCTTATAGGCTTTGATGTCATCCGCTTTAAGGCGCTTCTTGGTCAGCCTGTCAGAGTAGGTATCGACCTCGCGTTCGGCTGAACGGACTTCCTTCTGCACGTTGCGGATCGAGTTTATCAGGCGCTGACGCGAGCGCTCGGTCATATTTAAGCGACCGATTTCGTCGGCAATCTCGATGCGCAAACGGGCCACTTTCCGGCGCAAACGCAGCAGCTTCTTCGTTTTCTTGCCGCGGGTAACTTTCTGTTCCGTGCGCAGCTTGACCCATTCTTTCAGCGCGTTCTTGAAGAGCCGGCGAATGTTTTCGATCCCTTCGATAGTCCACTCGCGGTACTCGTCGGCCTTGTCTTCTTCGCCGGCCAGCTCGGCCTGTTCAGAAAAGTTGACGACTTCGCGAATGTTGATGGTGTGGGCGGCCAGCTCGTCGCCGATCTTGAGCAACTCACCGACGGCAATTGGCGATCGGGCTATGGATTTCTGAGTTTTGATCTGGCCGCGCTCGATGCGTTTGGCAATTGCCACTTCGCCTTCACGGGTCAAGAGCGGCACCACGCCCATCTCGCGCAGGTAAAGCCGCACCGGGTCGTTGGTCTTCTCCAGTGCGCCGGCGGAAAGGTCCAGCTCGAGGTCGTCGTCGCCGGACTCTTCGTCATCGGTGGCGATGGCCGCGGCCTGCTCGATCAAGCGTTCATCGGAATCCGCGACATGGATATTCGACGCGTCCAGCTTTTGCAAGACATCTTCGATGTCGTCTGGTGAAACTACATTTTCCGGCAGCTCGCGATTCAAATCGTCGTATGACAGAAATTTCTTGTCTCCGCCCAATTGCAGTAGTCGATCCATCACGTCGTCTCTGTCTTTTTCTTCTCTAATAGCCACTTTTTGTATGTTCCTGGTTCTTTTATTTCGCGTCAGTCAACCAACAATCAACGCGCCGGACTTTCCGGTGTTTGCGATCGCGCCAACAACGCGCCTCGCCTCTTTTTCAAGTCCAACTGATCCATGGCCAGGCGGTTGAGTTTCTCGCCATCGGCGGCGCGTTCGGCTTCCGCCAAAGCAGAACCCAGTTCGTCGATGTCGCGATCGAGTTGGGTCAGCCGCAACGCATTCAGACAACTATCAGCCGCCGTCAGCGATTCGTCGAAGCCCTGGGTCGTCTCTGTCATCATCAACCGCGCCAACAACTCGTTTGCATGCGAATCGTCGCCGGTAGCTGCGCTGAGTGAGTCAAACCCGATCTCCTGATCGTCTGTATCCAAACTGATGAGAGCGCGAAACACCGGCGCCGAGGCCAGGTTCTCGTAATCAGCAGCCTCCAGTCGCGGCAGAATAATCTTGCGCAACTCTTTATTGGCCAGTAAAAGCTCGAGCAGCTTTTCTTCCGCCACGGTCGGTCGGCTCAACAGACTGCGCTTGTCTATCGCTTGAACGGACGCTGCGTCAGTGCTTGCGCCGCTTCTGATTCGCTGCCAGAGTTCGCGTCGCTGCTCTGGTTGGACGCGCAGGGCATCCATGGTGATGTCAAAATATTCGCGCTTCTGAATCCGGCTGCGGACAGCGCGAACAAACGGGAGCGCCTCCTCAACTGCCGCAGCCTTATCAGCCGGGCTGTGAAGGTTACGATCCCGTACCGCTTGATCGATCACAAATTGTATATGGGGCTGAGCCTCGCCTCGGCGCTTCTGGTACTCGATTGCGCCGTATTGTCTGATGAAATCATCAGGATCGGCGTTATCCGGGAGAACTAAAACCTTAACTTCCAAGTCTTCTGCCAGAATAGTTTCGATCGCTCGTTTGGCTGCCTGCACGCCCGCGCGGTCACCATCATAGTTCACCACCACCTTACGCGCAAATCTGGCGATGAGTTTCGCTTGCTCGGGCGTCAGCGCTGTACCCAGGCTCGCGACCACGTTTCGGACCCCGATTTGGTACGGGACGATCAGATCCAGATAGCCCTCGACCAGGATCGCAAAGCCCTGGCGGCGAATTTCATCACGCGACAGGTTGAGACCGTACAAATGCCTTCCCTTAACATAGGCCGCTGTTTCCGGCGAGTTCAGATACTTCGGCTCGCCTTGCGGATCCAGCGTCCGGCCGCCAAAAGCAATCGCGCGGCCCTGCGGATCGATCACCGGGAACATCAGCCGGCCGCGAAAACGATCGTACGAACCGCCTTCGTCTTTCTTCACCACCAACCCGCTTTTCTCAAGCTGGTCCTGGCTCGCACCTTTCTGGCGCAGGTGGGTTGAAAGAGCGTCCCAACTCTCGGGCGCAAAACCGAGCCGAAATGTTTTCTGCGTTTCCTCCGTTATGCCGCGCTGTTCCAGGTAAGCGCGGGCCGCCTGCGCCTGGGGGGACTTACTCTGCAATTGATCTTCCCACCAAACCAGGGCCCACTGGTTCAACTCGATCACTTGATCGGATTCGCGCTGGCGCGATTCAAAGCGGCTATCATCGATCAGCTTAGGCAGCGGCACCCCTGATTTTTCAGCGACGATTTTGATAGCTTCCGGAAAGGCGACCCGTTCCATCTCCATCACAAAGTTGAAAACCGAGCCACCCTTGTGACAGCCGAAACAGTAGAAGATTTCTTTCGCCGGGCTGACTGAGAATGAAGCCGTCTTCTCTTTGTGAAAAGGGCAACACGCCATCCAGTTCGAACCCTTCTTCTTCAACGAGACATAGTCCTGCACGATCCGAACGATGTCCGCTTGCCGTTTCAGGTCGTCGATGAAGGTTTGTGGAAAACGCACGAAAGATTTATGAACCAGCGAGCGAACAACGTCAAATCATCGTCGCTTTAGAATTCGAGCGCGTCTACGCTCGACAACAGTTGTCTTACGATAGTACCTCTTCAAGTCTGCACTACGAACGAAAGCTTTTACGAACTCCGCGACGGCAAGGGCTCCCTGACGAGGTGGACGAAAGACTACGACGCCGCTATGACTGTCCAGTGGATATCTTTTAAGGTCAAGAAAATCGTTGTCGAGTGTAAAGAGAAGTCGATCGTGAGATGTCGCGGCTTTCAGCACGTCCGGATCGGTTGCCCCTGATAGACCCTGTTCAAGGACGGTATCAACGTCATGGTTGAGCGCCGTCAGATCATCGCGGAGATATTGAGAGAGGTTTTGATCTAACTTGATTTTCATGCAGCCGCGACTTTGCGCGCTAGCTCTGCCGCGTAGGCGACGGCCGCGCGGACATCCAGTTCAGTTAGCGGTGGGAAATGCATAGTTATTTCCCTGGGAGAGAGTCCTTCTGCCAGCGAGTCTAGGATCACGGCCACATTGATCCGCGTACCTTGGATACAGGGCTCTCCACCGCACACGTCTCGCTTCACTACCACGCGCTTCAGAAGTTTTCGGTATGTGTTATCGGTCATTGATAGAGCATTCTACTCGATCCAAGGCATAAGGTCATCGATGGCGGTTTGTGGGATGCTTACCCTGGGTCACCGTCGAGAGTTCGGTCACTCTTGATGAAATAATCAGGCTCCGGCGGTACCGGCTGCGAGGGCTCGGTTCCTAAGCAAAGCGACGATAACTTCTGAACCTAGAGAAGAAGAAGAGTTCTCGCCGTTTCTGCTCGTTGCTAGATTCGATTCTTGAAATGGAACTCCTCAGACTGTGGTACATCATTACGCCCTCAACTCCACAATTGTCGCTCCCGCTCCGCCCTGATCCTGCGGCGCCGATCTGAAGCGCGCGACGTGTGGATGGCCGGTCAACAATTCCGCGATCGCGCGGCGGAGCGCGCCGGTGCCGTGGCCGTGGATTATGCGCAGTTCACTCAAGCCGTTCAAGAAAGCTTCGTCGAGAAACTTGTCTACCAGTTCGACTGCTTCGTCAGTCTGCTTACCGATTAGCTTCAGTTCCGCGGTGGGGGCCATGTCAGAGGCCGCGGCTTTTGACCGCAGGTGAACCTCGGTTGTTTGCGCTGCGCGTCGCAGCCCGGCGCGAGTCTTAGCGGGCGCGGAGCCCTCCCTGACGGTCGGGCTACTGCCCCGGCTATGGCGGGCGCTGACCTCATCGACGAGTTCCAGATTCGTAAGCTGCTCGCGCAGGTGCAGCGAGCCGACGCGCACTTCGGCTTCGTCGCCCTTGATTCGATCGACGATTCCGATTGAACCAAATGAAAGCAGCCGCACTCGATCGCCAACTCTGAGATCGCGATCCGGAGCGTGAAATGGAGCGCGGACATCCTGTCCGCCAGCGGGCGCAGCCCGCTCAGCCACAACCGATTCAGCTCTCCGGGCCGGGTCTCCATCGCGAACCACTTTGCCATCGCGAACGACTCGGACGCCACGAAGTTGCGGGGGCAAGCCCCCTTCCTGACGTTGAGATGATGAAGCTTGAGAGGCGCTAACGCGTTTGAGTGCTGTCTGGGTCGCCCGCTGTGCTTCGCGTTTTAACTCCGCCGTACGGCGTTCGCTTTCGCGTTCGACTTTCAAACGCGTTGCGCGATCTTCGATCTTCGCGAACAGTTCACGGCTCAACTTTTCAAACTCAGCGACCGAATTAGCGAGCTGCCGCTCAACCTGGGTATGCCGTTCACGTTCATGTTTTTCCGCTTCCTGATCGAGCGAGGCAAACTTTTCGGCGACGGCCGCTCGTTCTTCTTCCAACGCGCGGCGCAGGGTTTCGGCTGCTTCCGCCTCTCGCTTGATGCGGCGCAAGTATTCGATTGCATCACGCGAAGATTCTTTGACCTGTGCGGAGGCATTGCTGATCACTTCGCTGGGAATGCCGAAACGCTGAGCAATCTCCAAACCTGACGACGAACCGGCCACGCCGACCAGCAGACGATAGGTCGGCTGCAAAGTCTTTTCGTCAAACTCCACACTGGCGTTGAGCACGCCCGCCTCGTTCGCAGCGTACATTTTTAGCCCGGAGTAATGCGTCGTCGCGAGCACATGCGCGCCCCGCTGTTTGAAATGATCGACGACGGCTACACCCAGCGCGGAGCCTTCTTCCGGATCGGTTCCGGTGCCGACTTCATCCAGCAACACCAGTGCCGGCGTCTCGCATGACTCGATCATCGATCCGATATTCGCCACGTGCGAAGTGAAGGTAGAAAGATTAGCCGCGAGCGATTGGTGATCGCCGATGTCCGCCAGCACCGATCGATAGAAGGGAACGCGCGCCTGTTTCGCAGGCACCGGCAGACCTGAAAGTGCCACCAGCGAAAGCAGTCCGGCAGTCTTAAGCACGACAGTCTTGCCGCCGGCGTTCGCCCCCGAAATGACCATCGCCGGCTTCTCAGCGTCCAGCTTGAATGAAACCGGAACGACAGAGTTGTTGCGGGCGCGCAGGTTTTCCTGGAGCAGCGGATGGCGGGCGTCGATGAATTCAAGAGTGTTAGTAGCACAGACTTCAGTCTGTGAGCCTGACTTTGCTACTTCCGGAACTACACAATCGAACCGTTCGGCGAACGCCGTCTTGGCGTTGATAAAATCAAGTTCCGCGATTGCCTCGGCTGCGCGCTCAATCGCCGGCAATTCCCGGCGCAACTCTTCCGACAGTGCAAAGAGTATTTCGGCGATTTCGCGTTGCTCCGCTTCGCGTAGTGACTGAAGTTCGTTGTTGGATTCGATCGTTTCGAGGGGCTCGACAAAAATCGTCGCGCCTGACGAAGACGATCCGTGCGCGACGCCGTTGATGCGCGCGCGATGATCGGCGCGGACCGGGATCACAAAGCGGTCGTTGCGCACCGTGACCAGATGCTCCTGGATCGCTTCGCTCGATCGGCGCATGACGCCTTCCAGCGAACGTGTGATTCGTGAGCGGGCCTGGGCGAGTTCACGGCGAATCCGTGCCAACTCGGGACTGGCGCGGTCGTCAAGGTCGCCGCCGGGCAGAATCTTTTTATTCAAGAGCGCGGCCAGTTTTTTTAGTTCACCGGGAACGTCGGCCACGATCTCGAACAGCGTCGGGGCCTGTTCGCGTTCAGCGAGGATGGCGGCGCGGGCCTCCATTGCGCGTTCGCAGAGCCGGGCCAGATCGAGAAGGGCCAACGGTTCAAGTGCCGTGCCTTCGATCTTCAGGCGCGAGATCGAATCGGAAGTATCAGCGATTCCGTCGAACGAGAAACGGCCGCCCGCCTGCCGCAACTCGAGATTTTCGCGGACGGCGGTCAACGCCCGTTGCAACTGGCGCAGATCAGCAACTGGCTCAAGCGCGTTAACGCGGGCTTGACCCATAGCAGTTTGCGCACCTCGACGCACCAGCGCGCGCAGCGAATCAAATTCCAAAGTATAGAAAGCCTGTGGGTTCATTTCTGGGTAGCAATCTTATCACCAACACTTGAGTTTACAGTTCAACGCATAGCTGAATGAGGTCAGTACCGGGAGCGGTAGCGACCGGGTTATCCTTAAACGACCATTCGACCCGGTCGCTACCGCTCCCGGTACTGACCTCATTGCTTCGACCGGCAATCTGGCAGAACAACAATCCCCGGCTTTGCTCACTACCGGCTTTTGGAATATATTCGTCAACTTCTCAAACATCGCTCAAACAGAGAAAGAGGCGCTTACCGAATGCAAACCGTACCTATCACCGTCGCCCATGGCGATGGCATTGGCCCTGAAATAATGGAAGCGACGCTGCACATCCTGAAGGAAGCAGGTGCAAAACTTCAGATTCATAAGATCGATATTGGCGAGAAGGTCTACCTGGCGGGGAACTCTTCCGGCATTGATCCGAGTGCCTGGGACTCGCTGCGCGACACCAAAGTTTTCCTTAAGGCTCCTATCACTACGCCGCAGGGTGGTGGTTACAAAAGCCTGAATGTGACCGTGCGCAAGACCCTGGGTCTGTACGCAAACGTGCGCCCCTGCGTTTCGTATCATCCATTCATCGAGACGAAGCATCCCAACATGGACGTAGTGATTGTCCGCGAGAACGAAGAGGACCTTTACGCGGGCATCGAATATCGCCAGACGGATCAGGTGATGCAGTGTTTGAAACTGATTTCACGGCCCGGCTCAGAAAAAATCGTTCGCTACGCATTCGAATACGCGCGACGTCATAACCGCAAAAAAGTTACCTGCTTTACCAAAGACAACATCATGAAACTGACCGACGGGTTGTTTCATAAGGTCTTCAACGAACTCGCGGCCGAGTATCCCGACATCGAAAACGAGCATTGGATCGTGGACATCGGCGCAGCCAAGATGGCCGACACGCCAAACGCCTTTGACGTGATCGTGATGCCGAATCTCTACGGCGACATTTTGTCGGACGTAGCTGCTCAAATCGCCGGCTCAGTTGGCCTGGCCGGCTCGGCGAACATCGGCGAGAACATTGCCATGTTCGAAGCGATCCATGGATCGGCGCCGCGCCGCGCCGGACAAAATCTCGCCAACCCTTCCGGCTTGCTGCTGGGTTCGATCATGATGCTGGTGCACATTGGCCTGACCGGCGCCGCCGAAAGAGTCCACAACGCGTGGCTGCGGACGATTGAAGACGGCGTGCACACCTACGACATTTACGACGAAGGGTCGAGTAAACAAAAAGTAGGGACTAAGGAATTTGCGCAAGCGGTTGTCGATCGTCTGGGCAAGAAACCGAATACCCTGCGGGCCGTTGCTTATAAACAGGAGGACGCAGCGGAAGTTTACAGCGAGACGATCGTCAAAGAGCGTTCGGACACCAGAAAAGAGCTGGTGGGCGTCGACGTATATCTCGACTGGCTGAAAGGGTCGCCCGACAATCTGGGGACAGCCCTCAGAAACGTCGCGCCCGAGGGTCTGGATTTGGTGATGATCAGCAATCGCGGGGTGAAAGTTTGGCCGGGTGGCAAATCCGAAACCTTCTGCTCGGATCACTGGCGCTGCCGCTTCATGGCGAAAGACAAAGGCGCAACTATCACTCATCAGCAGGTGGTCGATTTGCTCGGCCGCGTCGCCGGCGCGGGTTTTGATTTCGTGCAGGTGGAAAGTCTTTGCAACTTTGACGGCGAGCGCGGCTACTCGCTGGATCAAGGGGAATAGCAGCAAGCTGCGACATGAGGTCAGTACCGGGAGCGGTAGCGACCGGGTGTCGCTATAGCGATCACAGTCGTGGATAAGTTGAGACCCAGTCGCTATCGCTCCCGGTACTGACCTCACGACGATAGTCCCACTAAACATTCCAGCGCGGAGGTCAGCAGGAAGCATGACAAAGCAGCACCGGAACAGAAATTCTAAATCCGCAAATCGCAATCCGAAATTCCTGGTCGGCGTGATCATGGGCAGCAAGTCGGACTGGGAAACGATGCGCGCGACGTCTGAGACGCTTGATCGCTTTGGCGTGGCGCATGAGTGTCACGTCATGTCCGCGCACCGCACGCCGGCGCTCGCTGCGGATTTCGCCCGCACCGCCGAATCGCGCGGCCTCGAAATAATCATCGCGGCCGCCGGCGGGGCAGCGCATCTGGCGGGAGTAATTGCAGCCCATACGCTGTTGCCGGTGTTGGGCGTGCCGATGAAAAGCGATGCGCTTAATGGATTGGATTCTTTGCTCTCAACAGTACAGATGCCGGCCGGAATTCCGGTGGGGACGCTGGCGATTGGCAAGGCTGGCGCGACGAATGCAGCTCTGTTCGCGATTGCGATTCTCGCGAATGGCCGGCCAGAGTTGAGACAAAAACTTCGTGAGTTTCGGACCGAGCAGGAAAAAACAATTCGGGCGATAACTCTTGAATGATCTGCCTTGAAGATTAGGGCTTAAAAGACTTGCGCCGATCTTCCTCGGCCCGCTTTTTCTTTTCTTCCTGATCCTTTTGTCGTTTCTCTAACGTCTGGGCCATGGCCGTGTCTTCCAACGACAGTTGGGCTCCCATTCGCGAATCAGTCGCATCTCCCCCAATTACCGCCGTCATCCGAAAGCCATCGCACCGAAGCTGCTTGTTTTTTCCGGGGCCATCCGAATCGAAACTGTCGAGCCACCCATCGGGCAGCCCCAGATTTTTCGACACCGCCTGCGCGAACTCTTCCACGCTGCTCCATTTGAACGAATCATCATAGCCGACCTGCACATAAGAAATCCGTCCATCCAAAAAGCGCAACTGGATTCTCCGCACACCCTTCAAATCGGGAAATCTCGAACTATCAGCCGTAAACGATCGACCATCGTCCGTCCCCCCGGCCATGTCAACCTGGACTACGCGTTCGCGATTGGGTGACCCCTTCAAAAAAATGCCGGCGTCGATGAGATTAAGCCGCAGTCTTGACAGGCCCAGCTCGTCAGCCCGATCCACGGAGAGACCCGGAAACCGAGACAGCACTTGCGCCTGATTTGCGCCCAGACGCAGGCCACGCAATTGCGGAGCCTGGGCCAGGGTCAACGTGCATTTGGTAACCGGCGCGCTCTTAGTACTGACTTGTCCGGCCGCCAGAGAGGAGACGGCCAACAATAATAAGACGCTAAGCAGTATGAGTTTCATGTGTTGTAGTTGGTAAACAGCTTAGTTAGTACTGGCGCCGGCATCCCGCGCCAGCAACGCCGCGCCGATGGCCACGCCATCCGCTCCCAATGCGGCGGCCACAATCGTAGTCGCTTCAAAGCAAGGTTGGAACGAACGTTGTCGGGCTTCGTCGCTGATGGGTTTTAAGATCAAATCGCCGGCTTCCATGATAGCGCCGCCCAGAATAATCCGCTCGATGCTCAAGAGGTTGATTACACTGGCCACCGCCGTGCCGATCGATTTGCCGGTACGCTCGAGCATCATGACTGAAAAATCATCGCCGTTGTTTGCTTCGCGGGCCACGTCGGCGGCGGTAAAACTTTCTTCGATCAATAGCCTTGAGAGCGATGAGGTGGAATCACGGTCCAGCCGCTCGCGCGCGCGCCGCACCAGGTTAGGTCCGGAAGCGACCGTTTCCAGGCAGCCGGTGTTTCCGCACTCGCACTCAGCGCCCTCAGTGTTGATGGTGATATGGCCGATTTCTCCCGCGCAACCGGAGGCGCCGATCCAGAGTTTCCCGTCCAGAATCATCGCGCCACCTATCGCTTCACCGATGCCGATGTAAAAAATATTTCGCGCGTCGCGTCCGGCGCCCGCTTTGTATTCGCCGTAAGCCGCGGCGTTGGCATCGTTCTCCAGCTCAACCCGCAGACCCGTGGCTTTCATCAACTCAGCATGGATATCGTCGCGGGCGGCCAAAGGCAGTCCGGTTGAGATCAACACTCGGTCCGCGTCGCGATTTACCAGTCCGGGAATGCCCAACCCCACGGACTTGATCGGGCCGGCTTCGCCGAGCGTCTTTACGAGGCCGGCAATTTCTCCGATTAGATTGTCTGGTTGGTAGGTTGTGTCGCGCCGCGCGATTACCTCGCCGGACGCAGCAATCACAACGCCGCGCATCGTCTTTGAGGCAACTTCAATCCCGGCATAGTTAGGTTCAGAGTTATTCGGCATGAGCGAGCGGCCTTTCGCACGAGCTTCGCGATCGGGCAGGGATTTCCTGGTCATCTTATTAAAGGGCTGAGGGGCTGTCAAACCGCGCGTTGTGCGTGTAGAATGCCCGTCTATCAAGCCCATGCCGGACACGTCAGCGAAAACAACGGCGGCAACGCTGCAATTGCGAAAGCTTTTGGTGCCCACCGATTTCAGTGGCTGCGCGAACTACGCGCTGCCCTACGCCGCCTCGATCGCCCGCGCGACCGGAGCCACGATTATTTGTGTACATGTGGTTGAACCGATCGTGCCGGCCGTGGGTTATTCCGGTTTGGCCGAGCCCATGCCGATCGCCGACATGAGTGAGCAGTTGGAAGATTCAGCGGAGCGTGAGTTGCCACAACTTGCCGACTGCGATGAGTTCAACGGCCTCGCGGTCGAAGAAGTCATCGTACATGGCGATGCCGCCGCCGAGATTGTGCGGGTGGCCTCGGAACATGAGGTTGATCTGATTGTTGTTTCGTCGCACGGCCGCACCGGCCTGGGCCGAATTATTTTTGGCTCGACCGCGGAAGCGGTGGTGCGTCATGCCAGTTGCCCGGTCCTGGTCGTCAAACCTCCACCACAGGAAGAGGAGTCGGATTGAGTAAGCAGTGAGCAGTGAGCAGCAAGCAGTTGCAGGCTCGTCGGCGATGCTGCCCTACTGTGACTTGACTACTGCTGACCGCTCACTGCCTACTGCTCACTGATATGAACAGCCTCCAGTTTTTGTCTCACTTGATCGAGCTGTACGGCCTCTACGCCGTGTTCTCTCTAGCCATGATCGAGGGTGATATCACTCTGCTGCTGGCAGGGGTTCTGGCCCATAACGATTTTTTTGGCAGTTACAGTTTCGCGCGGGTGCTGCTTTGGGGCACGCTCGGTGGGTTCGCGAGTGACAATGTCGCTTTCGCGGCTGGGCGCGCGTGTAGAGACACAGTTCGCGATTTTCGTTTCTATCGCAGGGCGCAGGCGCGCATGGAGCGGCTGACTAATCACTTTGGCACGCTCTCAATTTTTGTCTCGAAATACATCTATGGATTGCGTTGGGCGTCGTGCACCTTCTACGGCGTCGCGGGCATGCGCTATGTGCGTTTTCTGCCGCTGTCTCTGGCTAGTTGCTTCGTGTGGGTTTTCATTCTCAGCGGAGTCGGTTACTTTTTCAGCAGCGCCGTGATGGGATTGATCGGCGACTTTCGCCACGTGGGAAAGATTCTGCTGGTGATCGTAGTGGCCGGAGTGTTGGGGGTTTATTTGGTTAAGCGGCTTTGGGTTTCAAGGAAAGTCGAAGAAGCCCAGCCGGAACGCCTGCAGGAAATCGAACACGCGGCGATCGAGGGGATCAAGGAATTATCGGGAGAGATCCAGGAAAAAATACATCTAAAGTCAGCGCATCGCCGGGAAAAATCAGGCTCGTCAAAGCGGGACGCGCGAGACTGAAAGAACTAAGATGGCAGATGTTAGATATCAGATATCAGATTTCAGATAATTTCAGATCTCAAATTTGAAATTTGCAATCTCAAACAATTCAGATAATCCACCGTCAATCAATTTGGAATAATCAAAGTGATCATTGAATCTTCCGCTCCGACCCGCGCCGATCTTGCCGGCGGCACCATCGACATCTGGCCCCTCTATCTGTTCCATCCCGGCGCCATGACCGTCAACTTTGCACTCTCGTTGCGCGCGCACGCGCGCATCGAAACGCGCGACGATGATCGACTGATCCTGGAGTCTCGCGATCGCGGAATCCGTTTCGAAACGACTCTCGATCGCGTGGATGAGCTGGCGCACGACGAAAGGCTCGAACTGGTTTCGAAGATGGTCCACTTCTTCCGGCCCGAGCGCGGTTTTCATCTGATCGCGCATAGCGAAGCTCCTGCCGGGGCGGGCATTTCCGGATCGTCGGCGTTGGCCATCGCGTTAATCGGCGCGCTGAATCGTCAGGCGGGCAATCGCTACAACCAGAGCCAGTTCATCGGGATTGCCGCAAACATAGAAACCACGGTCATAAAAGTTCCGGCTGGGTTTCAGGATTACTATCCAGCCTTTTATGGGTCGACTTCCTGCATACACCTTCGCGCTGACGGGATTGAGCGCGAACATCTGGCCGTTGACGACGACGAAGTTAAGCGCCGCTTTGTAATCTGTTACACCGGAGAGCCGCGTCATTCGGGCACCAATAACTGGGAAATGTTCAAGCGGCACATCGAACGCGATGCGGACGTGTTCGAGATCTTCGGACGCATTCGCGACGCCGCAGTGCAGATGCGCGCCGCGCTCCTGGCCAACGATTGGCAGGCAGTGGCGGACACGATGCGCGCCGCTTATCCCAACCGCAAACGCCTCGCCCCTGGGATCACAACGCCGCAGATGGATCGTCTGGTTGAGAAAGCTCTGGCTAGCGGCGCTGAAGCCGCGAAAGTCTGCGGCGCCGGCGGCGGTGGCTGCATAGCGTTTCTGTGCGCGGACGGGCGCAAGCCAGACCTCGAACGCGCCCTAATGGAAGAGGGCGGGGAAATCTTGAAATGGGAAGTGGCGCGCGAGGGATTGTTGGTGAAGGAGAGTTGAGGGCGGCGAACTATGTAACCGCAAAGCGGTTACGCCCTCCAGCCCAACGTTGCCGTCGCGGCTACGTTGGGTAACGAGAAACGATTATCCTCGCCAACCCTGAAAGGGTTGCGCCAGCACTTCAAGAGATGCAACTAGAGTTGCAAACAGCGTCCTTGCGTCGTGATGTAAACTAATCGCAGTCTTCAAACTAAGAAGAGTGCGCTCCCATGCCCCAATCGCTTTCCGCTGTTTACATTCATCTTATTTTCTCAACCAAGGAGAGAACTCCCTTCCTCCGAGATCAAGCCGTCCGAGAGTCTCTGCATTCACAGATTGGCGGCATCTCAAAGAAACTTGGCTGTGCGCCGATCATTACTGGTGGAGTGGAAGATCATGTGCATCTCCTTGCTCGCCTCGGCCGAACAATCACGCAAGCTGAGTGGGTGAAAGAGTTGAAGCGTGTATCAAACTTATGGTTGAAAGAAGAGCATTCGATTCGAGATTTCGAGTGGCAGGGAGGCTACGCAGACTTTTCCGTGAGCGCGTCAAATCTTGAGACGGTAAAGAAGTACATAGCCAATCAGCATCACCATCATCGAAAGATGAATTTTCAGGATGAGCTGAGAACATTGCTCCAGCGCCATGAGGTCGATTGGGACGAGCGTTACATTTGGGATTGACGCAACCGCGTTGCGGTTGAATTGATTACCTCGATCTTACCCAACGTAGCCGCGGCGGCAACGTTGGGCTGGAGGTCGTAACCGCTTCGCGGTTGATCTGCCGGAACTAAATTGGGTTACCCGCCTTCTTCCGACTTCTGTTTCGCCCCCGCCGCGAGTTTTGTCAGCCGCTCGACCTTTTGTTCGTGAGTCTCACCGGGAATTGGTCCCGTATCTACCACGCCCGCGTAAGTAGATCGTCTGAATAAAGTCCGATCAGGTTCGCCGCTCGCTGCGTGCGACGTCGTTGGCGTCGGCGTCGTGGCCGGTGCAACCTGGTCAGGCGCAAGATCCGCTGGACTCTCGGCGCCGGCTACGGGCGAGGCATTCGCGGCCGCGGCACTAAGCGGCGCCGCTGAAGCAGCTCCGGTGTCAGCCTGAGCTTCCGCCGCTGGTCTGTGCAGGTCCGCCGCCGGCGATGAATTCACTACGGTGGGTTCGGCTCCGCCTTCGTCAGATCTTTGCTTGGCCCCCGCAACCACCTTCCGCAGACGCTCGATTTTTTGTTCTTTCGTCTCGCCCGGAACTGGCCCAGTGTCGACGACGCCCGCGTAGGTGGTGCGCCGGTTCATTTGGCGATCCGGTTGCGCCGCGGGTTTGGGACCTGCCGGCGCGGCCGACGCTTTCTCAACGACTGCCGTTGCTTGCGCTGCGGCTGCGGTCGGCTTGACGGGCACTGCCGCTGGAGCAGCCGCCGGTTTGGCTGCGGGCGAGGCGTGACCATGTCCTTCACCGGCCTGTTCGACGATCACAAAAACGCCTTTTTCATTCTTCTCGATTACCGGCAGCGTTCCCCCTGCCGCTTGCAGCAAAGCGGAAAGTTCGGCTTCGACAAAACGGCTTTGCTTTTCCGGATCACGCACATGGCCTAACGGCGGCCCCATATAGAGAGTGCCGCAGATCTGGCATTTGGAAAGCACGTCGTCGCCGCGCAGGTGGACTTCAGAAAGTTCGCCCGCGGTGCGCAATTGCTTCAAGTGACCGTTGCAGAGTTTGTTCTTCTCGTTTCGCTCGTTACAGACGGTCTGAGCATTGGTGATGCGCTTCGGTACCGGCGCTGATGCTGCCGGCGAGGTTGGACTACCTGCTGCGATGTTTGCTGACATGATTCGCTGCCGCGTAACCGCTGATGGTTTCTTCCGTCAAGCTTCGAGAAAAACGATTGCACGAATATTAACCACGAACGCAAACGCGGTCAATTGCGGACCGATGTCCGGTGGGCTTTAGCTTGTCTATACCTGGCAACAAACTGAAGTTTGTCGGACGTGATATTCTTCCGCTCCGATGTTGATAAACCTTCTTGGCGCAATCTGGCGGCATCTACCGGACATTCTGAGGCGCGTCCTGGTGCGCACCGGCCAGAGGCGTTTCACCGCTACCGTCGGTGCAATGATCTTTGACGACCAGGGCCGGGTTCTTTTGCTCGAACATGCCTTTCGGTCTGACAGCGCCTGGGGACTTCCCGGTGGTTTCTTAAACAAAGGAGAGCAACCGGAAGCAGCTTTGCGCCGCGAACTGCGCGAAGAAGTTGGCATTGAACTTGAGGACGTCGGGATCGTCTTAGTGCGCACGCTCTCCATCCCAGGTCAGATCGAAATCTATTTTCGTGGCCGAGCGATCGGAGAGCCCGAGCCGTGCAGCTTTGAAATCAAAGGTGCCGGTTGGTTTTCGATTGACGATCTGCCGTCCGAGCTCTCGAAAGACCAACGCCGCTTGATCCAGCGCGCTTCTGGCTGTCAGTGAAAACTCGAATCAATGATGTTATGCTACGCGCCGCAAACCGAAGTCACCTAAACCGAAATTGCTGAGGAGAAGCTATGGCAGGAGCACCAGGCGTCCAACTGATTCCGTCGCCCGAGGAAATAATGCTGATTCTGAAACGCACCGGCGCGTTTCGTGAGGGCCACTTTGTCTATCCAAACGGTAAACACACGGCGCACTATTTTCAGATGCCGCTGGCGTTTCGCTACTACGACACCGCGCGGGTTCTGGCCGTTGCGCTCAGCCGCAAGTTTCGCGTCGAGCGCGACATCGCCAGCCAGTTGCCGAAGGTTTCCATCATCAGCCCAAGCTCGGGCGGAATCCCGGTAGCCTTCGGCGTCCGCGACGCGCTGAGCGCGCAACAGATTTACTGGGCTGAGCAGGAAAACGGCAAGCGCATGTTTCGCCAGTACGTGAACCAGGGCGACATCAATCCCTGCATCATCGTCGACGATATCATTCGCAGCGGCCACGCGATCGAAGAGACAGTTGAGTTGGTGCGCAGCCTCGGCGCGCCAATCATTGGCTGCGGAGCGATCGTTCGCTTCACCTCGGCCCCCGATCATATTGAAGGCGTGGGGATCAAGTCGCTGGTCGAGTTTGACGAAAAGTTTTACGACTCAGCCGAGGAATGCGACGAGTGCACCAAGGGCGTACCGGAAGAGCATGTCAGGTTCTGAAGAGGCAGAAGGCAGAAGGCAGAAAGCAGAAGGCAGAAAGCAGAAGGCAGCAGACAACATTTCTCTTGAGGAGGTGCTCCCATGCTCCGTGGTCACAGAGATCTCAAGGTCTATCAATTGGCGTATAAGCTGGCGATGGAAATCTTCCATCTCTCGAAGGCTTTTCCGAGAGAGGAAATCTATTCGCTGACCGATCAGATTCGCCGATCTTCGCGAAGTGTTGCGGCCAACCTTGCCGAGGGATTCCGGAAAAGACGCTATCCCAACATGTTGGTTAACAAACTTACGGATTGCGATGGTGAAGCAACCGAAACGCAAGTGTGGCTCGATTTCGCTCACGATTGTGGTTACTTATCAAAGGAGAATCATGATCGCTTAATAGTCGGATACGAAGAGGTCGGGAAAATGCTATCCGGCATGATCTCAAGCCCTGAGCGTTTTGCGCCAAGTTCAGAGAAACACTAGGACGACTCACTTTCGCTTATGATCTTCTGCTTTCTGCCTACTGCCTACTGCCTACTGCTTACTGCCTTCTGTTCTCTACATCTCGTGTCGATTGCTGAGCGCCTTATCCATCGTGACTTCATCGACGTATTCCAGGTCGCTGCCCACCGGCATGCCCATCGCCAGGCGCGTCACGCGCAGGCCCAGGGGTTTTAGCAGGCGGCTGATGTAATTCGCGGTTGCTTCGCCTTCGGTGTTGGGGTTCGTGGCCAGGATTACTTCCTGCACTTCGACGCCGTCGTTGTTCTCTGGCTTCAGACGCGGCAGCAGATTGTCGAGCCGCAAATCGCTCGGCCGCATGCCGCGAATCGGCGAGAGGCTGCCATGCAAAACGTGATACAAGCCTTTATAGCTGCGAGTTTTTTCAACGGCTACCAGGTCGTAAGGCTGCTCGACAATGCAGAGCATGGAATGATCGCGTGTGGGCAGGGAACAGAAGCGGCAGGGATTGATGTCAGTGAGATTGTTACAGATCGAACATTCAGAGATGCGTTGCTTTACTTCGCGCAGCGCTTCGATAAGGCGCTCGACCTCGGCTTCGGGCGCGCGCAAAATGTGAAACGCCAGCCGCTGCGCGGACTTCTGCCCAATGCTGGGCAGGCGCTTGAATTCATCGATTAGTTTGGTGACGGGTTCGGCGTAGTCAAGCATAACAAAAGAAGTCGGGGGTTTGGAGTCAGGAGCCGGGGCTACCTGCTGACTTAGCCTTGGAATTCAAGAGAGCATTGGAATTCAAGAGAGCATTTCGCAAGGCGTAAAGCTGTTTGCCTGGTTCTGATAATTGACTGATCGCGTAGATTGCTTGGACGATCTCTATTCCACCCTGCCAGACTCGCAGATCACGAAAGCTTCTTATCTGCATTCCCCTGCCTCCTGTCTCCCTTCCCCTGTCTCCTAAAAGAGATTTCCCAGTCCCGGTGGCAGCATCGAACCCAACTTACTCTTCATAGCTTCGTTGACTTTGCGGTTGCCTTCATTGATGGCGGCGACGACCATGTCCTGCAACATCTCGATATCATTTTCTTTGACGATCTCCGGATCGATCTTTAGTGAAGTGATTTCGTGATCGCCTTTCATCGTGACGTTGACAACTCCGCCTCCGGCTGAGGCCTCAACCCGCAGCTCTTCCATTTCGCGCGCCATCTTCTCCTGCATCTGCTGCGCCTGCTTCATCATTCCCTGAATGTTGAGTCCACCGGGAAATTTCATTGTGTTAACCTCGCTTCCGGATTCGTAATGGTATCGACTGCGCGACGCGAGCATCGTAACTGGCAATGCAGTTGAATGCAAAGCTGGAATTAGTAGCATAGACTTCAGTCTGTGATCTCTTCTTAGTCCCATACGAAAGTCTCGGAACCTTCTTTCGCTTCTCTTGCCGGGGCGTGTTATAAGCCTGCTCGGGGTCTATGCAAACTGAAACCACAACGCAGCATCCCGCGACCGAGCGCTCGCTCTCCGCCGAGATCAAACTCTATTACGATCTTCAACTGGCCAAAGCTGCGCCGGCGCCGCTCCTGATCGCGCTGCACGGTTACGGCGCCAACAAGCGGCAGATGATGCGTGAAGGGAAGTTGATCGTGCCCGAAGGTTTCGCGATCGCATCTTTGCAGGGGCCGCACCAGCATTTAAGAGATCCGAAAGAACCTGGCGGTCCCTTGCGATTTGGCTTTGGCTGGCTGACTAACTTTCGTCCGGAAGAATCCGTGGCCTTCCATCATCGAGCGCTGCTTGATTTGATTGATTCACTCGTTGCTGAAGGCGTCGCCGACGCAGCGCGAATATTTCTGCTCGGCTTCTCACAGTCATGCGCGCTGAACTACAAGTTTGCGTTCACTCATCCGGATCGTCTGCGCGGCGCCATTGGAATCTGCGGCGGAATCCCGGGCGATTGGGACGCGAGCGACGTTTACCAGCAAACCAAAGCGTCGATATTTCATCTGAGTGGAGAGCGCGATGAATTCTATCCACCGGCGCGTACCAAAGATTACGCCGCGCAACTGCGCTCCCGCGCGAGCGACATGGCTAACCGCACTTATGATGCCGGCCACGAAATTGTTCAGGCGATGCGAGATGATCTGCGTTTGTGGTTGGAACAAAAGGCCTTCGCGTAATGGGAGGCAATGGGGCAGTAGCCCGACCGTGAGGGAGCGCGTTAGCAGACCCATCACGCCCTCCCTGACGGTCGGGCTACTGCCCCGAGATCGCGGCCTCAGGTAAGAGGTTCGCGGGAACTTGCCGCACATTTCGGCATCTAAGCGAGTACCGATGAAGCGAAATGACATCACCGCGATTCTTCTGTCGTTGACGATGTTGGCCGGCGCAGCGTGCCAAAGACACGTGGCCCAGACCTCAAAGCCTCTGCGACCACCGGAGCAGCAGACAGAGACTGTTCCGCTGTCGGCGACGAGTCCTGCCCAGCTCAAACTCACGATTGATGGTGCACTTGATCAAGTCGGCAAGACGACGAGTTACGATCCTTCTTACCAGAAAATCGAATATCCAAACGGCGATGTGCCGATTGAAACGGGAGTCTGTTCCGACGTGATCGTGCGCGCGTTTCGTCGCGGCGGGATCGATTTGCAGAAGGACCTCCACGAAGACATGAAAGACAAGTTCTCGGTGTATCCCACGCGCTGGGGGCTGAAGGGCCCCGATGCAAACATCGATCATCGCCGCGTGCCAAACCTGCAAACCTACTTCACCCGCAAAGGCAAGTCGTTATCAACCACGGGCGGCAGCGAAAACTTTCTGCCGGGCGACATAGTCACGTGGGATCTTCAACTTGGCGGCACCGAACACGTCGGCATCGTCGTCAATGTCTGGTACAAACCCACGCAACGTTATCTGATTGTGCACAACATAGGGGCCGGCACGCGCCTGGAAGACGTGCTGTTTGCGTGGAAGATCACCGGGCATTACCGCTATTTCTGACCGTTGAGCTGATCAAAGAAAAGAACGATCCACAAAGCCACACCAAGGACACTGACAGCTCCGCGTCTCTTAGTGTGACTTCGTGGATCGTTTCGAGTTCTCCACCAATTTGCTAGTGCTAATGGCCAGAGCATGATAAATTGCCGCGCCTATCGACGAGATTAGTTTGAAGACCGGCAAATTCTAATGAACATGCGGCTCCTACCGGAGCCAAGCGAACGGTGGAAGATCTATGAAACGCTACCTTATCAACTCTGTTCCCGTCGTTTTTCTATTGGCTGTCTTCGTCGTCATGTTGTCCGCGGCGCCGGATAAGTCCAGCTATGACATCAAGGCCGCTAACGCGATCAGAGCGGTCATCGACGCGCAAGCCGCGGCTTGGAATCGCGGTGATATCGAAGGCTACATGGATGGCTACGACCGCTCGCCAAACACGGAATTCGTTGGCGGCGACAGTATCAGTCGAGGCTGGCAGACGGTGCTGGATAATTACAAGAGAAAGTACGACACGCGCGCGAAGATGGGTGTGCTCACTTTTTCAGATCTCGAAATCACGATCCTGAGTAAGGACGCCGCGCTGGTCCTGGGCCGCTGGCGTCTGAAGCGCGTCAGTGACGAGCCCCATGGAACGTTTACTTTGCTCTTCCGGAAAACGAAGGCTGGCTGGCGCATCGTTCACGACCACAGCTCTTCGGCGTGATTAAGCTCCGAAGGAGCGAAATGCAATAGCCGCGGGCGTAAGCCCGGGGTTCAAGGATCAAAGAATTTAACGAGTCCTCGAAACATAGGCGACACAGCTTTCCTATCTAGTGTCCCATCTGTCGCCCCTACGGGGCTCACGTATTCAAATGCAATCTGGAACCCCGGGCTTACGCCCGGGGCTACTAATATGCCGCCCGCTTTGCGGGCTGGTTGAGTAGGTCAACTCTAAAAGTCATGGGCAAGGAAACAGGAACTGCCGAACTCGCGGCGATCGAACAGGAAGTCGAAGCTCGCAGCGCCGTCTTCAAAAAAGAACTCGGTCTCTTCGATCTGGTGTTGACGCAGGTCGTGTTTGTGGTCGGCACCGTCTGGGTCGGCTGGGCAGCCAAGCTGGGCAACCACCAGATGGCGTTTTGGCTACTGGCGATCGTCACCTTCTATTTGCCGCTGGCCGCCGTCGTCATCTTTCTTAACAACCGCATGCCGCTCGAGGGCGGGCTGTATCAATGGGCCAAGCTGGCCTTCAATGACTTCATCGCGTTCATGGTGGCGTGGAATCTCTGGGTGTTTGGCATCCTGGTGATGTCGGGCATCGGCCTGATCATCAAGAAGAACATTGCCTATGCCATCGGGCCGCGCGCCGACTGGATGCACGAGAACAGAAAGATGACGACGCTCGTCTGCGTCGTCTTAATGATTACCATCATCGCTGCCTCCAGACGCGGCCTGGCCCTGGGCAAGTGGGTCCAGAATGTCGGCGGGATTTTTTTGCTGGTTACGTTCGCGACGCTGATCCTGCTGCCGTTTATTACCGCCGGCCGGGCAACGCTGGAAAACTATCATCCATTTTCAACCAGCATGCCGGAGTTTAGTTCTCTGAACATCAATATCTTCAGCAAGCTCGCCGTGGGGGCGCTGTCAGGCTTTGAGTACATCGCGATTATGGCCGGCGAAACTCGCGCGCCCGCGCGAAATATCAGCCGGTCGGTTTTGATCTCGGCGCCGATCATTGCGCTAATGTTTATCCTCGGCACGGCCTCAGTGCTGGCGTTCGTCAATCCTGAAGACGTCGATCTGATTGGCCCGATTCCCCAAGTGCTCAGTCGCGCCTTCGCTTCGTTTGGCTGGGTGTCGATGCTCGTCTCGCTGACTATTTTCGGAGTCGCCGCCAGGCAGATCGCTTTGATGAGCATTTATTTTGCGGGCAACACGCGTCTGCCGATGGTTGCGGGTTGGGACGATCTGCTGCCGGCATGGTTCACGCGTTTGCATAAGCGTTACAAGACCCCGGTGAACTCGATTCTCTTCGTTGGCATGGTGACGCTGGCGTTCAGTCTGGCGAGTTTGATCGGCGTGAAAGAGCAGGAAGCTTTTCAGATTCAGGACAACGCGGCGACGGTCTTCTATGCCTTGATGTACATGGTTCTCTTCGCCATTCCCCTGGTGGCGATCAAACGGTTCGGCGTCAAGGCGCCGCTCTGGCTCAAGATCGCGTCAGCTTCCGGATTCGTTGTGTCCGTGTTGGCCCTCTTCTACACCATGATTCCAATAACGAAGGTCGATAGTCCCGGGATGTTTGCGTTGAAGATTATCGTCGTCGTGGTGATCGCTAATGGCATCGGCGTGTTGCTGTTCGTTTTGGGACAGCGGCGCGCCGCGAAATCAGACGCTGGCTCCGTCACTTAACTCTCCAAGACCTGTGCCTGAATCTCTCGCCATCATCAATTGTTCCCAGTTGGTCACTCTCGCGGGTGCCCGGCGTTCGCGAACGGGGGGTGATCTGCGGCAACTGGCGATCATTGAAGATGGCGCGATGATGATCCGCGGCGAGCAAATCGAAGCGGTCGGACGGCGGCGAGAGGTTGAGAGTTTGATTACCGGTGATTGCGAAGTCGTCGACGCCGGCCGGCGTGTAGTCATGCCCGGATTTGTGGACGCGCATACGCACCCGGTCTTTGCCGGTATTCGCGCCAACGAATTCGAACAGCGCTCGAGCGGCGCCACGTATCGCGAAATAGCAGCGCGCGGCGGCGGCATCAGATCCACCGTGAGGGCAACGCGGGCCGCGTCTTTGAGCGATTTGGTAAAGGCCGGCAAGCGTTATGCGCAGTGGTTTCTGCGGTGCGGCACCACGACGATTGAAGCCAAGTCAGGTTACGGCCTGACCGTCGAAGATGAACTGAAGATCCTGCGGGCGATCAGGCAACTGAACGAAGAGACGCCACTGCATTACGTGCCCACGTTTCTCGGCGCGCACGACATTCCAGCGGAGTACAAATCGCGCCGGGCTACGTACGTCAATCTGGTGATTAACGAAATGCTGCCACGCGTCGCGCAGGAGAAACTGGCCGAGTACTGCGACGTTTTCTGCGAATCGGATGTGTTCACCGCTGACGAGTCATGGCAGATACTTTCGGCGGCGCGCTGCCATGGATTGGGCCTGCGAATCCATGCCGATCAACTTTCGCTTGCGGGCGGCGCGAAGCTCGCGGCTGAGCTCAACGCCGTTACGGCGGATCACCTGGAACATGCCGATGCCGCTGGAATTCTGGCGTTGAAGACCGCAAAGGTGCAGCCGGTGCTCTTACCCGGTTCAGTTTACGCGCTGGGCTCGAATCAGTATCCGGCGGCGCGGCAAATGATCGGCGCGGGACTCGCAGTGGTGCTGGCCACTGACTTCAATCCGGGATCTTCGCCGACTCCCTCAATGCCAAT
>Ga0137404_10000431_pt1 | contig 27522 bp, 21 predicted proteins | sample CZOMad2_1_16fung_FD_108285 | JGI IMG/M metagenome (GOLD analysis project Ga0137404, IMG submission 108285) | Vadose zone soil fungal communities from Angelo Coast Range Reserve, California, USA - CZOMad2_1_16fungal (Illumina Assembly) | ecosystem: Environmental > Terrestrial > Soil > Vadose... | reverse complement strand
GCGCCGCTTTGCTCCCCATGCGCGTGCGGTGTGTGAAGTCGGCTGCTCGGCGGGTTGGCTCTTACGTGATTTGCGAGGGCTCGGCTACACCACTAAGGGTTATGAATTGTCTGCCATCACTTCAAGGATCGCTCGCGAACACTTCGGGCTAGACGTAACCACCGGCGAGTTCACTGAGCAAGGCGAGCGATTTGACGTGATTATTATGAGGCACGTCCTGGAGCATGTTCTCGATCCGGCTGCTCAGATCAATTCAATCGTCAAGCGGCTAAACCCGGGAGGTATCCTGATTCTAGCTGTTCCAAATGGAGCGGGGATGGGGAGCAAGATACTTGGCCAGTATTGGACCTGGTATTGCCCGCCGGCGCATCTTTGGTACTTCACGTCAGAGAGTCTCAAGCGGTTATTGCAGAACAGCCGGATGAATGTGCTCTTAGAGATGACCCGCAAGGGTGACGCGAACAATCTGTTTATGGAGCTTTGCCTGGGGTTGGCTCGCTGGTTGAAAGGTAGGCTAAGCAGCGAGGGTACTCAAGCGTCGTTTGACCTTCAGAGTCCCGAGAAACTGTGCGGACAGGGGATGGTCAGGCGAAGCTTATCGAAAGTTACGGATTGGGCCTACACTCCGTTCGCTCCACTGGTAAATCGAGCCGCTCTAGGTGATGAACTTTGGCTAATCGGCCAGGTTGTGAACTGACCTGTGAGACTCCGCCAGGCTGCGGATGTGATCTCACAATTATGGATCAGACGGATGAATCTGCTATTTCGAGAACCGGTCTTAGTAGTGGCGCCGCACCTTATTCATCCGGCAGTTAATGGCTCGGACATATCGCTCGAGCGCGTGGCGCGATATCTTAGCCAATACGCACCCTTCACTGACTTAATAAGTTGCAATTCGATTAGACGGTATCGGGATGGAGAGGTTGAACGAGAACAGATCTTTGACAATCAACTTCGATCTCGATGGAACGCTGCGATTCGAACAGTGCTCTTCCGAAGCCATTACCTTCACGAGCGATTTAATACCTCGATAATTACACATAAGGTTGGTGAACAAATATCAATGGAGCGCTATTGTGTTATTCTGGCAAGTTATTTGGTAACTCTCCCCCTGCTGCCGACTTCTATAGAGGCCCGCTGCTTCGTCTGGACTCACAATGACGAATTCAAGTGGTTTGAAGACTTGGCACAGTCGAGCCGGAATTTTATTGGCAGGACGGTAGCTCGCTTGTCACTTCAGTGGTTATATCGGCAGGTTCCTGCCTTGGCGAGGCAAGCGGTTTTTATTCATGTAAGCGAAACCGATCGCGACGGGTTCGAGCGGGTCGTGGCGGATCATCGGAATCTTACCGTTTCGGTTGGCACAGACATCGATGCGACAGTGAATCACAAAGACTGTCCGAAGGCTGAGCGAATTGTTCTTACCTTTATTGGGACATTGGGAGTGCGTATGGCACTGGACGCGCTTAGACACTTTCATAATAAGTTTCAGCCCACGCTTCGAACAACGTTTCGTGAACAACTTCTTGTCCGGGTTATTGGGAGTAACCCGCTCCGGTCTGTGCGTGAGCTTTGCGCCAAAGAAGGATGGGATCTTCGAGCGAACGTGTCCGACGAGGAGCTGTCTACGCTCTTGTCGGAGAGTACGTTTACCTTTTTGCCATTTGCTTATGCGACGGGCAGCAAACTAAAATTGATCCGCTCTCTGGGAAGTGGCGTCCCGTTCCTTTCAACTTTGGCGGCTCGGCCACCGCACTTCATTACGCCTGTTGGTTGTTGCTTTTCGAATGATCCCAATGATTGGGTGAAGGCCGTTCACGCTTGGCAGGAAGCCAACAAAGAATCAGCGCGTAAAGAACTTCTCGCTTGCGCACAAACCTATGCCTGGCCGGTGGTTATTGAAAAAATGGCGAACTCGATCCTGGCTTTTCCAAAATGAATTGACGATCCGCGCGTCCTCTGCATTTGTTCTCCGTGGACGGCTTTTGCCAGTGGTTGATTACAAAACGACTTGAAAACATCCCTCGTGCAGTTGTATAAGAGCCAACCCTTGTTTAATTTGTAGCTCCCTTAGACGTTCATAAGGGGAGCGACTTAACGATAGTAGAAATGGATGTCCTGTATAGCAGATGCAGGGCCGTCTCACAGCCTGGTTAACATGAACGTATTATTGATCAGTCAGCATTTTCACCCGGAGAAAACAGGGAATGCGCCTGTCGCAACGGATTGCGCAAGACTCATCTCCAAGTACGGCCACAAGGTGGTTGTGATCTGTGCTATGCCTTTCTATCCTGAATGGCAGATTCGCGAGGAGTACCAGGGGAAGCTATTTTGCACGGAGGCCTTTGAAAATATAACAATCAACCGTACGTGGGTTTACGTTCCTCAAAGAGCGTCAACCTTGAAACGTATTTTCATGGAGCTGTCATTTTCCGCTTTTTCATTTTTGATGTCATTCACCCGGAGATTCGATTTGTTGGTTTATGTATCGCCGCCATTGACCGCCGGTTTTGTGGCCGCGTTGGTTGCATTGGTTAGACGGAAAAAACTCTATTGTTTTGTAGAGGACATTCAACCGGACACAGCCGTCGATCTGGGCATGCTCAAGAACAAAAAAGTTATCCGGTTGATGAGGTGGATTGAGCGATTCATGTACGGACGGTCAAACAAGATAATAGTGCTGAGCGAAGGAATGGCTCGAAATCTAAAGAGCAAGGGTGTGGCGACCTCCAAGTTATTTGTCATCCCGAACGGTGTGGACATTCGGGAGTTGACAGCGGAGGGAAATGGTTCGGGCAATTTTCGGCGAACGCATTCTTTGGAGGATAAGTTTCTGGTGCTTCACTCTGGAAATATAGGAGTCAAGCAAAACCCGATGATTATTGTTGAGTGCGCCAGGAAGCTAGCTGAGCATCCCGACATTTTTTTTGCTCTTGTAGGGGCGGGCGCGATGAAGGATGCGGTCCAGGAAAAAATAGATCAATATGGGCTGAGAAACATTCGAGTTTATCCTCTCTGCGATCGTTCTGAACTTGGAGCGTTGCTATCCTCAGCAGACGTTTTACTTGCATCGCAGCGAAAAGAGGTGGTTGATATCGTTGTTCCGTCTAAAGTTATCACGTATTTTGCGAGCAAAAGACCTGTCCTTGCCTCAGCTCATCCAGAGAGCGAAGTGGCCTGTATGCTTAGCGAGAACAATGCTGGTCTGGTAGTTGAACCTGATAACGTAGATGCAATGTCGGAAGGAATCCTCTTTCTCAAGGGAGACGAGGAAAGGGCCAAAGAGATGGGTAAGCGAGCATACGAGCTTTTGTCCTCGAAATTTGCTCAGGAAGTGATTAGTGAGAAATACTATAGACCGCTCTTTGGCGATGGCGGCGTTTGTTGATGCTAACCCAAGGGCACCAGTAAAGGAAGCACAGACCATAGGACGAACTCCTCGGAATAGAACAGGAAGACTTTAAGCCGGCCAAAGCCTTGAGAGAGCAAATGGGAGCTGACCAAATCGACATAATTATCGAGAGAGAGCAGGTCCGCGCCATGAGTATTACGGGTTTGCCTTCGCCGCGTTTTTCCGAACGCAAACTGATTCTTGGTCTCATAGATCTGGTTATACTTAGTAGTGCTTTCTTAGTGGCGTTTTCGATGCGTCATGATTTGTCGACCGACTTCGAATCGATACGGGATCACCCTCACTGGCTCGTCATTCTCAATTGCATTTGGCTCATCTGCGCCTTAACGCTTGGATGTTACAACTTGACGAGCGCCGCGATTATTATCCGCTCTGTCAGTCGAATTAGCGGCGCGGTCCTATTAACTATCTTGATATTTCTCGCGATCCCATATGTGACGCCGCAACTCCCGACCAAGCGATTGCCGGCCCTTGCTTTCCCGGCGTTTAGCATATTGGGCATCGGGTTGTGGCGCATCATTTATGCAACCGTGTTTGTTCGACTTTCAACTTTTCAGCAGCGCGCCTTGGTGGTGGGATCCGGCTTGGCTGGAAGATCCCTGGTTCAGGCCATTGAAGACTTGGGTCAAGACGATGCTAATGCTCACCACCGTATCGGGTATCAGATTGTCGGCTTCGTCGATGATGCCAATAAGGGCGAAACGGTGAGAGGGGTGCCGGTTTTGGGCTCTCCCCAAGATCTAGGACGACTGGTAAGAGAATTGCGCATTGACGAGATTATTGTTTCGAACCCAGATTCCGGGGCCATGCCAGACAGTTTGTTAGAGGCGGTGTTGGAATGCCGGGAGATGGGAATTTCAGTTACTACTATGCCGAAGCTTTTTGAGCAGCTAACACGGCGAGTGCCAATAGAGCATGCAGGTCGTGATCTTCATGTGGTCCTACCTTTAGGGAAGTCTCCTACGTACCGTCTCTATTTGTTGCTTCAGCGGATCATAGATGTCTGCGTGGCCCTCGTGGGATGTATAGCGCTCATCAGTGTAGTCCCATTTATTTGGCTGGTAAATCGCTTTAGTTCTCCAGGTCCTCTCTTTTACTCTCAGGAACGAATGGGAAAAGGAGGGCGAAGCTTCTTCATCCACAAGTTTCGTTCGATGGTCGTCGATGCGGAAAAGGATACAGGCATAGTGTGGGCGAGTGAGAATGATCCTCGGATACCGAGGTTCGGCCTTTTCCTTCGGCAAACACGACTGGACGAGTTGCCACAAATATGGAACGTCTTGAAAGGTGATATGAGCTTGGTAGGTCCAAGGCCGGAGCGACCCCATTTTGTAAATCAACTGGATAAATGGATTCCGTTTTACAGATTGCGTCACGCTGTAAAGCCAGGACTTACCGGCTGGACGCAGGTTAGATGCCGTTACGGAGCAAGTATTGAAGATCACTTTTTCAGGGCACAGCATGATATCTACTATATCAAGAATCAAAGCTTGCTTCTTGATCTGGAGATCTTGTTGAAAACCATCCCCGTCATGGTCGGCTTTAAGGGAAGGTAGCGTCGGACCTCATATTCCGAGCACCAGCGCTTCCAAGGGATCTTGTTCAATCATGAGTCCGAGCGCCGCGGCGAGACTTTTGTGTGTCACGCAAGATCACGCGCGCGGCTGCACGGATCAAGCTAAAGTTACAAGAACAGCTCTTCCTGGGTAATCTCGATGCGCGTCGTGATTAGGGATACGCACCAGATTTTGTAGAGGCAATATGGTTGATGATGCAGGCCGAGGAGCCGGATGATTTTGTGATCGCCACGGGTGAAACGCATTCGATTAGAGAATTCCTGGACGAAGCATTTGCCTATCTCGATCTGGATTGGGAGGAGTTTGTAGAAATAGACCCGCGCTCCTACCGGCCGGCTGAAGTCGACCTTCTACTTGGAGATGCAAGCAAAGCGCGACGGGTGCTCGGATGGGAGCCAAAACTAGGATTCAAGGAACTGATAAGATTAATGGTTGACCAAGATCTTGAACTTGCTCGGCAGGAAAAAGCTACCCAGCAGATTAAAGGCGCTGTTTTGCCAAAGCGGCGTTGCGGCGGAGCTTGAGTCTCATGAGAGAGTCCCTTGTTGGAAAAAGGATATGTGTCACTGGAGGAGGCGGCTTTCTCGGTCGCCGCGTAGTCGCGCGTCTTCTTGAACGGGGCTATGACAATATATTTGTAGCCCGCCGCAAAGAGTACAACCTCGTGCATGGCGAGGCGGTCGCAAAGCTTTACCTGGAGGCAAAGCCACAGGTGGTCATTCATCTAGCTGCGGTCGTTGGTGGAATCGGCGCCAATCAGGAAAACCCAGGACGGTTCTTTTACGAGAATTTAATGATGGGTGCGCAACTGATCGAGGGAGCACGCGTGCACGCCGTGGAGAAATTTGTGCAAATCGGAACCATTTGTGCATATCCAAAATTCACTCCCATACCCTTTAAGGAAGATGAGTTGTGGAACGGTTATCCTGAGGAGACGAACGCGCCGTATGGCATCGCTAAGAAAGCGCTCCTGGTGCAGGCCCAAGCCTATCGCGATCAATACGGCTTAAATGCTATTTATCTACTCCCAGTGAATCTTTATGGTCCAGGGGATAATTTCAATCCCGAATATTCACACGTGATTCCTGCTCTAATCAAAAAGTTTATCGACGCGGCTGAGAGCGGTGCGCCGACGGTCGAAGTTTGGGGAACTGGCAATGCGACACGCGAGTTTCTTTACGTAGATGATGCAGCCGAAGGTATTGTGCTGGCTACCGAGAAATATGATGGACGAGAGCCGGTAAATCTCGGGGCGGGCCTAGAGATCAGTATCCGCGACCTCGTCCATTTGATTGCTACAGAGATAGGATTCACTGGTGAGACTGTTTGGGACCGGACGAAGCCTGACGGACAGCCGCGACGTGCGCTCGACACATCGCGCGCCGAAGTCCGGTTCGGCTTTCGCGCTCGGACCGATTTCATTGAGGGCTTGCGTCGGACGATCGAATGGTACCGGACTTCTAAGGCTGGCAAGTTGGCGACAATTGAGAATTGTTTAGGGCTTTAGTGAATCATCCTATGTCGGGCCTTGAATGAATTGAACCCGTATCTGAACGGATTTGTGCGGTTGAGAGGAAACCTGGGAGCGTTGACTCGAGAGGAGAATCGGACGCCATGGCCAGCTTTTTTCTTCTTTTAATCTTGATCTAGCTTGAGAAGGGATCTCCCAACTTTGCGCGAGGAAGTGCGTGCACCCAAAGTTAGCGCCATGACTCATGGCCGAAGGTTTGATGCAGGTCTTTTGGAGTGGTCCGCCAAACTGCTCGATAGGATCGTTTTCTTCTGCCTCCTCGGTTTGATTGTCACTACGTCGATTCCTTACGGAACGGTGGAACCGTGGTGGGAAGCGGTATTTGAGTGCGCGGTATTTGGAATTACCGCCATCTGGATTTTCAAAGTCCTTGTTCGCGGCAGATGGGAAGTTAGAGGGCTCTCAATCCTCCTACCGCTGATATTAATAACGGTCTATGCATTCGCGCAGACAGTAGAGTGGCCGGCGTGGTTAGTATTAGGAAACGGCCGGCTCACGGCACAACATACGCTTACGATCGATCGGTACCAGACCTATCTTACGGCGCGAAAAGCGCTCGCCTTAACTTTGTTCCTGGGGCTGTTGCTGCTTCACACATCGACGCCAAAGCGTCTCCGCTGGCTGGTACGGGTGGTTATTGGATTAGGGTTTGCGAGTGCGCTGTTCGGAATTCTACGGCAGCTACTCCAGTCTCCCGACTCCCCCGCAGGATTCCTGTTGCCATATCTCTTTTACGGAATGGGATACGGACAGTTCATTTACCATAACGCCTTTTCATACCTCACTGAGATGGTCTTTGCGCTGCTGGCGGGCCTGGTACTTGGAGGCGGAATACGACGTGATCGCGCGCTAATCTATATGGCGATTGCTTTATTTGTATGGACGGCATTCGTCTTTTCAAACTCCCGCGGCGGTATTCTCAGCTTCATATGTCAGGCCATTTTCTTACTTGTCGTCTCCATAGGCTGGTATTCCGCGCGGCGGTTTTCAAACGGGGATGAAAGTCGGCATAAATGGCTGACCCTCCTCTGGACTTCAGTGTTACTTCGGGTATCAGTCATTCTCTTGATAGCGGGTGTACTTGCGGCGAGCGTACTTTGGATGGGTGGGGAGAAGCTCCGCGTCAGGCTGAAAGAAGAGCAGGAGTTTCGTCAGGAGGGCCCCGAGAGGGCAAGGCGAGTCGATCTCTGGAGCGACACCTGGAAGCTTATCAAGCAAAACCCCTGGACCGGCGTTGGGTTTGGGTCTTACTTTTTGGCAATTCCTCAGTACCAGACCGTCAGCGGCAGGTTGAAATTTGAGCAGGCACACAACGACTATCTGGATCTAGCTGCCAATGGAGGTGTTGTGGCTGTTGGCCTGGCTGGTTGGTTCATGGTCATGGTGATCAGGCGCGCCAGATCCTCCCTGGGGTCTGTTGACGCTTACCGACGGGCGGCGTGCCTCGGCGCCGTGGCCGGGATCCTGGATGTTGGTGTGCACAGCCTCTTGGATTTTTGCCTTCAGGTCACCAGCATCGCGATCGTTTTTGGGGCGCTGGTCGTTATTGCCGTCGCTGACAATAGGGTGGAAGCGACTCCGGACGAACGCAAAGGAAAACAAACTGGCGCAAAAAACGGGGTATATTCCTGGAAAATTGGGAAGAGTTAACATCCGAGAGCGTCTACGACAACAAGCCAGTGGGGCGAGATACTCGTCGATTCAGGCGTGAAAGATAAAATGGGACAGCGCCATCTTTTTCAAGTTATTTTGCGCTTTTCGATTGCGTTACTAGCTCTGATCGGCTGCTATCGGCTGGTCCACGATTCCGCGTACGCGGGAGCCTCCCGGCTCTTCTCATTCACCGCCATCATTCAGTCGAGACTCAATGCTGCTGACCTGGCCGTTAGACTGGCTCCGAATGACCCCGAAGCGCATTACACAAGAGGGCTTGCGCTGGTAAACAGCGATCGATTGAGCGATGCCGTCGTGGAACTCCGGGAGGCCACGCGATTGCGTCCCCACCACTACTACGAGTGGCTTGACCTGGGGGTAACGCTTGACCGGTTAGGAGATCAAACGGCGGCCGTCTCTGCGCTTCAGGAATCTGTTCGACTGGCCCCCTCCTTCGCGCAACCGCGATGGCAGCTCGGTAATTTGTTTTTCAGACAGGGACGATATCAGGAAGCCTTTGCGGAGTTGCGGCTCGGGGCCAAAAGCAACCCGAGTCTTTCTTCAGGAGTACTGGATCTTGCATGGGCGGCTGCCGACGGCGATGTCGGAACCGTTGAAGCACTGGTCCAGCCACAGAGCGGAGCAGATCATTTAAGGTTGGCAAATTTTCTGGCAAAACAGCGAAAGGGGCTAGATGCCGTACGACACGCAAGAGAAGCAGGAGAGCCTCGGGAGGAATCGGAGCGCCTGCTCCTGCGTCAGACCATTGCCTTTCTTCTCACGGCCGAGGAGTTTTCTGATGCCTACGCTGTCTGGGCTTTGACGCATAGTTTAGCAGGTGGCGACAGCAGGATCGGCCAAGTTTTGAACGGGAGCTTCACTGAGCCGATAATCCAGGACGACCCGGGATTTGGCTGGCAGTTGCAAGTAGTACCGACGGTCTCAGTTTCCATTGATCCTGCCGGTCCAGACGTCGGTGCCCGAAGCCTTCGCTTGTCGTTCGGCGGCGATAGCGCGGGGGGAAGCCAGCTCATTCACCAACTAGTTCTGCTTCAGCCAAGTAGCAGGTATTCGTTGAGCTTTTCGGCAAGGGCGGAGAACCTCGTAAGTGGCGGGCCTCCGGTAATTCTCGCCCTCGACCAACGGAGTGACGCGACGAAGATTCTGGGACAGTCAAAGCCTCTTGCGACCGGTACCAGCGGATGGACGGCCTATAAAGTGGATTTTTCCACTGACCAAAGCACTTCGGCTGTGACGGTCTCGCTTCAACGGTTGCCGTGCAACCAAAGCCCTTGTCCTATTTTTGGCAAATTATGGTTAAGCCGGTTTTCTCTTGTGAAAACATGAGGAGCCGGGCAGCCGTGAGAGGAAAGGGAGAATAGCTCAAAACGCGTCGAACTCGGGTTTGGTTGTCCGTTCGGATGGACAGGAGGCGCAGCCAGTCGGCTGTAATAGAAATGCAAGCCCAACCAATGCCGAGCGCCTTTTTAACTGAATTTAACTGAAGATTTATCAAAAAAGTTCTTGACTTGGAGGGGGGAAACAGCGTAAAGTCCGGCCTTCCCCACAGAACGTTGTTAGAGACTGGGGATTGTTTAGGCTCCTCGAGTCCCAGAAGGAAAGGTCAAAACCATGCAATTTCATGCACGTCCCGTAAGAATCTTATCGTTGGTAGTACTGTTAGCAGTTATGAATGTTTTTGTTTTCGCGAGCGGAGCGAGCTCCGTCAAGAACAATGTACTACTAGGAAAATTAGTCACCAATAGTAATAGGCCAATTCTGGTAAATGGTGGTGAGGCCATTACCGGCACAAACATTCTGTCGGGAGCTCAGCTGACCACTTCCGCTGTGAGTCTAGCCACGGTGCAGTTGGACAGGTTGGGTTCTGTGATGATCGCTCCCAACTCGGCAGTGACCCTTACTTTCGATCTCAAGAGTATTACCGTGAAGGTTGCGTCTGGCGATGCGATCGTCACGACCGTCGAAGGCGTTAAGGGCACCGTAATCAGCCCAGATGGGACTCCGACCGTTGGTTCTAGTCCTGCTCCAGTCCCCGCTCCAGCTGGAGGTAGCAGCTTCAATAATGGTGACTGGGCAGGTGTTATCCTGGGCGGTGCCGGAGTGGTCTTTGGAATCTTTGCCTGGAAGAAGGCCGGTGATGCTCAGGATGATGCGAAGGCAGCAGCAGCAGCAGCAGCAGCAGCAGCAGCCTCGTTAGCCGCAGCTAAGGCTTGTTTGGCGGGCCAGACTGCAAGTCCTCTTAAACTCTGTACCAGCTTCTAAGATCGATTCTCAGGAATCGGTTTAAAGATCAATTATTCAAAAAGACATGCCTTGCGGCTTGCGCGGGGCATGTCTTTTTGTGTTTGGATGTGGACGCGGGTTCGGCACCCACCCCAAAAAAGACAGTCGTATTCGACGGATTCGAATGAATCGTATGACGGTAGCTGTTGGTGCCCGTTCCTCCTCGCATAGACGTATCGGTTTCTGAGGAGGCTCCCCGGTCCCACAGACGGTGTTGGGGCTTGCAGGGGACTAATCGAGTGGGTAAGGATATTGGCTGCGGAGATTCGTACGAGGCATGCCGTGCCTCGAACGAAGTTGATGATGGCTTCGATGACCGAGGGTTTTCAATATGTGTGGTCCTAGAGAGGGGAGAAGTTAGAAAGTGAAAGGTATCATTCTGGCTGGGGGGCGAGGATCTCGTCTCTTTCCTCTAACAATCGGAGTTAGTAAACAACTCCTGCCAGTGTACGACAAGCCAATGATTTATTACCCGCTTTCAATGCTGATGCTGGCGGGTATTCGGGAAGTCTTAATCATTACTATGCCTGAGGATCGGTCGGCATTTCAGCGGCTACTGGGGAATGGCTCCCAATGGGGAATTACCTTGGTTTACGCAGAACAGAAGGAGCCGCGCGGACTGGCGGAGGCATTCCTGATTGATCCTGAATTCATTGGAGGAGAACCTGTTTGTCTGATCCTTGGGGACAATATTTTCTTTGGACATGGATTGTCGGACCAGTTGGTAGCAGCGGCGCAGCTCAAACAAGGGGCACTCGTATTCGCTTATTCGGTCGGCGATCCGGAACGTTACGGGGTCGTAGAATTTGACGCGGAGGGACGGGCCTTGAGCATTGAAGAGAAGCCTCGCCGGCCACGTTCGAAATATGCAGTTCCTGGTTTGTACTTTTACGACAGTCAGGTTGTGGATCTCGCCGCAAGCCTAAAACCATCACCACGAGGAGAGCTGGAAATAACCGATCTTAATAAGCTGTATCTCGCTAATGGTCAACTCAAGGTGGACATAATCGGGCGCGGAATCGCATGGCTGGATGCCGGCACACACCAATCGCTACTGCAAGCTTCGAATTTCATTCAAACGGTCGAAGATCGCCAGGGGCTAATGATATCCTGTCCCGAAGAGATCGCCTTCCACCTTGGATATATCCGGCGCGAACAATTGCTCAACCTGACGAAAGGGTTGGGTAAGACTGCCTATTCTGACTATTTGTGGCAACTTCTGGAGGAGGAAACCTACCCTTGGAAGACCCCGGTTGTGGGCTTGTGATCGTTGCGTTTCCGAAAGACGGGGGTGACTGCTCCTACGTAACTGGACAGTCGACTTGCTTATTTGATCCGGAAAAGGTGGTGAGCCGAGCAGGACTCGAACCTGCGACCCACTGGTTAAAAGCCAGTTGCTCTACCGACTGAGCTATCGGCCCACGAGTACTTTCTCAACCACCATGAGAATTGTTGGTGAATTTTACATAACGCTAAGGCCAATGTCCAAAGCAACGTCAGGCCTCTGTGTGTTGCAGCCAGCCGCCGAGAGTTGAATCACGGATCACTATCGTTTGCGATCGTTCGGGCCCGGTCGATACCAGACCAATCTCAACTCCAATTTTCTCGGAAAGAAACTCGACATAGGTCCGAGCGTTCGGCGGCAGGGAGCTGAGGTCCGTCATCCCCAGTGTGGAGCTCTTCCATCCGGGAAGAGTCTCAAAAATGGGAACGACGCGTCGCATATCTTGCGAGACCGCGGGCAGGGAATCACATCGGCGGCCATCCAGTTCGTAGCCGATGCCTACTTTGATCTCATCCAGCGCGTCCAGGACATCGAGTTTAGTTAGGGCCACTGAAGTGAATCCATTGATTTCTGCCGCGTAACGCGTGGCGAATGCGTCAAACCAACCACAGCGGCGCGGGCGGCCTGTAGAAGCGCCGTACTCTCGACCGCGTTCGCGAATCAGTTGTCCCATCTCAGCCTCGCCATCCAGCATCTCAGTTGGAAACGGTCCTTCACCGACGCGGGTCGTGTACGTGCGCACAATGCCCAGTACGCCGGTCAAATGTTGTGGTGCCAGACCCGTGCCTACCAAAGCGCCGCCAATGACCGTGCTCGAAGAGGTTACGAATGGATACGTACCATGATCTACGTCGAGTAGGGTGGCCTGGGCGCCTTCGAGCAGAATTGACTCACCACGAGCTGCCGCCTGATTAAGAAAATGACTTGTGTCGCAAAGGAACGGCGCTAAGCGTTCAACCATCGCAGATGTTTCGTCAAAGATTGAATCCGCGTCCAGCGGTTCTCCGCCATAGGCGACGATAATTCGATTAGCGTCTTCAAGATTTCGTTCAATGCGCGAGCGCAGCACTTCGGACACCAACGCATCGGCTACACGAATGCCCCGGCGGCCGGCTTTGTCTTCATAGGCCGGACCAATACCGCGCAGCGTGGTGCCTACCTTTTCGTTGCCGAGCCGTTCTTCGCTGGTGTGATCGAGCGCGCGGTGATAGGGAAGAATGAGATGAGCGCGGGAACTAACCTTCACGCGTTCCGGAGTGACGGAGACACCTTGGGCCATGAGCCGATCAGCCTCTTCAAAGAAGGCTTTCGGGTCGATCACCATGCCATTGCCGAGCACGCAGGTCTTCCCCTGGTGTACGATTCCCGACGGCAACAGGTGCAGCACAAACGATCGGTCTCCGATCTGAACTGAGTGGCCGGCGTTGTGACCTCCCTGATAGCGCGCTACGACGTCGAACCGCTCAGCGAGTAGATCGACAATCTTACCCTTACCTTCGTCGCCCCACTGGGCGCCTATGACTGCGATAACCATAATCCGAAGTCAGAAATCAGAAGCAACCGGACGTTGGAGACTTTCGCCTTTGTCTGGACACAAAACAGGCGCGGCTGTGTCGATAAGACCGCAACCGCGCCTGGGTAAATGTCTGAATTACGCCGCGGTAGTAGCCGCGACATGCTTATCCAGCATGCGCGAGATTGCTTGTTCAGAGGTCGCGCCGACCACGCGCTCTTCTTCCCGGCCGTTCTTGAAAAGAATCAGTGTCGGAATGCCTTTGATGCCGAAGCGTTGCGATACCGATGGATTGTCATCGACGTTAAGCTTAACTACCGTTGCATTGCTCGCGTATTTTTCAGCGACCGCCTCGACGGTGGGCGCGAGCATGCGGCACGGCGCGCACCACGCTGCCCAAAAATCTACCAAAACCGGCCGATCCGATTTCAGCACGTCAGTTTCAAAAGTGCCATCACTGGTTTCTTTCACATGCTCGCTCATTTAATTTGAACTCCTTAAGGTGTCTACGATTTTTATGCCGTCTAAAGCTATGACTGGATTCGGTTCGGATTGCCGCCGGCCATTTCACGGTAAAGCTCAAGATACTTGTTTGCAGCGGCCGACCATGAGTTGTCCGCGCTCATTCCGTGGCGCTGTATCTTTACCCAAATATCAGGCTGAGTATAAAAGTAAATCGCTTCGCGTATTTTTTCAAGCATAGCGGGGGCTGAATAGGGTCCAAACTTGAAACCATTGCCCTTATTTGTCTTCACGTCGTAGTTTTCAACCGTATCGTCCAGTCCGCCAGTCGCCCTGACCACCGGAACCGTGCCATAACGCATGCTGTACATTTGATTCAATCCGCAAGGCTCGTATTGTGAAGGCATGATGAAAAGATCAGCCCCGGCTTCGATCTGATGCGCCAGTGGCTCGCCTGCATAGCCCTTATAAATGCCGACCCGATGCGGCGCTGAGTCGTGCCAGCTTTGCAGAAAATCTTCGTATTCGCGTGCTCCGGCGCCCAGCGCAATAAAGAACGCACCCGTTTCCATGATGCCCGACGCCGCCTGTCGGATTAAGTCGTAACCTTTTTGACTGACCAGACGGGAGATGATCGCGATGATAGGTCGCGCTGGCTCTTCGGGAAGATCAAAACGGCGCAGTAGATCGAGTTTGCATTCGCGCTTGCCCGTCAAATCGTCCGCCGAGAAGTGAGCCGCAATGTCCGGATCAGTTTCGGGATTCCAGATTTCGTAATCGACCCCATTGGTGATTCCTACCAGTCGATCGCTGCGCGCCCGCATCAACCAATCAAGACCATAACCCTGCTCGGGCGTCTGAATCTCGCGAGCATAACTCGGACTGACAGTCGAGACTGCGTCAGCGGCGATGATCCCAGCCTTCAGCGCGGCGGCGGCGCCCTTCATCATGAAATCCTCGCCGGCTTCAGAAAACCCAAGCCACCAAAGGTCTGAAGGGTTGAATGCTCCGTGGTACGCAAGGTTATGAATGGAAAAAAGAATGCGCGTGTTCGCGAAAAACTCTTGCTGCCGCCGGCGCGACCGCATTTCAACGGCCGCAAAACCGCAGGGCCAATCGTTGCAGTGCACAATGTCCGGCGCCTCATCCAGCCGGCGGAGCAGGGCAATCGCGGCGCGAGAAAAAAAAGCGAACCGCTCGAAATCATTTGCTTCGCCGTAAATCTTACCCCGCTCGAAATAGAACGGCGCATCAATCAAGTAGGTCGGCGCTTTGAGTGCATCGCTCTGCCAGACGCGCACGAGTGGACGTTTCCCGCGCCATTCAACTTCCAGATCGTCTATGAATGTGCCGTTGAGAAGGGACCGATCGACCTGATCGTAGAGAGGCGTGATGAGAAAAGAATCTGCGCCCTCTGCGCGCAGGGCTTTGGTCAGGGCCCCGGCAACATCGGCCAGGCCGCCGGTCTTGGCAAAGGGAACTGCCTCGGATGAAAGGATGGCAACACGCATAAAGCTAAGGATGAGGGAGGAAGGAAGAAGGATGAAGGACTACCGGCGGAAGTCAGATTATCATCCTTCCGCCTTCATCCTTCACCCCTTGATTTAGGTCTGCATTGAAGCGAGGAACTCAGCGTTCGACTTTGTCTTCTCGAGTCTCTCGAGCACGACTTCCATCTGCTCAGTAGGTGACAGCGGGTTCAGCACGCGACGCATGACCCAGACACGGCTGAGGTCTTCTTTACTAATCAGCAGCTCTTCTTTGCGCGTTCCGGATCTCTGCAAGTCGATGGCCGGGAAGAGTCGCTTGTCGCTGAGCCGGCGATCGAGATGGATTTCAGAGTTGCCGGTGCCCTTGAACTCTTCGAAGATCACATCGTCCATGCGCGATCCGGTGTCGATCAGCGCAGTCGCGATAATCGTTAACGAGCCACCCTCTTCAATGTTGCGCGCGGCGCCAAAGAAGCGCTTGGGTCGCTGCAACGCGTTGGAATCGATACCGCCTGAGAGAATCTTGCCGCTGGGTGGAACCACCGCGTTATGCGCGCGGGCCAGACGCGTAATCGAATCCAGCAGAATAACGACGTCACGTTTATGTTCGACCAGGCGCTTGGCCTTTTCGATCACCATGTCAGCCACCTGAACGTGGCGCGTGGGCGGCTCATCAAAAGTTGAAGAGATCACCTCGCCTTGCACTGAACGCTGCATGTCGGTGACTTCTTCGGGCCGCTCGTCAATCAGCAGCACGATCAAGGTTACTTCCGGATGATTTTGCGTGATCGAATTAGCGATGGCCTGCAGCAGCATGGTTTTGCCCGTGCGCGGCGGCGAGACGATCAGGGCGCGCTGGCCTTTACCGAGTGGTGTGACGAGATCGATGACCCGCGCTGAGAGATTCTCCGGGCCAATTTCCATCTTCAGCATCTCGTCCGGATAAAGCGGAGTCAGGTTGTCAAAGAAAACCTTTTCGCGGGCCTGATCCGGGGATTCGAAATTGATCGCCTCAACCTTGATCAGGGCGAAATAGCGCTCGCCCTCTTTCGGCGGGCGAATCTGGCCGCTGATAGTGTCGCCGGTTCGCAGGTCGAACTTGCGAATCTGCGACGGCGAAACGTAGATGTCATCCGGGCCGGGCAGGTAGTTGTATTCCGGCGCCCGCAGAAATCCAAAGCCGTCCGGCAGGGTTTCCAGAACGCCCTCGGAAAAGATGAGCCCGCTTTTCTCGGTTTGCGCGGCGAGCACTTTGAAAATCAGCTCCTGCTTACGCATTCCGGTAGCGCCTGGCACATCCATGCCTTTGGCAACCTGGGTGAGCGCAGAGATTGACATCTCTTTCAGCTCGGAGAGATTGAACACGGCCTGGCTGCCGTCATGGTTCGCGTTGACCTCTTCAGGCGCTTCAGCCGTGGCCACGCCGCCGCCGTTATCGCTACCGCTGTCATTGTTAGTGCGTCTTTTGTTTGCCATATTAACTCTTTCGTGCACGGCAATATCTCGCCGAGCCTTTGTTCTGGGGGTTTCCTATCCTGTCAATTGATTTCAACTATGCCGGTTAAAGGGAAAGTTCCTCGCGGTTTCTTTGGGTAGCTCGTGTGGGGGCACCCGCCGCGATAACTGAATTCCTAAGAACCTTACCGTCAAAGGTCGGAATCCATCAAAATGACGAGTCGCTCGATTTGGATGCCGGTTGACGGGAGTTACGTGGTCTCAGGTTAGATTTCAGGTTCAGCCAAGGTCGGACCTTCTACCTGGATTTTCTCTTTCGTCTCTGCTTTTCGATTTGGATTTCTAATTCTAAACGAAAGCTGGAAAATCGCAAGCACGAACTTACTTGGAAAGCTCAGCCCCCGCTAACTTTTTAATGACTTTTCTATTGCCTTCCAAACGTCTTCTCGCCCACGCTTTTCCGTCGCCGAGTAAACTACTACCCGGCCGGAGTTGAACGCGCGCTCAGCGCGAACGATGTTCTTGCGCAATTCATTGTTTGAAAGCTTGTCGGATTTCGTTGCGACGATCAAGTGTGGCTTCTGATTGTGCTTGAGCCACTCGTGAAGCTGCAAGTCCTGTTTCGAGGGTTCGTGACGCGAATCGACGAGATGAATTGATAGCACAAGCTGCTCGCGTTTGGCAAGGTAGTTTTCCGCTGACACCCCCCACTCCGCTTTCACCGCTTTCGGCGCCCTGGCGTAACCATAGCCCGGCAAATCAACGAGGCGGAAGCGATCATTAATCAAATAGAAGTTCAGGGACTGGGTTCGGCCCGGCGTATTTGAGGTGCGCGCCAAACCGCGAACGCCCAGCAATGAATTGATTAGGCTCGATTTACCTACATTCGAGCGACCCAGAAAGGCAATTTCGGGCCGGGGATCCTGCGGCCAATCGCTTTCCTGAAACGCGCTCTTAAGGAAGACGGCGCTGGTAACTTTCATACTGAAAGTGGTAAAAGAAAACGAGGCCGGCAGCCTCTGCCAGCCTCGATCCCTTTAGCCGCAAGGAACGGTTAAGTCTAAGCGTTGGCAGCCTGGGTGCGCTCAGCCATCATTCCCTGGATCATCTTGATGCGCTCGCGGATGGCCGCCAGCTTTTCCTTGTTTTCCGGGACGCGGCGGACGATCGCCTCATAGTTCTTGAGCATGTCTGGTTGCTGCCATTGCGTGCGCAACTCTTCGAGAATCGGCTCAATCTTGGCGAAAACAAACAGGTGTTCGCCGTTGGCGTCATTGAACATCTGTTCGTCGATGGCGCCGTTATTTACCAACGACGCGGCCATGTCCCAGTAGGATATGACCATGCGGAGATACCCACTATTCGGGCCCATCATCGCTTCCATGTACTCGGCGGAGGTGGTTGGGTTAAAGCTAAAGAACCAGTTGCGCGCTTCACGCATCACCGGCTCACGGCGAAGCTCGTACAGTTTCAGAATCAGATTTGCGTCTTCTTGCTTGCTCATTTTGTGCTCTCCTTGAAATGTAAAGATAACTCTCCCAAAGGCAGAGACGCGCTAAACGGTTTAGCGCGCACTCTGGTGACTCGAACGAAAAAAAACAGAAAACTGTTAGTGGCCGAGCTTACTGTTCAGCAGGCGTTTGCAGGCCTTGCGGCGGTGGCTCAGTCGTCCACAGAGGCGCAGATCCAACGCCCACCTCAGTGGTTGGCGGCACATCTTCGAGCGCCAGGGCGATCACTTCATCGATCGTTTCAACCAGATTAATGGTCAGAAGGTTGCGCACTTCTTCGGGCACCTCGGGCAAATCCTTTTCGTTGTCCTTCGGCAGAATAATCGTGTCGATGCCAAAGCGGTGCGCAGCCAGAAGTTTTTCCTTCACGCCGCCGATAGGCAGAACCTTGCCGCGCAGCGTTATCTCACCGGTCATCGCCACGTTCTTGCGCACCGGCACGCGCATCAGGGCCGAAGCCATAGCGGCCGCCATCGTAATACCGGCGGAAGGTCCATCTTTGGGAATTGCGCCTTCCGGAACGTGAATGTGCAGGTCGCGCTTGCGAATGAAATCGAGATTGATACCCAGCCGTTCAGCGCGGGATTTAATGCAGGTCAAGGCCGCCTGTGCAGACTCCTGCATCACGTCGCCGAGTTTCCCGGTCAAAGTAACTGTGCCGCGACCCTTGGTGAGCGTGGCTTCGATTTGCAGTACTTCCCCGCCAACTTCCGTCCAGGCCAGACCAGTCGCAAGGCCGATTTCGCTCTCCGCCGCAACTACTTGTTGTCGGAACTTGATCGGGCCCAGCATTTCCTGAACGCGCAAGGCATTAATTTCATCCTTGAAATCGGCGGCGACATTTTCGCCTACGAATCTCCGCGCAACCTTGCGGCAGCACGAGCCGATCTCGCGCTCGAGATTTCGCACGCCGGCTTCGCGGGTGTAGTGACGAATAATCTCGGTAATCCCTTCGTCGGTGAATTCGAACTGCTCGGTTTTTAAGCCGTTCGCCTCGGCCTGTTTGGGCACGAGATGGCGCTTCGCTATTTCCAGCTTCTCGCGTTCGGTATAGCCCGAAAGACGCAGGACTTCCAGACGATCCTGCAGCGCCGGCGGAATTGTGTGCAGAACATTCGCCGTTGCGATAAAGAAGACTTTCGTCAGATCATACTCAACGTCGAGATAGTGATCCTGGAACATGTGGTTCTGTTCCGGATCGAGAACTTCCAGAAGGGCCGCACTCGGGTCGCCGCGAAAATCTGTGCCCAGCTTATCTACTTCGTCGAGCAACAGCACTGGGTTTACGGTTCCCGCCTTCTTCATCATCTGAATGATCTGTCCGGGCAAGGCGCCAATGTAGGTGCGCCGGTGACCGCGAATCTCGGCTTCATCGCGCACGCCGCCGAGACTAAGCCGCACAAACTTTCTTCCCGTAGCGCGGGCAATCGATTTGCCCAGGCTGGTCTTGCCAACTCCCGGCGGGCCCACGAAGCAGAGAATCGATCCCTTCGGATTCTTCACCAGTTGGCGCACGGCCAGGTATTCGAGAATGCGGTCCTTAATCTTTTCCAAACCGAAGTGATCCTCGTTCAGGACCTCTTCAGCTTTCGTAAGATCCCGAATTTCTTTCGATTTCTGTTTCCATGGCACCGAAACCAGCCAGTCGATGTAGGTGCGCGAGACGGTTCCTTCCGCGGACATCGGCGGCATGGCTTCGAGCCGGTGCAATTCCTGAAGGGCCTTTTCCTTAGCCTCTTCGGTCATGCCGGCTTCTTCGATCTTCTTTTTCAGTTCGTCCATCTCGGCCCGCTCGTCTTTGCGGCCCAATTCTTTGTGGATGGCTTTGATTTGCTCGTTGAGGTAATACTCCTTCTGGGCTTTCTCCATCTGGCGCTTGACGCGCGTCTGGATAGTGCGATCGAGCTGTCGCTTCTCCAACTCAATTTCCAGAATTTCGATCAAGCGAGCCAGGCGCGCCTGAGCTGAGAAAAGTTCCAGCAGTCCCTGCTTGTCCTCAACTGAAATGCGCAGTTGCGAAGCGAGCGCATCGGCCATGTGAGATGGATCTGCATTACGCATCGCGGTCTGCAAAGCATCCGGCTGCACGTCGGGCGCCAGGCGCAAATGCTGTTCGACCAGTTGGGCAATTTTCTGCACCAGAGCATCGGTGCGAACGCCTTCTTCGTTCACTGCGGGCGCGCGGCGGACCAGCGCGGTGAAGGCGCCGCTATTGTTCTCGACCCTAACCGTCGTGGCGCGTTCGCGGCCTTCGACGACGACCTTAATCTGGCCGTTCTCTTGCCGCTGTGATTGCAGGATGCGCGCTATGGTGCCGACGCTGTAAATCTGCTCCGGCGCCGGCTCATCCACCGTCGCGTCGTGCTGGGTCGACAGGAATATCGTCCGGTCAGACGCCAGGGCCATCTCCAGCGCTCTTACCGATCCGGGCCGGCCAATTTTGAACGCGACTTTGGTGAAGGGAAAGATCACGACATCGCGAATCGGCACCATCGGATAACGGGCGATATCGGAGGGACTACGGTCTGAATATTCTTCCATGATTTTTTACTGCGGGCGTGAACGCTGAGAATGAAGCTCCTGAAAAACTACGTCGGGACCCTGAAATAAAACGACGAATAGAGCCGCTTTCGCAGATCAACTAACCCGTCGCCGCGAATTGCGAATAAGGGCGAGCCGCTTTGTCGTCTCGCCCTCTTCTGCAACTGCGCTGATTGTAAACTATCTTTTTGTTGTGCGCTACCAGCAAACTCTGTAGCCGCAGAAAGTATTTGTCGTGTTCAGCAGACTTAATTACCAAAGCATCAGCAAAGAACGTTGAAAAAAGTCTTGCAAGGCACCAGTTTTGGGATTAGACTCCACGAGCTCTCAGTTACCCCCGGCGTTCGAAGTAAGCTCCCGAGTATGAAGCCTCTCGCGGCCGCAATTTTCAACGATATTTCCCGTGCTGCTCACTGCGGCAGGATGGTTGACCACGACAAGCAACGCTGATAATCGAATTAGCTGTTCCATCGATCTTGGTGGTGGCGACCAAATCATCGTCAGTTGCGGAAGTTCCGCGGGCAATATCATCTGGGAGTGCTCTGGCGGTTCATGCACCAGTGATCCTGCCAACGATGTTTTTGCGGATATGCTGTGTCAGGGAATACAAGCCAACGGCTGCCCGGCGAATTGACGAGAGCCGTCTGAGTTTTTTGGTCGTAAGTAACCTAGAGCCGAGTTCCGTGTTCAGAATTCGCCTCCAAAAGCAAGGGCGTTCCTGTCTGAAGCCTGTAGTTCCGAAGCGTTCCATGTACGTATGCCACGGAAGGTCTCGTGGGTTTCAGGCAGGATATCCTCCGATATGAGCCCCTTAATGTTTAATGAGAAAGGGTGTCATGATGCTTGGTAATCTCCGATTCGGAAATTCACTCCAAGCCACGTTCCTTACATCGATCTTGGTTCTATCTGCGTTTCCGCTTCAGGGCCAAGATTCAAGAAGCGGCGACAACGAAGCCGCAATGCAGAAGCTCTCCTTGCTCTCTGATCTTCGGATCCTTGAAGCAAGAGCGACGCGACTTGATAGACCACTCGCGCGTGCGTTGGCAGAGGCTGAAATTGCTGACGCGACCTGGGTGCATGACCGCGAGTGGGCCAAGGAGCTTTTGCGTGACGCATACAAACTGACGTTTCCGGACGAGAATGAGCGAGCGGACTCGCGAAAACTCTTAATTGGTGCGCACCCCAAGTTGCAGAGTTCGTTAGATCTTGCGCGGCATGTTGTGAGCCGACGCATACTTCAAGTTGCTGGCCGAGACAATAAGTTCGCCGCTGAATTAATCGAGTTACGTACGGCTGAGTTGGGCACCTACGAGGGACACCTTGAGTATGCGTCCCTCGCCAGGGAGTTGTTAGCACAAGGCGACAAAGAAGGGGCGAGCCATTACATTCTTCAGGCGATTGATGCCGATCCAACCCAAATCGGTGGCTTATCGGCAATGGAACAGCTTGCGGCGAAGGACCGCGCGGCAGCCGACAGTATTATTCTCCAGTATATTCAGCGACTGAGCACAACCCCGCTTTCTTTTGGGAATGGAAGTGTTTTAAGAACTACCTACGCTCTCGCCAGGCTTATATATCCTTCGGTTAGAGAAGGGCAGATCATCTCACCGCCCGGACCCGCCGTGACGAGGGCCTACGTCAGCTACGTGTTGAATAGCTTGACTTCGCTGGAACTGCAATATCCCGGCAGCCTTACTACTTCACGAATACTTCTTATTCAAACTTATCCGTTGCTAAAACAGTATGCACCCGAACTCATGTCTCAGTTCCTGGATTTGGAGCAACGCAGTAGAAAACCGGGGGAGAACTTTTCGCTTCCTACCGCAAAGACCCGGGAGGAAGAGTACAAAGCCAAATACGACAAGCGTGTAGATAAGCAGTTCGAGAGCGACCAGCCCGACGAGATGATGATTCAGTCCGTCATTAGTCATGGAGATTTTGCGAAAGCACGCAAGCTGATCGACAAGCTAGCCGACGGACCGCAGAAAACTCACCTCATCGAGATGGTTAATACTGAGCAAGCGATCAGCCTCGCTAACAAGGGTGATATTCCCGGCGCGCAAAAGCTCGCCGAGTCGCTGCTAAAGGCCGCATCGATTCTGAGAGTGTTTCCGATAATCGCCGGAAAGTGTGCTGCGAAAAAGGACGAGACTTCTGCCCGCGATTCGGTTGCGCAGGCGATCAAGCAACTCAAGAACGCTGATTTGACTCCGAACGCGCCTCCGCCGGGCGTGCCCGCATCAATCATGGGAACAAGCCGCGATTTTGATCCTGTACTTGCCGCCTTGGGTAGTCTTGCGTCAGCGGTGATATCAGTGAAAGACGATCTGGCGCTCGATGTACTCGATGAGCTTGTGCTTGCTGCTAACCACAGCGAATTAGACACGAGTGAGGGACGGACGGGCTTCGAGACTGCTTTGTTCAAGAAACTCGCCGAAAAAAATGAGGCTCGCGTGAATCTCGCAGCGATGCAGCTAAAAGATCCGCTGCGACAAATCGTGGCACTCGCTGCCATCGATCAGTGGAAGGCAGACAAGCTGGCTGCGGACGCTAAACTCCGGAGCGCAAAAAATGAGCCGTCTCCTAAAAAGAATTGAACTGATTGCCAATATCAGCATTATTGTCGTGGCAGTTGTGATTTGCGTTGCGCTGGCCAAGCGTTTTCTCTTCAAACCGCCCGCACTGCAGTCCGATCCGTCCAGCATCGTAGCGGGAACAAAATTCAACTTGCCTGACGAGGATTGGGCGCGGAATGGCAAGACGCTCGTGTTGGCGCTCTCCACCAACTGCAAGTATTGCTCCGCGAGTGCAGGCTTCTACCAAAGACTGGCGAGCACGTCTACGAAGAACACAAAACTGGTTGCGGTACCCCCTCAGGCAACCGAGCAAGGGAGAGAGTATTTAAGCGGCTTGAAGGTGACGATTGAAGATGTTAAGCAGGCGGTACCGGCTTCTTTGGGCGTAAGAGCTACCCCAACCTTGATTCTTGTCAACGGCGCAGGGATCGTTATTAACTCGTGGGTAGGGCAACTGCCTCCAGACAAAGAGACAGAAGTGTTGGCTCAACTGCGATAGTTCTCACTACGCAGCGGCGTCATCAACGCCGGCCAAACCTTCGCCCGGCATGGCACGTCTGCGCTCGACCATTTCGCTGGTGATCACGAATTCTTTGATGCGTTTTTGTGACGGCAGCATGTACATCGCCTCGAGCAAAAGCTCTTCGAGGATCATCATCAAACCGCGGGCGCCGACTTTGCGCTGTAGCGCCTGGCCTGCAACCGCGCGGAGGGCGTCCTCGCTGAAGCGCAGCTTGACGTTGTCAAACTCAAATTTCTTCTGATACTGCCGCACCAGCGCGTTCTTTGGCTCGGTGAGAATCTTGACCAGCGCACTTTCGTCCAACTCATGCAGCACGCCACAGACCGGCAAGCGACCGACGAATTCGGGAATCAGACCGTAGCGAATCAGATCTTCCGGTTGAACGTGAGCCAGCGCCTCAGCCTGGCGCTGTGATCCGGTCTTTACTTCGGCCTGGAAGCCCAGCGATTTGTTCCGCAAGCGACGCTCGACGACCTTTTCCAGGCCGACGAAAGCACCGCCGCAAATAAACAGGATGTTGGTCGTGTCGACGGGGAAGAATTCCTGGTGCGGATGTTTGCGTCCGCCCTGCGGCGGAACGTTCGCAATGGTGCCTTCCAGGATTTTCAAAAGAGCTTGCTGCACGCCTTCGCCTGAAACGTCACGCGTGATCGAAGGGTTCTCGTCCTTGCGACAGATCTTGTCGATCTCGTCGATGTAGATGATGCCCTGCTGCGCGCGCTCAACGTCGCCGTTCGCGGCCTGCAAGAGTTTGAGAATGATGTTCTCAACGTCTTCGCCGACATAGCCAGCTTCAGTCAGGGTCGTCGCATCGACGATGGTGAAGGGAACGCTGAGCATGCGCGCCAGCGTCTGCGCTAAGAGGGTCTTGCCCGTACCGGTCGGCCCGATCAGCACGATATTGGATTTCTGAATCTCGACGTCGGCGCGACGCCGCGCTAGTTCGATGCGTTTGTAATGCTGATAGACCGCGACCGCGAGTTGCTTCTTGGTTTCTTCCTGGCCGATGACGTATTCATCGAGGAAGGCCCGAATTTCCCCGGGCTTGGGCAGTGGCGGTCGAGAGGCTACCGACTCAGCTTGCTGGTCGTCGCTGATGATCTCGTTGCAGATATCGATGCACTCATTGCAGATGTAGACAGTGGGGCCGGCAATGAGCTTCTTCACTTCGTTCTGCGACTTACCACAGAACGAGCAGCGCAGCGTGTCGTCAGTTCGTCTTACCATAGTCCGGGGAACTCCGTTTTAGACGTTGTAGCGCAACTTGGTAAGTTGCGCACGCAAGTTAACAACTTGCGCTACACCTACTCGCGGTGCGCGATGACCTCGTCTATTAAACCATATTCTTTGGCTTGAACAGCAGATAAATACCGGTCGCGTTCGACATCGCGCTCGATCTGTTCCATGCTCTGACCGGTGTGTTTAGCGAGAATTTCGGAGGTTAATTCGCGAATGCGGATTAGTTCTTCAGCATGAATGCGCACATCGGTGGCCTGGCCCTGCATGCCGCCCGACGGCTGGTGAATGAGTATGCGAGAATTCGGCAAAGCAAAGCGTTTCCCTTTGGCTCCGGCGGTCAACAACAGCGCGCCCATCGACGCGCACATGCCGACGCAGATCGTCGTCACGTCTGGCCGAATGAATTGCATGGTGTCGTAGATTGCCAGACCCGCGGTCACAGACCCGCCGGGTGAGTTGATATACACGTTGATGTCTTTTTCGGGATCCTCGGCTTCGAGGAAGAGCAGTTGCGCGACGATCAAGTTAGCGATCTGATCGTCTATCGGCGTGCCGAGAAAAATGATGTTGTCTTTAAGAAGTCTGGAGTAGATGTCAAACGCGCGCTCTCCGCGCGACGTTTGCTCGACCACCATTGGTATTAGTGCCATATAATTTGAGATGTGAGATCAGAACTCAGGAGTTAGCTGTCTTTATTTTCCATATTCCATTTGTCATTTTTTGTTTGCCATTCAAAACGTATGGCGTCTCAATAAATATCAAATGAGAAATGAACAATCGTAAATGGAAAATCTATTCCTGCTTCTCGGCCCCGCCCTCAGGCTCGCCGGCTTCTTCCTTCCACTCTGCTTCGGTCACGCGCGCATTTTCAACCAATAAGTCGAGCGCTTTACGGTTGCGCAACCTGCCAGCGATGCTACGTTCGCCACCTTGCTTTGTCAAGATAGCACGCACCTGATCTTCGGACTGTCTGGACGCGTCGGCGAGCGCCTTGATCTCGTCATTAACCTCCTGATCGCTTACTTCAATTTTCTCGGCTTCAGCGATGCGTTCGAGCAGAAGTGAACTGCGGAGATCGTAGCTCGCCTGCTCCTTGAGAGACTCGCGCGCCTTGTCCCACTGCAATTCAGGATTGCGCGGATCGATGCCCTGGCCAATCATGTCACGTACTACTGACTCGAGCCGATGCTCGGTCTGGTGTTCTACCAAACGCTCCGGCAATTCGAATTCGTGCAGATCGACGAGTTGTCGAATCAACGCCCCGCGCATTTTATTCTCGGATTCATTTTTGACTTGTTGGTCAAGGTCGGAGCGAACCTTTGTGCGCAATTGTTCGAGCGATTCGATCTCGTCACCCAGGCTTTGGGCCCAATCGTCGTCCAGGTCAGGCAATTCCTTGATCCGAACTGCGCTGACCTTTACCAGGTATTCAACCTTCTTGCCGGCCAGACCCTTCGCGTTGAAATCCGCCGGATAGTCCACCGCGAAAGTCTTTTCGTCGTCGGGCCTGGCGCCGATTAGCTGGTCAGTGATCTCCTGGACCACGCCTTCGCCGCCCAGGATCACATCAACATCTTCGACTTTGATGGGCTCGGCGTCGGGTTCTTCAATGAACTTGCCGTGAAAGCTGGCCGTGACGGTGTCGCCTAACTGGGCGCCACGATCTTCTACAGGCTCCAGCGTAGCCGAGCCCTCCCGCAGAGATTCGACGACCCGGTCAACGTCATCGTCGTTCACTGGCCGGGTACTCCGAGTGACCTCGAGGCCCTTGTAATCGCCCAGTTTGATTTCGGGCAGGACCTCGACGCTAACGTTGAATGAGATCGACTGTTGACCGAGCTGATCGAGCCCTTCAGAGTTCTCCAGATTGAGTTCAGGTTCGCCGAGCGGCTCGAGCTTGTGTTCTTCGACCGCCTTTTGCACGGCGTCTGGCAGTAACTCGCGCAGGACCTCCGTGCGAATCTGTTCCTTAAAACGGGTGCGGACAACGGCGCGCGGCGCATGCCCCGGACGAAAGCCAGGGACACTCGCGGCTTTGGCATAGTTGTCACTGATGCGGTCGTAAACGGTGCGCACCGCAGCGGCGTCGATCTCGACGTCAATCTGCTTGCGCGTTGGTGAAATGTCTTTGAGTTCAGTTTTCATAAAAAGAAAAGTAAGCAGTAAGCGGTAAACAGTGAGCAGTCAAGCTGGCGCAAACCTGCGTTCGAAACTCTTTCGCTCCGGTCAGCTCTGCTCTCGCTGCGTCATGTTCTCCTACTGCTCACTGCTTACCGCTCACTGCTCACTTCGAAGTGGTGCGAAAGGGGGGACTCGAACCCCCACACCTTTCGGTACCAGATCCTAAGTCTGGCGCGTCTGCCAATTCCGCCACTTTCGCAACTCAGCTAAAGCCCGTTAAAAAGTTTTCAATCGGCGTATGTTAGCACATTACAATTCTTGATCTAATC
>Ga0137404_10000430_pt1 | contig 27533 bp, 43 predicted proteins | sample CZOMad2_1_16fung_FD_108285 | JGI IMG/M metagenome (GOLD analysis project Ga0137404, IMG submission 108285) | Vadose zone soil fungal communities from Angelo Coast Range Reserve, California, USA - CZOMad2_1_16fungal (Illumina Assembly) | ecosystem: Environmental > Terrestrial > Soil > Vadose... | reverse complement strand
CTTTTGAAGTTTGCTGAATTTGACTGGTCGCTCCTTGCCAATTCAATGATTGACTTTTCCATACGGTCAGCAGGAACAGAATCCCAAGCCATTTGACTGACAAAATATTTTGCACCATTTTCAGGCATTTCATCAGAGTAAATTTGTTTTACGAACTCTTGATATTTCTCATAAAGGTATTCGCAGGTATAACTTGCAGATGAAAGGGCGATGAATTTTGCATTATTCTCGAAATTCATTCGTTCTTCTTCTTTGAGAACTCCCCTTCGGATAAGTTCAGTTTCCTTTTCACGAATAATTTGTCGCTCCCTGATGTCTTGAGGAGCAACCAAGTAAGGAATTAAGACTTTTTCAACCATGTCTTTATTCATCAAAAGGAATTCATCAATAATCAAGACATTCGCACGGAAACCACGAATCTTTTCGCCGTTAAGTGGAATAGCTGTGATTTCTCCACCGTTGATACGCCAGATAAATTGGTCACTACGTTTGCTTTTGACACCCATTGCTTGCAAGAGTAATTGGGCGTCTGGATTTTCACAAATTTTTTCAATATAATTAAAAATCAATCTTGCTGTGCGGAAAGTCGGGCCAGCTATAAGAATCATTGAACCGGGGAAAAAGATACATTGCAGCAAACAGAAAACAGCCGCAATATAACTTTTACCACAACCACGACCCCAAACACACATCGAATAATTGCTTTCAAGTAACCCCTTGATATTGATAATCTGGTCAGGGTAAAGTTTGATTCCAGCAATCATGTCGGCAGTAAAGCCGAGATTATGGAATAGGAACTTAGCAAGAGTAACTCTAGCAGTATATTCATCCATTTCACCTTTAATAGCAAGGATTTCCTTGTTTATATCAGGTTTTTTGTTTCTGTATTTTTCGGGATAGAAAATCATAGTTTATCAATATCGAGAAGATACTGCAAATCAACCTTCCTTACTTGTTCGTCTGCTGAAAAAATCTTTTGAATAATTCGGCTTGCTTCATTCCTATCTCTGGCGAAAAGAAATTGGATATGGTCATATTTTTGCATCAAATCCCTTATGTTATGATAGATAAATTCTACTGGTAGTCTGATTTTTCCACAAACTTTTCTTTGAAGGGGAAATTGTTCTAAAGTCTCGAATGAACTCTCTATGAGAATGACAAGATATGCGCCCGCCTCTTTTGCTCTTACAATTTCACGTTCAAATCTGGCAAATCCACCAGATAAAGTCCCCCAAGCATCCCCAAGATTTTTCCTTTCAATATAAATCTGGGAACCAGCCATTCGATAATCTCCAAAACTCATGCCCTCTACTCTGGTAGTATTGTCAAAATCCAAAGGGTCTTGTTCCCTAGAATCGGTAAAAATAATTTTCTTGGATACGTCCTTAAATTTAGTGGAATCCAAGTAATCTTGGGAAAAGCGAGGTTTAAGTCCTAATTCTTTGCAGAGACTTTCATAGCCCCCAAGATTACCATTGATATACTTGATTCCGGGCATCATTAGGGTTTTTAATTCTATTTGAGAAGGGAAAAAAGTCAATCCCTTCTTCTCTTTACGTTTAGAAAGAAAATCAACTACATACAATTTCCTTTGCTCAACAGGAGCAGCAATGAACCATTTCTTGAAATTTGACTTCGAGTTGAAATCCGAGGAGAAATAGTAATCATAGTTCTTGTATCTTATGATTGAGTTATCATACTTGTCAAAACGCGGAAAATACTTCTGGTAATAAACAGTCTGGGCAGTCTTGTGGGATTTCAGATGTTTATGAAACACCGGAATCGTATCGAAAGGCTCATTGCATAGTTGGCATACAATCATTTTATTCCTTTACGAAATCATCCTTGTTCAATCCTAAAATCAAACAACGAACCTCAGCCATATTCATAAGCTTTTCAGCCTCGTTCTGGATGCCTAGTTGTTCGAGTTCTCCGAGCTTGACGAGTTTAATTCTGTTTTCTTCAAATCTCCATGCTTGGACTAGATTGAGGATAGATGCGTTTTCTTGGATTTGTTTTGAAAGCCTCTTGCTGCGCTTCTCCTTCAAGTCATCAAGCAAGTCATTTATTCTTTTCAAACACTGGTCTTGTTCCGTTCCTGCTTTTCCAATAGCTTCAACCCACGCCATTGAAAGTTTTTGGTCACCACCGTCTTGTATTTCCTCCAATCGGCGTTGCATACTTTCGCTTCGTCTTTGAATACTGATGGCACGGACTCCTTGATTTGAAAGTTCAATATATTGGTCAATTTCTTCCTGAGTCAAATCTGGTTTGTCATAGGTATAACGAATGAAAGCATCTTCACAAGAATTCCTATCATCATCTGAATCGTATGTGTTCATCTGACGGATAAAACGATAAGTGTGTAGATAGTTAATCAGCATTTCAAGACCCTTTTTTTGTCTGCTGTTAAGTTTTTCCTTGTCAATAACGCCATTGACGTATTTGTTAGCGCGTTTCAATACTCTATCCAAAGTATTCGGTGGCTCATAGTTTCCAACTGGAATGTCATTATTAGCTGAAGCATTATAGACAACTTTTGTATCAAGAGTTTTTATAAATTCGTTGACAGAACGGGTTTCTGCATTGAGATTAGTAAGAGAAGGATTTGCAAAAATAATCTTGGCAATTTCAAGAGAACCCATAGTAGCGACATTATTCGTAATGAAAGCTTGGTGTTCATCAGTTAATTTGATTTCAGAAGTCTTGGACGGTATTTCATGCGCCCCCTTTGCCTTCAAATTAAATTTAGCCAAAGCAAACTTAATAGCCTTCCCTTGTTCGGAACGCCCATCATAATTCTGTCCGGGGAAAATATGCTCGGTAATCTCCTTTAGTCCGGGCGGACTATCGGGAGTCCTGTTCCAAAAGTCCAGAACTTGCTTTTCTTGTTCTACAGTAAGAATCATTAGTCAAGACCTTCCACCTCAATATGCCTTCGAGCCTTGCTGATAATGGCTTTCTGGATATTTTTAAGCTGGCGATAGCCGGGAGTCCTACCCTTTTCATTGGATATAAAGCCCAGAGACTTAGCCACATCTGATTCTTCTCGATGTTCCATGTATAAACCTTGATATACTTGATATTCAATGGGTTTCAAGATTTTCTTCATTACCGCGTGAAGTTTTAACTCTGCTAAAACCGAGTAAGGGGCATTGTCCTTCATTTCATGGACTTCGTGGGAATGGTTTTCTATCGAAAGGGGGAGTTTGACAAAAGTGGCGGGTTGCTTGTTCTTTTTCCAGTGGGCAAACAGTGGACAAGCTTCGCATTGCTCCTTGTAAATCTTACAACCATCTTCACCAACAGCAGCATCACAACGCAAACAAGGTCTGGCATAGTTAGTATAATTATTACGAATCAGATTCTTGATTTGGTGCGAGATAATCGTCGAAATCCAAGGTTTTAATGGCTTTTCAGGATTATATTGACACCATTTCTGATAGATATGAATTCGGATAATCTGAGAAACATCATCAAAATCCATCCACGCGATAGAAGACAAATTCCATTTGGACTTTCGTTTGACTATTTCTTGGTTAATCAAATCCAAACATTCCTCAAAACTGGGGCGTTTGATTTGTTTCATTTTATGGTTTTACTTCGTGTGAAGTCCCGCCGGGTTTGATGGCCGCACCTTCTCTTAAAATTTCAACAGCACCGCCTTCTAAAGCTCCTGCTGGACGAGGCGGTTCTTTATATCCCGGTGGTAATCCTAGTCCACCCTTAACAACATCGGAAAAAGTTTCTCTTTGATTTCTTGGCATATCAATAGAAATGTCAAGTTCGCTCATGCTGATTCCGAGTTCAGCAAGACTCTCGACTCTATCTGCGTGAATAGAACCTTCATAATCGTCATCATCCCTTCTTCTACTTGCTCCGACAATAGTAGGTTCAAATGTGTTCTGTTGTTGAATCCTACCCAATGGTGGTTTAGGAATTGAACCCGGAGGTTTCTCGTCAATGGATGCCAATGACGTTCCACATCCAGAACAGAATTTCGATGTTGCTGGAAGTTTAGTTCCACAGTGATGACAAAATTTGCTAGTTATATCCATAAGTTTATCTTACTATATTCTAGGGTATTAGGCCCATTTTATTTATTTAATTTATGAGTGCGCTTTTTCAATCGCTGGAACAAAGTCAAAAAATTGATTTTTTTATCAAATGTCAGGAGTTAATGCTCAAGCATCATCCTAATAGTCCATTCATAATAAGAGAGAGGACTTTGGATAAAGCTTTGGAAGCTTTTCAAGACAATATCCTGAGATACCAAGGATACTGTTACGCTGATGAAAACATTTGTGTCCTCTGGAATAAGATTATTATTTCAGACCCCTTAAACGTCAATCGCGCGATAACGGAGAACGCCTATCAACCACCGAATCCAAATTTTAACGCAGCAAGCATTGATTTCGCAGTATTTAGGAAGATAGATGACTGTTTTGCCTTCATAAAGCAAAATAATGAAAGTCAAATGAAGCACATCCTTTTTATCAGGGAGGGCAAGCCCAAAATCTATCCAATAGAAACGATACTCAAGACAATTAAGTTTGAGTAATGTTAGCTAATCTGCACCATTCAATATACCAGTCCTTTTCCCACCATCGGTGAAGATAGAGTTCCTCGGAAGTCATTATTTTCATTTGGTTACTTGATTTCTTTAAGCTTTCTGATTATGAATTTCACCAATCCGCTCCTGACAATATCATCGTCGGTAAATTCAAAGATAAATACACCATTTTTTCTACTTTCCTCGTCGTCGAAAGCCTTCATCATTTTCAAGAACCCTGATTTGCCGTTAATGTCTGATTGTTCAGGGTCGCCCAATACAAAGACTTTGCTGAATTCGCCAACGCGTGTAATGAGGGTAGTCAATTCCTTGATTGTGCAGTTCTGCGCTTCGTCAGCGATGATTACTTTGGCGTTCCAATTCAGTCCTCTAAGAAATCCAATAGGAATAGAATCGAGCCTTCCTTCTTTTTGAAGTCTATCCACCTCTGTCTTAGAAAGGAACTCGGCTAGTTTATCTATCAAAGGCTGGACGTAAGGCGATAGCTTATCAGAAACTTCTCCCGGCAAATACCCAAGTTTGTTGTCGCTGGATTCTACTGCGGAACGCAAATAAATAATATCACTCATTCGTTTAAGATTCAAGAGCTTCAAGGCAGATAATACGGCCATGTAAGTCTTTGAAGTTCCAGCAGGGCCGGATACAAACATCATTTTTGTGTCCTTGTTCAAGGCAATTTCAAGGAATTTCTTTTGTTTATCATTGAGATTCTGACGTTCTAGGATATTCAAACCACCTGTGATTTTTGCGTTCTGTGGAATCTTTGGGCTTTGGTCTTGGGTGCGTTTTTTATTTTTGTGTTTTCTGCTCATAGGAAGATGACGGTAGTTTTATTAGAAACAGTTACTCTAAACTTGAGTGTTTTCATCTATAATAAGATACACATGATTCAAACTAAAATCTGCCGCAAATGCCATTTAATGAAATCGTTGGAAGATTTTTATAATGATAATGGAAACAATGATGGGAAAAAAAGCGCCTGCAAGACTTGTGAAATTTATAGCATTAAAATTTACCAACACAACCATAAAGAAAAGTTAAAAAATTCAAATAAAAAATGGAAGAAAAATAACAAACAAAAAACTAGGATGTATAGAAATAAATGGAGAAGGAAAAATATGAAAACTGGCTCCTGTCTTAGACTTACATATAATTTAAGAAGAAGATTAAATCTCGCATTAAAAGGGGAAAATAAATCAACCTCTACATTAAATTTATTGGGATGCACAAACGAACAACTTCGTTCTCATTTGGAGGGAAAATTTACTTCAAATATGACTTGGGAAAATTATGGTGTCTATGGCTGGCATATTGACCATATCAAACCTTGTTCGTCTTTTGATTTATCATTACCTGAAGAACAATCCAAATGCTTTCATTTTACAAACCTCCAGCCCTTATGGGCAACAACAAAAATCGCTAAAGAAAATGGAGAGGAAAATTATATTGGAAATATTGAAAAATATCATGTGGAATTGAATAATCCACCTAATGAAATCGTATTAGCCGGTTGTGGGGATGTTTAATGCGCCAGTAAGATAGTATTTTTCACTTTCAAGTAATGTTTCAGCCCTTTTTTGAAATTCGACATTCCATTTTTTCAGTTGGGCTGCTGTAATCATACCTGAATACCCGCTTCCTTCAACCAAGAAGCCAGTATCGAAGTCGCTTTGGCCTGTTGGAAGCGAATGAAGCCTCGATTCGTAAGTGCTGAGTGAACCAGAAATATACATATAAATTAAATTACACCTATTTTTTTAATTTTAGATGTTTTCTATTGATTTTGTTGGATGGTGAAAAGAGCAAAGAATCAAAAATAATGTTCTTTTCTTGAAAAGAGTTATTTCCATCCAATTCTTTATGAGTTCCCTTCTTGATATATCCCAAAGTTAAATGTGGATGATAAGATGTGAATTTTGAACTAATTGAATTAGTGAATTTTTTCTTTATGGAATGGTGAAGTTGATGTGCTGTATGGGATTTCGCTTCTATCTTTAATACGTCATATTCAGGACATTCAAAGCGACTTATAGAACCAAGACTAAAATCCAAAGAACCTTGACTATCCAAGAAATCTTCAAGGTCATTTACCTCAAAATCAGAATTAAAACCATACAAAACAGTAATATGAGGCTACTTTTCAATACCATCATCAGCGAGATTTTCAGGAGATATGTTCTTTTTAGCAAAATCAGTAATCTGTCGAGATAACTCGCCCTCAATTATTGCCATTAGACAACCTTTGGAAGAACCATCCTTAGCATAAGAAAAAAAGTCTAAAATCAACTCACTGCGATTTCCTAATAGAATCATATTTAAGGATTACACCTACAATAAGGATATGTTTTATATCTTTTTAGTGGTTGTGATTTGGTGTTTTTTAAGAGGCTTATGGGGATTATGTAATCCACCTAGGTAGATTATGGGAATGTAAATTTAATTAAATAAAATTTCAGGAGTATATTTATCGCTTTTAGAAAGATTGTCTTTTGCCCATAATGGCTGGAGGTTTGTAAAATGATTGATTTTCTTTATTTCTTCTGGGTCGTTTAGGTCAAAAGAGGAGCAGGGGCGAATATGGTCAATGTGCCAACCATAAAGCCCATGGTTTTCCCAAGTCATTCCCGGCAACCATTTCGATTCAATATATGTTTTGAGTTCTCTTGGCTTTTTTCCAATAGTCTTTGATAAGCTAATCCTAATTTGGATATTTTTGATTTTTTTTCTTATTCTTTGCCTAAGTCCATTACAAATCTTTACTTCTGGTTTTGCACGTTTTCTGGCATTGTAAATTTTAACTTTATCTGGATTATCTTGCTGCCATTTTTTGTTTCTTTCAGAGATAAATTGTTTTTCTTCTGGAGATTTCGAGTGATAATTTTTGTATGCTAGTTCTTTTACATGAGCTTTTCTTGAGAGATAGTATAGTTTTCTTGCTTGTCTTCTTTTTTCTTTGATTTCTGGATTTTTATTGGCGTATTCTTGTGTTTTCAAATACCAGCATGGGCGACAGTAAGAAAAAAGATAAGGTTTTCCAAATTTATTAAGTTTAATACTTGGACTGAATTCTGATTCTTCTTTAGGTAATTTGCATCTTGCACAGATTTTCATATTACTTTATTATAGTAAATCAGTCGTAAATTGACTCACATTTTTTCGTCTTAATGATTTTGTCGGAATAGATTTTTTTCGTGTCCATTTTTTGCCCGAATGAATTTGCTTTCCGCCGATTTCAAAGTAACGACAAGAAAGGGACACCCCCATGCGATTTCTGACATTAGATTTTCTAATTTTTTTCATAAATTCGGGGGGGCATCAGCAGAGCTAATCAAATCAAATTCAAAATAAAAAACCCTAATCGTTTCCAATCAGGGTTAATGTTTTCTTATGACGTTCAAAGCTCCATTAGCGCGTCTGTTAATGAGCGTGCCGCGTTCAATGTTGCCGCAACTTCGGCGGAAATCGTGGCGTGAAACGCAACCAAGTTTCCGCGCACACTTGCAAAGCTAACGCGCTCTTGCAAATCTTCCGCGTGAATACGTTGTAACAACGGACGGCGCAAATTCCATTCAAGCAACTTCGCGCGGTTAATCGTTGGCGTGTGTGTGTTTGTGTTTGTCATAATCTTTTTGTGTTAAAGTTTCCCGTGCGTTGCTATCCGCACGGCGTTTTGTTTAGTCCACAATCGCCAAGTTTTCCGCTTTTACCGTCATGCAACCGCTTTCATTTTCTTTCGCTTCCGCTTTGCTTCCGCAAAGTGTGACCGCTTCCGCGCGTGAAATTTCCTTGCCATTGCAAGTGAAACTCACAGTTGTTTGTTTGAAAAACCCCGCGTCAATCTGCGCCTTGCTTGGCAAATACAGGCGCAAATAATCTTTGCCCTTGTGTTCAATGACGTGCGGGAATTGTTTCCATTGTCCCCACGGCAACGCGCCAACTTCGCCGCGCTCGCCCGCCTCAATCGCGTCGCGTATGTCTTTGCGGTTTTCAAATGAAATCCCGCTGATTACCGTCATTGCCGTAACCTTTTGCACGATGTTTGCCGCATGAGCTTTCAGGCATGGCACGTTTGACACAAGCCGCACGTTCAAAGACTGCCCGCGCTTGTCCGTTATCCGTTCAACTAGCTTTTCAGTTTGCATAATTTTCTGTTTGCTTTCAACTTGTTAAACCGCTGCCGATTGGCCGCAAGTCATTTAACTGTTAAGAGTATCGCGCCAGACTGGAAACAATGCAAGCAAATAAACAAAAAATCTTCACTTTTCTTTTCTAATACATCCTAGCCAATACATAAACAAAACTAATCCAATCATTGCAGTCCATACCATAAGCATCTCTACTGTATGGCATGAGCAAAACTGAACATCGTAGCCATTAGATTAACTTCACCATTAGGCTATTTGAGTGTAATTAACTAATATGGGAAAATCAAACAATCAAGCTCAAATGGATTGGTATAATCGCCACAAGGGGACGCAAGCCTTTAGAGCGTTACAACGTATTAAGCAAAAGAAGTATTTCAAGAAACATACATTTGTAAGACTAGCTAGGCGAATCAAGAACGGAGACAAGTTTAGCAACGTAACCAAGTTTGAATTATACCGTTTGGCACGAAAACAAAAACTAATTTGTCCGCTTACTGGAAGAAGATTGACTAATGAAAATATATCGCCCGACCACGTTCTTCCAATGTCTCAAAATGGGACAAGTGACATTTCAAACATTCGACTTGTTGACGTTGATGCAAATTTAGGACGACGCGCCCTAGATGACATTGAATTTTTCAAACTGTGCCAAGATGTCACAAGGTATCAAAATCAAACTGGCGGTTTCAAAGGATTACCGCAAACCCCTTGAAAGTCAAACCAGTTTCCATTCACCATTCCATTCAATGCCGTTCAAATACCAGACACGCGCCTTTTGTGCGATGCTGACATTCGGCAAAGCGTTCAAACGCTCTTTTGTTGTAGGAGAAAACCAGCCAGCATTTGTGATTTCCAAGCCTTGTGGCGTGTGCCGCGCAATCTCGTTTCCATGAAGGAAAAGGCTTGTGCCATTTGAAGTGGTGTTACCAGACGCCTTTTTAATCCGTTGAAGGAACGCGCCGACAATGTTTTTAGTGATTACTCGCATAGTTTTTTTGTTTGTTTGTGTTGACCGTGAAATGACATTAACACAATTCCGGCAAATGTCAACTAAAATTCATTGCTTTAATTTTTTCTTTTTCAATCACCAGACAATCAGGGCAAATCGTATCTGTGAAATTTCCGATAAGCGGGACACAAAGCCCTTTATGCCAGATTCCATGAGGCATCCGGTAGCTTTCAACGCCAATCCGTGCGATGCACCATTTACAACGTCCGCGCATTTCGTTTTTCATGCCTAAAGACTATCACAAACAAAACCAAAGTCAAACAAAATCCAAACAAATAACAAATAAAGTTATTCACAAAATGCGCGTTTCTTACCGCTTGGCACGACCCCTGCTAATACCATAACCGAGACTAATGATTCAAATGAGTTTTACTAATGACGTTCCCCGCGCTCGCGCGCATATTTCGCGCGTATGTATTTCAAAGCTATTTGGGGAAAAGGATTGTGCAAGGTAGTTAGCCTTGCACGTTTTTAGTGGCGCAATTTTTGGATGATTGCGAACCCCGAAAGTCTAGTTGCCAATCAATTCAACTGATTCAATGCAACGCGCGGTAACTTGGAATTGCATAAGCATCCGTTGTTCAACTTGTGAACGCACAAGCAATTCTCCAGTAAATGCGTGCGAGTATTTCGTGCGATTTTTCCAATAAGTGACGATTGTTTTTTTCATTTGATTTTTATTTTGTTTCAGTTACGCGCCGAGGTTATCACAAGGCGCGGAGAATGTCAAGCGTTAATAAAACAGCCGTAGTCCACAATCAAAGGGTGTTTGGTTTTCTTTTCCACAACTAAATTGCTGCCGTGCAAATCACACAAGCGAACGCCGATTGACTCAAAAATTGAAATGATTTTTTGCTTCATGTCAACTCTTTTCTGCCAATCTTGAATTGAACCAAAATTAACGTATTTGCACACTAGGGCAAATCCCTTTTCGTGAATCCAATAAACCGTTGGCGCGTATTTTTTGAAAGATTCAATGCGAAGCAATGGGCGCAATCTGCTAAAATTATCGTCACCAATTTTGATGACAAATTTGCCCAGACGATAACAGCGCGAGAAACACCCTGAATTTAGAAATTCCGCCCCAAGCGAAGCCAGTTTTTCTTCAACTGGCGCATTTGACTTTCTATTGTCCGCAAAAATTGGATTGCCAGTTTAATCCGTTGCTTGGTGTTCAATCTTTTCATGCGCGTATGATTGCAGATTTTTTAGGATTTGTCAACAGAAAAATCAATAAATCAAAAATGATTTAACTGGAATGTCATTAAAATTATGGTTGCGGTGCGAATTGTAAAGAAAAATTCCAACACACTTTGCGTCCTTTGTGAAGTCATTGGCGCGGATTGTTTCAATGATTCTGTTAATCGTGCTGCCGGTGAAAAGCAAATCGTCAACGATGATGAAATTTTTTGTGTTTGGATTTCCTTCCAACTTGCAACCAGAATGAGAGCCGTCATTGTCTTTGCGAACCATTAGAATCGTTTTGCCTAAACGTCCGGCAACCGTCGGCGCAACTAACGCGCCAGACATTCCGCAAAATGCGATAGATTCAAAATCCAAATTTGCCGCTTTGATGTTTTTGGCAAGTTGCGAAACTACTTTCCGCCAATTATTCGCCGTCGTCACGTTTTGCAGATAGCCGCAACCAATATGATTTTTCATGCGTGTAGTATGTCAGAAAAAATTTCATTTGTCAAGTATGTTTTTTGTGTGTTGCATAAATTCCAACCGCGATTGCCAAAAGGATTAGCAATAAGGGATTGCCGAGTATGTCAAACATAATTAGTTAGACTGATTTTTTTTATTAACCACGATGATTTTGTTTCTCATCATAGTCAAGTTAGTGTATTTAATGTTATGCAAAAGATTTGTTCATGCTGCAAACAGCCAAAGGATTTAGGCGAATTTTGGAAACGCACTAGAGCCAAAGACGGTTATTGTGATTCATGCAAGGATTGTGTGCGCCAGCAAAACAGTCAATCCTATAAGAACCATTGGACAAAGAACAGAACGCGCATTGACTCTAACCACCGCCGACATTTAACAGAAACGCGCGAAAAAGTCAATCAAATTAAACATAATTCTGGTTGTAAATTTTGTCCTGAAACCGAACCGATTTGTCTTGACTTTCACCATTTGAACAAGGACGAAAAAGACAGCAACATTTCAAAAATGATTACTACCCATGCAACATGGCAACAGATACTAGATGAAATCGCCAAGTGTATCGTGACTTGTGCAAACTGTCACCGCAAAATTCATGCTGGCTTAATAGCCGTTTAGTGTCTCTTGTAATTCACCGCAAATGTTTTCTTATCCCAACACGCGCGACACGCCAGACACTTATTGCCTTGCTGACTTGCCGGACAATTAAAATCTGTCTTGCTTGCGCCGCTGACTTGAACGCTAGCGCGTTTTGCCAGTTCAATCGGCGGCAATCCATCAAACATCAAAGCTGAAAAACGGATGCAAAGATTTTTCGGTATGATACCGCCAGCGCGGACAAAATCGCCAACAAACTTAAATTCGCGTGTAGGGAGCCAATGTTTAATTGACGGCGTGAGATTGCAAACGTCCACAATCTTTTGCAGATGCCAGACGCCTTGCAAATCGCCAGAATCATGCCAACGAAAATAACCGCTAGACTCGCTACCGTTAATAGCGCAAACCATAGCTTCAATCCACTTTGATTTTTTCAACGCGGCAAAACGTCTTTCGTGCGCGTCATGGACATTCTGATAACGATAATTCCCGCGCAAGGCATAACACTTTGAACAAATGGAATTTTCAACCTTTGCCATTTTCGCGCCAGTGATACACCGCAAGGCGGAAAGTGAATAGCCTTGACACGGCATTTTTGACGGTGACGAAAGACCGCCAACAAATTTCAATGCTTCAAATACGTTAATCATGGACGCAATATAACAGAGTTTCCCGGAAAGTCAAATAAAAAATCAAAAAAGTTTCTCAATGGTTTTCTAGGATAACCATAAACCCCGCCAAACTCCGAACTTGGCACAAAAACTGCTTAATCCCACCAAAAGCGCGTTTCGTTTTTGTCCGCGTAAAAATGACGTTCATCATTTTTGAAACCGTCCGGCGTTTCAACGTCCCCTTTGACATAAACGCAAACCGAGCCTTCACGGGCAAGATTCAATTCGCTATTTGCTGGCAACTTGGCAAGCAATGATGGCGAAAAGTTATTGTAACCGCAATGCGTGGATTTTTCAACGCCCAAAGCCTTTGTCATAATGGCAACGGCTTCGACTGGCAGTAGTGGAGTGACGCAACGGAAATTCAAATTCCGTGTTGCTTCATTGTATGCCGCGCTAACTTCGCGTCCGGCGTTTTGGATTCGTTTGTTTGTTTTCATAATTTGTTTTTGTTTAACTGTTACGCCACGACATTAACAGAATTTTTGAGAATGTCAAATCTTTTTTTCAGATAGTTTCAAGGTCAAGATTCCAGTTGCGCTTGACAAATCTGCGAAGTGGATGCAATCCGCGCTCGCCAATATGAAAAGAGTAGAACGGTTGCGATGTATTTGGCGGATATATTTTCACCGTGCTTGCGCCAGTATATTTGAGCCGGAAATTATTTCTTTCCAATGCCTTTAGTATTTCAGGAACATCTTTCATAAATTAAAATTTGCGGCTTGGAGGTTCGGGACTTGCTGCCGCTACAAGTTAGTAGAATGAATAACCTTCGACCCATTTCGGACACTCGCCATTTATCCGATGCACTACCCCTGACAACGCGCACAATCTAACAGACTGTGCGCCAAAAGTCAACAAAATAATTCACCAAACTTCGTGTGTGATTTCAACCCCTTCTTTTTGCGCGCGATTAAACAGCGCGGCCATGTGAAAGTTTTCTGGTTTTCCTTCCGTCCTGCCTGATTTGCCATTGTTATCAATCCACTTGACATAAGCCGAAAGTTGGCCGTTGTCTGTATATTTCCGAGTGTATGCTTTTGTGATTTTTGTTATCATGGCAAAATAATAACAGAAAACAAAACAAAGTCAAGATATATTTGGATAAATTTTCTTTGCTTGCTCTAGGGTGATTTCCGGCAACCAGTTAGGGATGAAGCGCGGGTCAACTCCGCTCACAGACCATTCATCAGCACCATAGCATTGCACGGTGTTATTGGCTGTATTTACGCGATAGACCAAAAACGAGGCTATTTTGGAATAATAGTATTTCATACGCGCACGTTAGCAATTTCCATTGCTCTTGTCAAGATTTTTTTGTGTATTTGTTCTGTTGTGATGTCGCCATACTCACGAAATATGTCTGTGTCGCTCATAATTGTTTTCATGTAGGAAATAATAGCAAAGCAATCAAATTAAAGCAAGTAAATTTTTGTTATTTTGTTTTCATTTTATTTGTTTTCTTTGGCTGTGTGGCATGGTTCGTGTATCAGGCGAGAAGGGAGAACGGCAAGAAAGATATGTCAAGGGATTTTATTTTTATTTTGTTATTTTATTTGCTTGACTTTGGGGCAAAGTGGGGCATAAGGGAGTCGAATGGGTTGTCTTATTTTAATTAAATAAATAAAGGCCAGCACCCAAAAAAACACAAAAACAAACACCCAAACCAATCAAATCATTTTCTTTGTTGCCCTCTATGTCATTGGCATTAGGATTGCTAACACAACTACCACGATTACCCATTTATCAAATCAATACAAGCCATTCAAAATCAACTACATACACCAATTTTGGTGTTGAGACTTACTACGATTCGATTTAAGCGTTCCCACTATCAAAACCTGTCTCCATTTTCAATCACAATTCAAGGCTCGCCACAGCCAATCCTGCGCCCAAATTGCCCTATCGCAGCAGACATATCCGCAAGTTGCCAGTTCAATGTCCCAAGAGCCTCAAAATACCTTAAAAATATATCTGCCAAGATGCCCACAAACCTTACCGCTCTTGAGATATACTACAACAAATCAAAAAGTCAACTTTTATTTTCTATTTTGTTATGTGCCGTGTATAATAGATTACGCATGAAAACAAAAATCTGCAAACAATGTAAAGAAGAATTTGAGCTTTCTGTTTTAATTAACGGAAAGTATCTTAACTTATACCGCCGCTCATACTGTTTGAAGTGTTCGCCATTTGGTGAGTTGACAAAGAACAAAAAACCTATTATTGACGGCAAAAGAGAATGTATAAAATGCTTGACATTTAAGCCATTATCTGAATTTACATTGCGCGGCAAAATCAAACATTATCGTTCCTGCTGTAAATCTTGCGAGTCTGATAGGGTTCTCGAATACGCCCAAGCCCTCAAAAGACGCGCCGTTGACTATTTAGGCGGCAAGTGTATCACTTGTGGCTATAACAAATCAGTCAAAGCCCTTCAATTCCATCACCGCGACCCAAGCCAAAAAAGTTTTACTATTGGCAAAAAGAATGGATTAAAATGGGACACTATAAGACCAGAATTAGACAAATGCGATTTACTTTGTGCCAACTGCCATTTTGAAATTCATTAAATGAAGGGTAGGGTTGGAGAATTGAACGCCATTACCGCTGGACTGTAACCAGCACGTCCTTCAAATTTGTTTAATCATCAAGCAGCAGGACAAAGATTGCCGCCGCGAGAAAAATTCGGAATGATTCAATGCGTTGTTTCATTTGTTTAGTTATAGTTGCTAGTCTAGACGATGTTGCCCTTGTGCAAGACCGTTACTTGCTGATGCAACAAGACTGCTCCTTCGGTAAGTGTCATGGCTTCATCAAGAGCCTCGCGCATGGTGTTACCAGAGATAGGAGTTTCGGCGTTTGGTGTCACCACCCAATAATAGATTTTCTTCATGTTCGTAATGTATCAGTTTTGGCGTCGGTTGTCAACAAAATTTATCTATCCTCGAAGTATTCATCTTCGCCAGTGATTTCATCTTCGTTTAGTTTGTCAAAGTAGCGTTCAATGGCTTCGCGTTGTTCTACTTTTGTCAAATCAATTTCCTCATTTGAGCCTTTGATAACCGCGCCGCGAACGCTGCCCATTGTGTAGTTATCAGCCACTTCAACAATGACAGTTACTTCAATACCGTCGCGTTCTATTGTTATTTCAATCTTCATACCCAAAGAGTATCAGAGTGAACAAAGAAAGTCAACAACTAATTTACAAATTGAGAATCAATCCTTCTGGCTTGTTTGTAACTAATTTGTTTCACTTTGAATATACGGGTCAATTCAGTTTCGTCATCCATTGTGTCCCGACGCTTTTCATTTCGTTTGCCGAAACTTCGCAAATCAACAAATGTCATTTCGTGGTTTTTCCAACGCCATACGCATAGGCCGTCATGCAGGAGAAAGTATTTGGTTCGTTTCATTACATTGTATGTATTTTGTTTCATGTGCGTATTAAAACAGATTGCCGTTCATTTGTCAACGAAAAACTTTGGCTATTTCAGCTACCGAAAATCTAAAACGCACCTCACACGCAGCCAGTATATGTCATTATCTTTACCGCGATGAAAAGCATAGGCTAAAGTCTTGTAGTCGTGTGCAATAATAGCCTTATGAGCATACCTATTTAGATAGGCTGTGACAATCTTTGCCGCGTATGCGTTATTAGTCACGTCATTGTATTTTCCGCCGATTGATTTGTCATACTCGACAGCATCTTGCCAAAATGCTTTGTGGATTTGAAAACCGCCAAGTGCCGCGCCGTGGTCGCCATGAATCGCGCCTTGTTTGCCGCTTGATTCAACCATGTTGATTGCATGGAGAAAGTTAGTGTCCAATGATTCAGCCTTTGCAGCAGCCGTAAATAAAATTAAATAAATTAAAACTGGTGCAAATGTCCACTTGTTCAATTTCATATTCAGAGAGTATCAGATTTGGTTTTGAATGTCAAGAGATTTTCATTTCTTGTCATCCACGGCGCAAAAAACATTAACAAAGCAAAAACTATACTTTCATAAGAAGATAATGCTAATGCAAGCGACATAAATTTATGAATTAAAATTAAATTTAATCCAAAACAGCAAATTAAAATTACTATTAGACATTCCAGCCATTCTTTGAATTGTTTAGTCATGTATCGAATTTATACTATTACGCCCAATAAGTCAATAGAATCTTTTAATTGTTTTAAGACTTTGGCATATAAGATTGGATTTCCGCGAATTAAACCCTTCATCATACGGTGTTTTTCTTTCAAATAAGTAATTGCAAACTTCGGGTCATCTTGGACAATAGACTTGGTATTTGAATAAAGGTCAGCAAGTTTGACCGTTTGGGCATTATCAGAAATTTTGCTAATACGTTCGGCCTCAAGAGATTTACGTTTGTCCCTATTTAGGTTTGGATATGCCTGACTTGTAAAAACATCAGTAAGTTCAATTACCATGCGTGTTGCTTCAAATCCAAATTTAAGATAAAATTCTTTTTCGCTTATACCTGCATCCTCGATTTCATCATGGGAAAAAGCTGCGATGATTGGTCGTCAAATGCGCGTTCAGTAATAGGACGATAAAATTTCCCCTTATGTTCAATCGCGTCAGGAATCAGACAAAATAAAATGCCATCAATTTCCTTATGGGGTTTGTCGTCTATCAAATGAATTTTATTGGTGTCAATCTTCATTTCAAGAGATTATCAGAACGAATGATACTTGTCAATAATTTTTTGAACTTTCAGGTCAATTAAGTGTAATAAATAGCATGAATAAGATTTGCTCAAAATGTAAAAAAGAAAAAATAATAATGGATTTCAAGCCAGACCCGCGCCTAAAATCAGGATTTTCTTCTAAATGTAAAGACTGCTTCAAAGAATACTTGGCCGAGTATTATTCCAATAATAAAACAAAATCACACAATACCAATCAGAAAAACTACTACGCCAACCGCGATGCTTATTTAGAGGTTAAGAGACGATACCGACGAAATAATAAAGAATACCTGCGCGAAAAAGATGCCCAATACTATTTGGCAAACAAGGATTTAATAATTAAACGCGCTAATCAATGGAATAAGAAAAAACTTACGGAGTCTCCACAATACCGTTTTAAGAAAAATTTAAGAAAACGTCTTTGGGATGCTTTTCAATACCAATCTCTTAAAAAAGCAAAAAAAACTTTTGATTTGGTTGGCTGCACATATGGAGAATTGATTGACCATATAGAAAAACAATTCACTTATGGTATGACTTGGAAAAATTATGGAAAATGGCATCTAGACCATATTCAGCCATGTATTTCGTTTGACTTAACTAACCCACAAGAACAGCAAAAGTGCTTTCATTATTCTAATTTGCAACCTTTATGGGCTAGAGATAATTTGATTAAGAACGACAATCTTAATTGGCAAAAGCCTGACGATAGCATTGTTCAATGAAATTTTCGTCTGGTTTGGAGGCTTCCAAAACTCCAAATTCGTAACACTGAAAATCTCCATTTGTTGAGCGAAAACTTTCCGTTGGAACGGCGGCAAAATCACTTTCGGCTAGTTCAAGAGCTTTGGCTTTGATAGACCCTTTAATTCCATCAATACGCCCCGATGGATTTTCTTTTGCAAGTTCGTTTTCGCGTATATTAAAAAAGTATTTTTTTAATTGTGCGATAGTTGACCAACAAGAAATCGTTCTATCTGCGACAAACTTTGGCTCGCCGCCTTCTAAAAGTGAGGTTGCTGACCAATTAGCAAGCGACAGCCACTTTTCATAAGCGTCTCGTGCCGTGTTACCAGTGATAAATAATTGTATGCTGCTTCCAAAATTTTGATAGATAATTTGTGCTTTGTTTTTCATGTGCAAGAGAGTATCAGAACGAGTTGCGATTGTCAAGTCTTTTACAAAATTATTGTGATAAGGCAAACAAGGCCAGCAGCAATAAGTGTGCCATCAAGCGCGTGTCCTCCACAAAAATGTCCGATGATTGCACCAAGCCCAATGAAGGCGATGCACGGAAGATTGAGTTGGATGAGTTTGAGTATTTTCATGTTAGTTTTATTTCAGCAATTTTTCCAGTTCGTTAATTACCTTACGGCGAGCAATCAAGACCGAGCGCGTATCAAAAGGCACTTCGCCAAAGCGAATGAATGAATCTTCGTCACCATCATTCCATTGTTTGATTTGAGCCAACAATTCCTGAATACGTTTTTGCTTTTTCATAATTTAATTAAATAAATTTAGATGATGAATCATTGCGCTTATGCGCGAGGTTGACCGTGGAAGATTGCGCGTTGCGTTGCCATGCTAACATCCTCGTCCTTGTTCGGATTCGGAAACGGCTTGGCCTTTTTCTTATAGGCTGGCTTGCCGAAACCACCAGAGGCTTTGACTGCGATTGCGATTTGTTTCTGACGATGTTTTGAGTTTTTGTTCATATAGATTTTTGTTTGTTTTGTTACTTAACTGCCGACACTGTATCAAAATAGTCAATCATTGTCAATCTTTTTCCAAATAAATCTAACTGAAAACCACATGGAGAGAACTCCACATAATTGAAATGATATGCTCCTGATTAAATCGTGCGGATTATTGTGTAACACAATAATCGCTCCTAGCGTTAAGCCGATTGAATAACCGATGGCAATTTTATCAATGCTTTTCATTTCTAAATTACCATTTTTCGTAAGATTGGTTGCGGGCGTGGGATTTGAACCCACGGCCTTCACATTATGAGCGTGACGCGCTACCAGACTGCGCCAACCCGCTATCAAGGATGCGTCCTGTTGCCAAGACTCTTTCCGGCATCACGGAACAGATTGCAGTTGATTCTGGTCGCAACCTACACCAGTTAAATTGGTGCGGACGGCAGGGCTTGAACCTGCAACTATCAGACAACGGATTTCACGTCGTTCCAATGCAAACCTAGAATTGCATCGTCTTTCGTCTGTCATTAGCGTCTCGGATTTCTCCGTCGTGACTAATCTGCCGACTATCACGTTTCGCCACGTCCACTATCAATACTCTACCAGAACCATCAGCGAGAGTCAATACCTTTTTTGAGATTTTTGCGAGCCTGTTTTGCCCTAGCTTTTGCAATGGTTTCTTGCTCGGCAGCAATACGGCGTTCCTCGGCCTTCGCTTCTATGCCCTCCAAGATGCTATTTGACTCACGCGGGATTTGAATTGACGGAAGATGATATGGCTCGCCAGTGGACAACGCAGCAAGCATACCTGCCAAGAGTCGAGTTGATTGATTTATATTTCGAGCCATATTAAATTTTCGCAGATTTTTCATCTAAAGTCAAGGTATTTGTATAATATAAGGTATGCAGGAAAATCAAAAACCACCAAACCTTATTGAGTTAATTTGCGACCAATGCAAACAATCCTACAACATTACCATAAGTGAGCGAGCGAGTCAACTTAAAAAGTTCAAATGTCAATTCAACAGTTGTTCAAATAAATGCCGAATCATTTATCTTAATGCAAATGGATTAAATCGCGGAACTAAAAGACAAATCAATAAGTTTAGTCCTTTTCAGAAACTTTTTTATATAATCAAGAACAATAAACACCAATTTGATTTGACTGTTCAAGATATATTTGATGCTTGGCAAATTCAACAAGGTAAATGTGCCGTAACTGGTTTGTTAATGTCGTTGCCTACCCATCCCAAAGACAAAACACCTACAACACCTAATTGGGCATCAGTTGACCGCATTGACTCAAGCAAACCTTATACCAAATCAAATGTTCAAATGGTTTGTTTGTCTGTAAATTTAGCAAAAAATGATTTCACTGACGGACAGATTCGCCAATTCATCAAGCAGTTGCGCGAAAATTAACTTCGGTTTTCCACGATAACCGAAAACGAGTTACACTTTAAGCAGTAGTCAAAATACGACCACCGACGATGCGAGATTTGAGAAACTTCTTGAAGGTGTTACCGTTTTCCAGACCTTCGATATAGTCGCCAACCTCGCTTGTGACGTGCAAATTACGCCATGTTGGAACGCTGCCATCGCGCTTGTCATAGACGAACTCGACGACTTTGACAATGTTCGGATAGACTTCATTGGAAAGTGTCTCGCTCAATTCAAGGTAATCGAAAACTTCCGAAACCTCGCTGAAATCAGTTAGCTTTCCCGAATCAATAACGACCATTGAACGATTGATGATTTCCACTTTTGTCGCCCCAGATGAACCACCAATAAGGCCGACGAGAAGTTCAAAGCCGCGCTTGGTTAATTCAATGTTGACTGTTGGGACTCCGCGAGAATTTTTCGTGACAGTGATGTTCATATTTGTTTTGATTTGTTTGACTACTTTATTATCCTAGCACACGCTTCGGATTTTGTCAATTAAATTCGTGGCGCGGGTGTTTGAAAGTTTCCCAATCATTCAGCCAGTATGTTGCACTTTCATAACGCGATTGTGCTGTCTGCCATACAGTCTGGTAAAACCATTTTGCCAGTTGTGTTTCCTTGTGAACGTCCTCTGCGATGATTTGACGGTCACGGTTTGATAGGGTGTCCCAGATACGCTCAAAGGCGCGTTTGGCAATCTTTTCGTAATGCAATGATTCCATTTTTTTTGTTTTGTTTGATTGTTGTTTTACAATTCTTCGCTCTTGATTTTCGGCGCGGATTCTTCCGACATTCCCGCCAGAGCTTCTTTCAAATCGCCAACCTTGTCAGTCTGTAAGCCGCTCATACCGAGAGATTCCGCCTGTTTGCGACTCACCAGCCATTTGAAGTCAGGGTTTGGGTTTGCCGCCGTCAGTTGTGCGACGGTGACAGCCACGAATGAGAAACTTCCCTTCGTGCGTCCTGCGCCCTTGCGTGTAACCTTTTTGATTGAACTCATATTCGTATGATGGCAGAATGTTCAGTTTAAGTCAAGTAAATTTATTGAATTTTTATTAGATTATGATTGAACTCGATTTTGTTGGCTTAATTTTTCGACCTGACGATTAAGGGCGTTCCATTCGGTTTTCGTAAAATACTGTTGACATTCCATACCCATTGATTCAATCAACTCATAGACTGCGAACGGTTGTTCGTCCTGTGCTGCAGTAAGTTCGACCTTAACTACTTTGTATGGAACATTGCCCTTGCATTGGTCACAAATTGCGTAATAGGTTTTTTTCATATATTTTTATTGTGCCAGATTTTGCTAATCCAGTCAAGGAAAATCTTCTCTGATAAATTGTTTTTCATTCGGTTAATGTCTTTGTGAATCCATTGGACGTTATCTATTTCATAATGTTTGCTGGAATCAATACGGTCTAATGAAGCCGTTTTCAAATTCCTATTTCCGCCGGATGGTCTAAACAACAAAGGAACGCCGCTCAATGCACACAAACTATTTTGTTTCAAAAAAATATCATAAGCCTGTTGAATTGAAATGGTAAATTTGATACCGCGTTTTTTTGCGTTCTTTTTTAATTCATTCCAATATGATATACCCAAGCCATTATTTTTTCTATCACCAACACCCCTCCAATGAAATTCTCCGGCTTTGTCAATTTTTTCACATCCACAACTTCTGCCTGTGCGCGAGTTCCATTTGCTAGTAGCAATCTTTATCGTCTTGCCGCAATCACAGCGCACGTCCCATACCCTATCACCATGATTGTTGACGTGACTTAATTTTATTACTTGTAATGAATTTTTTCGTTGACCCGTAAAGTCTTTTATTGGTTGCGCCATATAAATACATTACACCTGAATTGATGGGTCGAGAAATCAAACTGGTAACGCTTTCAAGTATTCCAATCCTTGTGCCGTCAACTGTCTGCCTTTTCCGGCGGTAATAGTCATAAGCCCCATAGCCTGTAAAAATGATTCATAATCTTTCTGAACTGCGTCCCTGCTCAAGCCACTACGCGCAGCAAGGTTAGTGAGACTTGAACCATCAGGGCGACTTTCCATAAAGCGTAGCAAGTCAATCTCAATAGGCGAAAGACCAAGAGGCTGAATAGACAAGATGCTAGACAATTCGTGCCATTCTTTTTTGCCGAATACGCTTTTGTTGCAAAGGAACGTGCGAATGTCATTCGCCATTTTGACACACTGACGCGCATTGCCACGAACTACGCTTGAAATGTTTTCTAAAATGCCGTCACGGAATTTGACTTCTGGCGCGGATTTTGCTAAAATTTTTCCCAAATCTTCGTGACTGTATTTTTCTAAATCTATACGAGTCAATCTATCCATTAACGGAGCAAAAATTGAATGAGATTCAGACGTTGCAAAAATAAAAGTCTGGCGACGAAAATCAATGTCGCAAGCGTAATCATCATACACGAAAGTATTACGGTTTGTTGGATTGGGATTCAAGAGCGTTAAAAGACTCATGGTAACGTCTTTGTTAATTTCCGAAGCCTCGTCTATGAAAATTGTAACGTCTTTATCCACGACATGAGGCACGATTACGCCATTGATAAATTGACGGATGCCTTTGATTGTGCTGGCGTTAATTTCCAAAAAGGTTTTCTTTTTGAAAGTCTTGCCATCTTCTTTTAGCAACGGCTTTTTATCTTCACCATACGCAATAAGCTCTTTGGCGGTTTCCCTTGCAATGAGACTCTTGCCTTGTCCCTTTTGGGCGCAAAGCATCAAGTTTGGCATGATGTGTGTGTGATGGTAAGAGTTAAGGTAAAAAGCCAATTTCTTCTTGGCTTGCTCTTGCCCGACAACTGACTCGAATAGGTTTTGTGTCTCAATCATTCCTGCACTATAAACGAAGTCTCACTCAAAGTCAACATCTAATTAAATAAAAATAAATTTATTCTTCTGGTAATGTCACTGTGAAAGACCCATGTTTTGTAAGGCGAAGTTCCAATAGCTCTCCCACGCATTTAGCTCCATGAGTTTCCGTGAAGTGCGGAAAGAACTTTCGCGCCAGAGACTTGAGCAAATCATTAAACTGCGGCGGGTTTAGTGTTATTTGATTCTTCATTGGCTTTTTTAGCTTGGGCTTTGTCATATTGGGCTTCCGATTCTTCAATTACATCACGGATAAACTGTCTGACATTTTCAAATTCGCGTATTTGGCCTCTGATAATTAAATTTCCCTTTTTTAGATTGTTAGTGAGAGATTCTTGGGCGTTTTTGTCTAATTTATCAAATAAGATTTTGTAATACTTTTGGTAAAAATCTGATAACTTCGTTGGCGCAGTAACTTCTAGCTTTGGCATATTTGGAACTACTTCAACCGAATTTTGATTTTTCTTTTTACTCATATTTGGTTCGCTACTTCATCAAGTCGTTCAAAACCAACTTTTTTGGGTAATGGAAAAGGATTTAGCAATCCAGCCTTATTTAAGGCGCGGTCAAGAGAAACGTCATTAAGTTTTCGTGTTAATCTGCGTCCCGATGTTCCACGTTTTGATTTCCTGAATATAGTTGATGTCATTAGTTTATGTTAAAGTTTTTTTCACCATTTGTCAAGTAATATGTGTAATCTTTGTTATGAATGAAATTTTTGATGTAGTGGAGAATAAGAGTATCTTATTGCCAAATGGAGAGATTAAACGTATTTGCCGCGAATTGAGCATTGAATCAACGGCGGTGTATGCGTTAATAAAAAAGAAAAGACAATCCATTTTAAGTAGATATATTCATCCTGACGATAAAAATAATATATTTACTTTTATTGACTTTGAAACAAAAAAAGAATATAACTGCATCCATCCTACAACACTTGAACATTATTTTAGTATGGTTCTAACCAAACAAGAATCAAAATACGCCTATCTACTCAAAAACAAAAAAAGACAATCAATTTCGATTATTGGCAGGTTATTTACTTTGAAGGGCGCGGATAAGGTGAAGAACTTTAGGCCAGTTAAAAATGAGCCAGAGTCTTACAAACAGAAAAGAATGATTCAATCACTTCAAGAAAGATTGGCAAAAAATTTAAGAACACGCATTTGGTGGGCTTTGAAAGCAAAAAAGAGAAATAAAACAAAGGAATTGATTGGATGCAGTATTGAATTTTTAATGGGTTATCTGGCTTCTAAATTTACAGCAAAAATGTCTTGGGACAACTACGGCCAATGGCACATTGACCACATTAAGCCGTGTTCCAGTTTCGACTTGACAATTTTCAAACAACAAAAAATTTGTTTTAACTACAAAAATCTTCAACCTTTATGGGCTTTTGATAATCTGTCAAAAGGTAATAAATTAAATTAAAATTAGATTTTTGGTTTAAGCCATTTGCGGCGAAGTCGGCAAACTATCTTCCACAAAGAAACGCCAATAGTTTTTTCAAGTTTGATTACTTGCTTTTCTGTCAAATCGGGGATTGTCAAATGGGAATACTCATGGAAAGCTGTTAAAAAAAGTTCTCGGTCTGATTGTTTTGGGTCAATTTCCGCCTTGTGTTCATCGTCATACGCTAATCCTACGACGCCATCTTTCGACAAATCTTTGAATACAGTCTTTGGTTTGCGTATTTTCACTCTTGACGTTGGCATAAAACTAATTACAGCCAAATCAAATAAATTAACTTAAATTTATTTTTGTTTTTTTAATCGGCGCATGAGTTCAAGTCGCGCAAATCGTCGTGTCCCGCTCGCCAAGTAATGTAATACCAATAAAAACAAGCAAATACATACCAGCCAATTACTATTGGCATCATGGCACAGGCGTAAATGAATCTGGCGTTATCCCTTATCCATATAATACCCATCACAACACGCAAATAAATCAAAAGAAAAACAAAACCAATAAAAATGTAAAGTAGAATGTTCATCAGCAGGGTTTCCCACAATCAGGACAGTGAGCGCGGCCATTACGGTCAAAGTTCACAGGACAGTTGCATCGTGGACAACGCCCGAACATCAGCCAAATTTGACGTTTTAGATACTGGCCTTTGTAATGTATCATCTGTTTCATGCTAGGCGTGGCCGTAATCCAAAACAAGCAAATTAAAATCAAACCAATTAAAATGTTCTCAATAACATTCATATCCCAATCATAGAAGATAATTCGATTTAAGTCAAGTTAATTTTGTTTAGTTTTTGTGGTGTTTGATGCACTCCAAGATGATACCTACTACGACAATTCCTATTACGATGATAAGCCACATAAATGAGTTTGTTTGTTTTGTTGTATTTCATAGGTTTTTGGACTTGATTTTGTGAAATTGAGTCAATTATACCATAACATACCACTCTAAAAAAGTCAAGTTAATATGTTCCAAAAGGGCAACTTATCATCTTTCTGTTGCTTCCCTTCTAATTTTGCTTCAAGAGTATAGTCCATAATATATTAAAATAAAAAAGAACGGCGAGAATTGCTTCCCGCCGTTCCTACTTAACTGACGTAAAACCTACTAAACGCCAGCCAAATTTTCAACCAATCAAATTGATGTATTGCACGATTGGTTCACGAAACTTTTTATCAGTTTCCCAATAACGAATCATAGGAAACAACGGATAGGTTTTGTCCATTTCTTCCGCCAAAGCTGATAAATCGTGTTGCGGTTTTTCAGTGGTAGAATAATATGCCTTCCATTTTACGGCTTCGTCCAAAATAGCCTTATCTTTCAAATGCCTCATGTATTCAAAAGTAGTAGCTATTTTGGTGAATACACTTTTAGAATCAATTTCTTTGATAATTTTGGGCGCAGCAGAAAGCCAATTTTGATTTTCGTTTGCATCGAACTCAATTCGGTTTGCGAGTTTTTGCGCGATTTTGTTCGTCGCAAAGTAATTCGTCAATTCCGTTTCAATGAAAGTCCACAGAGAAACCATGTTTGGATTTTTCTTGACTTCGTGTGACTTTGCAACCTTGAATCCGAAAATTTTCGGAATAGTGATGCCAAATGTCGCCAGTGAAGTAACGATTTTGTTCAATTCATAAGGTGAATCAAGCGAGCCGTCTTTGGCCTGATACCTAAAAGCATCCAAAATGACATAGACACCAGCATCGTTCGCCACATCAACAGTTTCCTTCGTCCAATAGTCAGAATGTTTGCGATGATAACTCGACGAATTTGCGGCGTAAGTGAAATCAAAGATAAATTCCTTGCTGGAATGTTTGTTATTCTTCGGCGCAGCACCTTGAACATTTTGCAGCGTGATTTTCGGCAATGAACTCAACAGGATAAAGTTGCTGGCTTCAAGGCCACTGTCAGCCAAGAAGTCTGCCTTGTCTTGCGGGGTGCGATACGAAAGGACATAGACTTTTTTTCCGGCGTTCACCAAGTTATAGACACGATTGGTGATGCCAGAAGAAATGTCCAAGTCGTTGTCAATCAAAACCGTTTTGTCAGAACATTCAATGTTGCTATGAGTCCACGATTTGATTTTGTTACCACGCCAAGTGTGTTCGTAAAGGCGGATTGAATAATTTCCGTCAACAGGCTCGTTGAAATTCAAACGCGCGCTGCTGATTGGTTGACCGTTGAATTGAAGGCTGGATTTCACCATGCCACGCAGGACATAAAGATTGCTGCCGTAATCCATGATTGTGCCATAGAGCTTGTGAGCATCAAATAACGTCGCGCAGGATTTGAAGCGCGTGTTCAATTCAGCCGCAACTTCTTTGACAATCGTATTCAGCTTGTCTTTGATTGCCTTTTTAGTTCTAGGCGTGTATTCCAAGCCTTCGCGTGATGCTTGGCACGAAATTTCACCAATACCAAAATTAACTTCTAAACCACAACTTAAAGCGTTTGTGATATTTTCATCTTCAAAATGGTCAGCTATTGGGTATGCGATGTTCCCCATGATTGCAACAGCACTTTTATTATCACCGCCGCCATAGACAGCCCAATCTTTACCGGACATGATAGGGACTCTAGTTTCATATTCAAAAGTTGCACCGTGAACGATAGGACGGACTTTGAAATGTTGAAACAATTTGAAGGCTTTGTCGTGG
>Ga0137404_10000429_pt1 | contig 27572 bp, 3 predicted proteins | sample CZOMad2_1_16fung_FD_108285 | JGI IMG/M metagenome (GOLD analysis project Ga0137404, IMG submission 108285) | Vadose zone soil fungal communities from Angelo Coast Range Reserve, California, USA - CZOMad2_1_16fungal (Illumina Assembly) | ecosystem: Environmental > Terrestrial > Soil > Vadose zone... | reverse complement strand
CTCCATGAGAGGGGCGGATTCGACCAACAGCTCGCGGGTGCGCGGGTCCAGCGTATAGAGAGAGCCAGCAGGCGTCGTCGTCGGCGTTTGCATGCGTGAATCCTCCTCAGGTTCCTTGACGGATATTTCCCATAAAGTAGCCCCTTTATTGCTGCGTCCGTATCACGGGGAAACGGCGGATGGAGCTTCTGGAGAAAGAGGATACAACGAAGGTCAACATTTTGGAACCGCTCGAAAAGAGTCGGCCAACAGCTATAATCTGCCCCCCTGGCGGAGGCTCGCGCCACGGGTGGAAAGGAATTCGAGAGAAAATGATACCAACAATTAACACTCAAGCCTTCGTCCGGAAGAAGGATCGTCCGGAGGCCCGGGTACGTCTCTTCTGCTTCACCTTTGCGGCGTCCTCCGCCCAGATCTTCCACGGCTGGAACGACCACGTGCCCGACTGGCTCGAGGTCAGCGGCTGCGAGCTACCCGGCCACGGCTCCCGCCTGGCCGAAACGCCCCTGGACGCCCAGGATGCGGCGGCGGTGGAAATCGCCGACACCCTGGAGCCGGTCCTCGATCGGCCCTATGCGCTGTTCGGGCACTGCCTGGGAGCCGCCCTGGCCTACGAGGCCACCCGCATCCTGCGCGAGCGGGGGAAGCCGCAGCCCCTGCACCTCTTCAGCTCCGGGGCGCGCGGTCCCCATCTCGGCATCCCGATCGCCGACGTCGAGAGCATGGAGGACGACGAGTTCATCGAGCACATGCACAAGGCCTACTCCGCCCCCATCGCCTTCCTGCGTCATCCCGAGATGCGGCCGTTGTTCCTGCCCATGGTGCGGGCCGACGCGCGCATGACGCAGAACTACCGGTACGTCCCCGGTCCGCCGGTGAGCTATCCTGTGACCGCGATGGCCGGAGAGACCGATCCCGACGTGCAGATGGAACACCTGGAAGGCTGGCGCCAGCACACGACCGAGAGCGTGACCACGCGCATCTATCCGGGCAATCATTTCTTCTTCCTCGAGAGCGCGCCGACGCTGCTGGCCGAATTCGCCAGCGCCCTGGAACCGCACGCGTCGAGCTAGAAGAGCGCAGATCAGGTCATGAACGGCAGCGAGAGCCTCCAGGACCGTTATGCGCCGAACAACCGCTGTTTCGGTTGCGGCCCGACGAACGAGCGGGGGCTGCGCATGAAGAGCTATGTGGAAGGGGACGAGGTGGTCGCCGAGTGGATCCCCGAACGCCACCACGAGGCTTTTGACGGCGTGGTCAACGGCGGCATCATCGGAACGTTGTTCGACTGTCACAGCAACTGGACCGCCGCCTGGCATCTGATGACGCGCCAGGGGAGCGCCGAGCCGCCGTGCACCGTGACGGCGGATTTCCAGGTGCACCTGGTGTGGCCCACCTCCTCCGCCGGCCCGTTGCGCCTGCGCGCCTGGGTGGTGGAGTCGCAGGACGACCGCGCCGTCATCGAGGCCACCCTGGAAGCCGGGGGCCGGACCACGGCCTACTGTCGAGGCACCTTCGTCGCCGTCCAGGAGGGGCACCCCGCCTATCACCGCCGGTAGTCGATCCGCTATGTCTCTGCCGTTAGATCAAGTCGATATCGTCGCCGCGGTGGCGCGCGTCCTCCGGCTGGATCGCCGACAGCTGGCGCCGAACCGGCCGCTCACCGCGCTGGGCCTGGATTCGCTGGCGGCGGTCGAGCTGGCGGCCGAAATCGAGGCGCAAACCGGTGTCGCGCTCTCGCTTGCCGGCCTGCTCTCGGGCGCCAGCCTGGAAGCGATCGAGGCGGAGGTGCTGGCCGGGCTGGCGGCGGCGCACCTGCCTGCGGCGCCCGCGGTGGAAGCCGGGGCTCCCCTGGGCGAGCAGCCGCTCTCGGCCGGGCAGGAGGCGCTCTGGTTCTCCGACCGCCTGGACCCCTCTGCCGCCGCCTACAACCTGGCGGCGGCGGTGCGGGTCGAGGGCGGTCTCGACCCGGACGCCCTGGGCCGTGCGCTCCAGGCCCTGGCCGACCGCCACCCCGCCCTGCGGACCACTTTCTCCTTCCGGTCGGGCGAGCCGCGCCAGATCGTCCACGAACACCTGGCCGTGGACTTCGCGGTGGAGCACGCGGCGCAGCCGGAGGCCGACGTCCCGCTCGCCGCGGTTGCGTACCGCCCGTTCGATCTCGAGCAGGGGCCGCTCCTGCGGGTTCGGATCTGGAGGACGACCCCCGGCCCCTGGCTGCTGCTCCTCGCCGTGCACCACCTGGTCGCCGATTTCTGGTCGCTGGGGCTCCTCGTGCGGGAGCTCGAGGCGCTCTACCGCGAGGCGACCGGCCGCGGGCCGGCGAAGCTGCCATCTCTGCCGTTCGGCTACGGCGACTACGTCCGCTGGCAGGAACGGGCCCTCGCCGGGGAACGGGGAGAACGGCTCTGGGACTACTGGAGCCGGCAGCTCGGGGGAGATCTCCCAGTGCTCGAGCTGGCGACCGACCGCCCGCGCCCCGCCGTCCAGACCTATTCCGGCCTGGCGTGCGACCGGCGCCTCCCGGCGGCGGTCGCGGACCGCCTGCGGGAGCTCGGCCGCGCCTCGGGGACGACGCTCTTCGTCACTCTCCTCGCCGGCTTCCAGGCCCTCCTTTCCCGCTACACCGGCCAGGACGAGGTGGTGATCGGCTCGCCCACCGCGGGCCGCGACGCGGCACCCTTCCACGGGGTGATGGGCTACTTCGTGAACCCGGTGGCGCTCCGCCTCGCCAACCCGGCCGCCGATCCCGGCCCCACCTGGCGCGCGCTCCTCGCCGCGGCACGGGAGGTCGCTCTGGGTGCCTTCGAGCACCAAGCCCTCCCCTTCGCCACCCTCGCCGCCCGCCTGCACCCCGAGCGGGACGCCGGCCGCTCGCCGGTGTTTCAGGCCCTCTTCGTCTTCCAGCGGGCGGAGCGGCCGGAGGAGAAGGGGCTGGCCGAGCTCGCCCTCGGCAAGGGCGGGGCGCGGGTCGCCCTGGCGGACCTGACCCTCGTCTCCGTGCCGCTCCCGGAGCACCGCGCCCTCTTCGACCTGAGCCTCGCTATGGCCGATGCCCCCGCTGCCGCCGACGCCGAGGCGGGTCTCCCGGCCGCCCTGCAACTTAACCGCGACCTCTTCGATTCTCCGACCGCGGAGCGCCTGCTGGCGCACCTCGGGAACCTCCTCACCGCCCTGGCGACGGACCCCGACGCCCCGGTCTCCGCGGCCGACCTGCTCTCGGCGGCGGAGCGCCGCCAGCTCGCGGCCTGGAACGACACCGCGCTCGACCTGCCGGGCGGCCTCTGCCTGCCGGACCTCTTCACGGCGCAGGTCGCGGCGGTCCCCGAGCGCGAGGCCCTGGTCACGCTGGGCGAGCGCCTCACCTACCGGGAGCTCGGCCGGCGGTCCGGGCTCCTGGCGCGGCGGCTCCGTGCTCTCGGGGTGGGGCCGGAGGTGCGGGTGGGGGTCTCGGCCCGGCGCTCGGCCGATCTCGTGACGGCTCTCCTCGCCGTGCACCAGGCCGGTGGCGCCTACGTCCCCCTCGATCCGGTTCAGCCTGCCGAGCGGCTGGCCTGGATGCTCGCCGACTCCGGCGCGGCCGTCCTGCTGGTCGAGCAGAGCCTGCTCCCCGACCTCTCGTCAACGGGCATTCCCGCCGACTGCCGGGTGGTCTCCCTCGACCGGAGCGCGGACCTGGAGGAAGCGGGGAGCGCCATTCCCGGCCTTCCTCTTCAGCCGGAGAACCTCGCCTACCTCATCTACACCTCGGGGTCGACGGGGCGGCCCAAGGGAGTGGCGATCGAGCAGCGGAGCGCCGTCGCCTTCGTCCAGTGGGCGTGGCGGGTCTTCTCCGACGCCGAACTCTCCGGGGTGCTCGCCGCGACCTCGGTCGGCTTCGACCTTTCGGTTTTCGAGATCTTCGTGCCGCTCTCCTGGGGCGGCCGGGTGATCCTGGCCGAGAACGCCCTCGCCCTCCCCCGGCTGCCGGCGGCGGGGGAGGTGCGGCTGCTCAACACCGTGCCCTCGGTGCTCGCCGAGCTGCTCCGGCTGCCCCAGGAAGCGGAGGGGCCGGGCCTGCCGGCCGCCCTCGCCACCGTCAACCTGGCCGGCGAGCCGCTGCCGCGCTCCCTGGTGCGCGCCGTCCATACCGCCCGTCCGTCGGTCCGGGTGCTCAACCTCTACGGTCCGTCCGAGGACACGACCTACTCGACCTTCGCCGTCATCCCGCCCGGCGGGGACGAGATGCCGGCCATCGGCGGGCCGATCGCCAACACCCAGGCCCACGTCCTGGACCGCGGGATGCGCCCGGTGCCGGTCGGCGTGCCGGGCGATCTCCACCTGGGCGGGGCCGGCCTGGCGCGCGGCTACCAGGGGCGGCCGGATCTGACCGCCGAGCGCTTCGTGCCCGATCCTTTCGCCGCTGGTGCGCGGCTCTACCGGACCGGCGACCTGGCGCGGCGGCGGAGCGACGGCGGGCTCGAATTCCTCGGCCGCATCGACCAGCAGGTGAAGATCCGCGGCGTCCGCATCGAGCCGGCGGAGGTGGAGGCGGCGCTCCTCGCCCTGGGGCTCCGCGAGGCGGCGGTCCTGGTCCAGAAGCTCCCGGACGGCGAGCCGCGCCTGGTTGCCTATGCCGTCGCCGAGGCGGAGGGGCCGGTCGAGCCTGCCAGGCTCCGCGAATCGCTCCAGCGTCTCCTTCCCCGGGCCATGATCCCGCAGTCAATCGTGCTCCTGCCCGACCTGCCCCTCACCCCGAACGGCAAGGTGGACCGCCGCGCCCTGGCGCACCTCGCGCCCGCGAGCGGACCCCAGGGTGGAGAGGCCGGGCAGCCCACCTCGCCGAGCACGCCGGCCGAGGAGCTGCTTGGCGGGATCTGGGCGGAGGTCCTTGGGGTCGAGCGGGTGGGGGCCGGGGACGACTTCTTCGACCTCGGCGGGCATTCGCTCCTCGCCCTGCGCGTCCAGGCCCGAGTGCGCGACCGTCTCGGCGCCGAGCTGCCGCTCTCCGCCTTCTTCCAGTTCCCCACCCTGGCGGCGCAGGCGCGGCGGCTTGCCCCGGGCCAGGTGGATCACCGGCCTCCCCTGCGCACCGCGCCGCCCGAGCAGACGGTCTTCCCTCTCTCTTTCGCCCAGGCGCGCCTCTGGCTGCTCGAGCGGCTGAAGCCGGGCACTGCGGTCTACCACATGGCGGGTGCCGCCCGCCTGACCGGCCCCCTCTCCGCTGCGGCGCTCGGCCGCGCCCTGCGCGAGGTGGTGGCGCGGCACGACGCTCTGCGCGCCCGCTTCCGCGAGGTGGACGGGGAGCCGGTCCAGGAGATCGTGCCCGCGGCATCGGCGGCCATGGAGCTGCCGCTCGTCTGCCTCGAAGGGCTCGATCCGGCGCGCCGGGAGCCCGAGGGGGAGCGCCTCTCCCGAGAGGCGGCGCGACGTCCCTTCGACCTGGGGGGCGAGTCCCCTCTGCGGCCGCTCCTCGTCCGCCTGGAGCCCCGCTCCCACCAGCTCTTCCTCACCCTCCACCACATCGCCGCCGACGAGGATTCGCTGACCCTCCTGGCGCGGGAGCTGGCGACTTTCTACGCCGCGCCGGCCGCGGCCCTGCCGGAGCCGTCGCTGCGCCATGTCGACTTCGCCCTCTGGCAGCGGGAATGGCTGCGCGGCGAAGAGCTGGAGCGGCAGCTGGCCTGGTGGCGGGACCGGCTGGCCGACCTGCCGTCGGTCGAGATACCGGCCGACCGTCCCAGGAAGGCGGTGCGGAGCTCCGCCGGAGCCGTCGCCACCCGCGTCGTGCCGCCCGACCTGGCGGCCGCTCTGGCTGCCCTCGGCCGGGGGGAAGGGGCGACCCTTTTCATGGTCCTCCTGGCCGCCTTCCAGACCGTCCTGGCGCGCACCGCGGGCGAGCCCGAGGTGCCGGTCGGCAGCCCGGTCTCCAGCCGCGACCGCGAGCCGCTCCTGCCGATGATCGGCTTCTTCGTCAACACCCTGGTACTCCGTACCGGCGGTACCGACGGCATGTCGGGCTCGACCTTCAGCGGGCTCCTGCGGCGGGTTCGGGAGGCCACGGTCCAGGCCCACGAGCACGGCGACGTGCCGTTCGAGCTGCTGGTCCAGGCCCTGCGGCCGGAGCGGGGACTCGGCAGCAATCCGTTCTTCGAGGTGGTCTTCGCGCTGCAGCGGCCGCCCCGCGGCTGGCAGCTCGGCGACCTCGCCTTCGCGCCGCGAACCGTGTCGACCGGCACCGCCAAGTTCGACCTTACCCTCTTCGGAGTCGAAGAGGAGGGGGCGCTTTCCTTCGCCCTGGAGTACGCCACCGACCTCTTCGACCGGACGACCGCCGCGCGCCTCCTGGGCCACCTCGAGATGCTGCTCGCCGGAGCGGCCGCAGAGCCGGAGCGGCCGCTCGCCGATCTCCCCTTCCTCTCCCCGGTGGAGCGGCAGCAGCTGTGCGAGTGGGGACGGGGCGGGGATCTGGATCCCGACCTGCTGCCGTCCGATGCGCAGCCGCTCGACGACCTGGAGGCCCAGGTGCTCGACCGCGACCTGCGGCAAGTGGCGGTCGGGACCCCGGGCGAGCTCTGCTTCGGCGGGGGTGACCGCCTCTACCGGACCGGCAAGCGAGTGCGGTTCCGGGCCGATGGCAGGATCGAGCGGTTCGACCGGGCGAGTGACGATCGCAGTGTTCTCGCCTCGCTGGCGGCGATCGAGGAGCCGCTCGCTCCCGGCGTGTCCGGGGAGGCGGAGCGGATCGTCGCCGAGGTCTGGTGCGAACTCTTGAACGTCGAGGCGGTCCAGCCGGAGGACAACTTCTTCTCCCTGGGCGGCCACTCCCTGCTGCTTCTCCCCATCCAGGAGCGGCTGCGGGAGCGCTCCGGCGTCACCCTGCCGATCATCGACCTCTTCAAGTACCGGACCGCGGGCGCCCTCGCCCGCCACCTGCACCAGCTGCAGGCGGAAGATCGGCCGGCGGAGCCAGAGCGGCCGGCGCCCATCGTCCCGCGCCTGGCGGACGCTGGCGATGCGCCGGCCTCCTTCGCCCAGGAGCAGCTCTGGTTCATCGACCGGCTGGAGCCCGGGAGCCCGGTCTACAACCTGCCCACCGCCGTCCAACTCGTCGGGACGCTCGACCGAACCGCCCTGCGCCGAGCCCTGGCGCGGCTCGTCCTCCGCCAGGCCGTCCTCCGCACCACCCTGGGCACCGTCGCGGGGAGACCGGTTCAAGTGGTGGCAGAGCGCCTGGTCCCGGTCCTGCCGGAGATCGACCTGACGGCGCTCGCGCCCGCCGCGCGCGAGGCCACGACCGAGCGCCTCCTGGCGACGGAGGCGCTCCTGCCTTTCGACCTCGCGGCCGGGCCGCTCTTCCGCGCCGCCCTGCTGCGCCTCGACGCGGACCGCCACGTCCTGCCCGTCACCTTCCACCACACCATTACCGACGGCTGGTCGCTGCGCCTCTTCTACGAGGAGCTGGGGGAGTTCTACGGTGCCGAGATCGAGGGCGGCGATCCGGGTCTTGCCGCCCTGCCGGTCCAGTACGCCGACTTCGCTCCCTGGCAGCGCGAGCGGCTGCGCGGCGAGGTGCTCGAGCGGCTGCTCGGTTACTGGCGGCAGCGGCTGGCCGGCGCCCCCGCGCTCCTCGACCTGCCCTTCGACCGGCCGCGCCCGCCGGTCCAGCGCTACCATGGGATCTCGGAGCACCTGGAGGTCGAGCCAGCGGTCGCCGGGGCCCTCCGCGCCTTCGCCCAGGGCGAGGGGGCGACGCTCTTCATGACCCTGTCGAGCGCCTACGCGACGCTCCTCCATCGCTACTCCGGCGAGCCCGACATGGTCCTGGGAACGCCGACGGCCAACCGCTGGCCCGGGGAGTTGGAGCCGCTCTTAGGCTTCTTCGCCAACACCATGGCGCTGCGCGTCGATCTGTCGGGCGATCCCACCTTCCGCGAGCTCCTCGGCCGCATGCGGAGCGCGGTGCTCGCCGACTACGCCCACCAGGAGCTGCCGTTCGAGAAGATCGTCGAGGAGCTGCGGCCCAAGCGCGACGTGAGTCACAACCCGATCTACCAGGTGGTCTTCGCGCTGGAGACCTCGCCGCGGCCGTACCGCCTGGACCTCGCCGGCCTCTCGCTCGTGCCCCTGCTTCCCGTCGAGGGGACGGCGAAGTTCGACCTCGCCCTCTACATGGGAGATCACGGCGGCCGGCTCTCCGGCCTCTTCGAGGCCAACCGCGATCTCGTCGACCGGGCGACGGCGGCGCGCCTGCTGCGGCACTTCGTGACCCTGGCGGCGGCGGCGGCGGCGGAGCCTCTGCGGCGTCTCTCCGAGCTCTCGTTCCTCGCGCCGGGAGAGCGACTGGAAGTGAGGAACGGCGACCGGCGGGCGCGGTATCGCGGCTACCGGATCGACCTGGCGCGGATCGAGGCCGCCCTCGAAGAGCACCCGGCGATCGCCGCCGCGGCGGTCGCCGGGCGCGCCGAGCCGTCCGGCGAGGAGCGGCTGGCGGCCTACGTCACGGCGCGGCCGGCGGCCGTCCTCCCGTCGGCCATCGAGCTCCGCGCCTTCCTGGGCGAGCGCCTGCCGGAGTTCATGCTGCCCGGGGTCTTCGCCGTGCTCGGCGAGATGCCCTTGACTCCGGAGGGCGAGATCGACCGCGGCGTCCTGCCGGCGTCGGAGGAGGACTCGGCCCTCCCCGCCGCGCCGCTGCCGCCCGCCGACGAGGCAGAGCGGATCGTCGCCGAGATCTGGCGGGAGCTCCTGGGGGTCGAGCAGGTCGGCCTGGGCGACAACTTCTTCGCCCTGGGCGGACACTCCCTCCTGCTCCTCCCCATGCAGGAGCAGCTGGAACGGCGGTTCGGCGTCCACCTGCCGATCGTCGAGCTCTTCAAGTTCCCCTCGGCCGGAGCCCTCGCCCAGCGGCTGAGCCGACCGCCGGGGAGCGCCTCGCCGGCCGAGCCGGAGCGGCCGGCAGAGCAGGTGCGGGAGCGCGCCGAGCGCACCCTGGCGGCGGTGGGACGGGGCCGCTTCGCCGAGGCCCGGCGCCGGGTGGAGTCTTCGAACCGGCCCCCGGCCCCGACGGCCCACGCCGCCGACGCGCCAGACACCGCGCCCTCGACCGTAGCTCCCCCTCCCGAAGGGGATGGAGCCGACTAGGAGGCCGCCCGGCCTCGTGGCCGTCGACCAGGAGTTTGAAGCATGCAGAACCCACCCCACAGCTCGGCGAGCGCCATTGCGATCATCGGCATGGCGGGCCGTTTCCCGGACGCTCCGGACGTCGAGCGTTTCTGGAAGAATCTCACGGCGGGCCGCGAATCGATCACCTTCTGGAGCGCCGAGGAGCTTCAGGCGGTCGGGGTGGAGCCGGAGCTGCTGGCCGATCCGTCCTTCGTGCGGGCGCGCTCCGTGCTCGCGGACGTCGAGCTCTTCGACGCGGCGCTCTTCGGCCTCACGCCGCGCGAGGCGGAAGTCATCGATCCCCAGCAACGCCTGCTCCTGGAGTGCGCCTGGGAGGCGCTGGAGCGCGCCGGCCACGCCCCCGGAAGCTTCCCGGGGCCGATCGGCGTCTTCGCCGGGGCGGGGATCAACACCTACCTGCTGTCCAATCTTCAGCACAACCGCGAAGTGATGAGGGCGGTGGGCTCGTTCCAGGCGATGCTGGGGAGCGGCGGCGATTTCCTCTCCACCCGGATCTCCTACAAGTTGGGTTTGAAAGGCCCGAGCCTGACCGTGCAGACGGCCTGCTCGACCTCATTGGTGGCGGTCCACCTCGCGGTGCAGAGTCTGCTCAACGGCGAGTGCGACATGGCGCTCGCCGGCGGCGTGCGCCTCCTGGTGCCGAGGAAGGGCGGGCACTCCTACCAGCCGGGCAGCATCTTCTCCCAGGACGGTCACTGCCGCCCGTTCGACGCGGCGGCGAGCGGCACGACGGACGGCGAGGGCATGGGCCTCGTGGTGCTGCGGCGGCTGGCGGACGCGGTCGCCGACGGCGACCACGTCCACGCCGTGATCCTCGGCACGGCGATCAACAACGACGGAGCGGCGAAGCTGGGCTACACGGTGCCGAGCGTCGAGGGGCAGTCGGAGGTGATCGCGCTGGCCCAGGCCCTGGCGGGAGTGGAGGCGGGGACGATCGGCTTGATCGAGGCGCACGGGACGGGCACACCGCTCGGCGACCCGATCGAGGTGGCGGCGCTGTCCCAGGTCTTCTCGCCGTCGGCCCGTCCGGGCCGGCGGATCGCCCTGGGCTCGCTCAAGAGTAACCTGGGCCATTTGGACGCGGCGGCGGGGGTCGCCTCCCTGATCAAGGCGGCGCTCGCGGTCGAGCGCGGAGTGATCCTGCCGAGCCTGCATTTCGAGCGGCCCAATCCGCAGCTCGACCTGGCAGCCGGCGGGTTCTACGTGCCGGTCGAGGCGGCGCCGTGGGTCGAGGCGGCGGGTCCGCGCCGGGCGGGGGTGAGCTCGTTCGGGATCGGCGGGACCAACGCCCACCTGGTGCTGGAGGAGGCACCGGCGGTGGAGCCGGGGAGCGCATCCCGGCCGCTCCAACTGCTGGTCCTGTCGGCGCGTACGCCGGCGGCCCTGGAGCAGGCCTCGCGCAACCTGGCTGAGCACCTGGGGCGCCATCCGGATCTCGATCTGGCGGACGTCTCCTACACCCTGCAGGTGGGGCGGGGAGGCTTGGACGCGCGGCGGATGGTGGTCTGCGAGAGCGTGGCCGATGCGGCCCAGGTGTTGTCGACGCTCGACCCCAAGCGGGTGCTGACGCGCCTGCGGGAGGCGGGGGAGCGGCCGGTCTTCTTCCTCTTCTCCGGCCAGGGGGCGCAGTACCCGGGAATGGGAATCGAGCTCTACCGGAGCGAGGCGGCGTTCCGGGACGAGGTGGACCACTGCGCCGAGATCCTCCTGCCGCGGCTCGGCTTCGACCTGCGCCAGGCGCTCTACCCGGCGCTGTATCCGGAAGACGGCGATCCGCGGGAGGCGGCGGAGCGGCTCGAACAGACCGCGCTCGCCCAGCCGGCGCTTTTCGTCGTCGAGTACGCGCTCGCCCGGCTATGGGTATCCTGGGGGGTGCGGCCGGAGGCGATGCTCGGCCACAGCATCGGCGAGTACGTGGCGGCCTGTCTCTCCGGAGTGTTCTCGCTGGAGGACGCGCTGGGGCTGGTCGCCGAGCGGGGCCGGCTGATGCAGGAGATGCCGGCCGGGTCGATGCTCGCGGTGCCGCTGCCGGAGGAGGAGCTGCGGCCGCTCCTGGGGAGCCTGTCGCTCGCGGCGGTCAACGGTCCTGCCATGTGCGTGGTCGCGGGCGATTCAGGCGAGGTCGCGGCGCTCGCGCAGCAACTCGAAGCTCGCGGCCTCCAGGTGCGCCGGCTCCACACCTCGCACGCCTTCCACTCCGCGTCCATGGAGCCGGTCCTGCCGCGCTTCGCAGCGGCGTTCGCCGGCCTGCGCCTCAACACTCCCGCGATCCCGTTCGTGTCGAACCTGTCGGGAACCTGGATTCGCCCGGAGGAGGCGACGTCGCCGGAGTACTGGGTGCGGCATCTGCGGGAGACGGTCCGTTTCGCGGCGGGCCTGTCGACGCTCTTCGGCCGGGCGGGCGCGGTGTTCCTGGAGGTGGGGCCGGGCCGGGCTCTCACCTCGCTGGTGCGCCAGCACCCGCAGCGTCCGGAAGCACCGTCGGTGCTCGACAGCCTGCCGACGGCCGGGGATGGGCGGACCGCCGACGGAGCGGTGCTGCGCACCCTGGGCCAGCTCTGGCTCGCGGGGGTGGAGATCGATTGGGCGGGCTTCCATGCCGGGGAGCGGCGCCTGCGGGTGTCGCTGCCGACCTACCCGTTCGAGCGCCAGCGTTTCTGGGTCGAGCCGGACGCCCCGCACGCGATCACGGAGAGGCTGAGGCGCCGGGCGGTGGGTGGGGAGGGGGGCATCGCCGATTGGTTCTGGGCGCCGCTCTGGCGTCAGGTCCTGCCCGTCGAAAGCGATCTCCCCGTTGAGGCGGAGGAAGGGAGCTGGCTGGTCTTCGCCGACGAGACCGGATTCGGGGACCGCCTGGCGGCGCGCCTGCGGGAACGCGGCCGGCAGGTGGTGGTGGCCCACCCCGGGGAGGAGCTCCTGGGAACCGACCAGGGCGACTTCGTGCTCCGCCCAGGAGAGGCGGCGGACTATGGCACCCTGCTCGACCGGCTCGCCCGGCGGGGGATCGTGCCGGCGCGGATCGTCCACCTGTGGAGTGTTGGCCCGGTGGGCCCGGCGGCGGATTCCGGACGGGAGCTCGAACGAGGCTTCTACAGCCTGTTCCACCTCGCCCGTGCCCTGGGCGAGCGCCGGCCGGCCGAGAGCCGGCCCCCGCTCCATCTGGGGATCGTCTCGACCGGGGTGCAGCGGATCACCGGCGCCGAGGATCTCGCCCCGGCCCGGGCGACCCTGCTCGGCCCGGCGACCACGATCCCGCAGGAGTACCCCGGGATTACCTGCGCCGCAATCGACGTCACCCTGCCTCCGCCGGGCAGCCGGGGGGAGCGGCGGCTGATCGACCGACTCCTCGCCGAGTTGTCCCATCCCCCGGGGGAATCGGCCGAGCCGGTCGTCGCCTATCGCGGCACGGATCGCTGGCTGCGGGACTTCGAGCCGCTGTCGCTGCCGTCGCCCCTGCCGGGGACGCCGCTGTCCCTGCGCGACGGGGGGACCTATCTGATCACCGGCGGCCTGGGCGGGGTGGGCCTGGAGCTCGCCGCGTTCCTCGCCCGCCTGGCGAGAGTCAGGCTGGTGCTGGCCGGCCGCCGGCCCTTCCCGGAGCGCGAGGCCTGGTCGGTGCTGGCGCGTGGGGAGGGCCGCACGGCCCGGATCGCCCGGCGACTGGGCGAGTTGGAGGCGGCAGGAGCAGAGGTCGCGACGGTGTCGGCCGACGTCACCGACGCCGCGTCGCTCGCCCGGATGCTCGCCGTCGTGCGGCAGCGATTCGGACGCATCGACGGGGTGATCCACGCGGCGGGACTGCCGGGGGGTGGGCTGATGCAGTTCCGCAGCCTCGGGGAAACGGCGGCGGTGCTGGCCCCCAAGGTGGAGGGGACGCTGCTCCTCGCCGATCTCCTGGCCGCGGACCCGCCGGACTTCCTGGTGCTCTGCTCGTCGCTCAACGGCCTGGTCGGCGGCCCGGGCCAGGTCGATTACGCGGCGGCCAGCGCCTTCCTGGACGCCTTCGCGCAGGCCCACTCGGATGAGCTGCCGGTGCTCTCGATCGACTGGGACGCCTGGCGCGACGTGGGCATGGCCGATCGCCGGCCCGAATCGGCGGAGCGGCCGGCCGAGGTCGGTGCGCTCACGCCGTTTCCCCACCCTCTGCTTTCCGAACGGGGAACCGATGGGGAGGGGGCGGGGGTCTTCGTCGGCCGCCTCTCGCCGGGGGCGACCTGGGTGCTCGACGAGCACCGGCTGGGGGGCCACCCGGTGGTGCCGGGCACAGCCTATCTGGAGATGGCGGGGGCGGCCTTCCGCGGGCTCTCGGGCACGGCCGGTGCGATCGAGCTGCGCGACGTGCAGTTCGTCACCCCCCTGCACGTCGGCGACGGCGAGACCCGGGAGCTCCAGATCGTGCTGCGGAAAAACGGCGACGGGTCCCATCACTTCTCGGCCCGCAGCCGCGACGGTGAGGGCTGGCAGGAGCACGTGATCGGGGCGGTGGGGGAGGCAAGCGGCGGCGAGGAGCGGTTTCAGCTCGACATCTCGTCGCTGTCATCGCTGGCGGGCTGGGAGGAGGAGGTGCTGGGCGAGGACTACCGGGAGGACCTGAAGCAGGCCGGCCTGGGTCCGCGCTGGGAGGTGCTGAAGAAGATCTACCGGCGGGGCGGCGAGCTGGTGGGTCTTTTGGAGCTGGCGCCGGAGTTCGCGGGCGACGTCCAAAGCTTCCAACTGCACCCGGCGCTCCTCGACGCGGCGACGAGCTTCGCCGAGTACCACGTGCCGGGCGCCCGGGGCAACTACTATCTGCCGCTGTCCTACAAGCGCCTGCGGATGCTGGGTCCCCTGCCGTCGCGGATCTACAGCCACGCCCGGCTCTCCGCCGGAGATCTCCAGGGGGCGGAGACCCTGGCTTTCGACGTGGCGATGCTCGACGAGAGCGGGGTCGAGCGAGTCCGGGTCGAGGAGTTCACGCTGAAGCGGGTGGACGTGGCGGCGACCCTGCGCGGACGCGCCGAACGCCCTGCGCGCCCCATAGCAGCGTCGGTCCTGCCGCTGGCGGAGACGCTTGCGAGCATGCCGGCAGAGCAGGCCGTCGAGGCCTTCGGCCGCATCCTCGGCGGCTATCAGACCGACCATGTGCCGGCGCAGATTGCGGTTTCGGTGCGGCCGCTTCCCGAGGTGCTCGCCGCGGCGCGCTCGGTGACCGCCGAAAGCCTGGCGGAGTCGGTGCGCCTGGGGGGCGGGCACGTGAGGCCCGATCTCACGACGCCGTACGTGGCCCCACGCGGCGAGCTCGAGGCGCGGCTTTCAGCGCTCTGGGGGGAGGTGCTGGGCCTCGATCGGGTGGGCGTCTTCGACGACTTCTTCGCGCTTGGCGGGCACTCGCTGCTCGGCACCCGGGTGATGTCGCGGGTGCGCGAGGCGTTCGGCGTCGAGGTGCCGCTCGGCAAGCTGTTCGAGGCCCCCACGGTGGCCGACTTCGCCGCCGTGGTCGAGAGCCTGCTCGCCAGGGCCGGGAGCGCGGCGCCCGCCCAGCGTGACGCCATCCCGCGCCGGCCGTCCGGCGGCGAGCTGGCGCTCTCCTTCGCCCAGGAGCGCCTCTGGTTCCTGGAGCAGCTGGAGCCCGGCAACTCGGCCTACAACCTCCCCGGGGCGGTCCATCTCGAAGGGGCGCTCGACATTCCGGCCCTCACCCGGAGCCTCCTCGACGTCGCCCGCCGGCAGGCGTCGTTGCGCACCACGTTCGCCGTCGTCGGCGAGCGACCGGTACAGGTGATCGCGGCGGAGCCGCGCCTCAAACTGCCTCGGGTCGACCTGGGCGGGCTACCTGCGGGGAGGCTCGCGGAGGAGGCCCTCCACCTCGCCGTCCAGGAGCCGGCGCTGCCGTTCGATCTCACCCGCGGCCCGCTCTTCCGCTCGGCCCTGCTGCGGCTCTCGCCTCGCCACCATGTCCTGCTGTTCACCCTCCATCACGCCATCGCGGACGGCTGGTCGCTGGGAGTCCTGGTGCGCGAGGTGGCGGCGCTCTATCCCGCCTTCGTCCAGGGACTGCCGTCGCCCCTGCCTGAGCTGCCGATCCAGTACGCGGACTACGCGCGGTGGCAACGCGAGCAGCTTCAAGGCACGGTGCTCAGAGAACAGATCGGCTACTGGCGGGAGCGCTTGGCCGGGGCGCCCATGGTGCTCGATCTGCCGACCGACCGGCCGCGGCCGGCGAAGCAGACCTTCCGTGGAGCAAGCTTCGTATCGCAGTTCCCTGTGGGGGTCGTGGCGGACCTGGAGCGGCTCGGCCGCGGCCGCGGCTCAACGCTCTTCATGGTCCTCCTGGCCGCCTTCGAGACCCTGCTCCACCGCGTCACCGGCCAGGACTGCCTGCTGGTCGGCTCGACGATCGCCAACCGCACCCATGGCGAGATCGAGAACCTGATCGGCTTCTTCGTCAACGCCCTGGTGATGCGCGCCGACTTCCCGGCCGGAATGACGCTCGCCGAGCTCCTGGCTCAGACCCGGGAGTCGGCCCTGGGGGCCTATGCGCACCCGGACCTGCCGTTTGAGAAGCTGGTCGAGGAACTGGCGCCGTCGCGCGACCCGTCGCGCTCGCCCATCTTTCAGGTCTTCCTGCAGCTCCAGGATGCCCCGCTCACGCGCCTCGCCCTGCCGGGGCTCGCCATCTCGCCGATGGAGACGCCCGGCCAGGCGGCGAGGCTCGATCTCGGCCTCTCCCTGGAGGAGGCTCCGGACGGCCTGCGCGGAATCTGGGAGTTCAACACCGATCTCTTCGACGCGGCCACGGTCGAGAGGCTGGCTGGCTGGCTCGACCGGCTGCTCTTGGAGATCGGCGGCAGGGCGGAGAGCCCGGAGACGCGGGTCGCGGATCTGCCTCTCCTTTCCGCGGCGGAGCGCCGGCAGCTGTTGGTCGACTGGAGCGGTGTGGCGGTCCTCCCCGGTCCGGGCCGCTGCTTGTACGACCTGGTGGCGGAGCAGGCGGCCTTGCGCGCGGAGGCGGTGGCGGTGGTCTCTTCCGGGGAGAGCCTGAGCTATGGCGAGTTGGGCCGCCGGGCGACCCGGCTGGCGCGGCGGCTCCGCGGGCTGGGGGTGGGCCCGGAGGTGCGGGTGGGTCTCTTTTACGAACCGTCGACCGAGCGCCTGATCGGGCTCCTGGGTGTCCTCCGGGCCGGCGGGGCCTATGTGCCGCTCGACCCCGAGCATCCGGCTGAGCGGCTGGCCTGGATCGCCGACAGCTCGGGCATGGCGCTCGCCCTCGCCGAGGAGAGACTGCGGGCGAGACTGGAGTCCGCGGCCGGCGCGCTTCCGGTGCTCTCGCTGGCAGAGCTGGCGCAGGACCCTCCGCTCCCGGCCGTGGGCGAGGAGCCGCCCGCTGCCTCGGCCCTGCCGGAGAACCTCGCCTACATCATCTACACCTCGGGCTCGACGGGCCGTCCGAACGGCGTGCTGGTGCCGCAGCGGGGCGCGGTGGAGCTGATTGCGACGGCAAGGGAACACTTCGGGATCGGTCCGGAGAGCCGGGTGGCGCAGCTCGGCTCGATCACCTTCGACCTCTCGGTGTTGGAGACCTTCCTCGCCTTGGGGACCGGCGCGACGCTGGTCCTGGCGCGGAGCGAGGAGCGCCTGGGGGAGGACTTCTCGGCCCTCCTCGTCCGGGAGGCGGTCACCATGCTCTCGACGACGCCGGCGCTCCTCGCGACACTGCCGCCGGAGGGGCTGGCGCTCGCGGCGGCCACGGTCGGGGGCGACCGCTGCCCGGCCGCGCTGGCTCAGGAGTGGTCCACGCGGCTGGCGCTCTACAACTGCTATGGACCGACCGAGACGTCGATCTTCTCGGTCTTCGACCGCTGCCTGGAAGCGGAGGAGGGCGAGCCGGCGATCGGCCGTCCGGTGGCGGGCACGGAGGTCTACCTGCTGGACCGCGATCTGCAGCTAGCACCTCCGGGGTCGGCGGGCGAGCTGCTGGTGGGCGGAGCGGGCCTGGCGCGTGGCTACGCGGGCCAGCCGGAGCGGACGGCGGAGCGCTTCGTGCCGCACCCCTTCTCAAAGGCGCCGGGGGCGCGGCTCTACCGGACGGGAGACCTGGTGCGGTTCCGGACGGACGGACGGCTGGAGTTCCTGGGACGGATCGACAGCCAGGTCAAGGTCCGCGGCGTGCGGATCGAGCCGGGGGAGATCGAGGCGGTGCTGGCCGGCCATGGCGAGGTCCAGCAGGCCGTGGTGGTGGCGCGGGAGGACCTGCCCGGCGGCCGCGGCCTGGTGGGCTTCGTCGTCGCCCGGGAGGGGGGCCATCCCACGGCGTCGGCGCTGCGCCAGCACGCGGCGGCGCACCTGCCCGAGGCGCTGGTTCCGGCGCGCCTGGTGGTCCTGCCCCAGCTGCCGACGACGGCGCACGGCAAGGTCGACCGCGCGGTTCTGGCCCGGTGGCCGCTCGACGAGACCGCAGGGTCGCGCTCGGGGGTTTCGTACCGGCCACCGCGGACGCCGGTCGAAGAGCTGCTCGCGGGCGTGTGGCGGGAGATCCTGGAAGTCGAGCGGGTGGGGCTGGACGACGGCTTCTTCGATCTCGGAGGGTACTCGCTCCTGGCGACGGAGGTGGTGTCGCAGGTGCGCGAAACCTTCGGCGTCGAGCTGCCGACGCGCGCCGTCTTCGAGGCGCCGACCCTGGCCGGGCTGGCGCAGCGGATCGAGACGCTGCTCCCGCTTCGCGAGTTGCCGCCGGTGCTGCCGCTCGTACCGCTCCCCCAAACCGGCCCGCTGCCGCTCTCTTTCGCCCAGCAGCGTCTCTGGTTCATGGAGCAGCTGGAGCCGGGCAACACGGCCTACAACCTCCCCGCGGCGGTCCGTCTCGAAGGGGAGCTCGACGTCCCGGCCCTCACCCGGAGCCTCCTCGCGGTCGCCTGCCGGCAGGCATCGCTGCGCACCACGTTTGCCGTCGCCTGCGAACAGCCGGTCCAGGTGATCGCGGCGGAGCCGCACCTGCAGTTGCCCCTGGTCGACCTGGGTAGGCTGTCGTCGGGGAGCTCCGAAACGGAGGCCCACCGCATCGCCGCCCAGGAGCCGGCGCTGCCGTTTGATCTCGCGCGGCCGCTCCTCCGGTCGGCCCTGCTGCGGCTTTCTCCCCGCCTTCACATCGTGCTGTTCACCCTCCATCACGCCATCGCCGACGGCTGGTCGCTGGGAGTGCTGGTACGCGAGGTGGCGACGCTCTACGGCGCGTTCGTCGAAGATTTGCCGTCACCCTTGCCCGAGCTGCCGATCCAGTACGCGGATTACGCTCAGTGGCAGCGCAAGTGGCTCCAAGGCGCCGTGCTCGAAGAGCAGATCGGCTATTGGCGGGAGCGCCTGGCCGGGGCACCCTTGGTGCTCGACCTGCCCACCGACCGGCCGCGGCCCGCGAAGCAGACCTTCCGGGGGGCGACCCTCGCGTGGCCGCTCCCGCCGGGAGCCGTGGCGGACCTGGAGAGGCTGGCACGCCGCCACAGCGCGACGCTCTTCATGGTTCTCCTCACCGCCTTCGAGACCCTGCTCCACCGCGTCACGGGCCAGGACTGCCTGCTGGTCGGCTCGACGATCGCCAACCGCACCCACAGCGAGATCGAGAATCTGATCGGTTTCTTCGTCAACACCCTGGCGATGCGGGCCGACTTTTCGCCCGGGATGGCGCTCTCCGAGCTCCTGGCCCGGACCCGGGAGTCGGCCCTAGGGGCCTACGCGCACCAGGACCTGCCGTTCGACAGGCTGGTCGAGGAGCTGGCGCCGGCGCGCGACCCGTCGCGCTCGCCCATCGTCCAGGTCTTCACGCAGCTGCAGAACGCGCCCTCGCACCTCGCCCTGCCGGGGCTCGCCATCTCGCCGGTGGAGACACCCGGGCAGACGGCGAAGTTCGATCTCGGCCTCTCTCTGGAAGGGACCCCGCACGGGCTCTCCGGCACGTGGGAGTACAACACCGATCTCTTCGACGCGGCCACGGTCGAGCGGCTGGCCGGCTGGCTCACCCGGCTGCTCGCCCATATCGCCGATATCGCGGGCCTGGCCGAGGGCGCAGCGGCGCGGATCGCGGATCTGCCTCTCCTCTCCCTGGCGGAGAGCCGGCAGCTGCTGGCCGACTGGAGCGGGGTGGAGGTCCTGCCCGGCCCGGGCCGCTGCCTGTATGACCTTGTGGCGGAGCAGACGGCGCGGCGCGCCGAGGCGGTGGCCGTGGTCTGCGGCGAGGAGAGCCTGACCTACGGCGAGTTGGAACGCCGGGCGGCCCGGCTGGAGCGCCGTCTCCGTGGGCTGGGGGTGGGACCCGAGGTGCGGGTGGGCCTGATGAGCGAGCCGTCGATCGAGCGCGTGGTGGGGCTCCTGGGAATCCTCCGGGCCGGTGGCGCCTGGGTGCCGCTCGACCCGGAGCACCCGGCGCAGCGGCTGGCCTGGATCGCCGACAGCTCGGGCATGGCGCTCGCCCTCGCGGAGACGGGCCTTCGGGCGAAGCTGGCATCTGCGGCGGGCGCGCTCCCGGTGCTCTCGCTGGCGGAGCTGGCGCAGGGCCCACCGCCCCCGGCCGTGGCCGAGGAACCGACCTCCAGGGTTCTGCCGGCGAACCTCGCCTACATCATCTACACCTCGGGTTCGACGGGCCGGCCGAATGGCGTCCTGGTGCCGCAGCGGGGCGCGGCGGAGCTGGTCGCGATGGCGCGGGAGCGTTTTGAGGTCGGTCCGGCGAGCCGGCTGACGCAGCTCGGCTCCTTCACCTTCGACGTCTCGGTGCTGGAAATCTTCCTCGCCCTGGGGAGCGGCGCGACCCTGGTGGTGGCGCGCAGCGAGGAGCGGCTGGGGGAGGCTCTGGCGGCTCTCCTCGCCCGTCGGGAGGTCACGCTGCTGGCGACGACACCGCCGCTCCTGGAAACGCTGGTCCCGGAGGACCTGGCGGTCTCGACCCTCACGGTCGGCGGTGACCGTTTCCCGGCGGCGTTGGCCCGGCGGTGGTCGCCGCGGGTGGCACTCTACAACTGCTACGGGCCGACCGAGACCTCGATCTTTTCGGTCTACGGCCGGTGCCGGGAAGCTGAGGAGGGCGAGCCGGCGATCGGCCGTCCGGTGGCGGGCACCGAAGCCTATCTGCTGGACCGCGACCTGCAGACGGTTCCTCCTGGGTCGGCGGGCGAGCTGCTCCTGGGCGGCGCGGGCCTGGCGCGCGGCTACGCCGGTCAGCCGGAGCGGACGGCGGAGCGCTTCGTGCCGCACCCCTTCTCGGCAGCGCCGGGCGCGCGGCTCTACCGGACGGGGGACCTGGCGCGTTTCCGGCGGGACGGTCGGCTGGAGTTCCTGGGACGGATCGACTCCCAGGTCAAGGTCCGCGGCGTGCGGATCGAGCCGGGGGAGATCGAGGCGGTGCTGGCCGGTCATGCCGAGGTCCAGCAGGCCGTGGTGGTGGCGCGGGAGGACCTGCCCGGCGGCCGCGGCCTGGTGGGTTTCGTCGTCGCCCGGGAAGGGGGGCATCCCACCGCGTCGGCGCTGCGCCAGCACGCGGCGGCGCACCTGCCCGAGGCGCTGGTTCCGGCGCGCCTGGTGGTCCTGCCCCAGCTGCCGACGACGGCGCATGGCAAGGTGGACCGCGGAGCCCTGGCCGGGTGGCCGCTCGACGAGGCCACGGAGCCGCGCTCGGAGCTGGCGTACCAGTCGCCGCGGACGCCGGTCGAGGAGCTGCTGTCGGGCCTCTTTGCCGACCTGCTCGACCGGGAGAGAGTCGGCGTCCATGACAGCTTCTTCGAGCTGGGGGGGCATTCGCTCCTGGCGACACAGTTGATCTCGCGGGTGGGCGAGGCCTTCGGCGTCGAGCTGCCGGTGCGGGAGGTCTTCGAAGCTCCGACCGTCGCGGAGCTGGCAGAGAGGATCGACCGGGCGACCGAGAGCGCAGGAAGAAAGGCCCAGCCGCCCATCGAGCCGGTGCCGCGGACCGGCCCCCTGCCGCTCTCCTTCGCGCAGCAACGCCTGTGGATCCTCGAGCAGATGGAGCCCGGCTCGGCGACCTACCATCTGCCCCTGGCCCTGGGCCTCACTGGGAGGCTCGATCCGGTCGTCCTCCGGCGCAGCCTGGGGGAGATCGTCCGCCGGCACGAAGCCCTGAGGACCCACTTCGAGGTCCGGGACGGCAGCCCCTACCAGGTGGTCGACCCGTTCGTGCCGCCGGCGCTGCCGCGCGTCGACCTGACCGCCCTCGCCGCACGCCGGCGGGAGGCCGAGCTCCGGCGGCTGATCCTGGCCGAGGCACTCCGCCCCTTCGATCTCGCGCGCGGGCCGCTTTTCCGCGCCACCCTGGTGGCGCTCCAGGGCTCCAATCCGTCGGAGCACGCCTTGCTCACCACCCTCCATCACGTCGTCTCGGACGGTTGGTCGCTGGGCCTGTTGATCGGCGAGCTGACGGCGCTCTACGTCGCCCAGCTCGACGGCCGGCCCTCGGAGCTGGCGGGGTTGCCGGAGCTGCCGGTGCAATACGCCGACTACGCGGTCTGGCAGCGGCGCTGGCTCGCCGGGCCGGCGCTGGAGGGGGAGATCGCCTACTGGCGGGAGGCCCTGGCCGGGGTCCCCGTGCTCGAGCTTCCCGCCGACCATCCCCGGCACTGGACGCGGACCCGGATTCCCGGCACCCACGCCCGTCTGCTCCTCTCCTCCAGCCTGAAGGCGGAGGTGGAACGGCTCGGCCGCCGCGAGGGCGCGACCCTTTTCATGGTCCTGCTTGCGGCCTTCGAGGTGCTCCTCTACCGCTACACCGGCGAGACGGACATCGCGGTGGGTACGCCCATCGCCAACCGCACCCGGCGCGAGATCGAGGGACTGGTCGGCTTCTTCGTCAACACCCTGGTGCTGCGCAACGCCCTCTCTCCGCGCGCCGGTGCGGTCGAGATCCTGCGGCGGGTGCGGGAGACGACGCTCGCCGCCTACTCGCACCAGGAGGTCCCCTTCGAGAAGCTGGTCGAGGAGCTGCAGCCCGAGCGGGCGGCCCACCGTTCCCCCTTCTTCCAGGTCCTCCTCGCCCTCCAGAACACGACCCTCCCCTCCAGGCATCTGCCCGGGCTTACCCTGACCCCGCTTCCCGTCCCCGGCGTCGGCGCCAAGTTCGAGCTCAGCCTCTCCGTGGTGGAAGCCGAGGAGGGCGGCCTCGTCTGCGGAGTCGAGTATGGCCGCGAGCTTTTCGATCCCTCGACGATCGATCGCCTGCTGGGGCACCTCACCCATCTCCTGACCGCCTTCGTCGCCACCCCGGAGAGAGCGGTGGGGGAGCTGCCGCTCCTCGGCGGTGAGGAGCGCCACCAACTGCTCGCCGAGTGGAACGACACCCACCGAGAGCTGCCGCCGGCGCCTCTCGTCCACGGTTGGTTCGCCGAGGTGGCGGCGCGCCGTCCGGAGGCGGTGGCCGTGCTGTCGGCAGCCGGGGAGCGGATCACCTACGCCGAGCTCGACCGCCGCGCCGAGCGGCTGGCCCGGCGCCTGTTGCGCCGCGGCCTGCCTCCCGAGGCCCCGGTCGGGGTCTTCCTCGGGCGCTCGCCCGAGATGGTGGTGGCGTTTCTCGCGATCCTGAAGGCGGGAGGAGCGTACGTCCCCCTGGATCCCTCCTACCCGGTGGACCGCCTGGAGTTCATGCTGCGCGACACCGGCGCCCCCTTCATCCTCACTCGGGAGGCGCTTGCCGGTCGGCTCGCCGGGCAGTCGGCGGCGGTGATCTGCCTCGACCGCCAGGATGACTCCGTCGCCGATTCCCCCGATATCGCCGACGCCGCCGACGCCGCCGATCGTCCCCATTCCGCCGATTCCGCCGGCCTGGCCTACATCCTCTACACCTCGGGGTCGACGGGCCGGCCCAAGGGGGTGGCCGTGCCCCACCTCGCGGTGGCCCGGCTGGTGCGCGCGACCGACTACGTGAAGTTCGGCCCGGACGAGGTTTTCCTGCAGTTCGCGCCGGTCGCCTTCGACGCCTCGACCTTCGAGATCTGGGGCGCCCTCCTGAACGGCGGCCAGGTGGTCCTGGCGCCGGAGGGCGCGGTGGCCCTCTCCGACTTAGGCGACCTGATCGACCGGCATGGGATCACCACGGTGTTCCTGACCACGGCGCTCTTCCACCTGATGGTCGACCACCAGCTGGCGCGCCTCTCGCCCCTGCGGCAGCTGCTGACCGGCGGCGAGCTGATGTCGCCCACCCAGGTGCGCCAGGCGCTCGCGGGGCTGCCGGAGACCCACCTGACCATCTTCTACGGCCCGACGGAGAACACCACCTTCACCTCCTACTGCCCGCTCTCCGAACCGGCGGAGGTCGGGGCTTCGGTGCCGCTGGGCCGCCCCATCGCCAACACCCGGGTCTCTGTGCTGGACGCCGACGGCCGGCTGGCGCCGGTGGGCATCGCGGGCGAGCTGTGCGCGGCGGGGGAGGGGCTGGCACGGGGCTATCTGAACCGGCCGGAGCTGACCGCCGAGCGGTTCGTTCCCGACCCGGCCGTGGTGGGCGGCCGTCTCTACCGGACCGGGGACCTGGCGCGGGTCCTGCCCGACGGCAGGCTCGATTTCCTGGGCCGCATCGACCACCAGGTCAAGCTGCGCGGCTTCCGGATCGAGCCGGGGGAGATCGAGGCCCGCCTGCTGGACCACCCCGCGGTGCGCGAGGTCGTGGTGGTGGTGCACGAGCAGCCGGTAGGGAACCGCTTCCTCGTCGCCTACGTGGTGGGCGACGAGGTGTCCGAGGCGACCCTGCGCGAGCACCTCCGGGCGCAGCTGCCGGAGTACATGGTGCCAACGGCGTTCGTCGCCATGGAGGCGCTGCCGCTCACCCCGAACGGCAAGGTGGACCGCCGCCGGCTGCCGGCCCCGAGCGCCGGCCGGCCGGAAGCGGAGGAGCCCGCGATCTCGATGGGGTCGGCGGAGCCGGCGGAGTCGGAGACGGCCCTTGAGGCCCTGCCGGCGCTCCCCTCCGCGTCTCCCTTCTCGGTCGCCGAGCTCCTGGCCGAGCTCTGGCGCGACCTCCTGCGGGTCGAGAAGGTGGAGCCGGGCGACGACTTCTTCGCCCTCGGCGGCTACTCCCTGATCGCCACCGCCCTCTCGCTCCGGGTGCGCGAGGCGTTCGGGGTCGAGATCTCGCTCCACCGCCTGTTCGACGACCCCACCCTGGCCGGTCTGGTGGCCGAGGTGGAGCAGGGGCTGCGGCAGGACCGGGGGGCCGAGCCGCCGCCGCTCGTACCCGTGGACCGCAGTGGTACCCTGCCGCTCTCCTTCGCGCAGCAGCGGCTGTGGATCATCGACCAGTTGGAGCCCGGATCGACGGCCTACCACGTCCCGTTCGCCCTACGCCTGACCGGCGAGCTCGATCCGGGCGCCCTCCACCGCAGCCTGGGGGAGATCCTCCGCCGGCACGAGGCCCTGCGGACCCACTTCGCGACGCGGGACGGGGTCCCTTTCCAGGTGATCTCGCCCTTCACGCCGCCGGTGTCGCCGGCATTGCCGCGCGTCGACCTGACCGGTCTTCCCGGCGGTCCTTGCGGACGGCGCGAGACCGAGCTGCTGCGGCTGGTCGAGGCCGAGGCGCTCCGTCCCTTCGACCTCGCGTGTGGGCCGCTCTTCCGCACCACCCTCGTCGCTCTCGATCTCTCCGCGCCGGGCGACCACGCCCTGCTCACGACCATGCATCACATCGTCTCCGACGGCTGGTCGGTGGGCGTGATGCTCGCGGAGCTCGCGGCGCTCTACGACGCCCGACGCCAGCACCGGCTCTCGCCCCTGCCGGAGCTGCCGGTGCAGTACGCCGACTACGCGGTCTGGCAGCGGAGCTGGCTCCAGGGCGAGGTGCTGGAGCGGGAGATCGCCTACTGGCGGGAGGCCCTGGCCAGGGCACCGGTGCTCGAATTGCCCACCGATCGTCCCCGCCACTGGGCGCGGAAAGGGATCGCCGGGACCCGTGCTCTCGTCCTCCCCCCCGCCCTCAAGGCGGAGCTGGCGCAGCTCGGCCGCCGGCAGGGCACGACCCTGTTCATGGTCCTGCTCGCGGCCTTCGAGGTGCTCCTCCACCGCTACACCGGCCAGGAAGACGTGGCCGTGGGCTCGCCCATCGCCAACCGCACCCAGCGCGAGATCGAGCGGCTGGTCGGCTTCTTCGTCAACACCCTGGTCCTGCGCACCGCCTTCCCGGCGGAGGCCAACGCGGCCCAGGTCCTGAAGCGGGTGCGGGAGACGGCCCTGGGGGCGTACGCGCACCAGGACGTCCCCTTCGAGAAGCTGGTCGAGGAGCTGCAGCCCGAGCGCGGGCCTCACCGCACTCCCTTCTTCCAGGTCTTCTTCATCCTCCAGAACGCGCCGCTCCCCGTCCGCCGGCTGCGGGGGCTCACCCTGACGCCATTGCCGATCCCCAGCTTCGGCGCCAAGTTCGAGCTCACGGTCTCGCTGGCGGAAGCCGAGGACGGCGGCCTTCTGGGCGGGATCGAATACAGCCGGGAGCTCTTCGACCCGTCGACCGTCGAGCGCCTGATCGAACACTTCACCCACCTCCTGGCCGCCGTTGCCGCGGCGCCGGAGCGGGCGATCGGCGAGCTGCCGCTCCTCGGCGCGGCGGCGCGGCACCAGCTCCTCGCGGAATGGAACGACACCCGGCGGACCCTGCCGCAGCCGGCCGTCGTCCACCCGCTGTTCGCCGAGCAGGCGGCGCTCCGCCCGGACGCCGTCGCCCTGATCTCGGCGGTGGGGGAGCGGATCAGCTACGGCGAGCTCGACCGGCGGGCGGAACGGCTGGCGCGCCGACTCCTCCGGCGAGGTCTGCTGCCAGAGTCGCCGGTCGGAGTCTTCCTCGAGCGCTCGCCGGAGACGGTGACGGCGTTTCTCGCGGTCCTGAAGGCCGGTGGAGCCTACGTCCCCATCGACCCCTCGTATCCCGTCGAGCGCCTGGAGCACATGCTGCGCGACTCCCGGGCCCCGGTCGTCGTCACCCAGGCCGCCCTCGCCGGCCGGCTCGCGGGGCTGGAAGCGGCGGTGGTCGAGATCGACCGCGCGGACGATGCCGGCGATATCGGCGATTTGGCCGCGACTGTGCCGGTGGATGCCGCCAACTTCGCCTACATCATCTACACCTCGGGCTCGACCGGCCTGCCGAAAGGGGTGTGCGTGGCCCACGAGGGGATCGTGCGCTTGGTGCGCGAGGGGGGCTTCGCGACGCTCGGAACGGACGACGTCGTCCTCCACACCTGCCCGGTCTCCTTCGACGTGGCGACCTTCGAGATCTGGGGCGCGCTGCTCTCCGGTTCGACCCTGTCCATCCTGCCCTCCGCCACGCCGTCGCTCGACGAGCTGGGCGAGGCCATCACGCGCGACCAGGTGACGACCCTGTGGCTGACCTCGGGCCTCTTCACCCTCATGGTCAACCACCGGCTCTCGACGCTCTCGCCGGTGCGCCAGCTCCTCGCCGGGGGCGACGTGGTCCCCTTGGCCCAGGCGCAGCGGGTCCTCGCCGAGCTGCCGGACTGTCGGTTGATCGACGGCTACGGGCCGACCGAGAACACCACCTTCACCGCCTGCCATCCGATCTGGCAGGGGCTGTCCGGCAGGAGCTCGGTGCCGATCGGCCGGCCGATCGGCAACACCACGGTGACGATCCTCGACGGCGGCCTGGAGCCGGTCCCGGTGGGGGTGGCGGGGGAGCTCTACACCGGCGGCCTGGGGCTCGCCCGCGGCTACTTCGACCGTCCCGAGCTGACCGCCGAGCGCTTCCTGCCGGACGCGGTTTCGGGGCTTTCGGGCGAGCGGCTTTACCGCACGGGCGACCGCGCCCGCTGGCTGGCGGACGGGACGATCGAGTTCCTCGGCCGGGTGGACCACCAGGTCAAGGTCCGTGGATACCGTATCGAGTTGGGGGAGATCGAGACTGCTCTCTCGCGCCATCCGGCGATTCTGGAGAGTGTGGTGGTGACGCGGGAGGACCGTCCCGGGGACCGCCGTCTGGTGGCCTATGTCGTGCCGGCCGCGGGGTTGGAGCCGGCGCCGGGAGAGCTGGCGGGGTTCCTGCGCCGGAGCCTGCCCGAGTTCATGGTCCCGGCGGCCTTCGTGACCCTGGGCTCGCTGCCGCTGTCGCCCAACAGCAAGCCCGACCGCGCGGCGCTGCCGCCGCCCCCGGACGCGAGCGCGGGAACGGAAGCCTCCTACGTACCGCCGCGTACCCGGCTGGAGGAGCGAATCGCCGGCATCTGGCAGGAGGTCCTGGGGGTGGCCCGGGTGGGGGTGCACGACAATTTCTTCAGCCTGGGCGGGCATTCGCTCCTCCTCCTCCAGGCGGTCGCCCGGCTGCGCGAGGAGACCGGGCACTCGCTCGCCCCGATCGAGCTGTTCGAGCATCCAACGGTCGCCGCCGTGGCGAAGCGCCTGGCCCCCGAGGAGGAGACCGCGGCGGGAGCGGTGGCCCCCGTCAT
>Ga0137404_10000428_pt1 | contig 27597 bp, 27 predicted proteins | sample CZOMad2_1_16fung_FD_108285 | JGI IMG/M metagenome (GOLD analysis project Ga0137404, IMG submission 108285) | Vadose zone soil fungal communities from Angelo Coast Range Reserve, California, USA - CZOMad2_1_16fungal (Illumina Assembly) | ecosystem: Environmental > Terrestrial > Soil > Vadose... | reverse complement strand
GGCGGCGCGCCGGGACGCGTGACGCCGGGGGCGGCGGGCGCGGCCGGGGCGCCCGGAACCACGGGGGGCCGGCGGGGCGCCATCGGCGGCGTGAGTGGGGCGGGCGGCGCCGCGGCGGCGGGACGGATGGGTGTCACCGGCACGGGCCGGATGGGCTCGACGCGCGAGGGCTCGACCCTGGGCGGCTCGATCACCGGATGCAGGGGCGCCGGAGGCGCGGGCGCCGCGGCCGCGGGCTCGGCGGGGACCGGTGCGGCCGGAGCGGGCCGGAAGAGCGTGGCGGCGGGCTTCACCACCTCGACCAACGGAACGGGCCCGGGCTCGATCTTCGGCGCCTTGCCCGGCGCCCCCTTCGCGGCGGTCTTGCGTGCGGGCTTGGCCTGGCCCTCGGCGGGCGCCTCGCCCACCACCGGAGCGGCCTTGGGCTTGGGCACGCGCTTGGGCTTGGCCTCGGGGGCCAGCTCCCGGCCGCGCCCGAGCTTGGTGCGGAGCTCGTTCGCGGTGGCCACGTCGAGCGGGGTCATGGCGCGCTTGCCCTTGTGGCCCATGCTATCGAGCGCCAGCAGCAAATCCTTGCTGGTGACGCCGAGCTCCTTCGCGAGGTCAATGACTTTCAGCCGTCCCGCCACAGCGTCTCTCCTTTACCCGAGTTCCAGGCCGCCAGCATTGCTTCTGCGCTCTCCGCCGGCGGCTCCGTCGGCCGCCGGAACGCGTGGTCGAGCCGTCCCTTCCGGAGCGCGCCCACCAGACACTCGAGGGCCGGACACGCGTAGGCTCCCCGCCCCGTGCCCGTCCCGCGCGCGTCCCCGTTCCTGCCGCCACTCCGGGCCAGATCCAGGGCCGCCCGCCCGTCTCTCCCCCGCGCCAACCGGATCAGCTCCGCCTGAGGCCGGACCCGCCGGCAGCCGAGGCAGGTCCGACGGGGCGGCGATTTCGTCACCCCGCTTCGGACCGCGGCACGTCGTCGGTGCCGCCCTGGTCCGCGGGCGCGGCCTCCACCATCGCCTCGTCGGCGCCCAGCTCCGACGCCGTGATCGGCGGATGCTCCGCCACCCAGTCCACCGCCGCCTGGAGAATGGCCTCCGCCTTCTTGTCCCCCAGCCCGGGCACCGCTTCCAGCGCCTCGAGACCGGCGCGCACGATCCGCGCGGGGGAGTAGAGCCCCGCGTCCGTCAGGCGGTCCACCATCTGCGGGCCCACGCCGACGAAGCCGGCGATGGCCTCGCGGCCCGTCGCGCGCTCCTCCTCGTCCCGGCGGCGCTCCTCCTCCAGCTCGCCCTCGCTCTTGATGTCGACCCGCATGCCGGTCAGCTTGGCGGCGAGGCGCGCGTTCTGGCCGCGCTTGCCGATGGCCAGCGAGAGCTGGTTGTCGGGAACGACCACGAGCACCGAGGCCTGATCGCCCTCGTCCACGCGCTCAGTCACCGTCACCGAGGACACCTTGGCCGGCGACAGCGCGCGCGCCACGAAAGAGGACGGCTCCGCCGCCCACTCGACGATGTCGATCTTCTCGCCGCGCAACTCCCGGCTGATCACCTGGATCCGGGTGCCCCGCAGCCCCACGCAGGCGCCGATGGGGTCGACATCACGCTTGGTCGACGCGACGGCGACCTTGGCGCGCTCCCCGGCCTCGCGCGCGGCGGCGCGCACCTGCACGATGCCCTCCGCGATCTCCGGGATCTCCGCCTCGAAGAGCCGGGCCAGGAAGCCGGGATGGGTGCGCGAGAGGAGGATCTGCGGCCCCTTGGCCGTCTTCTTGACCTCCAGCACGTAGGCGCGCACCCGGTCGCCCGGGTTGTAGCGCTCGCCGGGGATCTGCTCGCGCTCGGTAATGACGCCCTCCGCCTTTCCCAGCTCCACGATCACGTTCCGCTTCTCGATGCGGTGGACCACGCCGCGGACGATCTTCCCTTCCTTGTCGATGAACTCGGAATAGATGGCGTCGCGCTCGGCGTCGCGCACGCGCTGCAGGATCACCTGCTTGGCAGTCTGCGCGGCGATCCGCCCGAATTCCTGGGGCGCCAGCTCCACCTCGATCTCGTCCTCCAGCTCGGCGGCGGCGTTGAGCGCGCGAGCCTCCGCCAGCCGGATCTCCAGCTTGGGATCGCCCACCGCGGCCACCACCTTCTTCCGGGCGAACACCTGCAGCGCGCCGGTGTGGCGGTCGAGGTGCATCCGCACATTGTCCGCCACTCCCATGGTCTTCTTCGACGCCGAGAGCAGCGCAGACTCCAGCGCCTCGAAGAGAACCTCGACTCCGATCCCCTTCTCGTTGCCGATCTGCTGGATCACGTAGATGAGCTCTTTGTTGATCACGCCCTACCCTGCTTCCTCGGGAACAACACCGGCACCAGACGTGCCTTGTCGAGCAGTCGCCGCGGCACCGCCTGCGTCGCCTGACCCGCTTCCGCCACCGACAAGGCCTCCGGCGTCACCGCCACCAGGACGCCCGCCAGCTCACGCCGGCCTTCCAATGGCTCTCGCACCCAGCATCGCACTTCCTTGCCCACTGCCCAGGCGAACTCCCGATCTGACTTGAGCTCGCGGTCGAGTCCCGGGGACGAAACTTCGAGGTCGTACGGCTCGGAGATGAGCCCGGATACGTCCAGCACATCGCCCATTTCCCGGCTGAAGCGCTGGCAGTCGGCGATCCCGACTCCCCCGGTCTTGTCCACGTAGAACCGCAGGACCCAGCGCCGACCCTCGCGACGCCACTCCGAATCCACCAGGGTCAGACCGTGCGCTTCGAGCACCGGCGATGCCACCGCCTCGATCCGGTTGAGCCGCGCTTCCAGATCGCTCATTGCCAGATCGCCCCCCTCGCCACCAGAAAAAAAAGTGGGCAGAGCCCACTTTTCACGACACTTTAGCATACGCCTCCCCCCCTCGCAAGGGGCGGGGGACGTCCCCAGGGGCCTGGCTCGCTCAGCCGAGCCAGCCGAGCCCCGCCAGCGCCAGAATTCCCACCGCGTGGATCCAGAGCGGCGATGGCGGCGGGGACTCAGGACGGGGTGACGACGGCGCGGGGAGGAGACATTCCCGCGAGTCCGCCACCTGGCGGTACACGCCCTCGCCCATCCTCGCCACGGGCGGCAGCGCCATGAGGGGCACCAGCGGCCAGAGCACGGGGACGCGGGCGGCGATGATCCGATACGCGGCGTATCCCGGCCGGGCGCGGGAGCCGTCGACCGCCCAGACGTCATGCGCCAGCATCTCGTCCGTGATCTCGGGATGACGGCGGCGACGGGGGTCAGTGGACAGCCCCGGTACCGGCTCCACTCCGTCGAAGAGATCCACGGATCTCAAGATCGCGATGGCGCGGCGGCAGAATCCGCAGCCGCCGTCGTAGAACACGAGGATCGGCGCGCGGCCCCGCCTCCGGCCCAGCGCCCGCGCGGCCGCCGTCCAGTCCACCAAACAGACGTGGGACAGGAAGAGCCCGCCGTATCCGATATTGAGCGAGTGTCCGCTCGCGAGCCCCTGCCCGGCATGGATCGCGAGGGCGCCCACGAGCAGCGCGGGACGCGCGACGCGGATGAAGACCAGGGGCAGGAAGAGGAGCTCGAACGCGCTGACGGCGAGACTGCCGAGGACCAGCCCCGCGTCGGTCCGCGGCGGCCAGGCCAGGTGGGTCGCCGTCTCCACCCCGCCCAGCCCGGCACCCAGGTGCAGCAGCCCCAGCAGGGCCCAGGCATAGCGAAGCGTGACGAGCCCCGACCAACCCGGAGCGGGCGCGTCCACCTGCCCCCGGTCCGCGCGCCGGACCGCGGCCCGGGCGGCGTCCAGGGAGAGGTAGTGCCCGGAGGGACCAGCCGCGAGCAGCGCGAGGAGCCAGGCCACGGCGGGCGGGAACGGCGAGGCCGGGCTCTCACCAGGTGGCAGCGCGGCCAGGACGAGCGAGACTGCCGCGGCGCCCGCCAGGGACCAGCGCGTGAGCACGCCGAGGAGCGCCAGCCCCAGGAGCGCGACGTCGGCGAGCGCGAGCCACGGGAACGGGAACGCCGGCGTCCACGTGAGGGCGTGAAGGGCCGCGGGCAGCGCGACGCCGGCCACGAAGACCACGCGGAACAGGGCGAGGTTGGCGGCCCAGCCACGCGCGTCGGTCGCGACGCGGTCGGCCTCGATCAAGCGCGTGAGCCAGGGCCCGGCCCCCTCGCGCGCGGCCGCCGCCGCCCGCATCACGTCGTCGCGAGTCGGGCGGCGATGTCCTTCACGGCGTCCAGCACCTGATCGCGGGGCACCTTGTGGTCGCGGCGGGTGGCGCGCTCGCGGATCTCCACGATGCCCTCTTTCACGAGCCCCTGCCCCACCGTGACCCGGAGCGGGCAGCCGAGGAGATCGGCGTCCTTGAACTTCACCCCCGCGCGCTCGTCGCGATCGTCGATGAGCACGTCGAAGCCGGCGGCGCCCAGCGCCGCGTAGATCGCCTCCGCCGCGGCGGACTGGGTGGCGTCCTTGACCGCCACCGGAACCACGTGGACCTGGAAGGGCGCGATGGCCCAGGGCCAGACGATGCCGTCGGCGTCATGGCGCTGCTCGATGGCGGCGGCGGTGATGCGTGCGGGACCGATGCCGTACGAGCCCATCACGATGGGGCGCTGCTGCCCGCTCTCGTCGAGGTAGACGGCGTTGAGTGCCTCCGAGTAACTCGTGCCCAGCTTGAAGATGTTGCCGATCTCGATGACCCGCTCCACCGTGAGCGGCTTGCCGCAGCGGGGACACCCCTCGCCCGGCAACGCCACCTGCAGATCCGCGAACTCACAGGCGAAGTCCTTCTCCGGCGCGACGCCGGTGAGGTGATAGCCCTCGCGGTTGGCGCCCACCACGTAGCGGCCCTCGCGCAGGGACTCGTCCGCGAGCACGCGCGAGACACCGTTGACCTTCACCGGCCCGATGGAGCCCGGCGCCACGCCGAGGTGCCGGCGCACTTCCTCGGGCTGGGCGGGCCGCGCTTCCGCCCCCAGGGCCCGGGCGAGCTTGCGCTCGTGCAGCCCGTGGTCGCCGCGGACCAGCGCCAGCAGGGGGCCCGCCGGCCCCATGAACACGAGCGACTTGATCGTCAGCGCGGGGTCTACCTTGAGCTGCGCGGCCACCTCGGCGATGGTCCGGGCGTCGGGGGTGGCCACCTCCGCCGGACCGCTCCACGGCGCGGACGGGGTAACGGGCACCCCGCGGGCGAGCTCGACGTTGGCGGCGTAGCCGCACGCCGCGCACAGCGCCACGTCGTCCTCGCCCGCCGCGCTGGGGGCCATGAACTCGTGCGACCCCGAGCCGCCCATCATGCCGGGATCCGAGTCCACCACGATGTACCGCACGCCACACCGCTCGAAGATGCGGCAGTACGCCTCCTGGTGGGCCCGATAGGAGCGGTCGAGCGCGCCCGCGTCGGGATCGAGGGTGTAGGAGTCCTTCATGAGGAACTCGCGCGTCCGCAGCACCCCCGACCGCGGCCGCGCCTCGTCGCGCTCCTTGGTCTGGATCTGATACCAGATCTGGGGAAGGTCACGGTAGGACCGGATCTCCTTGGAGGCCAGCCACGCGATGACCTCCTCGTGCGTCATGCCCAGGCACATATCGCGGCCGTACCGATCCTTGAGGCGGAACATCTCGGCGCCGATCACGTCCCAGCGGCCGGACTGCTGCCAGATCTCGGCGGGCTGGAGCACCGGCATGGTGATCTCCTGCCCGCCGATGGCGTTCATTTCCTCGCGGATGACCGCGTTCACCTTGTCGAGCACGCGGTGGCCGAGCGGGAGGTACACGTAGATACCGGCGGCGAGCTGGCGGATGAGCCCGGCCCGGACCATGAGGCGGTGGCTCACCGCCTCCGCGTCGGCAGGGTCGTCGCGCAGCGTGGGGATGAGGCTTCTATTCCAACGCATCAGGCCTCGGGGGGCGGGAGCGGCACCTTGTTGGCGCCCGGTATGCCGGGATCGTAGATCAGGCGCTCCACCGGCCGGCCGCCCAGGATGTGGGACTCGACGATCTCGGCCAGATCCGACTCGGCGACGCCGTGATACCAGACGTTCTCGGGGTAGACCACGATCATCGGCCCATGCCCGCACTGGGAGAAACAGCCCGACTTGTTGACGCGGACTTCCTTGTGCTTGCCCGCGGTGGCGACGGCGGTGCGCAGGGTCTTGACCATCTTCTCGACGTCACCCTGCTGGGGACAGGTCTCACCCGACGTGCAGACGAAGACGTGACACGCGTACTGGCCCATGATCCCTCGCCTCGGCGGCTAGCGGAAGAAGCGGAAGACGTCGATGCGCACCAGGTCGTTGTACACCGCGTACACCATCAGCATCATCAGCAGCACGAAACCCACCTGCTGAGCCACCTCCCGCTTTCGCAGCGAGAGCGGCCGGCCCAGGACGGCCTCAAACCCGAAGAAGAGCAGGTGCCCGCCGTCGAGCATGGGCACCGGCAGCAGGTTCAGGAGCGCCAGATTCACGCTGATGACCGCGGTGAAGAAGGCCAGGCTCGGCAGCCCCTGTCGGGCCTGCTCGCCCGCCGCCTGCGCGATCTGGATGGGCCCGCCGATATTGGAGCGATCGAGCTGCCCCACCACGATCTTCCACAGCCCCTTGGCGGTCAGGGCGGTGACCTCCGCCGTCTTCTGCACGCCGTCCCGCACCGCGACGATGGGATTTTCCCGCACGTAGGTGCTGGAGGGGGCGGGGCTGATGCCGATGCGCCCGACCTCGACCTCCTTCCCGTCCGGCCCCCGATCCTTGGTCGCGCGGGGGGTCACCGAGATGGCGACGCGCTCGGTGCCCCGCTGCACGATCAGACGAGTGGGCTGGCCGGGCCGGCGGTTGATGGCCTCGGCGAGATCGGTCCAGGACAGCACCGGCCGGCCCTCGATCTCCACCACGGTGTCGCCGGGCCGGAGTCCCGCCTGCACGGCGGGGAAACCGGACACCACGTCGCCGATGATGGGCGCGATATAGGGACCCAGGCCGATGTCCCAGACTTCGCGCTCGTCGCCGAAGATGTCCTTTTCCTTCACCCGGGTCGGCGCCAGCGTCACCTTGCGCTCGCCGCCCGGGACCCCGACCACCGTCAGCTCGACCGCCCGCCCCTCTCCCTCCTGGACCGCGCGGAGCACGTCCTCCCAGTACTTCAGGGGACGGCCGTCCAGCGCCACGATCTTGTCGCCGGTGGCGAGCCCCACCTTGGCGCCGGCGCCGTCGGGGGCGACACGGCCGATGACCGGCGGCAGCGCCGGCCTCCCCACGATCATGAACACGAGGGCGAAGATGACGGCGGCGAGGACGAAGTTCATCCCGGGGCCCGCGAAGACGATGAGGAAGCGGGCGATCAAGGGCTTGCTGTGGAAGGCCTTGGCCGGATCCACCGTCGGCCCCGCCCCGCCCTCGAGCGGATTCTCGTCGTCGCCCATCATCTTCACGTAGCCGCCCATGGGAATGGCGGACAGGCAGTACTCGGTCTCCTTCCCCCGGAAGCGCCACAGGACGGGGCCGAAGCCGATGGAGAATCGCTCAACGCCCACACCGCAGAGCCGCGCCACCACGAAATGTCCCAGCTCGTGAATGACGATGAGGATACCGATCACGATGATGAATGCCACGACCGACGTCACGTCGCGTTCCTCCCGGTGGCTTGCGACGCCGAGGAGAAGTCGGCGGGCAGCCACCCCGTCACCGCCCGGCGCGTCTCGGCGTCCACATGTACGCATGTCTCGATGTCGGCGAGCCCCCGCGCCGGCACGTGCGCCAGGGCCCGCTCGATCAGCTCGGCGATCTCGACGAAGCGAATCCGCCCTCCGAGGAAGGCGGCCACCGCCACCTCGTTGGCGGCATTGAGCACCACCGGCGCCACCCCGCCCGCCTGGAGCGCGCCGCGCGCGAGGGCCAGGCAGGGGAACCGCTCGGTGTCGGGCTCCTCGAAGGTCAGCGCCCCCACCTGGGTGAGGTCGAGACGCTCCGCCGCCGCGGGGAGCCGCGAGGGATAGGTGAAGGCGTAGAGGATGGGGATGCCCATGTCGGCCACGCCGAGCTGGGCGATCACCGAGCCGTCCACGTACTCCACCATGGAGTGCACGATGGACTGCGGGTGCACCACCACCCGCACGCGCTCGGGCTCGACGTCGAAGAGCCAGCGCGCCTCGATGACCTCGAGCCCCTTGTTCATGAGGGTGGCCGAGTCCACCGTGATCTTGGCGCCCATCTTCCAGGTGGGATGGTTGAGCGCCTGCTCCACCGTGACGTGCCGCAGATCCGCCTTCGTCATCCGGCGGAAGGGCCCGCCGGAAGCGGTGAGCAGGATGCGATGCACCTCTTCGCGATTGTGGCCGACCAGGCACTGGAACACCGCGCTGTGCTCGGAGTCGACCGGCAGGAGGGGAACTCCCGCGGTCCGGGCGGCCGCGGTCATGAGGCTCCCCGCCATCACCAGCGTCTCCTTGTTGGCCAGCGCCACCGTCTTGCCGGAGCGGATGGCGGCCATGGTCGGCAGGAGACCCGCCCCGCCCACGATGGCCGACAGCACCACCTCGGCGTCGACCTCGCCCGCGAGCGTCACCAAACCCGCCGCGCCGCGGAGGATCTCGGGGTGCGGCCGGGGCAGCAGCCGCACCACCGCGTCCACCGCGTCGGGGTCGGTGAGGGCGAGCACACGTGGGCGATGCTTCAGGCAGAGGTCGGCCACTAGCTCAGGTTTGGACCCGCGCGCGGCCAGCCCCTCCACGCGGAACTCGCCGGGGAACTGGTCCACCAGCTCGAGCGCGCGCCGCCCCACCGAGCCCGTCGCGCCGAGGAGAACCAGCCGCTTCACTGGAGCCCTCGCACGTGCGCGGCATAGTAGAAGAGCACCGGCGTGTTGAAGAGGAGGCTGTCGATGCGGTCGAGCACCCCGCCGTGTCCGGGGATGAGGCGGCCGGTGTCCTTGGTGTCGACGCTGCGCTTGAGCGCGGACTCCACGAGGTCGCCGATCTGGCCGGATACGCCGAGGATCAGCCCCACCAGCATCGCGGGGGCGAGACCGAGCGCCGGGAAGAACCACGCCTGCGCGAGTACCGCCGCCAGCACCGAGACCACGAGCTGCGCGACCGCGCCCTCGACGGTCTTCTTGGGGCTCACCATGGGCGCGAGCCGATGGTGCCCCGCCGCGGAGCCGATCACATAGGCCGCGGTCTCCCCGAGCCACGTCACCCACACCAGGAGCAGCACCCACTCCTTCCCCGACTCGAGGTCGCGCAGCCAGAAGGCATAGCCCAGCAGCCAGTTCACGTAGAGGATCCCGAACACCGTGACCACCGCCGGCTGCCATTCCATCTTCCCGAGGCGCTGCTGCCACAGGGCGGCGGTGAGCGCGCCCAGAAGCACGGCGGTGAGCATCACGCGCTCGGACACCGGCAGCGCAAAGCTGGCGGTGACGAGCACGCCTCCCACCAGGCCCAGCGCGCGCAGCGTTCGTACTCCCGCGCGCTCGAACATGCCGGTGAACTCCCACTGCCCCAGCGCGCCCAGGAGCACGATGATGGTGCCGAAGAGCCAGAGCGGCCCCGCCATCACCAGCCACAGGAAGAGCGGGAGCAGCACGAGCGTGCTCAGCGCCCGCCGGACCAGGGCCGCGCCTCGAGAAGGCGCCGTCGTCGAGCGGGAGAGGGGCACCTCCTCCGCCCCTGCCATCACACGCGGCCGAACCGGCGATCGCGGCGCTGGAAGTCGGCGACGGCCATGTAGAGATCGCGCGTCCCGAAGTCCGGCCAGAGCGTGGGCGTGACCCACAGCTCGGTATAGGCGATCTGCCAGAGAAGGAAGTTGGAGACCCGCATCTCGCCGCTGGTGCGGATGAGGAGGTCGGGATCGGGCATGCCATCGGTGTAGAGCGCCCGCGCCACCGCGGCCTCGTCGATGCCCTCCGGATCGAGCGCGCCCGCGCTTACCTCCCGGGCCAGGCCCCGCACCGCATCCACGATCTCGTCGCGGCCGCCGTAGTTCAGCGCGAGCACCAGCGTGAGCCCGGTATTGGCGGCGGTCTCCGTGACGACGTGCTCGATGCGTCGGCGCACGCCGGGCGGAATGCCGGCGGAGCGGCCGATCACCCGGAAGCGGACGTTCTTGGCCATGAGGTCGGGGAGCTCGCCGTCGATGGTGCGCTCGAGGAGCGTCATGAGGAAGGAGACCTCGGTCACCGGCCGCTGCCAGTTCTCGGACGAAAACGCGTAAAGGGTGAGGAAGTCGATGCCGAGCTCCCCGGCCTGGCGCACCGTCTCGCGCACCGCCTTGACGCCCTGATGATGGCCGGCCACCCGGGGCAGCCCGCGTCGCGTGGCCCAGCGGCCGTTGCCGTCCATGATGATGGCCACGTGGCGGGGACGGGGGCGGGCCAAGATGCGGCTCCGGAGCTCCGCTTCCGGAAGGCGCGAGAGCTCGGCCACGGAAACGCCGGAGGCCGGGGGGAACGCCATGGAACTCAAGTGTACCGGAGGCAGCAAGAGACCACCAGGAAAATCAGGCGTTTCGTCCCTCCTTGACGGCGGCGGCGCGCCTAGATCGCGAGGACCTCGCCTTCCTTCTTCTTCGTCAGCTCGTCCACCTTCCCGATGAACCGGTCGGTGCTCTTCTGGATGATGTCGTGCCCGCGACGCTCCTCGTCCTGCGACACCTTCTTGTCCTTGGCGAGGCCCTTGAGCTTGTCGTTGGCCTCGCGACGGACATTGCGGATGGCCACCCGCGCGTCCTCGGCGAACTTGCCCACCGTCTTCGCGAGCTGCTTGCGGCGGTCCTCGGTGAGGGTCGGCATGGTGAGGCGGATCACCTTGCCGTCGTTGGCCGGCGTCAGCCCGAGATCGGACTTCTGGATGGCCTTCTCGATGGCGGACATCTGCGAAGCGTCCCAGGGCTGGATGAGCAAGGTCTTGGGATCCGGCACCGACACCGAGGCGAGCTGATTGATCGCCGTCATGTTGCCGTAGGCCTCCACCCGCAGCGAGTCGAGCAGCGCGGTGTTCGCGCGGCCGGTCCGCACCCCCGCGAACTCCCGCGTCAAGAGATCGACCGCCGCCTGCATCCGCGCTTCCATGTCCTTGATCAGGGCTTCGTGCATGCGCTCACCCCCTGGGGGACCCGGCGTCCGCCGACACCACCGAGCCCACCGGCTCGCCCATGACTATCCGCCGGATGTTCCCACGCCGGGTGAGGTCGAACACGACGATGGGCAGCTTGTTCTCCATGCAGAGCGAGATGGCGGTAGTGTCCATCACCTGGAGGCCACGGTTCAGCACCTCGATGTAGCCGATCCGCGGCAGCTTGGTGGCCGCGGGGTCAAGGGCGGGATCGGCAGTGTAGATCCCGTCCACCTTGGTCGCCTTGAGAATAGCGTCCGCGCCGATCTCCACCGCCCGCAGCGCGCCGGCGGTGTCGGTGGTGAAGAACGGATTGCCGGTGCCGGCGGCGAAGACCACCACCCGCCCCTTCTCCAGGTGGCGGATGGCGCGGCGCCGGATGTACGGCTCGGCCACCGCGCGCATCTCGATGGCGGACAGCACGCGGGTGGCCACCCCCGCCTTCTCGGTCGAGTCCTGCAGCGCCAGCGCGTTGATGACGGTGGCGAGCATGCCCATGTAGTCGCCGGTGGCTCGCTCCATCCCGCCCGCGCTGGCCGCGATGCCGCGGAAGATATTGCCGCCGCCGATGACCACCGCGAGCTGCACCCCGAGGGCCACCACCTCGCGGATCTCGTCCGCGATGCGCCCGATCGTCTCCGGGTCGATGCCGTACCCGCGGTTCCCCGCGAGGGCCTCGCCGGAGATCTTCAGCAGCACTCTACGGTAGGCAGGCGGCACTACCCGCCCTCGCCCACCTTGAACCGCGCGAAGCGTTTGACCACCACCCGCTCGCCCATCTTGGACGTGGTCTGGTCGACCATGTCCTTGATCCGGGTCCGGCCGGTGGCGTCCCGGACGAACGGCTGCTCGAGCAGGCACTGCTCGGCGAAGAACTTCTCCAGCTTCCCCTCGATGATCTTGTCGAGCACCGGGGGCGGCTTCTTCTGGTCCGCCATCTGCTCGCGGTAGATCTCGCGCTCCTTCTCGATGAGGGGCCCCGGCACCTCTTCCCGCGAGACGTAGGCGGTGGTCGGCACCGCCGCCACCTGCATGGCGAGGTCCTTCACCAGCTGCTGGAAATCCTCGGTGCGGGCCACGAAGTCGGTCTCGCAGTTCACTTCCAGCAGGACGCCGAGCTTGGCCCCGGGGTGGATATAGGCGTGCACCACGCCGTCCTTGGCTTCCCGGTGCGCCTTCTTGGCCGCGTCGGCGAGTCCCTTCTTGCGCAGGAACTCCACCGCCCCCGTGAGGTCTCCCTGGGAGGAATCCAGCGCGGCCTTGCAATCCATGACGCCGGCCCCGGTGCGCTCCCGGAGCTCCTTCACCAGTTCCGCGGGTGATGCCATGAGTACGCGTCTCCTCGGCGGCGCGGGGCCGGCTAGGCGCCGGCCTCCGCCGATGCGGTCATCTCGGCCTCCGTGACCACGGGCATGTCCGGTGAGGCGGGGATGTCCTCCGCCTCCTCCTTGGCCAGCGTGCCCCGGCCCTCGTTGAGGGCGTCCGCCATGCGCGCGGTGATGAGCCGCACCGCCCGGATGGCGTCGTCATTGCCGGGGATGGGATAGTCGATCACGGTGGGGTCGCAGTTGGTGTCCACGATGGCGACGATGGGGATGGAGAGCCGGCGCGCCTCCTCGACCGCGATGTCCTCCTTCTTCGGGTCGACGATGAAGACGGCGGAGGGCAGCCGGTCCAGGTTCTTGATCCCCACCAGGGCCTTCTCGAGCTTCTCGCGCTCACGCTCCAGGCCCAGCACTTCCTTCTTGGGCAGGCGCTCGTACTCGCCCGTCTCCTTCATCTCGTCGAGCTTCTTCAGGCGAGCGATGGACTTCCGGATGGTCGCGAAGTTGGTGAGGGTGCCGCCGAGCCACCGGTGGTTGACGTAGAACATCCCGCAGCGGGCGGCCTCCTCCAGCACCGCCTCCTGCGCCTGCTTCTTGGTGCCCACGAAGAGCACGGTGCCGCCCTGGGCGGCCAGGTCTCGCATGAAGGCGTAGGCCTCGCGGAACTTCTTCAGCGTCTTCTGCAGGTCGATGATGTAGATGCCGTTGCGCTCCCCGAAGATGTACTTCTGCATCTTGGGGTTCCAGCGCTTGGTCTGGTGGCCGAAGTGCACCCCGGCCTCCAGCAGCTCCTTCATGGTCAACGCAGCCATAGTGCCGTCCTTTCGGTTCGCCTCCGACCGTCGAGCGGCGGGGCCCCGGGGGCCGCCGCGCTTCCCCACCGCACCCCCTGAAGGGCCGCGGGGACCGAAGCTCGCGGTCGTGCGTCGTTAACTTCTTACGTCGTGTACTTCGAGTTGAGCCGCACGTACTCCTCGGTGAGGTCCGAGGTCCACACGGAGTCCGCGCCGCGGCCCAGCCCGAGCTCGATGCCGATGGTGTATTCGCCGCCCCGCATGGTCGCCTCCACGCGGTCCATGCGCGCGTCCGGCCGGAGCATCCCGCGCTCCACGATGCGCTCCTCGCCGATCTGGATCGCCACCCGGTCGGCGGCGACCTTGGCCGCCCCCTTGCCCAGCGCCATCATGATACGCCCCCAGTTGGGGTCGGCGCCGCAGATGGCGGTCTTGACCAGCGGGGAGTTGGCCACGCTGCGGGCGGCGATCAGCGCCTCGCGGCGCGTGCGCGCGCCCGACACCCGCACCTGCACCAGCTTGGTGGCGCCCTCGCCGTCTTGCACCAGCATCTTGGCCAGCTTCTCCGCCACCGCCTCCAGGGCCTGGCGGAACTGCCGCAGCCCCCGGCCGCTGCGCTCCAGCGGCGCGTTCTCGGCCAGCCCGTTGGCGAGCACCGCCACCGTGTCGCTGGTGGACTCGTCGCCGTCCACCGTCACGCGGTTGAAAGACCGGTCCATGGCGCGCCGGAGCGAGACCTGGAGCGCGTCGGCCGCGATCACCGCGTCGGTGGCGAGGAAGCAGAACATGGTGGCCAGATGCGGCTCGAGCATGGCCACGCCCTTGGCGATGCCGCCGATGGTCACCGGCCGGCCCCCGATCTCTACCCGCAGGGCGGCTTCCTTCGGGATGGTGTCGGTGGTCATGATGGCCTCGGCCGCGCTCCGGCTCCCCTGCGGCGACAGCGCCTTCACCAGCTTGGGCAGGCTGGCGCGGACCTTGTCCATCGGCATGGGCTGGCCGATCACGCCGGTGGCCGCGATGAGGACGCGCTGGGCGGGAATGCGCAGGTGCTCGCCCACGATCTTGGTCATCTCCCGGGCGTCCCGGATCCCCTGCTCGCCCGTGCAGACATTGGAGCACCCGGAGGAGGCCACGATGGCCTGGGCCTGACCGCCCTTGACGTGGTCGCGGGACACCAGCACCGGGGCGCCCTTGACCTGGTTCGTCGTGAACACCGCCGCCGCCCGCGCCGGCGAGGAGGAGTAGATGAGGGCGAGGTCCTTCTTGCCGCTGGGCTTGATGCCGGCGGTGACGCCGGCGGCGAGGATGCCGGGGACGGCGGTGATGCCGCCGTCGAGCCACTGGATGTCCGCCATGCCGCCGCTTACGGGTAGACGGGGGGCGCTTCGAGCCCGCTCCGCTCGTCCCAGCCCATCATGATGTTGAGGCTCTGGATGCCGTTGGCGGAGCCGCCCTTGCCCAGATTGTCGAGGGCGGAGACGCAGACCGCGCGCCGCGTGCGCGGATCCACCGCGACCGTCACGTCGCAGAAGTTGGAGCCCACGATATGGCGCGTGGTGGGCTTCTCGCCTTCCGCGAGCACCCGCACGAAGGGCTCGCCCGCGTAGAACTCCCCGTACAGCGCCAGGAGGTCGGCGGTGGAGGCGCCGCGCGTGAGCGGCACCGAGGCGGTGCTGAAGAGCCCGCGATTCATGGGCACGAGATGCGGGGTGAAGCTCACCACCACCGGCCCGCTCGCCAGCGCGGAGAGCTCCTGCTCGATCTCGGCCGTGTGCCGGTGGGTGCCGCCGAGGCCGTAGGCTTGCACGTTCTCGTTCGCTTCGGTGTAGAGGTACATGGGCTCGATCTTGCGGCCCTGCGCTCCCGCTCCCGTCACGCCCGACTTGCCGTCGATCACGATGCCCTCGCGCGAGCCGAGCCCGCTCTTGAGCAAGGGCGCGGTGGCGAGGATGGAGCCCATGGCATAGCAACCCGGCGAGGCGACCAGACCGGCCTGGGCGATGGCCTTGCGATGCAGCTCGGGCAGCCCGTACACCGCCTCCGCGAGGCCGGCGGCATCGACGTGCGCGGCCTTGTACCAGGTGCCATAGAGCGAGGCATCGCGGAGCCGGTAATCGGCGGAGAGATCCACGATCCTTCGCCCATGGCGGCGCAGCACGGGCACCGCCCGCTGCGACTCCATGTGCGGCAGCGCGAGGAAGACGAGGTCCGCCTCCTCGGCGATCCGTTCCGCGTCGACCTCCTGGAAGACCAGCGACGAGAGACCGCGGAGATGCGGGTACACCGTGTCCAGGCGCTCGCCGGCGAGCCGCTCGGAGGTGACGGCGGTGAGCTGGATCTTGGGATGGACGGTCAGAAGACGGAGCAACTCCGCCCCCATGTATCCACTCGCGCCGGCGACCGCCACCCGCAGCATCAGCGCCCTCCCTACCGCTTGGAGTACTGGAACTTCGACCGCGCGCCCGGCTGGCCGTACTTCTTCCGCTCCTTCATCCGCGGATCGCGGGTGAGGAGACCGGCCCGCTTGAGCGCCTGCCGGAGCTTCTCGTCGAACTCGAGCAGCGCCCGCGAGATGCCGTGGCGGACCGCGCCGGCCTGGCCGGTGGGGCCCCCGCCGCCGACGTTGATATTGGCGTCGAACTGCCCCAGCAGGTTCGTGAGCTGGAGAGGCTGGCAGATGATCATCCGCAGCGTCTCGCGCGGGAAGTATTCCTCGAAGGCCCGCTTGTTCACCCGGATATTGCCCTTGCCCTGCTTGAGCCACACCCGCGCCACGGAAGTCTTCCGCCGCCCGGTCCCGTAGAACAGCATCGCCTCAGCCATATGCTCGGTTGCTCCTTAGCCTGCTTGGGCTTACTTGGCCGCGCGGCCGGCCGCGGCCAGCGGTTCGGGCTTCTGGGCGGCATGCGGATGCACGGTCCCCCGGTACACCTTGAGCTTCTTCGCCATGGCCCGACCGAGGCGCCCCTTGGGGAGCATGCCCTGCACAGCCCACTCGATGACGCGCTCGGGATGGCTCTTGATCATCTTGTCGGCGCTCACTTCGCGCAGACCGCCGATATAGCCGGTGTGCCAGCGGTACATCTTCTCGGTCATCTTGCGCCCGGTGAGCTGCACCTTCTCCGCGTTCACCACCACCACGTGGTCCCCCACGTCCAGGTGCGGGGCGAAGGTCGGCTTGTGCTTCCCTCTCAGGATGGTCGCCACCTGAGTGGCGAGGCGCCCCAGCACGCGACCCTCGGCGTCAACCAGGAACCACTTGCGGTCGATCGAATCTTCCTTCGGCATGACGGTCGGCATGGATCCTCCCGGAATTCGACAACACGTCATACTACGGGCCGCGCTGAAATCTGTCAACCCTTTCGTACCTTTCTCCCCCGCTTGGCGTCGCCGGTGGCGGCCGGCTTCGACGAAGCCGGCCGTGTCTTCCCTGGCCAGGGACAGAGCGCGCGGACTCCGCATTCCGGGCACTTGGGGGCCCGCGCCTGACAGGTCCGCCGGCCATGCCAGATGAGGAGATGGCTGGCCTCGGTGAGTCGGTCCGGCGGGAAGATGGCGACGAGGTCGTCGTGTATCTTCTCCGGATCGGTGGCCCGGGTGAGGCCCAGCCGCTGGGAAACCCGCGTCACGTGGGTGTCCACCGCGAGGGCGGGAATGCCGAAGGCATTGCCCAGCACCACGTTGGCGGTCTTGCGCCCCACCCCGGGAAGCCGCGTCAGCTCGTCGAGGGTGCGCGGCACCTCGCCGCCGTGGCGCTCCACCAGCGCCCGGGCCATGCCAAGGATCGACTTGGCCTTGGCGCGATAGAAGCCGGTGGAGTGGATCTCGCGCTCGAGCCGCGGGGGCGGAATGGCCGCCCAGTCGCGGGCGGTGCGGTACTTCGGGAAGAGCCCGGCGGTGACCTGGTTGACCCGTTGATCCGTACACTGAGCGGAGAGAATCGTGGCCACCAGGAGCTCGAGCGGGGTGGACGACTCGAGCTCGATCCGCGCCCCGGGATACATTCGGGCGAGCCCGTCGAGAATGCGTCGGGCGCGGCGCTTCCGGTCAGCGAGGGATTCCGCCATCGGGGCTCCTTTCGGCTCAGCGCGTCGCCGCGCCGGCCTCGCCGCCGATCTCCAGGCGGCCGGGAAGAATGCGCGGGGTGGCCAGCGTGACCGCGACGGGCAGGCGGCGCAGCCGCGGCGTGGGGTCGAGGTGGCGCAGCATCCAGTCGACCACGAGGGAAGGGAGCGGCAGACCTCCCACGCGCACGCCCTCTACCACCAGCGCGAAGGGCGCGCCGTCGCGCCCGGGCAGCAGGTGCACGCGCGCGGTCATCGCGGGTCCTCCCAGAGGCACGCGCGCGCGTGCGACCCCATCCTCCAGCGTGAGGGTGGCGCGCCGGAGCCCCTTTTGCGCGTGTACGAAGTCGAGCAGATCCGCCTCCTCCACACGCAGGCGCTCGATGGAGAGGCCCTCGAGGTCGAGCACCTCGAGGCGGCCCGGCCCGGCGAGGCGGCCCGGATTGAAGCGGAGCCCGCGCGCGACCACGCGCAGGTCGCGAACGCGCAGCAGCGGACGGCCGCGCGCCGCCTCGCCCACCAGGACGGACTCCGCCTCGATCACCACGCTCGCCACCTCGCCCCGCCTCAGGCTCTCGGCGCTGGATTCATGGCGGATGGTCACGCCGCGGGCCTCGCGGGTGAAGTCTTCGAGGAAGGCGTCCGCCCCGGTGACGAGGCGGGCGGTGAGGACGTCGGCGCCGACCGTGTCGACCGCGGGGGGCCGGCGCACGCGCACCATGCCGCGGCTGCCGTCGGGCAACGGCACCTCCGCCACGAGCGGGAAGGCGGACGCCAGCCAGGGATCGCCGCCCTCGAAGGCGCGCATGATGCGATCGGGCTTGGCGGAGGCGGCGTCCGGTCCCTGGTCGCCGGTCTTGAGTATGGCGACGTCCACCCCGAAGGGCGTGACGTCCCAGGGCCGGAGGAAGCGGAGCGGCAGGCCGTCGCGCAACGCTTCGTAGCGGAAATTCGAGACCGAGAAGTAGTTGTCGTTCGGCACCACCGCCACGCGGGCGCCCCGCCCGCCGGTCTCGCGGAGCACCGCGGCGAGGAGCTCCGCGTGACGCCAATCCGCCGCCACCGGCGGGTCCGACATCACCAGGGGCAGGAGGAGCACCCGTGTGGGAGGCGGCGGCGGCATGGCGAATGCCGCCATCGACACCTGCAGCGCGCCGAGGGCCACGCAGGCAGCGCCCACCCAGCCACGGGTGGAGGGCCCCAGCACGGCGACCCCGGCGGCGGCGGCCAGCGCGGCGGCGGGAAGCACGGGCAGCGCATAGCGCAGGTTCTTGTTCTGGATGAACGCGAAGATGACGAGGGGCAGGATCGCCGACCACACGAGCGCCCGGGCCCGCGGGAAGCGCCGCACCGCCCAGAGGCCCCAGAGGGTGAGGAGGCCGGCGAGGACGCCGCAGAGCGGCAGGAAGGTCCGCGGATAGAAGAGGAGACCGCTCGCGCTCAGCGTGGGCGGGGACTCGGTGGCCAGCTTGTAGGAGCGATTGAGGATCTGCATCGGTAGCCCCGCCAGCCGCGGGCCATACCAGGGCAGCGCCAGCACCAGTCCCACTGCGAGCGCGAGCCCCAGGCGCCGGAGCCGCGCGCCGCGATCGGGCGCCCGGAGCGCCAGCCACGCGTTCCACGCCAGGGGCGGCAGCACGTAGGCGGCGAAGGGAGGCTTCACCACCATGCCCAGACCCAGCGCCAGCCCCACCCCGAGCGACCAGCCCGGGCGCGCGAAGCCCTCCGCGCGCACCAGGGCATAGAGCGCCAGCGCCACCATGGCCGCCAGGGGCAGGTCGAGCTGAAAGCGCAGGAGCGAGAACACCACGAAGGGCGCGGTGGCGAAGAGAAACGCCGCGAGGAGACCCGCGGGGGGATCGAGGAGGCGGCGTCCCACGCCCCAGATCGCCAGGGTGCCCGCGACGAGAAACCCCCACATCACGAGCTGAGCGGTGAGCGGCGTCACGGGCAGGATGAAGTACAAGAGCCCGGCCGCGCAGAGCACTAGCGGCGGATAGAAGCTCGACATCGCCATGATCTCGGCGAAGCGGGCGTGCCCCGGCTCGGCCAGGATGCGGTGGCACTCCAGGGCGCGCTCGAGGTGATTGGCGTGGTCCCACTCGGGCGGCCGCCGGTCCACCGCGAGCCAGGCGACCATCACTCCCGCGAGCACGAGCAGGAGCAGGGCGAGCAGGGCGGCGTCGCGTCGCGCGGCGGACACGGGTATCGGCGGCGCCCGCGGCTAGCGGGGCGCGCCCAGGGCCCGGCGGATCGCCTCGATGCGCGCGGCGACCTCGTCGGCGGGGAGCGTCTTCGGCTCGTGCTGGACGCGCCACACCGGCCACTGCGGCTCCGGGTCTCCGGCCAGGCGCGGCACCAGATGCCAGTGGATATGGGCCACCTGGTTGCCGAGGAGCTCATAGTTCATCTTCACCGGCTGATACACCTGGGCCAGCGCCCGCGCCACCCAGCTCACGTCCTCGACCACGCGCGCCCGCTCGGCCCGGGACAGCTCGTACAGCTCCCGCGCGTGCCGGCGCAGCACCACGAACACCCAGCCGGGGAAGAACTGGTCGGGATTGAGATAGGCGCGGCAGGCGTCGAGATCGGCGATGAAGTGCTCGCCCTCGCCCGCCACCCGCTCGCACAGCACGCAGGAGGGCTCGCTCACGCCGATCGCTCCGAGAGAAAGCGGCCGAGGCGGACCAGCGCCTCCTCGATCCGCGGGAGGGAGTTCGCGTAGGCGAAGCGCAGATAACCCTCCGCGTTCCGCCCGAAGTCCACCCCGGGCGTCACCGCCACGTGGGTGCGCTCGAGGATGTCGAAGGCGAAGGCCAGCGAGTCCCCCGTGTAGCGGCGGGCGTTGGCCAGCACGTAGAAGGCGCCGGTGGGCGGGGCGGCCACGCCGAGCCCGATGCGGCGGAGCCCCGCCACCATGGCCCGGCGGCGCTCGTCGAAGACGCGACGGAAGCGGGCCGCCTCCGGACCCGCCTCGCGGAGGGCGGCCAGCGCCGCCCACTGGACGAACTCGTTACTGGAGATGAAGAAGTTCCCGTGCAGCGCGGTGAGGGTGGCCATGAACTCGGGCGGGGCAATCACGTAGCCGCAGCGCCAGCCCGTCATCGCATAGGCCTTGGAGAAGCCGTTGAGCACGAACGCTCGATCGGTGAACTCGAGGATGGTGTGCTCCGGTCCCTCGTAGGTGAGCCCGTGATAGATCTCGTCGGAGACGATCCACGGACCGAGGCGCGCCAGCGCCGCCATCCGATCCGGCGCCAGCACCGTCCCGGTGGGATTGGCGGGCGAGTTCACGAGGATGGCCCGCGTCCGCGGGGTGAGCGCCGCCACCACCGCCTCCGGCCGGAGCTGGAACCCGTCGGCTTCGTCGACGTCCACGTAGACGGGCTCCGCCTCCGCGTACTTCACGAACTTCGGGTAGCAGGCGTAGTGCGGGTCGGAGAGGATGACCTGGTCGCCGCGCTCCAGCAGCGCGCCGAAGAGCAGGAGCATGGCGGGCGAGGTGCCGGCGGTGACCAGGATGCGGTCCGGGGACACCTCCACGCCGTACCGCGTCCGGTAGTGCTCGGCGATGGCCTCGCGCAGCGGGAGAATGCCCAGGGTGTGAGCGTAGCGGGTGCGGCCGTCCTTCAGCGCCCGCTCGGCCGCCTCGCGGATCACCGACGGGGTCTCGAAGTCGGGCTCGCCGAACTCGAGGTGGATGACGTCGACGCCGGCCCGCTCCAGCGCCTGCGCGCGCTGGAACACCTCCACCGCGAGAAAGGGCTCGATCTCTCGGGCCCGGCGCGCGATCACCGCGTCCCCTTCCCCGCCTCGCCGCGAAGACGCAGGCGCGCGGCGATGATCTGGGCGAGCATGCGCGGCCCATCCTTCAAGACGCCGACCTTGGAGCCGGGCTGGTCGGTCCAGTTGACGGGAACCTCCGCGATGCGGTAGCCGCGCCGCTGCGCGCGCAGCACCAGCTCCACATCGAAGCCGAAGCCGTCGGTGCGGAGGACGCCGAAGAGGTCGTCCGCCACCGCGCCCCGGAAGAGCTTGAAGCCGCACTGGGTGTCCACCGCCTCGCGCACTCCGAGAATGCGCACGGCGGCGACGAACAGTCGCCCCGACAGGCGCCGGTGCAGGCGTGCCCGAACCACCACCGACGGGTCGGGAAGCGCCCGCGAGGCCACCGCGAGGTCCGCACCGCCCTGAACGGCCGCCTCCAGGCGCTTCAGCTCCACGATGGGCGTGGCCCCGTCGGCGTCGGCCATGAGGCGGAGGGCCCCGGTGGCCCGGCGCATCCCCGCCCGCACCGCCGCGCCCTTGCCCTGATTCGTCCCCAGGCTCAGCAGGCCCACCGCGGGGTGCGCGGCCCGCTCTTCCTGGACGCGGGCGGCAGTGTCGTCGGTGCTCCCGTCGTCCACCACCAGAACTTCGTAACGCTCGTCGCGCCCGTCGAAGTAGCCCACGACTTCCCTGAGATAGCGGGGGAGGCGATCTTGCTCGTTGAAGGCGGGAATGATCACGGACCAGCGGAGGGCGGTGGGCGGCGCCACGCGCGGCGGCTCAGAACCAGGGCTGGCTGTCGGCGTGCGGGCGCCGGCGCGCGACCCCGGTTTTCTGGGCGGCGCGCACCACCTCGTGCGCCACCGCGAGCGCCACCTTCTTGTTGAACACGCTCGGGATGATGTACTCGGGCCCCAGCTCGGACTTGCCCACGCACGACGCGATGGCGTGCGCGGCAGCGAGCTTCATCTCGTCGTTCACGTTGCGCGCGCGCGCGTCAAGGAGGCCGCGGAAGAAGCCCGGGAAGCACAGGACGTTGTTGATCTGGTTCGGGTAGTCGGAGCGGCCGGTGGCGAGGACGCGCACATGCGGCTCCGCCGCCTCCGGCGCGATCTCCGGCACCGGGTTGGCCATGGCGAAGACGATGCGGTCCCGCGCCATGCTCTTGACGTCCTTCACCGTCAGCACCCCCGGCACGCTGAGCCCGATGAACACGTCGGCGCCCCGGATGGCGTCCGACATCTTGCCCCGGACGTTCTGCGGGTTGGTCGCCTCCGCCACCCAGCTCTTCATGAAGTCCATGCCGGCCTTGCGGCCGCGGTGGAGGGTGCCGTGCTCGTCCACCCCGATGATGTTCCGCACGCCGAGGGCGAGCAGGATCTTCACCACTGCCGTACCGGCCGCGCCCACGCCGGACACCACCACCTTGAGCCGCTTCCGGTCCTTCTTCACGATCTTGAGCGCGTTGAGGAGCGCGGCCAGCACCACCACCGCGGTGCCATGCTGGTCGTCGTGGAAGACGGGGATGTCCAGCTCCTTGCGGAGCCGGCTCTCGACCTCGAAGCAGCGGGGGGCCGAGATGTCCTCGAGGTTGATGCCGCCGAAGGCGGGGGCGATGAGCTTGACGGTCTCGATGATCTTCTCGGGATCCTTGGTGTTCAGCGCGATGGGAAAGGCGTCCACCCCGGCCAGCTCTTTGAAGAGCATGGCCTTGCCCTCCATCACCGGCATCGCCGCTTCCGGCCCGATGTCGCCCAGGCCCAGCACCGCCGTCCCGTCGGTGATCACCGCCACCGCATTGTGCTTCATGGTGAGGGTGAAGGCGCGCGAGGGATCCTCCTTGATGGCCATGCACACCCGCGCGACTCCGGGGGTATAGGCCATGGAGAGGTCGTCGCGGGTGCGGATGGGGACCTTGCTCCGCATCTCGATCTTGCCGCCCAGGTGCATGAGGAAGGTGCGGTCCGAGATGTTCGCCACCCGGACCCCGGCGAGGCTCCGCAGCCGCTCGATGATGGCCTGGCCGTGCTGGCTGTCGCTGGCCTTGATGGTGATGTCCCGGAGGACCCGGCCCCCCGTCATCTCCACGAGGTCCACCGCGCCGATATCCCCTCCCGCCTTGCCGATGGCGGAGGTGACCTTGCCCAGCATGCCGGGCTTGTTCTCGATCTCCAGCCGGACCGTGAGGCTATAGGAGGCGCTCGGAACCGCCGTCGTCATCGGGACCCTCTCGAGGCCGCGGGCGGATCAACCGTTCTCCCGCCCTTGCCGGTGTGGACTGCCACCCGGACTCCACCCGCCATTGACCGGGCGTGGATGCCATGGTATCCCAACCGCGTGCTTTTGCGAATGCTTCTGGCGGGGCTCGCCCTCGCCCTTTTCGCCTCGCCCGCCGACGCGCAGTCCCGCCGCTGGGTGCCGGTCCCTGGCAAGAGCCTGGTCGCGTTCGAGGCCACGCACCGGCTGGGAGAATTTCGCGGCAGCGCCGAGACCGTCACCGGCGAGTTCGAGGCGGATCCCGCCGATATCCGGACGGGCTTCACGGGGACCCTGCGCGTGCCCGTCGCGGCGCTGCGCACCGGCGACACCGGGCGCGACCGGGACATGCTGAAGCTACTCCAGGCGGACACGCACAAGCTGATCCGCTACACCATCGGGGGCAGCGAGGCCTCGTTCAACGCCATCACTGCCACCGCCGACGTGCTCCTGACGATCAAGGGCGCGCTCGAAGTCCGCGGGGTGGAGCGGCCCCTCGTCTTCCTCGCCCGGGCCCGGCTGGTCGGCGACCGGATCTGGGTGCGGGGCGAGTCGCGCCTTCGACTCACCGACTTCGGGATCGAGCCGCCGCGCCGCCTGCTCTTCCGGGTGGGCAACGAGGTCGGGGTCAGCTTCGACGTGACGCTCAAGCCCGCGGACTGATCAAAGGGCGCGGCGCAGCAGATCCAGGGCCAGCGTGGCCGCGCGAATGCGGAGCGAGGCGCGGTCACCCCCGAACCGGTGCTCCCGCGTCTCGGTCTTCCCAGCGCCCGCCACGGCCAGGCAGATGAGGGTGACGGGCGGAGACGAGTCCGGGACATCCTCGAAGCAGGTCGCCAGACCCCACTCCACCCCGCTCCAGCCGCGCACCGCCTCGGCCAGGCGGCCGGCGCGGCTCGCCGCGTCCGGGAGCGCAGCGAGATCGGCGCCGAGTCGCGCGGCCTCCGTCGCGTCGCCCAGGATCACGCCGGCCGCGAAGCCCGCGCCCACCCCGGTGGCGAGCCGCTCGGTCACGGAGCCCGCGCTGCCCAGCTCGGCCGACGCGACACGCGCCCGCGCGACGGCCAAGCGGTCGCCGATCTGACTCTCGAGAGTGTCCGCGTCCGCCCCGAACACCACGTCGCCGAGCCGTTGCCGGATCTCGGCCTCGACGGGAGCGATGAGTCGGGCGGCCTCGTTTCCATCGGCGCCCTTGGCGGCGATACGCACGTCTACCTGCCCCAGATGAGCGAGGGTGCCCACCGTGGGGTTCCCGCCCTTTTCCATGAAATCGGCGATGGCCTCGCCGATGCGACTCTCGCCCAGCCCCACCGTCTTGAGCACCCGCAACCGGATCTCGCCCTCCATCTGGTACCGGTCCCGCAGATAGGGCATGACGCGCGTGCGGAAGAGATGCTGCATCTCGCGCGGGACACCCGGCAGCGTGATCACGCAGCCCGGTCCGGCCTCCACGATGAAGGCGGGCGCGGTGCCCACCGGGTTCTCGATGGGTATGGCCCCGGCCGGGATATAAGCCTGGCGCTGATTGGAGGGCGACAGCTTGAAGCCGCGCGCCGCGAAGAAGGCCTCGATCTGGGCCATCAGGTGGGGCGAGAACACCAGCTCGCGGTCGGTGGCGGCGGCCACCGCCTCCCGAGTGACGTCGTCCAGGGTGGGACCGATGCCGCCCGCGGTGATGACGATCTCCGCCCGGCCCAGGGCCTGGCGGATGGCGCCCTCGAGGCGGCCCAGATTGTCACCCACCGTGGTCTTGTAGTAGAGATCGACGCCGGCCCCCGCGAGCTCGCGGGCAATGAAGGCGGAGTTCGTGTCGACGATCTGCCCTAGCAATAGCTCCGAGCCGACGACCAGGATTTCTGCTCTCACGGGCCACCTCCGGGCGGCATCATAGCAGACCCCCGGAGGACGGCTCGGCCCGCCGAATACTCCTCACTTCTCGTGCGTCTCTCCCTTGGCGGCGCTTTCGTGGGAACACCACCTCGCGCGTGCAGGTTCTAGGTCAAACGGCGATGAAACGAAGAGCGAGCTCACGCCCTCTAAACAGTTGAGTGAACGTGCACATTCAGCCGGCAACGCTGAGATCGGGCCACCGGAGCGGGTCAGCAAGGCCGGAGCGGGCCGACAAGGCCGGAAGGATCGCGATGACCTTTAGGGAAAGTGAGAGCCAAATTTCCCCTGATTCTGTAGCCATTTGGCCAGGCACTCCTACGACTCGACGCAAGGATAAGGCGACTCGGTCAGCCATCGCTCCCCGGCTGGTGGCTCGGCGCAAGCCGGCCACCGTGACGCTTCTCGCCGTGGGGGAGGGGGTTCCTGACATCGTGGATGACGAGGCCGAGAGCCCGGCGGTGGTCGTCCATGCGGTAGAGGAGCCCGGCCTCAGCGAGGAGGCGCTTCGCCCCTCGCCGGCCGAGGGCGAGGACCCGGTACGGATTTACCTCAAGGAGATCGGCAAGGTCCCGCTACTCTCCGCCCGCCAGGAGGTCGAGCTCGGGCAGCGGATCGAGGCGGGCCAGATCAAGCTGCGTGGCGCCCTCGCCGACATCCCCCTGGCGATGGGCCGGCTGCTCACGCTGGTGGACGGGGTGCGCCGCGGCGAGGTCCCCCTCGACGACGTCATCATCCTGCCCGAGGGTGGCGAGCCCGCGCCCGAGCAGGTGAAGCCGATGATGACCGCCTTCGCCCGGATTCGGCGGCTCGAGCGCGAATCCGAGCGTATCCGGGTCTCGCTGGCGACCAAGCGGCGGGCGGCTTCCACGCGCGCGAGTTACCGCGACTGGATCGCTCAGAACCGCGCCTCGGTCCGCGGTATCGTCGAGCGACTCCCCCTCAAGCCCGCGCTGGTGGACGGGATCGTCGCCGAGGTACGCCGCCTCGCCGGCTCGATGCGGAGCGCGCGCGACGGCGCGGAGGTGCGCGGGCTCGAAGCGAAGGCGGGCCTGGGGCGCAAGCCGCTGCTGTCCGCCCTCGCCGAGCTCGAGCAGCATGATCGCGTGGTCCGCCAGGCCAAGAAGGAGCTGATGGAGGCCAACCTCCGGCTCGTGGTCTCGGTGGCCAAGCGCTATCTCGGGAGCGAGCTGTCCCTCCTCGACCTCGTCCAGGAGGGCAACCTCGGGCTCATGAAGGCGGTGGACCGGTTCCAGTACCGGCGCGGATTCAAGTTCTCAACGTATGCCACGTGGTGGATCCGGCAGGCCATCACCCGCGCCATCGCCGATCACTCGCGGACCATCCGCATTCCCGTGCACATGGTGGAGACGCTGAACCGCATCTCGCGCGTGAACCGGACCATGCTCAACGAGATGGGCCGCGAGCCCACGCCCGAGGAGCTGGCCCGGCGCACCGGCGTGCCGGCGCGGAAGGTCCGGCTCATCCTGGAGTCGTCGCGGAAGCCGCTGTCGCTGGAAACCCCCATCGGGGAGGACTCCGACCTGGGCGATTTCCTCGAGGACAAGTCGGCCGAGTCGCCCAACGACACCCTGATCAGCCAGGACCTCACGCATCAAGTCGAGCGCGCCCTGGGAACGCTGTCGCCCAAGGAGAAGGAGATCCTCCGCCTCCGCTTCGGCATCGGCGAGGAGGGCGAGCACACCCTCGAGGAAGTGGGCAAGCGTTTCGCGGTGACGCGCGAGCGCATCCGTCAGATCGAGACCAAGGCGCTCCGCAAGCTGCGCCATCCGCTGCGCGGGCGCGCGCTGAAGGCCTTCGTCGAGAACTAGTCTCGTCCCTCACCCTCCCTCCTCCGGGGGGACGGGTGAGGGCGGTGCCCCCGCCGCGCCTCCGTCCGCTCCACCGCCCGCGTCATCGCCCCCTCGAAGATCCGCGTCGCGATATAGGTCGGGCCCAGCATGCCCGCCACCAGCACCGCGAAGACCAGCTCCGTCAGCATGGGGTCCGGGCCGCCGGCGAGCCAGGCCAGGCCCCACAACGCGACCACGCTCGCGAGTGAGACCAGGAGCACGCGGCGGGCCCGACGGAGCCGCCGCTCGGCGTCGCCGAAGATCGTCGTGTCCTCCGTGATCCGGGACGCGCCGCGGGCGATGAGGACAGACGCCGCCAGGGCCAGCACGATGACGGTGACGCCCCAGGCCAAGAGCCACGGCACCAGCGCCGCCAGCCACGGCACCGCGGCGGCCAGGTGGGGCGTGAGCTCCGCCGCCGGCGGCATGGCTACCGGTGGCGGGCGATGAGGTTCACGTAGGGATCCCGGCCGCGAAGCCGTCCCGGCAGCGCGGCGGGCTCGACCGGGGCGTCCGCGCCTCCGCCCTCATCGACCAAAGTGAGCGCATAGC
>Ga0137404_10000427_pt1 | contig 27601 bp, 31 predicted proteins | sample CZOMad2_1_16fung_FD_108285 | JGI IMG/M metagenome (GOLD analysis project Ga0137404, IMG submission 108285) | Vadose zone soil fungal communities from Angelo Coast Range Reserve, California, USA - CZOMad2_1_16fungal (Illumina Assembly) | ecosystem: Environmental > Terrestrial > Soil > Vadose... | reverse complement strand
TCTTGATCAGAGCTTTCGCTTCCGTGCAATCAGCCCCGCTGCGGACAAACGACAACGCAAAATAATCGATGGACTGCTGCGCGGCCCACTTTAAGTCATCTCGATCTTTTTCGGTCAGCGACGGAATTGGCAGCGTGATGCCCGGCAGGTTAATGCCCTTCCGCTCTCCCAGAACTCCGCCATTGACGACTCGGCAAGTGACGTCGGTGGCGGTCGTGCTTTCAACGCGCAACTCGATCGCGCCGTCGTCCAGTAGAATGCGCGCGCCCGGACGAACATCGCGTGGCATGCCGGAATAGTTGGTCGCCACCTGCGTGTTGTCGCCTTCGATGTCGCGGGTAGTGATGATGAATTGCTGGTTGGCTTCCAGCTTTACCGGCTGATGGCTCTGCAGCGCGCGGGTGCGAATCTTTGGGCCGGAAAGATCGACCAGCACGGCCAGCGGGCGGTTCATCCTTTCAGCGCAGGCGCGCGCCATGCGTATGTCCTGCGCCTTTTCTTCCTGCGTTCCGTGCGACATGTTGATGCGCACGCCGTCGACGCCTGCGGCCAGCAGAGCTTCCATCACTTGCGAATCGCGGGAAGCCGGACCGATGGTGGCTAAAATTTTTGCTCGCTTCACAATCTGTCGATTCTATCAGAGGGGCAGTAGCCCGAAGGGAGGGCTCAGCCTTTTACGACGCCAACGAGCCCTCCCTCACGGTCGGGCTACTGCCCGTCGGTCTCTCTCAAAGAAGAAAAGGTACTACGGCCGGAACTTTGCGGGCGTAGGCTTCGAACTCCTGGCCGAACATCTCACGCAGAAGTTTTTCTTCGCTGTGCACCCGGATCAAGGTGCCGATGGCAAATACGATTACCGCTATCAGCAATCCGATCCAGTGGCTGATGGCCAAACCCGTCGCCAGCAGCATACCGAACATTCCGGTGTAGATCGGATTCCGCACTACACCATACGGTCCGGTGGTGATTAGTTTATGTCCTTCGAGTACGCGCGCCGCCAGACTCCATTGCTTCCCCAGCGTGCGCACCGCAGCCGAGCAAAGCCAAACCGATCCAATGGCCAGCCCCATGGCCAGCACAGCCGACCCGATTTCAAAGTATTTGCCCAGGGAAATGACCGGTGTAAAGGGTCGTCGATGCATGGACCAGGCGACAGCGTAACCAACGCCCTGCAAGGCGATACCGATGATTGACGTGCGCTCGCGTTTGCGGTCAGGTGCGGACAGCGGCTTATTTCGCACAAACGATCCGAACACCAACGCGAACGCGAACCAGGACATCATGACGACGCCGAAGGCGAGAGCAGGCCAGAACTCGAGATGAAGAAACATGCCTGGTTCAGTCCGCTTCGAGCGGCGCGGTCGCGGGAGAACTCGCTTGCTCTTCGAGCTTTCTCCGGCGCTTACCCATCATCATTCCGTGCACGGGTGACAAGACCGCGTTAAGCATATAGACCATGCCTGCCGGGAACGAATAGCGACCACCACCCAACGCCGCCACCGCGACCGAGAGCGAGCCGATTCCGACGTTAAGGAAGCTTTCCTGAATGTCGACGCGCGTGTCAAAGACTTCCAACTCATTGAGATCCAACTCAGATCGCTTGCGGTACGCGTGCCAGTACAGCAAAACGAAGACGCCGAAGATTGCGATGTAACCGGCCCCGAAGATAATCATCAGCGTCGAGACCTGTTCGTTGCTGTCGACCATCATGACCTCTGCGCCGGTCGGTAAACGTATGCGCCCCTGCCCTCCGGTAAACAGGCTGACCAGAAAAGTGAAAAGAAATTTTAGCGGGTAGACATAGAACAGAACCACAAACAGCAGGAAGCAGTTCAGGCAGACGGTCATTGCGTCCTGCAAACCGTAACGCCGGAAAAACTTGTACTGGTTGTACCAGGCGAGCAGGAGCAGCGTGAAGCTGATCGCGAAAGCGCCAAAGCCGCGCATAGTCTGCATCAACTCAGAGAACGTCCTGGGCACTTCCAGCGAGACCACCAGCAGGGTGACTGCGAAGGCAAAGACGCCGTCGCTCAAGCCTTCGATGCGCGAGATCTCGTGGCTGCGCCAGCGAAACTTCTTGTTATCGCCAATGCCTTTGTCGATCAGTTTTTCGCGAATCATCTTTTCTATTGGGGGCCTGTTATGAGCGACGCCTTAACGACCCGATCGAGTTCAACTCCGGAGCTTTGACTATAACCCACAAACCGCTTCACCAGATTCCCATTGCGATCGAAAACAAACGACTGGGGAATATTTTGATTGTCGGTCAGATAAGTATCGGCCAGGTCGTCGTCGGGAAATGCCAGCGGATACTGGATCCCAAACTCTTTGGCGTAGGATGGGACCTGATCGCGATCATCTTCGCCGCCGACATTCAATCCGATGACCTGCAAACCTTGCTCAGCGTATTGCCGCTGTAATTCAACCAGGCGAGGTGTCTCAGCCCGGCAGGGCTCGCACCAGGTTGCGTAGAAATCCAGCACCACGACCTTCCCCTTGTAGTCAGCTAACCGTGCCCGCTGATTGTTATCAAGCGTCCAGCCTCCAGCGCCGACCGGCTTCTTTCTGCACGCGCCGAGACCAAGCGCTGACCCGAGCATCAACACGATCAGCGCTAAATGGATTGTGGAGATTCGGTTCACAATCAGCGGCTTAGCCTTCGGTATCTTCCGCGGGTGTGCTTTCACTCTTTTCCGACCGGTCCGTGATTTCGTCGGGATTAATTTCCTTGCCGGGCACTCGATACTCTTCGTTGGCCCAACGGCTGAAGTCGATCAGTTTGCAGCGCTCTGAACAGAACGGGCGCCATGGATTGTCCTGCCATTCGGCCGGCTTTCCGCACGTCGGACATTTCGGCATAAGGCAAAAGTAAGAAGGAAGGAGTGAAAAGTAAAGGAAGGATGGTATGCGGACGCAGGCCGCTTACGTGAAAACGACCCACGTCTACATTTCCAACGTATCAAGAATGCGAGACATTGCCAGAAGGTTTGTTACTTGCTCTCTGTATCAGAGACCCTAGTCCACTGCCGACACAGGCGCCGATCAGAATCGGTAGGTAACCCAGTAGACTCGTCAGCGTCGCTCGGCCTGTTACCGGTTGTTCCCAGGTCAGGAACAAACCGGTAAGAAGCATCGGGAGCCAACCAGCCGAAAGGTACAAACCTAGCCGCCAACCACTCTTCGGCCAGACAAAACCGAGAACAAAACCGGCAACGCCGTAGACGCCAAGATCAAACAGAAACAAGAAACTCAGGGCGTTCCCGACCCACCGGCCGGACAGGATCGCTACCAACACAAGCAAAGCTATACCGACCAAAACCGCCACGATCCTCGATCGAATTTCACTCGTATTCATAGCCTAAGTGGGCTCCGCCACCAAACGAACAGAACGGTCTTAAGCAGTTTGCCGGTACATTGTCTGGCGAAATGGCTGCCGTATTGTCCTGCCATTCGGCCGGCTTTCCGCACGTCGGACATTTCGGCATAAGCCAAAAGTAAGAAGGAAGAAGCGAAAAGTAAAGGCGGAAAGAGAAATCAAACTTGGAGTGCGCTGGCAGAGCGAAGCGGCGACGGCGCTTTGTATCATTGGGCCGGAGGCGGCAACCGCTTTGCGTCTGGCCCACTTTCGTCGCGATTATTGGTGAACTAAGGCCCGCTCTCTGGCGTAGAATGGAGTGGCGCGATTTTGGTGAATTGCGTATATCTAAACTTCATTCGCAAGTTAACAACTTGCGCTACATACCATGACTGACTACAAAGAAAAATTTGACGACCTGCAGCGCGCGGCCAAGCGCAAAGCCCGTGAGTTGGACGAGAAACTCAACGTGACCGGTATCGTCGAAGACACTGCGCGCGTGGCCGGCGATGCGGCGCGCAAGGGTGCGCGGACGGTTGCCGATGGCGCGGAACAACTGCGGGCGGAGGCAGGCCGGTTTGCCGACGAAAACAATCTTCGCGAAACCGCGGGCAAGGCCGTCGATGAAGCCAAGCGGAGAGCCAAAGATGCCGGCAAAATCATTCGCGACGCCGCCGGGCCCGCCGGCAAGAAAGCCGAAAAAGTCTTTGACGAAGCGGTTGACTATGCGACCACCGCCACGAAATTTGCCGGCACGGGTGTGCGTGCAACGCGCGCAACCGCCGCCGCGACGGCCGGGCTTATGAAGGCGAAGGAATGGGTTAAGGAAAACCCCGGCAAAGCCGCCGCGGTTTCCTTCTCATTAGTTCTAGGCGTTCGCATGGGCGCTTCGTTTCCCGGGATCGACGCGGTGCTGTTGGGTTCGCATCCGCACTGGCTGACGCATTCTGCTCTGCCGGTCTGGGGCTTGAAAAAGGCGAGCGAGAAGTTCGATGAATATCTAAAGCAGCAGGAAGCGCGAATCGCCGCGGGCGAATTGGACGAAGCCGAGCGCGAGCGAGTTGAATTTCAACGCAAGATGGCCAAGTACGTCGGCGCGCCTTTGCTGGGCGCGTTCAGTTGCGCCGCGGGCGCAGTGATGATCGCGCAGATCGCCAGCCCCGCCGGAATCACCGGCGCGCCGATCAGCTGGTTGCTCGGCGGCAATCCTTTTCTCGACGGCGTCTGGCTGTTTGCCAACGGCGTCATCTGCTTTCATCAGGGATATAAGTTCTTCATGATCGCGCTGGCGGATCAGGAAGAAGTGAAGCGGGTGGTGCGGGAGATTAAGGGTCTGTTGCCTTCGGCGGCGTAGTGCGTGTCGAAACGCACGAGAGAAGTCGGAGAGACTCACTGAGGCAATTCGTTACCGCAGTTCCTTCCGCAGGATGTGGTCAACTATCTTTGGAACTGATTGACGCAGCGCTGTTGCTCTCGCTAGAGTTTTTCAAACAGTCCTCGGCAACTGAAACCTCGAAGACTCGTTCCTTAACTTCGATCTTGTCGTTGGCGGGCTCAAAGTATTCTTCATAATCCGCCGTGCTATGAGCATCCCAAAACGCTCCGGCTTCCTCTGCCGTCTCAAACGAATCGGGTAATTGGTCGATGGGCTCGTTTTTGTTTTCCATGATGTTTCTCTCACCATCGTAGTTATCCCCGTTTGTTCAGCCCAGCGCTGAATTCAAATTTCCTCGGAGTCTAACGGTTCCTTCTCAACAATGCGGTATTTGGGTGTAGACGTGAAGCTAGCTAAGAGCTTCGTAGCTTGGTCATCAGGATCACGTTCGCTTAGCGCGTGGCCGAGTAAACCAATACACTCGAAGCATTTCACAGCCGACTCCAGAATCAAGCGATTAGTTTTTGTGATCTTCTGCTCCGCGCTCTCCCATTGCTCCCACTCAATGTTCTTAGCTTTCAAATGAACAATAGAGTTTCTAGCCGTGATCAGCTGTTGAAGGAGCTCGATTCCTCGATGATCAGAAGGAATGACTTTCCCAGTGGCGAGTTGCGGAACAACCAGCCATTTGGTGTGTAGCTTCATCTTTTCAATGTGCTTGTCCGTATACCCTTCGCCAAGCTTGCGGGCGGCATAGTTATGGATGAAGCATTCCAAGGCGATCGTAGAAAATACTACGGTGATGGTTGCCTCCCCCTGAGCGGTATTCTGGAAATCTGCATCCTCAGCTTCACCGCTGTTAATATACTCAATCATGCGAGCATGGGCATCAGCCGCAATACGAAGGTAACTAATGAACGGAATGTATGTTATTTGAGACATTGCTCCCTGTGCCAAAGCCGCGTCGAACTTGGTCGAAGGGGTTGCTGGTTGTTCCGTCCTCAGACTCCGCGCCTGTATTCATAAATCCAAAGCGGCGTCGCGCTTCGCTTGCCGCCGCACTCCAAAATGTTTCGTCAACTGATCGTAATCGGGAATGGCAGAAAGCAAAGCGCAAAAACTATCAGCGTGATGATCCCGATGGCGAAACGCATTGCACCGAGCGGCTCCATCTGTTCCGGTTGTGGATGACGAACGCGCAGCATTACTGCCAGCAGCACTACGTAGAGAAACCCGCTGGGGCTGCCGTGACAAAACCATCCTAAAACCGAGAGGGCGACCATCGTCACAAACGCTACGCGCCCAATCCAATGATGTGCAAACTTGCCGAATGACGCGAACGTCCCGTGTCCGCCGTCGAGTTGGCCCACCGGCATTAGATTCAACGCGGTAACCAGCAAACCAACCCACGCAGCCAGGTAAAAGGGGTTCAAGATGCCGTCGTCGAGATAGATCTTGAACGCGCGCGCGATTAAGCGGAACAACAACGGATCGTTAAAGATAATCACACCCGATTCAGCGGACGGATTACTTCCATGTTGCAGCGTCAGCACTCCCGCGAACGCAACCGGAATGATCACGATGAATCCGGCCAGCGGACCGGCCAGACCAATGTCGAACAAGGCCCGCCGCGAGGGCACGGGCGATTTCATCTTGATGAATGCGCCAAACGTTCCCGGCAACAATCCGGGTGGCTGGGGAATGAAAAACGGCAGCGTGGCATCGACGCCGTAATAGCGACAAAAACAGTAATGCCCGAATTCGTGCGCGGTCAGAATTGCCAGCAGCGAAGCCGAGAACTTTAGCCCGGGCGCCAGCAGCGCCGGGTGAGTCACCGCTTGCCAGGCTAAGGCGCCGATACCCCTGAGGTAGTACCAGGGCATCAACAAAATCGACCCGGCCACACCGCCGCTCTGCGCCGGCGCGTCTCCGCCCGTCTCCAACTCCGAACCGCCCAGCCACACGATTCCTGAAATGGTGGTGGTGATAGCGGTGGCGACGAACAGAGCGGTGTGCAGCAGGACCTGCCGTGCAGTGAGCCCGGGGACCGTCGAATGTTCAGCGACCGACGCTGCCGAGATGTTTTCAGTTAATTCGGACACGAATGAACCAGTAATCCACTTGTGAGTTTAGGATAGATTCGTGGGGTGCTGCGTTGCAAATGAAGAGAGTTAAAAGCAAACAGGTGAGAATTTCTTAGTGCCGTAGGCACGAAATATTTATAGCCACGCACGCCAGATTTCTTATTGTGTGAGCCCATTCATGGGCGACAGGAGAAATATTTCGCTCCTGACGGAGCTTGGGTTCTTTCTTGCCGGTTGAACTATAAACATCTCGCCGCTACGCGGCTCTGCGTCTATCTCAGTTACGGTTAATTAATCGGTCGTTGCCTCTTCGCCGTCTTCATGAGCTTGAAGTTCCTTGCCCGGTTTGAAACGGATCGTTTTACCCGAGGGGATCGCGACCTCTTCACCCGTGCGCGGGTTGCGGCCGACACCGCGTTTTCGTGGCTTCACAATGAACACGCCAAAACCGCGCAACTCAATGCGGTCGCCGCGAGAGAGCGCATCCTTCATCGAATGAAACAGCGCATCCACGGCTTGTTCAGCTTTCAACTTCGGGATGCCGGTTTGATCGGCAAGGCGGTTGATGATGTCCAGCTTAATCACGAATTTTGAGCCTCCGGTGTTTGGCGATCGATCGCTGACTTGTTCGGTTGGAGAATTCCACCTGCCGACGTGTGGGGATGATAGAGAGCCGCGCCAACAACTGTCAAGCTTTTACCGAAGACTCGCGCTCTGTTATGCGTTGGTTAAACGCCCGCAGAACGCTGGCGCACTGCGCGCAGGGATGCCCGCGCTCCGGTTTGACAATGCAAGCAGGCGACGGATAACCTCGATGAGGATTGATGACGAACGAAGCCGATCGTTCCGCGGTACTCTCTATCAACTGCCTGGCATCGTCTTCGCCATCCTACGAATAGCATGTTTGGTAAGCAATTTAGCCAGCCACCCCCTTTCGGCACTGTCCATCCGGACGACGACAATGACATCCAGGTCCAGCGGCCTAAGGACGCGGCGCGAAAGCACCTCTGGCAGGAATCGCGTTTGCTGATTCGCGATTTGATCTTTGCCCTGATGGTGCTGGCGCTGGTGATGGTGTTCATCGTCCAACCGGTGAAGGTTGAAGGCACTTCCATGCTGCCCTACCTGCATGACGGTGAACGAATTTTTGTCAACAAACTGATTTACTACGACGAGTATGGGTGGGCGCCAAAGATTTATCGCGGCGATGTCATCGTGTTCTGGTTTCCCGAAGACCCTTCAAAGAGTTATATCAAGCGAGTCATCGGCCTGCCCGGAGATACCGTCGAAGTGCGCGACGGCCACGTCAACGTAAACGGCCGAGACTTGGACGAGACCTATCTCGATCCGCATTTGAATATGTCACACGCCAGCAAGGCACCCACTTACGTTAAGCCCGGCTACTACTTTGTAATGGGCGACAATCGAGACAATTCGAGTGATTCACGGATTTGGGGACTGGTGCCGAAGAAATATGTCTACGGCAAGGCGTTGTTTCGCTATTGGCCGTTGGGCTCGGCGACAGTGATGGGTCGCGACACGCGCAACACCACAGTTCCGCCCGGCGCGAATTACCGGCGTGACGGAATTGGCATTCCTGATCCGGACGACCGGTAAGCAGGGCAGTAGCCCGACCGTAAGGGAGGGCTCGAAAGAGCGCGAGCAGGATGCTCGCGAACCAACGACAAAGATGTCGGTGCTCCTTAAAAATGTCGGCGCTCCTTCATGACTGACTGGCTGCGACTGCTGGGCATGATCTTTTACGCGCCTTTCCGCGGGATGCGCGAAGTGCGCGATCATGGCGCGCTCTTACCCGCGATAATCTGCGCTTACGTGTCGCAGGTGATTTATGTCTTTGGAATACAGTGGCTCGCCGGAGACAAGTCGTTCCTCACGCGGCCGCCGGTCCTGGCCGCTGGTTTCTTTCAGTCTGCGACCTCGATGCTGCCGTATGCGCTGGTGTTCGTTCCCCTGCTCGCTTTGATGTCCAACATGTTCGAACGGCGCGGCAGCTTCGGTCTCGTCCTGCAGCAGGAGTACGCGTCGCTGGCGTCGGTTATCTTTTACGTCCTGGTGGCCGCCAACCTGGTCACACTCCTGATTGCCGTCTTTTTTCACGTCAGCGGCGTCCAGGCGGCTTACGTGGCCAGCTCAATGCAATCTGCCGATCAGATCAAGGCACTTTTCAAACTGCCCGTGGAGCTGCAACAACAGGTGGATAAGGAATTGCGCGATCCCATTTTTATCGCGGGGAGTCTCTTCCGTACCGTCAAGATCGCCATCTTCACAATTGGCGTGTTGGAAGCAGTTCGAAAGGTTTTTCGTCTTTCGTTGCTGCGTTCAATCGTAGTCGTTGGGATGGGTTACGGGGCCGCATTGCTGCTCTCTCCGATTTGGCTGCTCCTGTTCACCAGGATTATCGGCTCGCCGTTTATTCTGCTGATGCTCTTCCTCCTCCTGCGAGGTTATTACACGGGCATTGTCGGCACTCAACGCGCGCGCGCGGCTTTCAAGCAGAACCTGGAAGCGGCGACGATTAATCCGCGTGATGCATCGGCCCATTACAATCTGGGATTGATCCATCAAACGCGAGGCGAGCTGGATCTGGCGCGCGAGCGATTTCAACGCGCGATCGACATCGATCCGGAAGAGCTGGATGCGCATTATCAACTGGGCCGCATCGCCCGCGCTCAGAGCCGACTGCCGGAAGCCATCGGCCATTTCGAGCAGGTCGTGCAACGCGATCAAACTCACGCGCAGCAGGAGATTTGGCGCGAGATTGGCTCGACCTACATTGCCGCCGGACAGTTCGCCGACGCGCGTGACGTGCTGGAAAAGTTTCTTGACCACCGGCCTAACGACCCTGAGGCGCTGTATCTCGTCGGCCGGGCGCACGCCGGGCTCGGCGACAACCAGGAGGCCGCCAGCTCGATGCAGGCCTGCATTGACGCCGTCAAGACCGCGCCACCTTATAAGTACCGGCTCGAGAAACGCTGGCTGAACGAAGCGCAGCAGTTCCTTAAGGGCCGGCGCGAAGCCGTGGGAAGCCGGCATTGAGAAAAAGTAGGCAGTAGGCAGTAGGCAGGAAGCCGTCGGCAGCAAATCCGGTCGGTTTATTTCCATTCATTTCACAACTCATTTAGGCGGCTCCGTTAGGAGCCGAATGTTTATAGCTTCCGGCGGTTTGAATTGTTCCTGCGCTCCGTAGGAGCGCAACGAAGAAACATTCCGCTCCTACAGAGCGGGATATTGGGGTGGCCCAGGGTTATAAACATTTCGCCTCTCCGAAGCGAGGAAGCGCCTGGGCGTTGGTTGACGATCTGATCCAGGGCTTGAAGTCCGTGAGATAACCCAATAGGAGACATCGATGAACTGTCCGGCTTGTGGTAACCAGATCGCCGAGGGTGGAACTTTCTGTGGCCGTTGTGGCACGCGCGTGGAGTCAGCGCCGGCCCATGGAATCAATCTCGATACTGATGGACAGGGGACCGGGCGCGGTTACAGTTACGAGATCCAGCATCAACCTGCGTTCTCGCTCGCAGTACTCAAGCTGCAGGCCGAACAATCAATCATGGCCGAAGCCGGTGCGATGGTTTCCATGTCGGCGAACATTGAATTGCAGTCGCAGATGAAAGGCGGTCTGCTCGGTGCGCTGAAACGCGCGGCAGGAGGAGAGTCGGCTTTTGTCTCGACATTCACCGCGCGCGGAGGTCCCGGCGAAGTCACGCTGGCGCCCGGTGCGCCCGGCGACATTGCCGCGATCGAGATGAACAACCAATCGTTCTTTGTCCAATCGAGTTCTTACCTCGCCGGCGATGCCGGCCTTTCGGTTGATACAAAATGGGGCGGCGCGAAAACGTTCTTCTCCGGAGAAGGATTGTTTGTCCTGCTGGTGCAGGGGCAGGGACTGCTTTTGGTTTCTTCCTTTGGCGCAATCCATCGAAAGACTTTGCAGCCGGGCGAGCGCTACGTCGTTGACACCGGCCACCTGGTCGCGTGGGAAGGAACGACGCAATACAGCTTGAGAAAAGCGGCTGCGGGTTTCTTTCGCAGCATGGTCAGCGGCGAAGGCATCGTCGCCGAATTCACCGGCCCGGGTGAGCTGCTGATTCAGACGCGCAATTTGGCGGCGCTGGCCGGACTGCTCAAGCCTTTCTTCCCGACACAGGGGAATGGTGGAGGATTCAAGATCAATCTTGGTGGTTGAACCCATGGTTTCTTTTCTTTCCGGACCGCCGATGCTACTTTAACCTTCAAGGAGACATGATGTCGACATCAATTGACGAAGCTAAATTGAAGGAATTGCTCAAATCAGCAGTGGTCGAAGTGTTGGAGGAGCGCCGGGATTTCGTAAAGGAAATAGTTGAAGAGGCCATAGAAGAGATTGCTCTGACGCGAGCGATCAATAAAGGGCTGGCAACCGAAGCAACCTCGCGCCAAGAGGTGTTCGCACTCCTGGACAGCACGTCGTGAAGGTAGCCTTTAGGGACAGCTTTCGACAGGACCTGAGCGCTATCAGAGACAAGAGTTTGTTGAATCGAGTGAGGAAAGTCATCGAAACGGTTGAGACAGCCGACTCACTCGCTCTCTTACCCAACCTCAAATCACTTAAAGGCTCAAGGAACTATTTTAGAGTCCGAATCGGCGACTATCGAATCGGGCTAGCGATTCAAGAGGACACCGTGATCTTTGTCCGTTTCCTGAATCGCAAAGACATCTGCAGGTATTTCCCATGACGACGATTGGCGAAGTAAACCTTGCAATCCTGGCTCTCGAAGACGGTCGCGTGTGGCGCGGGCGTTCGTGGGGGGCATTGGGCGAGAGCACGGGCGAGATGGTCTTTAACACTTCGATGACCGGCTATCAGGAAGTGCTCACCGATCCATCTTATGCCGGTCAGATCGTCTGCATGACTTATCCGCTGATCGGCAATTATGGCGTCAACAGCGAAGACGGTGAATCATCGCGGCCCTGGGTCGAAGGATTTGTCGCGCGCGAGTTCAGCCGCATGGCTTCGAACTGGCGTTCGGAAGAATCGCTAGAAGATTACTTGCGGCGCTGGAACATCGTGGCGCTCGATCATATCGATACGCGCGCTCTCGTTCGGCACATTCGCGATAAAGGCGCGATGCGAGCATGTCTCTCGACGACTGATGGCGATGCTGATAGCGTGATTCAGAAGGCGCGCAACTCGCCGCCGATGGAGAATCGCGAACTGGCGAGCGTCGTTACAACCAAAGAGCCATACGAGTTTCCCGCGGCTAGCAACGAACGCTTTCACGTGGTCTGTTATGACTTTGGGGTGAAGACAAATTCGCTGCGCGAGCTGTCGCAGGCTGGCTGTCGCATCACCGTCGTCCCCGCGTCAACCCAAGCGACGGAAGTATTTGCGATGAAGCCCGACGGCGTTTATCTCTCGAACGGTCCCGGCGATCCGGCATCGATGAACAAAGAAGTCGAGGAAGTGAAGCAGGTCGCGCAGTCAGGGGTTCCTACCTTTGGCATTTGCTTTGGCCATCAACTGCTGGGGCGCGCGTTTGGCGGTAAGACTTTCAAGCTTGTGTTTGGTCATCGCGGCGGTAACCAACCGGTCAGAGATTCTCGCGATGGCCGCGTCGAGATTACTTCTCACAATCATGGCTTTGCCGTTCAATCCGATAGCTTGCCACCCGAAATTGAAGTGACGCACCTCAATCTCAACGACCAATGCGTCGAAGGCATGCGGCACAAGACGCTGCCTATCATCTCGGTTCAATACCATCCTGAAGCCGCGCCCGGTCCACACGATGCGCAGCATCACTTCCAACGGTTTATTGAGTTGATGGAGAAAAGAATCGCAAGTTAACAACTTGCGCGACTCAAAAACGGAACCCGATGCCGGCGGTGAATTGAAAGTTATGATGAGTCTCGGGGGAACGCCTCGCCAACGCCAAGCTCACTGAGAGACGCGCATAAGGGAACTCGCTGTAGTGCACGATGGTGTCGCCGATATCTATGCGCGTCATCAAACGGCGTGAGACGTAATACTCCGCCACCCCGCCGACGTCCATCGCGAAATATGACTTCCACCCCTGGCGAAAGATTCCGGCAGTAAAGGGTATGGTGCCAAACAATCCGCTCTGGGTGCCGACGAGCTTAGTCACATTCGTAAACGTGAGCATCCCCGGTCGGGCCTTGCCAAAAACTCCGAACCTCGTCCATCGCTTTCCGATCTTACCGCCAAATTGCGTCAGCATTTGATGGCCGCCTCCGCCGGTGATCCGGGACAGCCGCGGCAAAAAATTCCCTTCGGCTTCAAGTGCGACGTGGCTGTTAAGGTTGAACGTGAATCTACCGCCGAAACCAGGTTCGGTATCAACCAGCGGCGTTGCAAAGATGCAAAGATCAGGGCAGATAGGAGCAGTTGGCTGGAACGAAATGGAAGTGAACTGAATACCGACTTCGTATCTGGGAACCTGTTCGTGGCTACTGACTTTGTTTGGCGACACGAGTGGGGCAGAACTCGAATCTTTGAGACGAAAACCCACACCCACGGTAAATTGAAGGTTGTGTTTGATCTTCGCCGGCACAGGAATCAGGTTATTGAAATTGGATGGGCTGTGCTCAAAGCCCGGGTCGAATCTTACGATTGTGTCTCCGGCGTCAAAGCGAACTATCGTCCGCCGCGATGGATACAACTCAAACACGCCACCAACATCTGTGGTGAAATAGGTCTTTCTTGCAATCCTTGAGTTGGGAAGGGGAAAGCCGAAACTGAATGTTGTGGATCCCGGTACGACGGAAAACACATCGCCGATACTAAGAAATCCCGGACGTGCTTTAGCGAAAACGCCGAAGCGCTTGAACCGTTTGCCGGCCTTGACTCCAAATTGTCCCTGGATCGCGTGACCGTCTCCAAGAAACTCAAAGACATTATTTGTTGGGAAGAAGTTCAGCTCTGATTCGACGGCGATCTTATCGTTGATGTTGTAAGTGATCCGTCCGCCAAAGCCAGGTTCAGTTCCATTGGCGCGGGGAAAACCATCAGAGTCCGGCGGGTAGAGGGTCAGCGAAGTGAACTGCGCTCCGATCTCCAGTTTCTTTCCGGTTGATTGGGCCGGCGTGGTGATACAGAGGAGCAGTAAAGAAAACACTAACGCTGAGAGCAGGTTTCTCAATCGCATGAGAATACTTCACTAATCTTTTGCGGGAAGCTTCAGTTCTCCAGTCAGCAAGTCCGGTCGCGCGCGGGCCATCTCTTCCGCGGTGGTGGCAATGGTGGGATGCTCTGTCTCTTCGGCGTCGAGTGCCCCTTCGATGACGGCCTCTTCCAGGACTTCGGCGATGGTTTCGCTGCCACGATGCTCCAGCCAGTTGCGATAGGTGACGGTGATGATCGCAATCACCGGGATGGCCAGGAATATTCCGGCGACGCCGGCAATTTCAGCTCCGGCTAGAATTGCCAGAATCACCGCCAGCGGATGTAAGTGAATCCCTTCACCGATGATGCGCGGATAGATCACATAGTCCTGGACGATTCTGAGCACGCCGAGAAAGACGAGGACTATGAAAGCCATGCCAAAACCGAAATGTAAAAGCGCCAGCAACGCGGCGAGAATCGCGACGACCAAAGGACCGACCAGCGGCACGAACTCGAGCATGCCCGCGATCAATCCCAGGACGAGCGGACTCGGCAGACCCATCAACGCAAAGCCCACACTGCAAATTGCGCCAATCAAAAAACAGGCCGTCAACTGCGCGCGAATGTAGAGTGCCAGCGTTGTGTTTACGTCCTGAAAGAACTCATCACCGCGCCAACGCAGACGGCCGCGCGGCAGCATCGCCAGCGCTGAGCGGCGAAAACTGTCGGCGTCCTTCAGCAGGAAAAAACTCAGAATTGGAATCAGGACCAGCCAGGGAATGAAAACGATCCAGCCCAGCATTCTTTCGAAAGCAGCACTGACAAGTTCGCCGCCTTTGGCGATCAATTCAAGGACGGTGCTGTTAATAGCCTTGACGATGCCCTCAGGCATACGGTGCTGCATAAAATATTGATTAAGGCGATCCGACGCACTCGTGATCGTTTTGTAATAAGCGGTAGCTTGCTCCTTGAATTGGGGAAACTGAGCGGCGAGTTGTGGCAACAGGAAATAAATCGCCAGTCCGATTCCGAGGAACAGCACCAGATAAACGATTCCAATCGCCGGACCGCGCGACACCACTCGTTTCCGCCCGCCAATACTGATCGGTCGCTGTACCAGATCGACCAGTGGCGCAACCAGATAGGCAAAGAAAACTGAAAGGATCACCAGGAGGAGAACCGTCGTCAGCTTGTAAATCACCCACAGAACCGCGCCCACCGCGAGCAGGATCACGATGATTCGCAGAATCACTCTGGTCTGGGCCCAGGCCAATGCCTGAGCACCCTCTTTTGTCGTCTGGTGATTCGAGTCTGGCGTCACGGCAGCCTAATCGTCGACAGAGAAGATGTTTCTCGATCGATTCATAATTCGTCTTCGTCGTAATTGTAGTCGGATTCCGACATCTTGATCCCGGCTTCTTCCCAAACCAGGCCGCGCCATTCGTCTGTTTCGCCCACCACTTGCAGCGCCGCTTGAGGATGGCTGGGGTTGCGTTCAATGCGCAGCACTTCCGCAATCACACGCAGTTTCTCGCCTTCGTCGCCGAACACCAGCAAACTAACCCGGCCGCCGACCGGCGGTAAATCGCGCTGGAAATGAATCAGCGTTCCCTCGGGGCCGACGTTATCCGTCTCACCTTCGGCCACGACGTGGATCCCATCATTCGTGTCCCACTCGGCACGGATTGAAAAGGCATGGACATATCGCGGGCCGGATCGATTCTCAAGAGTAGCCGGGCTTTGGGGCATTGAACTTTTACTCCTCTTTCGACTGAAGCCGGTTCGAGGCGACCGTTTCGGTATGATACAGGGAAACCGGCGATTTGCCGAAGGAAGACTTTCTACTCCCTTCTCCCCCTGGGAGAAGGGCCGGGGATGAGGGCGCGAAGCTTAGGGGCGAACTATTCTTAGACTTGTCGTGTTTAGCCAACACAATCTGATTCAAAATTGGGTTCGTCCTCAGGCCCTCACCCCAACCCTCTCCCAGAGGGAGAGGGAGTCAGAATCATGCAAGGTCTTACTCGTCTTCGGTCCTCAACTTTTCCAGCACCGAAAAATCTTCCAACGTCGTGACGTCTCCAGCCACCGAGCCACTAGTTGCAATCTCGCGCAGCAATCGCCGCATAATTTTTCCCGAGCGGGTTTTTGGCAGGGCATCGGCAAAGCGCAGATCATCTGGTCGCGCGAGCGCCCCGATCTCTTTCGCGACGTGCTTGCGCAGCTCTTGTCTTAGTTCATCAGTAGGGGCGCGTCCGCCTTCAAGGGTGACGAAAGCCACGATCGCTGAGCCTTTCAAGTCATCAGGCTTGGCGACGACGGCGGCTTCGGCTACGGCTTCATGCGAGACCAGCGCGCTTTCAATTTCAGCCGTACCCAGACGGTGTCCGGCGACGTTAATTACGTCGTCGATTCGACCCATGATCCAGAAATAGCCGTCGCTATCTTTGCGAGCGCCGTCGCCGGCGAAATAAACGCCGTCGATCTGTGACCAGTACTGCTCGCGATAACGTTCGTCGTCACCATAGATCGTGCGCAGCATCGACGGCCACGGCCGCGTGATGACCAGGTATCCGCCTTCATTTGCACCGACGGATTTTCCATCGCGAGTCATCACGTCGACTTCAATTCCGGGGAACGGTTTTGTTCCTGACCCAGGTTTCGTCGGCGTCGCACCCGGCAGAGGCGTGATCATGATGGCGCCGGTTTCGGTTTGCCACCAGGTATCGACGATGGGGCAACGCTGCTTGCCTATGATTCGGTGATACCACATCCATGCTTCGGGATTGATCGGCTCGCCTACGGTGCCGAGTAATCTCAGTGAAGAAAGATCATGCTTGAGCGGCCATTGTTCGCCCCACTTGATGAAGGCGCGAATCGCCGTCGGCGCCGTGTAGAGAATGTTGACGCGATGACGTTCAATGATGTCCCAGAATCGATCCGGCTCGGGCCAGTTGGGCGCGCCTTCATACATCAACACCGTTGCGCCATTCGACAACGGTCCGTAGACGACATAGCTGTGGCCGGTGACCCAGCCGATGTCCGCTGTACACCAGTAAATGTCTTCGTCTTTGATATCGAAGATCCATTTCGTCGTCAGGTGGGTCTGTAAAAGGTAACCGCCGGTCGTGTGCAGAATGCCTTTCGGTTTCCCAGTGGTGCCGGACGTGTAAAGAATGAACAAGGGATGTTCGCTGTCCAATTCTTCGGCCGGACAATTCGAGTCGACGGTGCCGATCAATTCGTGCCACCAATGGTCGCGGCCGGACTCCATATGAATCTGACTGCCGGTGCGCTTGACGACTATGCATGCCGTCACCGATGGAGTTTCTTTCAGCGCCTCGTCAACCGCAGGTTTTAGTTTTACTTCGTTGCCACGGCGCCATCCGCCGTCGGCGGTGACAACAACTTTGCACTGCGCGTCGTTGATGCGATCTATCAGCGCCGTGCTCGAAAAGCCGCCGAAAATGACCGAGTGAGTGGCTCCGATGCGCGCGCAGGCCAGCATCGAGATGGCCAGCTCAGGAATCAAAGGCATGTAGAGTGCAACCCGGTCACCTTTCACCACCCCCACTCGTTTCAAAACATTCGCAAAGCGACAGACCTCGGTGTGCAATTGCCGATAAGTAAGCGTGCGTGTGTCTCCCGGTTCGCCTTCCCAGATGAGCGCCGCTTTGTTTCGCCGCCAGGTTCCCAGATGACGATCGAGACAGTTGTCGGAAATATTGATCTTACCGCCGCCAAACCACTCAGCATGCGGTGGCTCCCACTTCAAAACAGTGTCCCACTTCTTGAACCAGTGCAGTTCGCTTTCCGCCAAACGTCCCCAGAACCTTTCCGGATCAGCGGTCGCGTCCGCGCGCAACGCTTCCAACTCGGCCATCGATTTGATGTGAGCCCTGGTCGCGAATTCGGCTGGCGGCGAAAAGACGCGGTCTTCGTGCTGAAAGGATTCGATGTTGGTGGTGGTGGACATGATGGCTGCGTATAATACAACAGTGGAATGGGAAAAGAGCAGGCGTGAACTCTTGCCTCATTCGGTCAATCCAGCGACAATGGAGGCATTGGAGGTCATTATGCGCAACGAGTTCACTGCAATATTCGAGCTAGACGGTGACTGGACAATTGCCTATTGTCCGGAGATTCTCGGAGCCAACGGGCAGGGTCTCACGCGAGACGAAGCTCGTCAGAATCTTAGCGAAGCCATCGCCTTGATACTCGAAGACCGGCGAGAGGATATGATGCGTGGCCTGCCCGCTGATGCGGATAAGGACACGGTTGTCGTGGCCGCATGAAACGCGAATCGCTGCTCCGTCATCTGCGGCGGCATGGTTGCTACCTCAAACGCGAAGGCCGCTCACACTCGTTGTGGTGTAAATCCCCAAACCGGCGCGGTGGAGGCTGTCCCTCGTCATGTAGAAGTGTCAAATCAACTCGCGAAGAAGATTTGCCGGAGCCTCTCAGTTCCTGCGATTGGTGGTTGAGACCGGTACAGGCGAATCTTCAGTATCCCATGTGTCACCGAACTTGAATCGAGCGAGTATTGCTCGCTTTCTGCCTCCAAAGACCTGTTGGCTCTCAAGTCTGCGTAGGTAGCTAACCGTAACTTCGATATTCTCGACAAACAATTCTAAGTCGTGTTCGCGTTTTTCTGAATCTTCCGTATCCATATCTTCCGCCTTCCACTTGTAGTGCACGAAGGCATTTCTGATCTCAGTGACTCTTAGCATTCGTCTTAAATGCGTCTCTCTGCAATTGGTTTGACTCCCAGAACCCGCAATATCCAAGTGGCCTTCGACTCAAACTTGGCGTGCCTCAGTATCTCTTGTATCTCCTTGTCGTTCAGACTTCTCCTCAGTCCCGGCATGCAAATCATGTGATTTAGCCAATGCTCAAACCACACAGCATAAAATACGCAAGAAAACTCGTACTCGCCTTTGTGAGCAAAAGCTCGTGCGTTTTGAATAACCGACGGAAAGTGTCCCACCCTGACATAAACTTTGAAATCAGAACCAGAACCTGAGATGGCGTCATCCATGTAATTAATAATCTCTTGTTGGATTTCTTCGGTACTCTTTCCCTTAGGATCAATCACTCCGTAACGGAGAAGTCCCTCCAACATACCTTGAAGATATTTTGTGTAAGTCTTATTTCGCTTTTTTATGCTCGTTTTGAGTTTGCCAGACATCGCCACTAGCCTCGCATATCTCTCTCTCAACTCGAAAGTTCGTCTACAATCTCGCGCATCACAAGTCGCCCTTTTTCAACTTCTTCAGGGCCCAACGAAATAGCACCCACCACCGCATGTCCGCCGCCGCCATAGCGTTCGCAGATGGTGGCGATATTGTGGGTGCGTGGGCGCGGCGACCAGGGGTTCGAGCCGACCGAAATCTTGGTCCGTTGCGGACCGCGAGTGAGGGCGAGGGTATAGGTGGCGTCGGGAAATAAATAATATGGAATGAATTTGTTAAAGCCTTCATAGCCTTCGTCCACCAAATCGAATTGGACAACGCCGTGATCGTAATGAGCTTTGCGCCGAATCGCTTCCAGGGTTTCCAGGTGCAGCTTTAAGATCGGCTGGAAACGTTGCTGGACTTCGGCGCCGGTGGCTACTTCATTCAGTGGGCTGTGGGTCAAATCACGGATAATCTGTTCGACGAAAGCATCATCGGGATCGGCTTCGATCACTTGCATGAGCTGGAGCGCGGGCGCACGAAGCTCGACACACTGGGCCGGCGATTCATACAGCGCGCCGTCGATGATGTGCGCCCAGTGAATCAGATCGTTTAACGGCTCATCGTTGAAACCAAATTTAGTGCGCGCCACTTCGGCGATGAATTCAGTGCAGGACTTGCGCGTCGCGTCCAAAAACTTTTTGTCTGAATTCTCGGCGTGAAAGTGCGCTTCATCTTCCGGCGTGAGAAAAGCGGACTGGTGATGATCAAACCACCATGTGAGTCTCTCTGACGGCGAGTACTTGAAATCAACGATGGCATTCTCGTCACCGTCGAACATGTTTTCATCAAACAGATTGCCGGGCCGGTGCAGCAAACCGCCGTATTGAATGTCGGCGCCCGAATTAATTCGTTCGTGATAGAAACGACTAAACGTCGCCGCCGAAGCGACGCCGTCAAAACAGTGACCGTGGTAAAGGACGCGAAGTTTCATCTGCGCAAAAGCCCGCCATCTTAGCAATAGTTGGATGAGTTAGCCAGCGAGGAATAGTAGCAGTCTCGTAGGTTGGGTTTTTCTTTGCGTCTCACGCTTCATCTTTGCGCCTTTGCGTGAACGGCAACGTTCCACAACTAGATTTCATGCAAAGGCGCAAAGACTGATCGTAAGGCGCAAAGAGGTTAGACATTGGCGGGAGTTGAAGCAACTTCACCGCTAATTCCGGCAACAGTTGCTCGTCTTCGGCGCATCATGAAAACTATCAAAGCACCGACGCCGACTATGAGGCCGATCATTTGTGAAGTTGAAAGTCCTGTCAGAGTAGTGAGGCCGAAGATGTCGCCGCGTGGATCGTCGCGCACAAACTCGATCAGGAACCTTACGGTTGCGTAAATCATCGCGTAAGCCAGAATCACCTGGCCACTGAACTTCTTTCGCCGGTGCAGCCAGAGCAGAAAGAAGAAGACAATCAGCATGGCTAAGGATTCGTAAAGCTGCGTCGGATGCAGCTTAACGCCGATCGGCACTCCAGTTACTTCGTGGCCGAGTTCAGTAAAGCGCACGCCCCACGGCAGATTCGTCGGTTTGCCCCAGCAGCATCCGGCTGAAAAACATCCCTGGCGGCCGAGCACGTTGCCCAGCGCGATCCCCGGCGCGCAGGCGTCAGCAGTTTTCCACCACGGCAATTTCCATCGGCGCATCAGGAGATAGCCGGTAATCAGCGCGCCCAGCAAGCCACCATAAAAAACTCCACCAGAGCGCAGGAAGTCCAGAGAAAAGAGTTGCAGCGGGTGTTCGCGATACTCCGGTTCCGTAAAGAACATCAGGAGCTTCGATCCGACCAGAGAGGAAAGCAGCAGCCACAAACAGAGGTCGTAGATTCTCTCTTTCGGCAATCCGTCGCGCGCGGCCAGCTTCACCGTCACAAAGATCGCGCCCAGAAAAGCCAGCGCCAGAAACACACCGTAAGTGTTAATGGGAAAATTGAAATAAGGAATGCGATAGAGAATGGGATACATGAAAGCAGATGTCAGATGTCAGTTGTCAGTTGTCAGGGGCCGGTTGTTCGCGGGGTCATTTGCTTTGCGGCGCGCAAAAATCAGATCGTAAGCCAGCAGCGATGCGCCGATTAAGATGCTCGCGTCGGCTACATTGAACGCCGGCCAGCGATACTGTCCCGCATGGATCAAAATGAAATCGATCACAAACCCGAGCCGCACTCGGTCCGTCAGGTTACCGAGGATGCCTGCCAGCAACAAGGCGCAGGCGCCGAGGACGCGGTCGTCGGTGCGCGCCGTGCGCACAAAGTAAACGAACACCGCCGTTGCCGCCAGCGCCGCCAGCACCACAAAAAACCAGCGGCCGAAAGCGCCACCTTCTTGGAGCTGGCCAAACGCGATTCCCGGATTCTCGGCATAAACAAAGTCGAGGCCATTCTTGATCACGGTGAGATCGGCAAAGCGCACCCGCCGCACCGCCCAGGCCTTGCTCGACTGGTCTACCAGATAGATCCCCGCCGCGGCGACGAGATAGCCCAGACGCCAGGCGGCACGGGTTTTGGCGGATTGGGTTTGGCTATCGTTCATCAACGTTCTGGTGATTAATCCGATTGAGCCGCGCAGCGGCGTAATGTTTATAGAACCTCGGCGGATAATAGAACGCCAGCTCCGGAGGAGCGAAATATTTATAGAACCGAACCCCAAGATGACCCAGCTCCAAAGGAGCGAAATGTTTCTGTCGCCCATGAATGGGCTGAATCAAAAATAAGAACTCGCGCGTTACTATAAACATTTCGTGCCTAACGGCACTTAGGACAGCCCCCCGCTCGCCTCGATTTCTTCCAACGCTGCAACACAACGCTCGCAGACCGTCGGGTACCGCGACGACTCGCCTACTCGAGTCGAGTAGTTCCAGCAGCGTTCGCATTTTTGACCGTCGGCTTTGGTGACCATCACTCGAAAGGTATCTACCCCAGGCGGATCAGCCTCGTCCACGTCTGCCTTCTCTAAATCAACTTGTGAGACGATAAAAAAGTAACGCAGCTGATCGCGAAACGCGTTCAGGGTTTCAAATGCAAGACCACTCGCTTGAATAATGAGTTTTGCTTCCAGCGAGCTTCCAATCTCTTTTTTGATGCGCGCCTCTTCAAGCTTAGAAAGAACGATCTCCCGTAGGCTAAAGAGTGTGCCCCACGCGAATGATTCTGTGCCTCCCATAGCTGTAGTGACTTCGGGGAATTCCGCGATATGGACTGAGGCAAGAGCCGATGTCCGATCGCCGGGCAGGTTTTCCCATATCTCATCGGCCGTGAAGACCAAAATCGGTGCCAGCATGCGAGCGAGTGCGTTCGCGATCTTGTAGAGCGCGGTTTGCGCCGAACGCCGCTCCGGATTTCGCGGCGCGAATGTATAGAGCCGATCCTTGATGATATCGAAGTAGCGAGCCGAGAGCGTTACCGTCGAGAAGTGATAGATCGCGTGGTATACGGTATGGAACTCGTAGGCCTCATAGGCTGCACGCACCCTTGTAATGACCTTATTAAGTTGATCCAGCGCCCAACGATCGAGCTCCAGCAGGTCCGCTTCCGGCACTTCATCCCGCGCCGGATCGAAGTCGTCGAGATTCCCCAACGCGTACCGCGCAGTATTGCGCAGCTTGCGATAACCATCAGCCACGCGATCCAGAATTTCAGGCGAGCAGCGCACGTCTTCCTGATAGTTCGAATAGGTACACCAAAGACGCAGGATGTCGGCACCAGAGTCTTTGATCACGTCGTTCGGCGAGACGGCATTGCCGGTCGACTTGTGCATCTCCTGCGCCTGAGCGTCCAGGGTCCAGCCGTGCGTGAGTATGGTTTTGTAAGGAGCGCGATTGTGAACTGCCAGCCCCACCATCAGAGACGAATTGAACCAGCCACGATATTGATCCGGACCTTCGAGATAAACATCTGCCGGCCATTGCAAATTCTCACGATGTTCCAGGACCGCGATCGACGAAGAGCCGCTGTCGAACCAGACATCCAGAATGTCCGTCTCTTTAGTAAACTCGTTCGCGCCGCATTTGCGACACACAAATCCCGCGGGCAGGAGTTCACTCGCTTCACGCTTGTACCAGGCGTCGGAAGTTTCTTTCTCAAAGATGTCGGCGACGTTTCTGATCACCGCGGGCTCAGCGACCACTGCGTTGCATTTCTGGCAATAAAAAGCAGGAATCGGCACTCCCCAGACCCTCTGACGCGAGACGCACCAGTCGGGCCGCCCGGCAATCATGTTGCGCATCCGCACTTCGCCCCACGCGGGAATCCACTGCACGCGCTCGATCTCGCGCAGCGCCATCGCCCGCAAAGATTCGTTGTCCAGACTCTCGCCGTCGGTGAAGTTGCTGGTGAAGTTCGTCCGGTCACGACCATCTTCATCCTGCTCGACCGCTTCACTTTGGTCCGCACGGTCCATCGCAATGAACCACTGCGGGGTCGCGCGAAAGATCACCGGATTCTTGCAGCGCCAGCAATGCGGATAGCGATGATCGTAGTCTTCGCTGAACAAGAGGACGCCGCGCTCGCGCATGAACTCGACGATTTTCGGGTTCGCTGCAAACACGCTGAGGCCGGCGAAGTGTTCGATTTCCGGCGTGAAGCGTCCGGAGTTATCGACCGGGCAATAGATCTCCAGGCCGTACCTTTTCCCGATCACAAAATCGTCGTGGCCATGACCGGGCGCCGTGTGCACGCAACCCGTACCGGCTTTGCTGGTCGCTTTCTTTTCGCGAGCTTCGCTGACATCCAGTTCAGTTTCCGCATCAGCTTCGCCGCCGAGCGTGACGTGCTCGCCGACCATCAAGAGTGAAGGGCGGTCGATCCACGGATGGCGGGCCTCCAGGCGATCCAATTTTGCACCGCGGAAACGGGCCAAAACTTTCGGCTCAGCCAGATCGCACTTGGACGCGACCGCTTCCAATAGATCGGCCGCGACAATGTAGACTTCATCGCCGCTTTCGAAAGCTACATAGTCATAATCCGGATGCACCGCGATCCCCAGGTTCGCCGGCAAGGTCCAGGGGGTCGTCGTCCAGATCAGGACAAACACTTTGCGGCCGGCGAGCGCCGGATCAATTTGCGCCGGATCACTGGAGAGCGGAAACTTTACGTAAACCGAGGGGCTGTTGTGCTGTCGATACTCGACCTCGGCTTCGGCCAGCGCGGTCTGATCGTGAATGCACCAGTAGACCGGCCGGGCGCCTTTATAGACAAAGCCGCGCTCGACGAAACGCGCGAAGAGGCGCGCCGTCTCGGCTTCATAATGGTCCGACATCGTCATGTAGGGATTGTCCCACTCGCCGAAAATGCCGAGCCTTTGAAAGTCGCGTGTTTGGCGTTTCAAAGCATTCGCGGCAAATTCGCGGCACGCGCGGCGAATACTGAGCGCCGGCATGTCGGCTTTCTTGGCGCCGAGTTTCTTCTCGACATGCAATTCGATCGGCAGTCCATGACAGTCATAGCCCGGCACGTAGGGCGCGTCGTAACCCAGCATCGTGCGCGATTTGACGACGAAGTCTTTCAGGTTCTTATTGAGCGCCGTGCCGAGATGAATGTCCGCGTTCGCGTACGGCGGGCCATCGTGCAGGATGAACTTCGGTGCGCCGGCACGCGCGCGGCGAATCTGTTGGTAAAGATTCATCTCGGCCCATTTTTGCAGGCGGGCCGGCTCGGCCTGTGGCAGGTTGGCCTTCTGCGCGAATTTGGTCTTCGGCAGGTTGATGGTCTTTTTCAGTTCGAGTGTCGGTGCTTCAGTAGACATAAGCGTCAGGTTTCAAATACGAAATAGTAACAGCATGGACGTTCGGTGATCAAAAGCGATCCTTAATGTCCGACAAACTTCAGTCTGTCGTTTCAATTAGTGAAGGTGCTTACCTCAAGTCTTAGGCCAACGACAAACTGATTGAAGTCTCTCTCCCTCTCCCTTTGGGAGAGGGTTGGGGAGAGGGCTTGTGCGCGGCAAGCTTCGCACCCTCCCCTAACCCCTCCCAAAGGGAGGGGAAGAAACCACGACAAACTGAAGTTTGTCTCTCAACCAAAGCGCCATCGCCGCTTCGCTCTGCCGGCGCACTCCAAACCAAAAGCCCGAACCAGGGTCTCTGAGACGATGGTTCGGGCCTTTTAAGCCTTTTGATGTTTCCCGGTTCAGCCGATAAACATCTCATCGTCTCCGTAACTGCGGTTAATTGGACTCGGCGCAGGCGCGACCAGCACTTCGAGGCCGCGGCGCAGACCGGCCAGAATCGCCGCGAGTTCGCGGGCCGGCTCGATGACTTTTCTTTGGATGAACTCAGTGGTGTCCATCACGCGTTCGTGCGTGGTGTCGATCGCGCGGCTGACCAGGTGCACTTTCTGATGCGCCATCTCGGCGGTTTCATCGGCCAGCGCCATGATGCCGCGCACTTCGTCCTTGATCAGCGCCGTGGACTCAGCCAGGTTCATCGTGGCGGTCGATAGATGACCCGACATCACATTGAACTGCTCGGCAATCTGACGGCCCTGGACCGCGATCGCGGTGCCTTGTTCGCTGAGCGCGGTCGCCCGGGTCATCAAAGGTCCAAGCCGCTCTTCGAGCCGATTAACCGACTTGACGGCGCGATTAACGAACGTGGCCATTGCGATCATCGCGGCGGCGATCATTAGAAAGGACAAGGCAATGATCGCCGTGATGATTACCAGCCAGAACAATGGTTCGTGTGGATTCATCTTAAGTGAAAATACGGACTTTGGACTTGGTGCTTTGTACTTTGGATTTGTCTGTCGCAGCTAACCTCGACCCAGAATAAAAGGAGACAGAGGACAAAGCCCAAAGCACCAGGTACTGTCTTGGTTTACATCGCCTTTTCAGGTGTGTAAGTCGGAGCGGCCTCAGTGCGGCCGGAAAGCTCGGTCTTGCGTTTCTCTTCCACGTAGGCTTTCTTTCCTGCTTCGACCGCGGCCGAGATCGAACCTGCCTGACGCGCAGCGGCGTCGCGTGTCTTCGCGGCGACTTCGCCCGCCTTCGTGGCAACTTCACTCGCCTTAGTCGTGGCGGTGTCGTAAAGTTCAGTAGCCCGCTCACGCGTGGCATCTACATACTCTCCCGCCGTCTCGCGTGCGGATTCATAATATTCACCCGCCCTGGCGCGCGTAGCATCGTAGTATTCGGTTGCTCTCGCGCCGACTTGCTGGGCGGCTTCCCGCGATTTGTCGATGCCTTTGCGAGTGGCGTCGGCGATGTCGTTGCGCAGTTCCTCTCCCGATTTCGGGGCGAACAACAAAGCCAATACCGCGCCCACGCCCGCGCCGACCAGAAAAAACGTTAGTCGCGTCGATAAATTGTCGCCATAGTCACGATCGTTTCCCATAGAAAATCCTTTCTGTAGAGAGGCAAATCCCCCAATGGGATCGCCAGTGTCTTTCAATTTTTACCGGATGATTACTGCTCGCGACTATAACAAACGCGGTTGGCTTCCGCAAGCAAAACGACCGGCGGACAAGTGTCGAAAGTGTTAAGAAACGGCGCAAAAACGAGCTTTAGTCAACGGCGCGCTGCTTAAACTTGCGCAGGCCCAACCAGGTAAACAGCAACGAAAAACCGAGCAGTCCGCCATAAACCAACCATGGCGACATGTGCGGCATTTCCGGAGTCAGGGCCAGACGAAAACCTTCGCTCGCATATACAAGCGGATTCAGGAGCACCGCCCGTTGAAACCACGGAATGACATGCAGCGTCGCCCATGGGTAATAGGCGCAGCCGAAAAAAATCATCGGCGCCAACAGCACATTGAAGACCAGGCCAATCTGTTGTGGCTCGACCAGGGTCGCTACAACCATGCCAAAGGCCGCGAACAACCAACTGCTGAGGACTGCCACCAATGCGAGTTGAAGCAGATCGATAAGGCCTAGACTCAAATGGACTCCCATCAACAACCAGGCGAGCGGCAAGACTACCAAACCGGCAATCATCGCTTGCAGGATGCCGACCAGAATTTTTTCGAACGCAACTCCGGCAATACTAATCGGCGCCAGCAGCCGATCTTCAATCTCTTTGGTCCAACCGAAATCGATTACCAGCGGCAAGGCTACCGCCTGCATGCTCGACAGTGTCATGCTCAGCCCAAGTATCCCCGGCAGCAACATTCCGGTGTAGCCATGTTGAATGATGCCGAGACGCGGCATCACGAAACCGAAGATGAAAGTGAACAAGAGCGGCTGCAAACCAACCCGGAGGAGAAAGTAGTGGAGCTCGCGGCGCGCGACACGGAGGTCGCGATGTAAGAGAGCGATGAAGGTAGCAGTCATGTTTCCTTCTCCGTATCGCGATTCCCTCTCCCTTTGGGAGAGCACCAACATATTTGACACATCAATCAACTCGGACGCGTGTTCCGAAGCGCCAAAGGCGCGGGATGTAATAGCCCGGGCCAACGGCCCGGGTATGATTCGCGCATTAACCGGAAGCGCTGAAAGCGCGACATGTGGATGC
>Ga0137404_10000425_pt1 | contig 27669 bp, 18 predicted proteins | sample CZOMad2_1_16fung_FD_108285 | JGI IMG/M metagenome (GOLD analysis project Ga0137404, IMG submission 108285) | Vadose zone soil fungal communities from Angelo Coast Range Reserve, California, USA - CZOMad2_1_16fungal (Illumina Assembly) | ecosystem: Environmental > Terrestrial > Soil > Vadose... | reverse complement strand
CTGCGCGAGGCCGCAAACTGCTCTTCACGTTCCGTCTCCCGCATCATTGCTTCGAGCGAGCCGGTAGTAGGCGACGTCAAGGTGCCGCTCGGTCGCATCTCTTCATCGCGCGGCGTCACTGCCGGTGCGCGCAGTACGCGCGGTGTCACTGCTATGACGATATCAACTTGCCGGTTGTCCTTGGTTGGCGAAGAAAAGAACCTGCCGAGAATGGGAAGGCCGCTGAGAAACGGCAGTCCTGAGCGTCCATTAGATTGAATGTCCTGCGTCACGCTTGCCAGCATCATCGTGCGGTTGTTCTGCACGCGGGCGGTCCCGGTAATAGTGCGCTCAGTAAAGGTCGGCGTCAGCGTGTTGGCGCCGCTGACGTCCTTCGATTCGATATTCATCTTGACCTGCACGTCGAGGTTCGGAAAAACCTGCGGCGTAAATTTCAGGGTCAGTCCCGTAGGCTCATAGTTGATCACCGGAAAGCCGCCCGACGGGAATCCCTGCTGGGTCGTATTGGTCGTGCCGGTTTGCACGCCGAACGGATACTGCTGGGCCGTCTGCACCGGAACGCGCTGGCCGATGCGGGCAGTGGACTCTTCGTTATTGAACGCGTGAATCTGAGTCGAGGCCAACAGTTTGGAATTATTCCGGCTTTGAAAAGCAGTCAGCACCGAAGGCGGAATAACCAGCGCCGCGGCCGCTCCCGTCGGAGTAAGGCCGACTATGCTCCGCAGATCCACGCCTGTGTGAGACGTACTGGTAGTTCCGTTTGAAGTCAGCACCGACAATCCCGGCGAGCCGCCCAGATTGAATGATCCGCTGCCCATCTGATTTCCAATCTGCAGCAGCGAAGAGCGGTTAACTTCATAGATGTTCACGTCCATCACGACTTCGGCGCGGTCTTTGTCGATGCTCTCCAGGAGTTCGCCGATCAGCTTGACGTTTTCTGCCGTGTCCCGAACCGTCAAACTGTTAGTGTCTTTATCGGCCACCACGATCGACTGTGGCCGTCCGACAGACGCCGGCAGGGCCTGGCCAATCAGGAGCTTTGCCTTGTCCGGATCCGAGTTCGAAATATAGAACGTGCGCACCACCAGTTGCTGGTACTGCTGGCGGCGCGACTGGTCGGCAACCAGGATCGTGCGGCGATCGAGTTTTTGGAAGAACAGATTCTCCTGTAAGAAAATCATATCCATGGCTTTGGCCGGGGTCTCGCCGCGCAGACTCACATCAATATTTCGCGGCGTGGCGAACGACTGCCGATCAAAGATCACGTTGAGATCCAGCTGGTCAGCCATCATGCGGATGAATGCCTTTAATTCGCCCGTGAAAAGAATCACGCGCGGAACTTCGGTCTTCGAAAGAGTCGCCGATTCCAGCGCCCGGGCGTTCTGAGTTGCACCTGGAGTTCCCGTTCCTTCCGACTGTGTCGACTTCGACGCATCACTTCCATTAACCGGCGCCTTTCCTTCTTTGACTTCCTGAAGTCGGACCATCCGTTCCATTTCCGAAACTGCAAGTTGGTTGACCGGATCGTAACCGAAGGCCTGGCGAAACGCGTTGTAAGCTCCGACAAAGTCGCGCTGCTCTGCCAGCGATCGCCCCTGCTGCATGAATGTCTGCGACGCGTTGAAGGTGGCGCGGCGATAGTGGAGCTGATAATCCACATTCGAAGGATCCGCGGCCAGCGCCAGCGTGAACTCCTGCGCTGCCTTTTCCCATTGCTGCGCCTGCTCGTACTTCATCCCGCGATTGAAAGCGTCTTTTCCTTTTTTGCCCAAAGCGCTCACCGGCACAACCAGCATGCAGGTGACGATGACGAGCGCGACAATCGATTGCCAACGGTTTGTTGATTTCATAATTCAACCCTCTCGGAAAAAACGGTCCTGAAAAGTTACCCGAAAATTCGGGTCTGGCTCATTACACGCGAACAGCGTGATCCAGTTCCGCAATGCCAAAAACTCAAGCAGTCTAACAGAAAAGCAGGCCTATTTTAAGGGGGAGCAGGAGACTGGAACTGGGTCGAAGCATTCTACCCTGAGAAGCGGCGGCGTGCCTAGCGAGTCAAAGGTTAGATACTGGTTCAAGTCGAGCGCTGTCCGACCCGCTAACACTGGGAACATGGGCGCCCTCGCTCCCAGTGAATTAACGCCGGCCGCTTAGATTCACTTCCTCAACAAAGGTGACGCGATTAATCTCATGCAGGGTCGATGTGCCCGCAAAGACTTTCTTCAGAGCGGACTCGCGCAAGCTGGTCAGGCCCTCGGCCTCGGCTGCGCGGCGCACCTCTGAACCGGGCCGGCGTTCGACGATCATTTCGCGGATGTTGTCACTGAGATCGAGCAACTCATGAATCGCCGTGCGACCGCGATAGCCCGTGTGATTACAAGAATCGCAACCGACGTTCGCGTAAAAGATGCTGCTACGGTGATCGTCCGGACGCAGGCCTGACTCAAGCAATTCAGCATCCGAAGGGTGAAACGCCCGGCGACAAACCGAGCACAGCACCCTCACCAAACGCTGTGCGAGCACGCAATTCAGAGACGAAACAAAGTTGTATGGCTCGACGCCCATGTTCAGGAAGCGGCCGATAACGTCGATGACGTTGTTCGCGTGGACGGTGGTGAATACGAGGTGACCGGTGAGAGCGGACTGAATCGCAATCTGCGCCGTCTCTTCGTCACGAATTTCACCGACCATGATCTTGTCCGGGTCGTGGCGCAGGATTGAACGCAACCCGCGCGCGAAAGTCAGGCCCTTTTTTTCGTTCACTGGAATCTGCGTAATGCCGTGCAACTGGTACTCGACCGGATCTTCGATCGTGATGATCTTGTCTTCTTCGTTTCTGATCTCGTTGAGCGCGGCGTACAGCGTGGTGGTTTTGCCGGAGCCGGTTGGGCCGGTAACCAGTACCATGCCGTACGGCTCGGCGATATAGCGGCGAAACTTCCTCAGATCGTCCGGATCGAATCCGACCACGTTGAGATCCAGGTTCTTGAACTCTTCGTTGATCTGTTCTTTGTCGAGAATACGAATCACCGCGTCTTCGCCATGCACGGTCGGCATAATCGACACGCGGAAATCCACGTTGCGTCCTTTGTAGCGCACGCGAAAACGGCCATCCTGCGGGACGCGGCGTTCGGCGATGTCGAGCTCTGACATGACCTTGATGCGCGAGATTAGCGTCTGGTGATAAGCCAGATCGATGGGATCGACTTTCTGATACAACGCGCCGTCGATGCGATACTTGACCTGCACCTCTGTGTCGCGGGTTTCGATGTGAATGTCAGAGGCGCGCGACTCCATCGCGTTGTAAATGATCGTGTCGACCAGTTTGATGATCGGCGACATCTCGCTGTCGGTCGCCAGGCGATCGAGATCCAGGACTTCCTCGCCCGTTTCGGTTTCGCGCACCAGCGAAATACGAAAACCGGATGCTGCTTCCTGCAAAACTCGCTGCGTGGCGTCGCCTTTACGCAACACGACGTCGATCGCGCCGGCGGTCGCCACGTGGGGCACCAGGCGCAGGCGCAACGCCCCGGATAAGTCATCCAGCAGATCCAGATCAGTCGGATCGGCCATCGCGATATGCAGTTTTCCGTTTTCGCGCCGCAGCGGCACAAACTGATGGCGCACCATCAGGTCGACCGGAAGCTCGCTGAGCAACGAGTAGTCGATCGGCGATTCACCTTCCGTCGGCAACAAATTGACGAAAGGCAGCCGGTAACGGAGTGCCAGTTCTTTGGCTTGTTTGATTTCCGGCGGCTCAGCGGCCACGGGCAAAGGCGCCGCGGGCGGGACGCCGCCCTTGATGCCGTCGGTTGCCGAAGTGTCAGCTTGGTCTTGCTTCATTTATGTAGCGCAAGTTGTTAACTTGCGTTCTTTCTTCTCTCGAACACGCGCAAGTTTTCAACTTGCGCTACAACTCAATGGTTCATCATCGGTCCGTGCGAAATCGATTGGATGATGGGCAAATAGATTGCCAGCAGAATCACTACGACGACGCCACCCATCACCACCAGAATCGCAGGCTCAAGCGTGGTCGTCAACTGCTCTAAACGCACCTCTGACTCGGCATCATAGAAGGTTGCCACCTCGTCCAGCATCTCGCGCAAGCTGCCTGAACGTTCGCCAATACCGATCATGTCGAGGGCCAGCTCGGGCATCCAGTTCGCCGTCTCCAGGCTTTCGGTAAAGGTTCGACCTTCGTTAATCAGCGGCAGAATCGCCGCGCTCCGGCGGCGCAATTCCAGGTTAGTGATCGATTCGGCGGCAATCTCCCAGGACTCGACCAGCGTAATGCCGCCCGCTAAAAGTGTCGCCAGCGAGCGCGCTGCCTGGGCCGTCGACATCTGAATCATGAGTTTGCCGGCCAGCGGCAGCCGGAGCAAAAACGAATCAATGATCAGTCGGCCCGACGGCGTTCGCGACCAAATGAAAGCGGCGACCGCGCCGATAATCACTAACGGCCCAAACCAAAATGCATTTCCGGTCATCCAGTTCGAGAGTCCGAGAACAATCTTGGTTACGGTCGGCAGATCGTTGCCAAAGCCGGCGAACAAGTCTGACATTCTCGGCACGACAAACGTCGTTAGAAAGATCACCATGCCGAAACACGCGAGCAGCAGAAACGCCGGATATGCGAGCGCGCCACGAATCTTGCGCCGCAGACCAACCGACCGCCGCATGTAATTCACATAACGCGAAAGCACTTCATCAAGCGCACCCGAACGCTCCCCGGCTAAAATCGAAGCAGTATAGATTCGCGGAAAGGTCGCGCCCTGAGCAGCGAAGGCCTGCGATAGCGCCGCGCCGCCACGAATTGCAGTTTCAATTTCTTCCAGCACCGTGCGCAAACGAACCGACGTGGCTCGCTTCCGCAGCATAGTGATCGCTTGCAGAATCGGAATGCCTGCGCGGAGCAAGGCCGAAAGCTGTTGATTGAAGAGCAGAAAATCGTTTGGCTTGACCCGGGTGCGCGCCGTGCTCCCGGTTTTGGTGAACGATGTGAGGCCTTCCGCCTTCGGCGGCGTGACCGCAAAAACTTTGAAACCTTCACGCTCGAGTCGAGCGCGCGCATCGCTTACGCCCATCGCCTCGATCGTGCGCGTCACAATCTCGCCCGCCGGCGTTCCCAAACGACAAATAAACTCAGCCATAATTCGATTCGGAGTATATCACGCGGTGATCAGGCGACGGGATTGGTTAGAACTCTGTGACGATCCTCGGGTTGCCAACAGCCGCAATGCAACAGATTCCCTTTTCTTACTCCCGCTCCCTCTGGGAGAGGGTTGGGGTGAGGGCTTAGCTGCGATCCTATTCTGATTTCAAACTGTCCTGGCTAAACACGAGGATAGCGGAAAAAATACTATCCCTAGCTTCGCGCCCTCATCCCCGGCCCTTCTCCCAGGAGGAGAAGGGAGACAATCAACACGCTGAGCCAACTCTTCAGTTGCAGAAAACTTGGTTTGCCTGCTGATTTTTTATTTGATCTTTCCTCCTGATTGGCATATCGTCCGCGCGATTTAAAAACCCTGAAAACAAGGGACAATCGCAATGGACTCGACCAATCCGACCCCGAATGAACCCGTGCAGCTGGTTCGCGGCCTCAGTCTGCTCGACGCGACGATGATCGTCATCGGCTCGATGATCGGCTCGGGCATTTTCATTGTCTCCGCAAAGTCCGCGGCGCTGGTGGGCGCGCCCGGTTGGCTCCTGGCCGCCTGGGCGATCGCCGGAGTGCTGACGATTACGGGCGCGCTTTGCTGTGCTGAGCTGGCCGCGATGATGCCGCGCGCCGGCGGCCAATACGTTTTTCTGCGCGAGGCTTATGGGCCGGCCACCGGCTTTCTCTTCGGCTGGTCTCTCTTCTTTGTCGTCCAAACGGGCACGATCGCCGCGGTTGCCATCGCCTTCGCCAACTTCATGGGTGTCCTGACCGATCGCGTTTCCGACAACCTCTACATCATTCCGCCGATTCATCTGGGAAGTTACGCCCTGACGCTTTCGACGCAACAACTGGTCGCGATCGTGCTGATACTCTTTCTCACTTTCACAAACACGCGCGGGCTCAAGACCGGCAAGCTCATTCAAAACACTTTTACATTCACCAAGACGGCCGCGCTCATCGGTCTGATCCTGGTCGGTCTCTTACTTGGCCGCAACGCCGCCAGTGCCGCAAGCGCATCTTCATGGTGGAGCCCCTGGGCCAACGCTGGCTGGAATCCGAGTTCAGTGCAACCAGGCCTGTCCAACCGCAACGGTGTATGGCTGGTGATGCTTTTGGGACTGGCGATGGTCGGTCCGTTGTTCGCGCAGTCGGCTTGGAACAATGTCACGTTTACCGGCAGTGAAATCAAAGAGCCGGGGCGCAACTTGCCGCGCGCTCTTTTGATCGGCTGTAGCGTCGTGGTCGCGCTTTACCTGCTCGCCAACCTCGCGTACATCGTGACGCTGCCGTTGGGCGCGTTACCGGCTTTGCAAGAACCTCCGCACACGGTGGCGACCGAAACTATGAAAGCCGCTCTCGGTCAGCCCGGGATGATCATGATCGCGATTGCGATCATGATCTCAACTTTCGGATGCAATAACGGTTTGATTCTGGCGGGGGCGCGCATCTACTACGCGATGGCGCGTGATGGTCTCTTCTTCAAGAGCGCCGGCACGCTGAGTTCGCGTCATGTGCCGGTCGCTGCGCTGATCGCCCAGGGCATCTGGACCTGTTTGCTGACCTTGCCGCGAACGGTCACGGCGGGCGCGAAACCGGGAGAGTTCAAGTACGGGAATGTCTATGGCCAACTGCTCGACTATGTGATCTCGGCCGATCTTATTTTCTATGCCTTGATGGTGGGAGCGGTATTTGTGATGCGCCGCAAAGCGCCCGACCTCGAACGGCCCTATCGCACGTTCGGCTATCCGTTGGTGCCGGTCATCTACATCGTGATTGCGATGTTTCTGGTGCTCGACCTGGCTTACCTCACTCCGGCGACGGCGGGCATCGGTTACCTTCTGGTGCTGACCGGAATACCCGCATACTTCATATGGAAAAGGCAGGCAAGAGCTTCTTAGCTCACGCCTGCCTTATCATAACGATCCGGTTTAGAGTCGGGCTACGGCCCGACTCGGCGGGCGGTAGACTGCCTCTAAACGTCGACTAAAAATTCGGAACCCCTGGTGGTCTTTGTCCTAGCCCACCTAGTCCTGGTCCCGGTCCGCCGGGGCCACCCGGTCCTCCGGGCCGACCCGGTCCCCGTCCCGGTCCTCGTCCGCCTGGTCCACCCGGGCCGTCCGGACCTTGTCCGGGCCCACCCATTCTCGTCGGCGGCCGCATCGATTGGAGCTTCATCTGTTGTGCCGCGGTCAGTTTGTTCTTGATGCGAATCGCCAGTTCCATGTGCGCGCGCTTTATCTGGCGTTCGTTGTCCAGCACTTTGTCGAGCTGCGATAACGCCAACTGCTCATTCACGGAATTCGTCTTCATCGTTTCGTGCAGGGCCTCCATGGCATCCTGTAACTGCCACTGCAAATCGTTAAAGCGCGTTGTCGTCCGATTGATTTCCTCGCGCATGAAAGTCTTCTGCTCTTGCGTCAGGTTCAGTTCGCGCGCGTGCTGCATGATCATCTCCGGCGGGAACATCGCATCGCCGAACGGATCCGGTGGCTGAGGTGGCTGCCCCTGGCGTTCAGGCTTTGGCGGCGGCGGCTGCTGCGGTTGCGGCTGCGCCGACGCCAGTCCTGCACCCAAAAGAAATGCGGTGATAAACACCAATAGTGCGAATCTCTTTTTCATTAATTCTCTCCTTCTAACTAATGCACCCGGCTATTTCGGTTTAGTCGGTAGAAATGATTTCAACTCGTCGCCACTTTGATTCAGTTGCGGCATCGATTTGAGCAATGCATCGCTCGGCGATTCCAGAAGCGTGGCCGTCGGTGATTGCCAACTCTCGATAGCTTTCGCATCACGCGTAGCTTTTTGATTGGCCGCCACCAGCAACGCCTCGCGTTGCGTGCCCGACTTTGCGACGCGGGGCCGGACTTTAACGCGCGGACCAGTCGGCGGAGCAGATTCGTCAATCCGTGCCGGTTGCCCAACCTTGATCGAACCGCCATTCGCGATCGGGGGAGCAGTAGCGATAAGCGCGCCCTGCTGTGGCTGCGAATGCTTCACCCACCAGGCCAGTGAAACCAGAGCACAAACCAGCAAAGCTGTAGCCGCTACGAACGACAGATTGAATGCTCTCTGAGTGCGGACGGTCTTTGCCTGCGCGCGGTTCCACACTCCTGCAAAGCTCGGTGTGATCGGTTTGTCCGCGAGCCTGACCTCGCTAAACAGCGCCTGGATTCTCTTTTCCTCGCCAACTAGTTCCATAAGCACTTTCCGTTTGTCCTAAATATTCGCGCAACCGTTTCTTGCCGCGATCGTAATGTTGCCGCGCACTGCCGATCGAGATCTCCATAACCGCGGCGGCTTCGCTCAAACTGAGGTCCTGATAAAAAACCAGGTGCAAGGCTTCACGCTGCCGGCGCGGCAAAGTTCGGAGCGCGTTTTGAAACAGCGCCTGAGTTTCGGATTTCTCAAAAGCTACGCCGGGTTGTTCGAGCGGCGAAACCAGAGTCGTTTCCTGCTCGGCGCTGTCGGACCATCTCAGCTTGCGCAAAATGTTCTTGCGATGCTCGCCGATCGCGGTTTTGCGAATGACTGCAAACAGCCAGGTCTTGAGACTGGCCTCGCCGCGAAAACACGCTTTGCCTTCAAGGATCTTCAAATAGACCGTTTGCAAAACTTCTTCGGCTTCGGCCCGGTCACGGCGGCAACAATTCATGGCCCAGCCGAAACTAGCGCTGTGGAGCACTTCCAGCTCAGCCTTAAGCTCCGCAATGTCCATTAGGTCTCTGGGGCGGTCAAATCTCACGGTTTCAGCCCGTGTTCAAAGTATTAGTCGCTCGAGCGCGTGAATTATATGACTCAGATGCCGAAAATGTTAGGCAAGTCAGTCCGGGGCAGTAGCCCGACCGTAAGGAAGGGCGTCAAACTGAGCGCCCCACGCCCTCCCTCACGGTCGGGCTACTGCCCCGTAGGTCTTGCCGCACTCACGCTTCACGGCTCGCAGCATCAGACGCCGAATCAACCCACTAAAGGGCCGCACCACAAACCAGTAGACGCGAAACTTCCGCCGGCTCGCGTCATCGCCACAAACTATCCGTGTCTCAGTCGACAAGATCGTCCGGCCGGGTTCGTCTTCTCTAACGCTGAAATTCCAAACGGCGCGTGCGAATCCTCGACGCACCGGTCGATCAAAATCTTCACGGTGAAACGGGGAGAGATTGCCGGTAGGGCGCCAGAATCTTCCGGTGACTCCTAGAACAATCTCGCGCCCCGGCTCCTCGGCCAGGATTCCGAACCCGGCATCGATCAGTGTCTGAAGAGTTATTCTGCGACCTCGCCTCGATGAGCGGCGCGGATGCAAAACAATTTCCGGCAACGACCGCAGGGCCAGGAGCGTTTTGATTATGAGAGAGCCACCCAGGTCTGCGCTCCAGAGCGTTTGGTAGACAACGCCGCGTGACGCCTTGATGTTGATGCTGTGCGTTTCGACAGCGTCTGGATTTGGCGCGAAGGAGTCTATCAGCATTGCTTCAAGTGCCGCCTAAGCGGGCAGTAGCTCGACCGTCAGGGAGGGCTTAAGCGCTAACTATTGAGCCCTCCCTGACGGTCGGGCTACTGCCCCGATTCCTACTTCGCCCACTCAGTCGCAATCTGGAACTCAACTTTCACGGGCACGGTCTGCACATACTCCTCACCCGCCGTGACCATCGCGCGTTCAACCTTTCGCGCGACTTCTTCAGATTCGCTTTCATCTACTTCAACCACAATCTCGTCATGAATGATGTTCACGATCTTTGCGGACGTGGGCCGCAACTCGTCATTAAGAAGCCGCAGCGCGCGTTTCAGGATGTCCGCGCTCGTGCCCTGGATGGGAGCGTTCTTGCCGTTGCGCTGAGTCATCGAAACCTGCTGGCGATCAGACGGATCGAAATTAAAACGCACCAGCCGCCCCGAAGCGGTGCGCGCCTGCTTGTCGTTTACCGCGCGGCTGGCTGACTCTCGCAGGTATGTATCCAGCTTCCGGTAAGTCGCAAAGTAGCGGCGCAAAACATTTTCAGCCTCACTTACGCCCATCCCCGTCATCATCGCAAAGCGCTGCGCTCCGATCCCATAAACCACGCCAAAGTTAAGCCGCTTGGCAAAGTCGCGTTGCTCCTTACTCACCTGATCACTGGAGACATTGAACACCTGCGCCGCCGTCACGCGATGCAGGTCGGCGCCGGAATTAAACGCATCGATGAAAGCCTGGTCGCCAGAGAACTCTGCCAGAATGCGCAACTCGATCTGCGAATAGTCGGCTATCACCAGACAGCGTCTCGCGGGATAGCCGGTGAAGCAGCGACGATATTCAGTCGCGTGCGGCACCTGTTGAATATTTGGATTTGTGCAGGCAAAACGCCCGGTCGGCGCGCCAATCTGGCGAAAATCCGCGTGCAGCCGGCCCGTCTTCGGATTGATGAACTCAATCATGTTCTGGCCATAGCTGGTCAGGGCCTTCTGCATGGTGCGGTACTCGAGCAGTTTCGCCACCACCGGATATTGCGCCGCCAGCGGTTGCAATTTCCAATTGCGAGTTGAGTCAGGCAGCGGGATGCCGAGATTATTCAACGCTTCGGTCACCTGTTGCTGCGAATCCAGATTGATGTTTGCGCGCGACGGACCGAACAATGAAGCCTGCGCCACACCTTCACCCAACATCTCTTGCAAATCATTGGCGAGCTCGGCCCGCCGCTCGCCGACAATGTTGAGTTGTTCAAGCCACCGATGCCGGTCCATGTAGAAACCCGTAAGCTCGATATCCACCACGGGCATCACGCACTCGAACTCGAGTTGCGCACACTGCACCAGATCCAACGCCCTGATTCTTTCGATCAGCTTCTCACGCAGTGGCAGCAGCACCGCCGCATCGCGGGCCGCATATTCCAACTGGGCTTCCGAGAGTGCGAATTCCCAGTTGCTCAGCCGCTCGCTCTTATCAACAGTCTCGTTGAGATAGCGCTCAGTGATCGCCGCCAGCCCGTGCCGCTCTTCAATGTCCCCGGCGGAAACAAGCTGGCTGGCCAGCAACGTGTCGAACACGCCAACCAGATCAACCCCAAGGTTGTACTTGATGAACTTCGCGTCGAACTTGGCGTTGTGGGCGATCTTAATCGGACGCGGTGAAGTGAAAAGCCGGCGCAAAGGCGCGAGCACCTCCCCCTGCTTCATATCGCCATCCGCGAACTTATTGAGATCGACGACGTAGACACCATCCGGTGTGGCTAGTTGAATCAAACGAAGACGGCCAAGGTAAGGATCAAGCTCAGTGGTTTCCGTGTCGAGACCGATTGCCTGGCGGGTCGACAATACGCCGACTGCGTTGCGAAGCTCTTCTTCAGTTTTGATTACCTGATAATTTGTATTCATCAACTGTCTCTGTTCAGAGTTCAGCGTTCGGCGGCTTGGTGACGGCCTTCTTTGTAAGTGAGCAAGTGCAAGGAGAGAACTTAACCGAAAGAAAACGCCTTTGTCATTCGGGCCCTGAATGAAAGGGACAAATTCCAAAGTGTGCCGGCAGGCCAAGACCGCCGCGAGAGGAGGACTCAACCCGGACGGTGCCGCGCAAAGGCATCGGACGGAGTCTCTACGGCCTTAGCGGAAACTTGGAATGTATTTTGTCCAAATAATCCTTGACCGTTGAGTATTCCCGCCTATCCAATTCCCAGAGGAGTGTCTCATATTCGTCGAGTACCTCGACATACAGCCTAAGGACCGAGAGATCGTTCAAGTCATTCAGAGGAATGCAGCAAGTAGGAGGGTTTGAAGCGTTCGGATCGCCAAGCATCGCCCGGTAGACGGCGCGCGCTTCATTTTTCTTTTGGTTCGCAAGGTAGAAAACCGCGAGTTCGCGGTTTGCCTCCAGGAATTCCCGCGCGGCTTCGGCATAGCTCTTGACACGGTCCGCGGTTCCCGAACTGGTTTGCGCATTGGAAAGGTTCTTGCTCGCGTTTTCCAGCCTGAGCTTATAGGCGTTCTCAGCCTCCACGGTTTTGTTCTGCCGCTGGTACAGCTTCGCCAATCCTGCCAACGCTCGATTGTCAACATAGTGGCCAGGATCGTTCGTGTTCGCGCTTTCCGGAGAGATTTCCATTAGGTGCTTCCACGCTATTAGGTACTTTTCGGTAGAGTCTTTCGGGGCGTGCTGAACAAGTGCGCGCGAGCGCTTAAGTAAATCCTCTGCCTTGGCGGGCTCATTCAGCGCGTTGGCGTATAAGGCTCCCAGTTCTTGCAGCCCTTCGGCCAGAGCGAGCGTCTGATCCGGATCCTCCTCGGTGGCTTTGACGAACATTAGATAGGCGCTTTCGGCGTCCTTGTAAGTCTTCGGGCTTTTGCCGTAGATCCGGCCAAGCTTTATGACTAGCCGCACAAGTTGCTCACCCTCTACTACTCCCAACTTTGCAAAAGGAAGGATCCCCAGATACAACTCCCGGGCCAAATCGTCCTTGCCCAGTCCAACATAGGCGTCCCCCATCGACTCATCGTTAACTAAGGCTGCTTTTAATTCCTCAGGCCTTGAGCTATCGCCTTGTCTTACCCAAAGAACATTGGCCTGAAGCGCGCGTGCCAGTTGGAATGCGTACCTCGACTTCAATTCGTTTCCGGGTTGGGCTGCGAGGGCTCCGCCTATCTCATTATAGGTCTCGGCGAGTTGACGAACTGTCTCCAGGTCCTTAAACCCCTTAGCCGTATCGTCGGCATTTGAGAGCCCGCTTTCCAGGATTCTTGAGACTTCTTCGTACTTTTCAGTGGCCTCATAATAATAGGCCTGTCTTTGGTAAAACCGAGCGGTTTCCGTGAGCGTGTTGAGGTATTGCGGACTGTTTGGCTGCTGACTTCTAATCTTCAGGATTTGTTGGTAGTACCGCTCAGCTTCCCCATAACGGCCGCGGTCGCCGTAGAACCGCGCAAAATCTTCCAGGCTGTCGGCAAATTTCAACGCCCACTTACCGTGCAGGACGATTTCTTGCGAGCTGGCTGCGAACGTCTCGTTGTTGTTCTGGTCGTCCTTCAACAATTTCTCCTGCAGCGCGAGCGCCAGCTTGAACTGTTCTTCCGCCTTCGAGTAGTCCAGATCATGCGGCTTGGTTCGGTCGGTCCGCGTACGCTCGGCAGCGAGGTCGCGGTAAGCGTGCGCCAGGCCATAGGTAGTGTCGAAAAGATTCCAGCTGTCGCCCGTCTGCATAGCCGTGTCATACTCCTTCTGAAGCCTTAGCGCATCCGTATATGTCCGCACCGCGTCCTCATATTTTCCGAGTTTTCGCTGTGTAGAGGCGATGTCTCTCAGCAAGGAACTGCGGGTGCTCTTCAACTCCCTGATGACCACATCTTTGTTCGCCACCGCCTGCGATGAGTAATTCACTAATTTGGCTTGCTCTTCCTCTTTCTCCACGCCCTGCATTGCGCCTTTGAAGGCCTCGAGGGCCTGATCATAATCTCCTCGTTGGAATTCGGCGATGCCATTAAGGTGCCGCGCGCTCTGATCTCCAGAGATCATAGCGACCACAAAATTTGTCTGCGCATCACGTTGGGAACTCTCGGCAGCAAGCTTCTGGTCGTTGGCGCGCGCCGTGGCCTGTTTCTGCAAGACGAGGGCCTTCTTCTGGGCCTCGACCGCGGCCTGCTCGGCGAGCAGTGCCACGTCTGTCTCGTGCTTTTGTTTGCCGAGACCCACAGCCAGCCCTTCCGCCTTGTCCTTCTGTACCTTCAGTAGCGCGGCGCCTTCCGCCACTTCCCGCGCGGCCGTCTCAGCTCTCGCCTGCGCATCCCTGGCCTTCTTCTCGCTGTCGATCGCTTGCTTGCGCGCTGCCATTGCGAACGCGGCCGTGCCAAGCGCAAGCAAAAACATTACGGCCATACCGACCGCCAACCAACGAAGTCGCCGCGCGGCGCGCGCCTGGCCGGCAGCATAGACCTCGGCTTGCTCACGCTCGCGGCGTTCGCGTTCCAGCTCTTCATTACGGCGGCGCTCGCTCTCTGCCAAAGCAGCGTCGCGTGCGGCCCTGCTTTGTTCGAGGTACGCGATCGCTGCGGCGAACTCCGGATGGTAGCGCTCGGCCCAGGCGGCGGTTGGCTTTGATTTCTCGACCCAATCGAGCGCGATCTGGAGCCCCGGGTCTTGCAGCAGTCCTTCGCTGCCTTCGCGATGCAGCACTGCTGCCTCTGACAGCCGGCGATAAATCCGCGCCGACTGCGCTTCCTCGTTGACCCAGTCTTTCAGTCGCTGCCAGTTACGGATGAGACTTTCGTGCGAGATATCGATGACAGTCTCAGGGTGAAGGGTGACGCCCACGGGCGGCATTAAGAAGGAACGTCCTCCATCACGAAAGATCTCAATCACGCTGGCAACTTCAGTCATACTCGCGCCAGCGATCTCGCAGATCGCGTTCACAGTGGTCGGGCGACGTATCTCACGATTGTCCGCGCCGCGCTCTGTTAGCGCTCTGAAGAGTATCTCGGCAATTAACCGGCCGCGCTCGTCCAATTCCGACCACGCCTCATCCGCATGCTGGGACAGCGCTTCAGACATTGTGCCAATCGCCTCATAGTCCTCGAGGCCGATGGCTGCGCCATTGCTTCGGTGGGCGGCGGAATAGTCCCAGGTGCGCATCAACGCGTGTTGCAGAATCGGCAGTTGATCGGGATTGTCGCCGACGTCGTTGAGCAGTCGGCTAACCAGCGGCAGAGTGATCTCGCCGCCACCCACCGCGACCGGGCCGGTAATCGCGGCGCGCCGTTCGTCGCGCGACATGCGCGGAATCAAATACTGTCCCTGGTTGATCGCTTCGGGCAACCCAGCGAACTGCGAACAGTCGCCCAGGAAATCCGAGCGCATCGTCAGCACCACATAGATCGGCACCTCATCCTGCGTACCTGCCTCGAGCAGCAATTTGACGAAAGCAGCTGCATCGTCCTCGGATCCGGTTTCTTTGCGCGCTTCCTTAAAGCGAAACAGTTCTTCAAACTGGTCGACTACGATCAGCAAATTCTCGTGCGCGGACATCTGCGCCTGTTTAGTAGCATCCACTAGTCCCAGGGTGCTCCGCCGCAGAGTCGTCTCGATGATGGTGTTCTGAAACTCCTGGTCCCGATCATCCGCGCCAAACACTTCTTGCTGGCCAAGGGCCCAAGCCAGGTTGCCGATTGGGTCATTACCGGGGCGAAGGATTGCAATGCGCCAGCTCGATCCCGCGCCGCCCATCAAACCGCCGTAGAGCGCGGGCAGCAAGCCTGCACGGATCAGCGAAGACTTACCGCTGCCTGACGTGCCGACAACGGCGAGAAAACGCGTGCGTTGCAAACGCGCCAGTAACTCGTCGGATTGGCCCTCGCGCCCGAAAAACAGGTTGGACTCGTCCAACTCGAACGGGCGCAGTCCGGGAAAAGGGTTTCGGATTTCGTTGAATTCCATCATGGTCTTTGCCCTCTGTTCCCGGTCTGCATAGCATTGAGAAACGGTTGCAACTTGTCGGGGGAAAACGCGTTGAAGTTTTGGATGACCAGCGGTACTTCGCGCGTGCGGAAGAGTTCCTTCTCGCTGGTCTGCTCACCACCTACGTAGACTGCCGCGAGCACCGGCGAAGGGCGACCCCATCCCGGGGCCTTCTGAAGATCCCAAATCTTGGAACGCAGCCACATTTGGTTGGCGCTCCCATAGTAGATAAGCGCGGCCTCACAGTTCAGGAGGCTGTCGCGGTGATACTGGGCCAGTTCGACACTGTCGCCCTCGAAGATGGGAGGGATGACTTCGAACCCGTGATCGTATAGAAAGTCGTCGATGGGCTTTACATCACCGGCATCACGATTGTCGTAGATAAGGTAAACGGATCGATGGTCGCCTGTGGTTGGCTCTTCCCTGGGTGCGACGGTGAGTCTGTGAATGACTCTCTGCTTGAGGTCTTCGAGAGATGTCTGCAAAAGTTCGGTGCCGGCGCCGATATTTTTTTGTAGCCCTGCGATAAAGCCCTGCTGACGCGAGTCTTCGGTGTGCAAACCGGGAGGCAACCAGATGAGGCGCGAGAATCCGCCATCGGCGCTTGCCCGTTCAGCAGCGAGCTTCGTTTGCAGTTGTACGACGGGGAGCAGCGGGTCGCTCTGCTGGGGCGGTTCATCCGACTCCCCGATCTCAACGGCCGACTCAAAACGCGCGCCGATCATGTGAATCGAAAGTACGCACCGCGATAAGTACTCGCGTACCGTGGCTTCCAAATCCAACAAATTCGAAGGCAGAGTGCTATCCGGCAGAACGTAATAGTTGTTCTGTTGCAGCTCGCGCTTGATGCGATCGCGTTCGACGCTCAACTCGGGACCGGTTTCGGCAAGGTAAACCTTCTTCTCGAGCGGCAGAGCGTCGCCCAACTCGGCGACTTCGGCCGCGGGCACGTCGGGCTGCGCTCTCAACTTCTCGATGGCGTCCTTTATGTCCCAGGCGAGGTCATCGAGTTTGTCCCAATACCGCTGATCCCGGTCACGCCCCAGCACCTGCCGGAATTCTCTCGGCCGGTTATTTCCGTCGACTTCGTAAAATAAATAGCCGAGCAGGCCACGCAACTCTTCCGGCAGTTGTTGGTCGGCAACCGGTGTCTTCACAATCTTGAAGACGCGCGACTGGTTTCTAGTCTCCGCGTTGCGGTTGGCTCTTTGGAAGAACTCCTTCAATTCGCCTCGACACCAGTTGGAATTCACGTAGCGCGGCGTGACCACCGGAGTGAGCAGCAGTGTGGCACCGACCTGGTCTCCAATTTCGCCGGCAAAGTATTGGTCGCCCTGAAGCCGCTTGTCCCACCAGATGCCCGGCTCGGCACCCAGCACCTGTGACAGTCGCACTGTCAAATGCTCGAAAAGCTGATCAACCCAGCCCTTGGTGTCACCTAAGGGCTGGTTGTCAATGTGGGCGTAGCTGATGAAGATGTCGTTTGGCATAACAGGTGATTGAACCTCCGTGCCGAAATTAGAGTGACGGACTGCAATAAAATGTACTCAGTGGAGCTAAGACTTGCGGCGACGGACTTTTTCGAAGCAGTTCGCGCAAGCGTCACCGCTGCCTGGGTGCGACCTTCGTCGTCGCCTGCGCCGTTTGCCGGCAGACCGCCGCGCCGGAGGCGTCGCTCACAACGAGCGTGGCCGTAAGGTCCTTCTTGCCGACGTGAAAGGTCTCGACGCGTATGGCGGGATACGGCTTGAGCACGCGTTCGGTGATGGACGCCGCGGGCGAGTTGAGCGTCCACTCGTAGCTGAGTTTCGACTCGTTGGCATTGGCGGCGTACGCAGAGAAGGTGACGGTGTCGCCCTCGGTCGCGTTCGGCTGCGCGTAAACGATCACGGGAAAGGGGCAGAGCGACTCGGCTCCCTGCGTCCGATGCTCGGCCAGCGCCCTCGTCCTAATCTCCCTGTCCAGCGACAGGACGGCGGCGCTGATACGCTCCAACTCCTTGAGGTCCTCGTCGCCCTCGGGCATCGGCCTGGTGAAGTTCGCCGACAGCTCCTCGCGCCGCTTGGAGTATAAGGCGAACGAGCGCATGTAGGACTGGCGCGCGACTTCGGGCGCGTTTTGCGACTGAATGGAAGCGACGCTGCTCCATGCGTGTGCCTGCATCCCGGCGTCGTGCCGCTGCTCGCCGAGCGCGAGCGCCAAGTGGTACGCATCGAGCGCCGTCTGTTCGTCGCTCACGTCCTCGGCGAACGAACCGATGGCGAAGAACTCCTTGAGCCAGCCACCGAAGTTGGGATTGGCGCTTTTCAGATTCTGCTTGTAAGCATCCAGCGCCAGCTTGAACTGTGCCAGCGCCTCCTCAGTAGCGCCGGAATTACCGGCGCGCTTTCGTAAGAGGTCGCCGATCCGGAAGTAGGCCAGTGCCTGTTCGGAGTAGTTGCCCTCCTTTTTGTACCCGTCGAGAGCGCGCGCGTAGAGGTTTAGCGCCGCGTCGGTCAGCCCGGCCTCTTCCGAGACTTGAGCGGCGTTGAACCAACCTGTGGCCTCGCTCGAGCCGAAGTGGTGCACGTAGGCCTGCTGCGCTCTCGTGAAGTACTCTTCGGCGGATATTGTGTCGTTCCATTCCAGATTAAGGCCGCCGATCCAGACGAGCAGGCTGTGAATGCGAGAGTCATCCGCCTTTTGTGACAGTGCCAGGCGCTCCAACTCCCTGAAGTAGCAGAGCGCCTTCGTGTGGTTGCCGACGATCAATGCCCGGGAGGGCCTGCACTGATCCACTTCGAGCGACGGGGTCGTGTCCTGCCACGCAGGCAGTTCGTCCCGGAGGTAGAAGTTGCCGATGCGGTAGGCGGCCTTCATCATTCCCTCCTTGTTCTCAGCCTGACGAAAAAGCAAGAACGCTTTCTTGTAGCGTTCGAGCGACTGATTCTTTAGCTTCACCTTCGGGTTATTGTCATCCTCGAAGTGAATCACGCCGCCGGGAGTAGAAAGGATAGGGAGGGCGAGAGCGGCCAACTCCTCGCTGGTGCGGCTGATGCGGCGTCCGACCGACACGTCGTTGGCAATCTTCAGCAGGATGCCACCGACGGAGAGCAGAGTGTTGGCAGCCTTCATGGGGACCTTGGCCTCCTCGTAATGCTTCACGGCCTGATCGTAACTTTCTATCCCCTGATTAGTGTGACTATAGTTCGAGAATTCGGTCAGTTCGGCGCCCTGCATCGCGCTGAAGTGAACCTGTCCGAGTTGGACGTAGGTATCGGCCACGCCCTCGGTGTCATGGACGCCGTTCTTCTGCAGGCCCTTGATGGTCGCGTCGTATAGATCCGCCGCGCCATTGTAATCGCCGCGCTCGGCGAGGATGGTCGCGTCGCGGAACTTTCCGTTGGCCTGTAGAGCCAGCGCGCGCCGCTCCGCTTCCTGCTCGGCCTGACGGGCCTGCGCGGTCTGCTGCTGTGCGTGTCGCGCTTCTTCGTCGGCACGCTTCTTCTCGCTCTCGGCCTTGGTCTCTTCGCGCTTGGCGATCGCGGCCTGCGCTTTTGCATTGTCTCTCGATTTTTCCGCTTCGCTTTTGGCAGCCTTCGTTTCTTCCAACGCCGCGGCGACTTCTAGGCGCCCCTGCTCCGCCAGGCGTTGGAGGGCGGACGCCTTCTGCTGTTCGCTCTCCGCCTGATGCTGGGCGGCGACGGCACGACGCTGCGCGACGAAGGCAAAGAGCAGCGCGAAGAGGGCCAACCCCGCCACGACAAAGAGCACGCGCGACGTCCGGCGCTGGCGCACGGCAGCACGGCGCTGCTGTTCGGCATAGAGCGTGGCCTGTTCCAGTTCGCGTCGCTCGCGAGCGATCTGTTCCTGCCGTTGACGCTCGCGCTCGGTAACGGCTGCGTCACGCGCCGCCTTGCTGGCATCAAGAAACGTCATCGCCTCGCCGAAGTCGGAGTGGCCCGCCCAGGCGGCATTCGGGCGCGACTTCTCGCGCCAGTCGAGCGCGATCTGAAGAGCCGGGTCTTGCAGCAGTCCCTCCCTGCCTTCGCGATGCAGGACAGCGGCTTCTCCCAGACGGCGGTAGATGCGCGCTGACTGCGCTTCCTCTTCAACCCATTTCTGTAGTCGATCCCAGTTGCGAATCAGGCTTTCGTGCGAGATGTCGATTACGGTTTCACCGCTGAGATCGGTGCCGGCGGGCGGCATGAGGAAACTTCGACCCTCGCCACGGAACACGTCGATGATGGCGACGACTTCGGCTTCGGTCACCTCGGCAGCGGCGGCGATATCAGAAAGGCAACTGGGGCGGCGAATCTCGCGATTGTCGGCGCCCTTCTCAGTCAGTGACTTGAAAAGTTTTTCGGCCACGCGCCGGCTGCGCTCGTCGGGCAACTCATCCCAGGCTTCGTCGGCGTGCAGCGACAGCGCCTCGGCCATCGTGCCGATCTTCTCGTAATGTTCAAGGCCGATTGGCTCGCCATTGCGCCGGTGCGCGGCCCAGTAGTCCCAAGTGCGCATCAGCGCGTGCTGGAGAATGGGCAACTGATCCGGGTTGTCGCCCACGTCGTTGAGCAGACGGTTGATGAGTGGCTCACTGATCTTGCCGCGCGTGACGCCTACCGGGCCCGTCACCGCCATGCGCCGCTCATCGCGCGTCATGCGCGGGATTAGATATTGGCCGTCGTTGATCGCCTCAGGCAGTCCCTGGAATTGCGCGCAGTCGCCGAGAAAATCCGAACGCATCGTCAGCACGACGTAGATCGAGAGCTTGCGCTGTTGCGCGGCTTCGAGCAGCAGCTTGACGAAGGCCGACGCATCGTCGGCGGTGCTGGTCGCAGCTCGCGCCGCGCGGAAGCGGAACAACTCTTCAAACTGGTCTACGACGACCAGAAGCTTCTCGTGCTCTGCCAGCCGCGCATGTTTCACTGCGTCAACCAGTCCGAGCGAACCCCTCCTGAGCTGCGCTTCGATGACGGCTTCGCCCTCGGCCGGAGGCAGACCTCCACCCGCTTCCGGCAGCACACCGTTTTCCGCCAGCGAATGCGCCAGATTGCCAAACGGATCGCTGCCCGGCCGCATGATCGAGATGCGCCAGCCAGAGCCGGCCCCGGGCATCATCCCGCCGCGCAAAGCAGGCAGTAATCCCGCCCGCACCAGCGATGACTTGCCGCTGCCCGAAGTACCGACAACGCCGAGGAAGCGCGCGCGTTGCAGCCGCGTGATGAGCGCGTCGGATTGGCCCTCGCGACCGAAGAAGAGCCGATACTCGTCCGTCTCGAACGGGCGCAGACCAGGAAAGGGGTTGGTAAATTTTTTCGGCTCGACCATCATGAATGGCCTCCTTCCGCGGTCTGCACTGCGCTCACAAAATCTTTGAGCTCATTAGGATCAAACGAGCTGAAGTTCCTTATGACGTAGGGAACCAGGTGGGTGAGAAAATCTTCCTTCTGGTCGTTTGGCGGCGCGCCGACATAGACGGCGTTGGCCGCCCAGTCCTCCTCGCGACCATATCCGTACGCCTTCTCGAGGTCTTCAAGGTTCTTGCGCACCCAGGGCTCGTCGCCGCTGCCGAAATATATGAGCGCGGCATCGCACTCCCTGAGATTTTTTTGGTGGTACGCCATGAGTTTATCGGCGGCGCCTTCGTCGACGCAGGTGATAACCTCGAAATTTTGTTTGAAGAGGTACTCCTTAACGGGACGTACAAAGCTGCGATCGCGGTTTTCGCAGATGAGATAGACCTGCTTCAGTTTGGACGGGCCGCGCTTGGGAGTCATCGCCGGCGGGTTGAGCTTTTCGACGACGCGCGTCTTCAGGTCCTCGATGCTCATCTGCAAAAGCTCGGACCCCGCCGTGACCCGGGTTTGAAGTTCCGCGATAAAAGTTTTCTGGCGCTGGTCGCTGATGTCCAAAGCGGGCGTCGACAGACCGGACGGCATCCAGAGCAAACGCAGAAAGGCCGCGTCCGCCGCGCCGCGTTCGGTGGCCAGTTCCTCCTGGATGCGGACGACCGAGCGGGCGTCATCTTCGGGCGTCGAACCGTAGCGCGTGCCGACGAGGTGGACCGACAACGCACAGCGGGCGAGGTCGGCGCGCACGGCAGCTTCGGTCTGTTTCATCTCTTCGAGCGGGAGCTTTTGTTCCGGCAGCACGGAGTGGCCGCGTTGCCGCAACTCATCGCGCACCAACTCGCGCTCCTTCACCAGGTCGGACGTCGTCTCCGCTAGGTAGACGAGCTTCGCAGCGTTCGCGCCGTTGGGTGTAACCACGGCTGGCGCGACGGACGCAACCGTAACGGCGTTTACCAGAGAAGGCGCGACCGCGTTCGCTGCGATCTCGCCCGGCTGTGAGCTCGGCGAATACTTCAACTCAATCAGCGTCTTCGTGATGTCCGACACCAGACGGTTGAGCATTGTCCAGTATGACTTGTCTTTCGGATCGGAACTGAATTCGTAGAGCTGACCATCAGCCTCGTTCTCGCCATAGAACTGGTAGCCGATCAGGTTTCGGATGTGCTCCGGCTCGAGATTCTTCAGATGGTCGGGCAGCGGAGTCTTGACCACTTTAAAAACGCGCGAGCGGAAACTCGGCGCGGCGGCTTGCGTTGGCGGCTGAGCCGCGTGAAACGCCGCCATCTCGCGGTTGCACCAGTCGGATTGGACGTAGCGGGGCGAAATGACGGGCACGAGCAGGAGCGATTCACTGATGCCGCTTCCGATCGCCCCTTGCAACTGATCGTTACCTTGCAGATTGTGACCGTCGCGCCAGATGCTCAACTCGGAGCCAAGCGCCTGCGAAACCAGAACGGACAGGCGCTCGTGGAGCAAGTCTATCCAGCCTTTCTCATCGCCGAATGGGCTGCGGTCGTCAAGATGCGCGTAGCTGATGAAGATATCGTGCGTGAAAGCCATAAGAATGTTTCAAGCCTCCGATGACGGATGAGAGATTAGGTTTGGCACCGAGGAACCGTGAAATCTGGCAGTGACCACCAAAGGCCCGAAGCCTGTAAATGGAACGAGTGCCTGAAGACCTGTTAGGTTCGGTCGAATCCGACGATTTGCAGGGCAAGGATAGCGCCGGGGTCTTGCTCACGCAAGCATTTTTGCGAGTTTCATGGGAAGTGCTCTTAAGTTCTGTGTTGCCGTCGCGTTCCTCAGCGCTTCGCGGTGATCAGGTAGCGTCACCGGTTTGTCGCCCAGCGGCGAGCTTCATACAATAGCCGGGATGCGCCTTCAACGTGGAGAGGGACGCCGGTTTGAATTTGGACGTTGGGTTGATTGAGGCACCGCGCGTGGCGTTGATGAAGTCAAGCCAAAACTTCCGCGCCACCACGCAAACGCGCCGGCGCAGACGAGGAAAATAACCAATGCTCCCACCAGGGCAAGCTTCAGCGCCAGACGAAACACGCGCCGCGCGACAAACAGAAAAACGACGACGACGACAATGACGATCAGTCCGGTTGTGATGGTAGTAAGCATCTCTTTGCCGGGAACGCGGACATCCGTCCGCCCACGCGCGCACGCGCGCTCACCCTTTACTTTCTTTTGTAACTCGCGCTCACAGTCGTTTTAATATTCCCGCGCACGTTAAAGTCACCTTCGATCTCGACGCTCAGCGGATCGCAGGCCCGCACAAAGTCTTCCAGGATCAGGTTGATGACGTGCTCGTGAAAAACCTTCACCTCACGAAACGAATTGATGTAGAGCTTCAAGCTCTTCAATTCGACGCAGCGCTCGCGCGGCGAGTACTCCAGGCGAATCACCGCAAAGTCGGGAAAGTCCGAGAAGGGACAAATGCACGTGAACTCCGGCATTTCGAACTTGATTTTGACCTCGCGGCCGGGAAACTCGTAAGCGAACGTGTCGAGCGGATAGAGATTCATCTCCACGCGCGCCGTCGACTGGATGTCGAGGCCCTGCTGATTAGTTGGTGATAGTTCAGTAACCATCTCTGTGTTCGAACACCGATCTAATAACCGCGTGGCGCCTAATACTCGGAACGCGGCCGCCCAATTTCGAATATCTTAATCAAAGCCAGCCCCGCGATAAAACCGCCGATGTGCGCGGCATAGGCGACTCCGCCCTGTTGCGCACCGCTGCCGAGCATGCCGAGTCCGCTGATTAACTGGAACACAAACCACAGACCGATCGCAATGAAAGCCGGCACCTGGGTGATAAACCACGAGATGAGCACGGTCACTCTCCTGGTGGGAAACAGCAGAATGTAAGCACCGAGCACGCCGGAGATCGCGCCCGAAGCACCCAGGCTCGGCACGAGCAGACTCGCGGTGCTGTCGCCGGCAAAGATCACCGTACTGAACACGTGCGCCAACCCCGCCAGCACCCCGCAGACGAGATAAAAGATCAGATACCGAATGTGGCCGACACGGTCTTCGATGTTGTCGCCAAAGATAAAGAGGAAAAGCATATTGCCGAAAATGTGCGCCAGACCGCCGTGCATGAACATCGACGTAATCAGTGTTAGAAAGACCGGCACCGGTGTCGGCTGCAAACCCGGCATGGCAACGCGCTGGCCCGTGATCGGCTCGACCAAAATGCGATTCGGCGTGACGATGTCGCGGCCGGTGATGATTTCAGCGGGCACCGTGGAAAACGCGTAGGTGAACTTGTCGTTTGATCCCAGCCCCTGCAGAAACACAAAGACTAATATGTTGATGAGAATGAGCGTGTAGTTCACCCACGGCGTGGATCGGCGGTCATCGTTTTCATCTGCGATTGGAAAAAGCATTTGATGTAGCGCAAGTTGTTAACTTGCGCGCGCTGCCGGCGAAGATGCCCGCGGACCGGCAGGCAGGATGCCCGCGCTCCCAGCTCAGTCACCTTCAGCAGCGGCATCAGCAAACGCCAGGTCTCCGGCGGCAAGATCCCGGCGCACTTCTTCGGGCGTGCCGAAGACGCGCGCTTTGTCGTCGTCAAACTCGCCTTCCCAACGCGCTACCACCACGGTAGCCAGACAATTTCCCAAAACATTCACGGAAGTACGGCCCATGTCCATTAATTCGTCGACGCCGAAAATTACCGCGACGCCAATCGGACCCAGACCGCCGGGCATAAAGCTATTCAGTGTCGCCAGCAGGATCACCAACGCCGCGCGCGGAACGCCGGCTACTCCCTTTGACGTGATCATTAGTGTCAGCATCATCACGATCTGCCGGCCGAAGCTCATGTGGCCAATCACGGGCTCGGCGGCTTGGGCCACAAACACCGACGCCATCGCGAGATAAAGCGTCGTGCCGTCCAGATTGAAACTGTACCCGGTCGGCATGACGAACCCGACGATCCGCCGCGGCACGCCGAGACGCTCCATGTTTTCCATCGCCTTGGGCAGAGCAGACTCGCTGCTGGTTGTAGCGAAGGCGATCGTGAAGGGCTCGCGGATAGCTTTTAGAAACTGTCTTACCGGCACGCGCGCAATCATCATGACCGCGCCAAACACAAAGACCACCAGAACGAACAACGCAAGATAGAGCGATCCGATAAGTTTCCCGAGATTAACTAATACGCTGAGTCCATTCGTCGCAATCGTGTGGGCCATCGCCGCGCCCACGCCTATCGGCGCAAACATCATGACGTAGTTGGTGAATTTGAACATCACCTGCGACAGCGCTTCACAGCCGCGCAGGATTGGCGCGGCCCGCTGGCCCATCGCGGAAACGGCCATCGCAAACAAAACCGTGAACGCCACGATTTGCAGGACATCGCCGCGGACCATGGAATCTATGACGCTCGACGGGAAGATGTGGACCAGCAGATCACGAAAGCCCTGCGGCTGGGTCTTGACGAGTGAACTGATATCGCCGCCGCCGGTGAGCAGAACTCCGGCGCCCGGCTTGGTCAAATTCACAATGCCGAGGCCGATGAACAACGCAATCGTGGTGACGATCTCAAAATAGAGCAGCGCCTTTGCGCCCATGCGGCCGACCTGCTTCAGATCTCCGCCGCCGGCAATTCCGACCACCAGCGTCGAGAAGATCAACGGCGCAATGATTGACTTGATGAGATTCAGGAAGATGTCGCGCAGGAAGTAAACATTATTGCCCCACTTCGGGCTGAGGTATCCAAGCACCCCGCCGACAACCAGACCGATAAGAATTTGTGTGGTCAGCGAAGGTGCGTACCAGGGGCGTCGGGTTATTGTTTTTGTTTCAGCCATCGCGTTGTTTAGAGGCGGGCTACCTCCCGCCGATCTCCAGCGAATACTTGGGCGGGCAGTAGCCCGCCTCTAAACGAGTCTGTTGATTGTTATCTGCCCCACTTGAGCTTATCTCTCAGCACGTCAAAATAATTCCGGTGTGGCGGCTGGACCAGATTGAAAGTGTTGTTGCTCTTCCTGATCACGATGCGATCGTGGACTTGTAAAGGAAAGCCAACCTGGCCGTCCAGGGTCAACGCCACTTCTTCCTTGTCCGTCATTAGGCACACTTCGATCACAGACTCATCGGGCACAACTATCGGCCGGTTCGACAGAGTGAACGGACAGATCGGCGTAATCACGACCGCATTCATCGAAGGGTAAATGACCGGACCACCAGCCGACAGATTGTAAGCAGTCGAGCCCGTCGGCGTGGCGACGATCAGCCCATCGGCCCGAAACAGATTCACGAATTGCGAGTCAAGATACGCTTCGATTTCGATGATCCGCGCGAGCGCGGACTTGTTTACGACGACGTCGTTGAGAACGCGATTACGCGTGATCAACTCTTCGCCACGCCACAGTTCGACGGCGAGCATCTCGCGCTTTTGGACTTTGTATTCACCGGCGAGAATGGACTCGAGCGCCGCAAACAGTTCCTCAATCGGAAACTCGGCGAGATAACCCAGGCCACCATAGTTGACGCCAATCACCGGCACCTGGGTGTCGCCGACCATGCGGGCGGTGGCGATCATTGTGCCGTCACCGCCCAGCACCAGAATCAAATCAACCGCAGGCGCAAGCTCTTCGTCTTTGACGATTTCAACGGTACAGCCCGTTTTTTGCTTGATTTGCTCATGGGCGATCTCCGGCTGCCCGACAAGCTGAATCCCTCGCTCCCTCAACCATTCAGTGAGGCGGCAGAGAGTATCGAGCGCATCAGGTTGATGCGGCTTGACGACAACACCGATGCGTTTGATCGAGGCTGGCTCCATTAGTTTGCGGTGATGCTTCGGAACGCGCCGGATGATATCTGTGTGCGGATCCGGGTGTCAACGAAGTTCATACAACGCCAGGAACTCGGCATTGCCATCGGCGCCGTGAATCGGAGACTCGATCACGCCTGAGACCTTCAAGCCGAGAACTTCCGCCGCACTGTTCACTTCATCGATCACGCGTTGGTGTTGGGCCGGGTCTTTAACGATGCCGCCCTTGCCGACTTCACCTTTGCCCACTTCAAACTGCGGTTTGATTAGAGTAATTATCTTGCCTTGCTCAACCAGCAACGGAACGACCGCCGGCAGGATTTTAGTGGCTGAGATAAACGCGACATCGATCGACGCGAGATCGAATTTCTGGTCGAAGTCTTCGGGTTTCAGATAGCGGGCATTGACGCCTTCGCGCAACGCGACGCGAGGATCGTTGCGGAGTCGCCACTCCAGCTGATTGTGACCTACGTCGATGGCCACAACCCTGCGCGCGCCATGCTGCAAAAGGCAATCGGTAAACCCACCGGTCGACGAGCCTATATCTATGCAAGTCAGTCCTTCAGGGATGATTTGGAATTCGCGGAGCGCAGCTTCCAGCTTTAGGCCACCGCGACTGACATAACGTAAGGCGGAATCGCCATCGCCTTTGAGACGGATGTTCGCGTCCGGAGCGAATGATTCGGAGGGCTTGTTGACTAGTTGTTCATCGACCAGAACAACGCCGGCCATTACCAGCGCCTGCGCCTTAGTGCGGGAGTGCGCCAAGCCGCGTTCGACGAGGAGTTTATCGATTCGGTCGCTCTTCATCGGCGACACTGTATCAGAAGCCCGACCATAGGGGAGGGCCGACGACGCAGAAAGGGACTAACATACTTGACTCATCAAATCATGTGATTGGCAGGTTGTTGTCTTGAGCGCCGAAGGCGCGAAATGTAATAGCCCGGCCCAACGGGCCGGGTGCGGCGATGGTCGTTTGATTG
>Ga0137404_10000424_pt1 | contig 27676 bp, 32 predicted proteins | sample CZOMad2_1_16fung_FD_108285 | JGI IMG/M metagenome (GOLD analysis project Ga0137404, IMG submission 108285) | Vadose zone soil fungal communities from Angelo Coast Range Reserve, California, USA - CZOMad2_1_16fungal (Illumina Assembly) | ecosystem: Environmental > Terrestrial > Soil > Vadose... | reverse complement strand
GCCGGAAGTCAATTGGCGCACGCGGCGCGACACGAGGTTCACGAGGACGTTCGGGTTGCCAACTTTTTCATTGGCGCGTTTGCAAAGTTCAGAGTTCATGTTTTTCAGACCAAATCGAGCCGCTTAGCTTAAATGTTGCGCGCCCGAAGGCAATAACAAAAATTCCCTTCAAACTTGCTCTCCTTTCGGGCATTTTCTTTGGACAATTTTTATGGCCGTCAAAAAATCATCGTTCGACCTAAACCAATTTCTCGTTACGCGCACCGATGCCGTCAACCGCGCGCTCGACAAATTTCTGCCGTCCGAAAAAACCAAGCCCGCCACCATTCACAAAGCAATGCGCTATTCGCTCTTCGCCGGCGGCAAGCGGATGCGCCCCGCCGTCCTGCTCGCCGCCGCGGCGGCCTGCGGTGGCAGGGAAGCCGACGCCATGCCCCTCGCCTGCGCCGTCGAGTGCATCCACACCTACTCGCTCATCCACGACGATCTGCCCGCGATGGACAACGACGATTTCCGCCGTGGCAAACCGACCAACCACAAAGTTTTTGGCGAAGGCATCGCCGTGCTCGCGGGCGACGCGTTGTTGACGCAGGCGTTTGAGATCGCCGCGCAATGCAAAAAATTCCCACGCTATCCGCATGATAAAATCATTTTGGAAATCGCGAAGGCTTCCGGCTCGTTGCAACTCGTCGCCGGACAGGTCGCCGATCTGGAAGGCGAAGGCAAAAAACTTTCCATCGCCGAATTGAAATTCATCCACGAGCGCAAGACCTCCGCGCTGCTGTGCTGTTCGGTGCGGCTCGGCGGCATGAGCGCGAACTGCCCGCCCGCGCAACTCCGCGCGCTCACGGATTTCGGCTATCACGTCGGCCTCGCGTTCCAGGTGATTGACGACATCCTGGACGTGACGCAGACCAGCGAGCAGCTCGGCAAGACGGCGGGCAAGGACGTGGCCGTGCAAAAAGCGACTTATCCGGCGATTGTCGGGCTGGAAAAATCGCGGCAGATCGCGGCGCAACTAACGGCCAGGGCGTTTGCCGCGCTGAAAATTTTCAAGGGCAAAGCGATTGCGCTCGAAGCGTTGGCGGAATTCCTTTTGAAAAGGGAAAAATAAAATGAAAGCTATTCACCTCATTCAAAATAATCCTGCACTGCGCCCAAAACCAATTGCGCCTGGCTCGCAAACATACGAGAGTGGATATTGGTGGCTTTCAATTGAACGAGCGAAGTCATTTGTTGGTGGAGATATTTTCTTTTACGACAGTCAACTTTCTGAATCTTTTTTCGGTGGTTTAATCAAAGATTGCTGGGTTCAAAAATACAACGAACAAGACCGAGTTGTTTTCAAATTTGAAGCTTTGGCTTCTCACAAAGGAAAACGTCCAGCAAATCCTGAAGGTTGGAACGATGGAAATTGGGTGATAAATTTTGAAGAATAATATGAACAAAAACAGCAAGTGCTTCATGGCGGCAACACTAGCGTTGCTGGTTGGTATAATGTTGAGCGGTTGCGTATCATATCGCGTAGCTGTCAATGGTTTCAGCGACCCGAAATATGCAGGCGGACATTCTTATTGGCTCTTGTCGGGCAAAGATGATGTGACCGTGAACGACCTCGAATTTCGTGAATACGCTGCCTATCTTCGTCGTGGTCTTGCTCAAGCTGGTTATAGCGAGTCTGCCACTCCTGACCAAGCGGACTTGGCAATTTTTGTCAGCTACGGAATTGGTGACGCGAAAGAACAATCTTATTCCTATTCAATGCCCATTTACGGACAGACAGGCGGAGGCACATATAATTTTTCCGGCACGACCTATTCAGATTACGGCACAGCGACAACTTATGGAACAGCCACACAAACACCGCAGTATGGCGTAGTCGGGTCAGAACAGGTTTCTGGCTCAACGCTTACATATCTTCGTTTTCTTTCTGTAGATGTGTTCGACATGAAGGCACTTCAGAATGAAAAGAAAAAAACAGTTTGGCGAACAGACGTGATGAGCCGAGGCAGAAGCGATGACCTTCGCACTGTTTTTCCAGTTTTGGTTGCTGTCGCAACTCCACATTTTGGCAAGAACACAAAAAAGCAAATTGTCGTTGTAATCAACGAAGGTGACAAACAGGTGCAGCAAATAAAAACGGCGACCGACAACAGCCAAAAATAATTATTCACTCCACTCGCCGGTTTGCAGATACGGCTTGAGTTTTTCCTTGAGCGTTTCGCGTCCGCCATTTCGGAGCGCCGTCGGCGCGGCATCTTTGTAGCCCGCCGTTCACAAAATGAAAAAGCTCCATAGGAGCGGCATATTCGGTCCTTGCGGACGATTTTCTACAAATATATCGCACCTACGGTGCTAAAGTTGCCGACGATGATTCTGAAAGCCCGTAGGGCTGGCATCTTTGTAGTTGGAAAATCAAAGACGGCCAAAGCTCCGTAGGAGCGAAATCTTCTGGCAAAAAATACGCCGCCCCGACGGGGCTGGGGAATTTTTGGTTTGGATTTCTACAAAGATGTCGCGCCTACGGCGCTGGGAAGTTCAACGCAAAGGCGCGAAGAAAAATTTTACAGTAATTAGCTTCGACGTTTACGAAACGCATTTCGACGATACGCAGCTTCAACATATCTTGTCGCGCAAGCTAATTGTCGCGGTTCAGTAATCAGACATTTCGGATAATGATGTCCGGCATACAGAGGCAAGATGCGAAGATCTTTTTCATCAATATCAGTTGGGTAATCAACGTCTATATGAAGACTTATTGTTTCACTTCGTTTAGGAAAGCCGAATGCCACAAATTTAGGATTGTAAATCCAATCTGTAGTTGTTTTTACAAAAGTTTCTTTGTGGAGCGAATAGACAAACTGCACTAAAGCGATTCCAATGTGTTTTAGATTCGGAAGCCGGAACATTTCTTCTTCAATGGTCATATTTTTTGCAGTTGGAAATTAAACAAGGTCTCGTAACAGTCGAGACACTCCATATTCGCCAGTAGATGCTTTTTTTAGTGTCCAGCGTCCTGGAAAAATTTCCGTCAAAAGCACATAGTCACCGCCTTTTACTTTTGCGTCACGATAGAAGCTGGCGATTTCACTGCGCGCCCGAAGTTTTTTGCCTTGTTCCAAAAGCACCGTCTGAAATCTTTGACCACTAGGCAAAATTTCAATTATGAGTTCTTCTCCAACTTTAATTTTGCCGTTTTTAACTTGAGGAGCTAGAGTCAAAAGATTTTGCCGAATCATTCCATCGGTTATTTCAATTGGAAACTGTCGAATTTTCCCATTCGTCGGTTCTGCGATTACTTTTGAAACACTGATGCTATCGTTGTTTAGACTGGCAATGCGCTGATGAATTGCGGCCATTTGCTCTTTCAATTCTTGCAGTTCTGACGCTTTTCGCGTTAAACGCTGAACTGTCGCAAGGTCAGATTTCATTGCCGCTTCAGAGATTTGAGCCATTACATTTTTAAGATGCTCATCAATTTCGTTAGTTTTAGTATTCATGTAAGTAAGTATTACCTACCAAAACCAAACTGTCAAATTCTTTTTTTTGCTTTGAGAAAAAAGTTAGCTAAAACAGCGAGAAATTACACCAACTCCGGCTCTTCAATTTTTTCTGGTGGCTGACCGCAAGGTCTGCCGTCGGCGGCTTCGGGATATTCGAAAATTTTTCCCTCGTAGTTGCGCAGCACCACGCGGTCGGCGTTGTGGCTCAAGACGTATTCGGGATTGACCGGCACTTTGCCGCCGCCGCCGGGCGCGTCAATGACATATTGCGGCACGGCATAGCCGGTCGTGTGCCCGCGCAATTGCTGCATGATCTCGATGCCCTGGCGCACGCTCGCGCGCAGGTGCGCGGAGCCGGAAATCAGGTCGCACTGGTAAAGATAATACGGCTTCACGCGGCACATCAAAAGTTTCTGGACGTGCGCCTTCATCACGGTCGCGTCGTCGTTGACGTGCTTGAGCAGCACGCTTTGGTTGCCGAGCGGAATGCCGGCGTCGGCCAATCGCGCCAAAGCGTCGCGCACTTCGGTCGTCAGTTCGCGCGGATGGTTCGAGTGGACGCTCATGAACAGCGGATGAAATTTTTTCAGCATCGCACACAGTTCGGGCGTGATGCGTTGCGGCAGAAACGTCGGGATGCGCGAGCCGATGCGCAAAAATTCAATGTGCGGAATCGCGCGCAGGCGGCTCAAAAGATTTTCCAGCTTGTCATCGCTCAAGAGCAGCGGGTCGCCGCCGCTCAACAACACGTCGCGGATTTCGGGATGCGCGGCGATGTAGGCGATCTGCTTGTCAAATTCAGGATGAAAATCGTAGCCGGTCGCGTTGCTCACGAGCCGCGAGCGCGTGCAGTAACGGCAATACGCCGCGCAGCGATCCGTGACCAAAAACAACACGCGGTCGGGATAACGATGCACGAGTCCCGGCACGGGCGAATGAGAATCTTCGCCGCACGGGTCGCTCATTTCCCACGGCGCAGTTTTTGTTTCGGCAATTTTCGGAATGACTTGCAAACGAATCGGACAATTTTCATCCGCCGGATCAATGAGATTGAAAAAATACGGCGTGATGGCGAGCGCGAGCTTTGTGTTCGCCAGTTTTGCGCCGGCAAATTCCTCTGGCGTAAGCGTAGGTAGGAATTTTTGCAACTGCTCCACCGTCGTGATGCGGTGCTTGAGTTGCCATTTCCAGTCGTTCCAGTCGGCGTCGGAAACATCGTGCCAGAAACCGCGTCCGGCGGATTTGAATTCCTTCAGAGCTTGGAGTCGTTGACCCGATGGCGGCTCCTCGCCGCCAGCCATTGAACTTTCATCGTGCATTTGTCAGTAGGCGCACTATAAGTTTGATTTCCGGCCTGTCAAGTGATCGGCAGCGGCCAATATCTTGCCTGCATACTTAAAATTCCACAGACATTGGCATCAGCCCTGCTTTCTTCGGAAATTGCTATGAACAGTGCAAATCCATTTCAAATCCCGTCTTGCTTCCAATTGGACAACGAGCGCAAACGCAAAGAACGGTTCAAAAAGGCCGTCATCGCGTCCGTCGTAGCTGCCGCGCTTTTGCTGGTCGGATTGTTGATTCAAGGCTGTAAAAGCGAACGTTCTGCAAGCTCAACGCCGCTTCAAACTGCGGCGGTTTCCACTGCCACGCCTCAAACTATTTCTATTTCAGCCCCGATGACCCGTCTCAACCCTGGCGTCATGCCGCAGCCTGTTCCCAGTGTCCAAAAAGCGAGCATGACGCCAGCTTTTAGCCAGTCGCCGGCGGTCTATGTAGTCAAATCCGGCGACACGCTCACGCGCATCGCCAAGGCGCATGGCATTTCTGTCAAAGCGCTTCGGTCGGCCAACGATTTGGCGAACGACCAGATTGTCGTCGGTGCAAAATTGAAAATTCCGACGGCCTGACCTTTCAGACGCCAGGGAAAAGTTAGCCAATTAAAACGCAACCGCGAAAGCGGTTGCGTTTTTTTAATTTGTGGACGCGAAACGCTCAAGGAAAAGCTCAAGCCGTATCTCCAAACCGGTGAGTGGAGCGAATGAATTTTCCCTGTTGCCAAAGCGCGAATGCGAACTTAAATTGCGCCCATGAGCAAAGCTGACATTTTGCTGGAATTGCCCAAGCTCGAATTGGAAGAACGCCGCGAAATTTTCGAGCGCATTTGCGACATTGAAGAACGCGACCTGCTCAACGGCGGCCAGCCGACTGCGGAAGAAAAAGTCCTGCTCGACCGCGAACTGGAAGAATACAAGTCAAATCCCAAAGCCGGTTCAACTTGGGCGGAAGTCGAAGCCCGTCTCCGAAAACAATCCCGTCCGTGAGTTGGCGCGTCATCATCCGTCCGAATGCCGAGGCGGACTTGCAGGACGCCCGGTCGTGGTATGAATCTCAACGAACCGGTTTGGGCGATGAACTTCTGAACGAAGTTCGCAGCGCAGTGCGATTGCTGGAGGAACAACCCGAACGCCGCCCGATTTACTACAATGGATTTCGCCGTTTGATTGCACACCGGTTTCCTTACAAGATTTTTTATCGTATTGAAGGTGCCCATGTGATCGTCTTCAGGATTTTGCACGCGAAGCGGGATCTCCGCGCATTTTTTCTTCGTGCCTTTGTGTCTTGGCGGTTAATCTTGCCGGAGAAATGTTCCGAGAATCGCTCCCAACCAAAACCGCGCGGCTGAAAAAAATCATCGCCGGTTTCCAAAAGACTTATCCCGACGCGCACTGCGAGCTGACTTACGCGAACCCGCTCCAATTGCTCGTCGCCGTGATCCTTTCCGCGCAATGCACGGACAAGCGCGTCAACATCATCACGCCGGAGTTGTTCGAAAAATACCGCTCGGCGGCGGATTTCGCGAACGCGCCGCGCGCGGAACTGGAGCAGTTCATCAAGTCCGCCGGATTTTTCCGCAGCAAGGCGAAGAACATCCAGAATTGCTGCCGCAAACTCGTCGAGCGTCACGGCGGCGAAGTGCCGCGCACGATGGAGGAGTTGATCCAGCTCGACGGCGTCGGGCGCAAGACAGCGAACGTCGTCCTCGGCAACGTGTTCGACGTGGTCGTCGGCGTCGTCGTGGACACTCACATGATACGGTTGTCGCATCGGCTCGGATTGGTCACGGAGCGGACGCCGGAAAAAATCGAACTCGCGCTGATGAAATTGCTGCCGCAGAAATACTGGCTGGATTTCAGCCACTGGCTCGTCTGGCACGGACGCCGTCGCTGTTTCGCGCGCAAACCGGATTGCGAGAACTGCGAGGTGCTGAAATGGTGTCCGCGAATCGGCGTAAAAGAAAAATTAACCACCAAGACACAAAGGCACCAAGAATAAGGCTTTCCAAAAACTTTGTGTCTTGGTGTCTTGGTGGTTAATGAATTTCCTGATTCTCAATTCTGGCAAATGTGAAGCGGCGTTCAACATGGCGCTGGACGAGGTCTTGCTCGAAAATGTTTCGAGCCTCGGCAAACCGGTCTTGCGTTTCTACGGCTGGACTGAACCGGCGGCGACGTTCGGCTATTTCCAAAAGTTTTCTGATGTTGAACGTGCGACACATTTGCGTCCATTGATTCGCCGTCCGACCGGCGGCGGAATCGTGCCGCACGATGCGGACTGGACTTATAGTTTCATTACGCCGCCAAAAGACAATGAGGAATGGCATTTGCTCAAGGCGGAAGAAAGCTATTACAGAATTCACGCATGGATTCGTGACGCGTTCGCAAAATTAAAAATTGAAACCGAACTTGCGCCGTGCTGCAAAAAATCCGCGCCGGGCCAATGTTTCGCCGGCCATGAAAAATTTGATTTGCTCTGGCACGGCAAAAAAATCGCGGGCGCGGCGCAGCGGCGGAACAAATCGGGTTTGCTGATTCAAGGCTCGGTGCAGCCGCCGCCGGTTTCCATTGCGCGGGCGGATTGGGAAAATGCGATGCGCGAAGTCGCGCGGGAAAATTGGAAAATTGAATGGCGCAAACTTTCGCCGGGTGCAAAATTGCTTGCGGACACTGAAGAATTATCGCGCGGAAAATACGCGCAAAATAGTTACAATCGGAAACGGTGAATTTAACCGCCGTCAAAATTTTATTTTCGTTCGCATGGCAAAACTCTTTTTATTCGACATTGACGGCACGCTGGTGAATACCGGCGGCGCGGGCAAAAATGCCTTTGCGCGGACGCTGGCGACGGCGTTCAACGCGCACGACGGCATCAAAAAAGTCAGTTTCGCCGGCCGCACGGACGTGAGTTTGGCGCGTGAACTTTTTGGCATTCATAGCATTCGCGCGACGCCGGAAAATTTCCGGAAATTTTTTGATCACTACGCTTTCTGTCCCGACCACGTCATGCGTGAGAGCGATGGCGCGGCGTGTCATGGCGTCCAACATTTCATCCGCGATCTGCTTGCGCTGCCAAGTCCGCCGGTGCTTGGCTTGCTCACCGGCAATATCCGGCTCGGCGCGGAAATCAAGCTGCGGCATTTCGGGCTTTGGGAAATTTTTCATTTCGGCGGATTTGCGGATGACCATGAAGACAGAAATCACATCGCGGTCGCGGCGTTCGAGCGCGGACGGCGCATTATCGGAAAACATTTGCAGCCGGAAGAGATCATTGTCGTGGGCGACACGCAATTCGACATTCGTTGCGGAAAATTTATCGGTGCCCGTGTTCTGGCCGTTGCGACGGGCGGCGCGAAGCATCATGAATTGAAAACGCATTCGCCGGATTGGCTTGTGGAAAATCTGACGCAAATCAGCGCGCGGGAGATTTGTAAAAGGTAGGAGTCGAGGTAACGAGACTCATTTCTAAATTAGAGACTCCTTACGTCGTCTCCTACAAAATTCAGTGGCAACCGCATCCACCGCCGCCGCAGGAATGGCTGTTGCCGCGAGATGGCTTGGCATCCACGCCGACATTTGCCGAAGCGAACGTGGAAAATTTCTTGGATAACTTTTTCGAGCCGCAATGCGGGCATTCTGAATCTTTCCAATCCGTTGAGCGGACGAGGATTTCGCTGTCGCGTTCGCACTTTTCGCAATGGAATTCGTAAATCGGCATGGAAGGAAATTATTCTGCCGCGTAAAAATTGCAAGTCATTGAATTTTTGTTACAGAAAATTTGCAATTAAATTTTTGAAAATCGTTGTCGCCGGACGCGCAACGGCGTATCTTGGCGGCGTAGCAGATGAAAAATTACATTCTCGACACGAACGTTCTCCTTCACGATCCCAATTCAATCCTAAATTTCGCCGACAACGGTGTTCTGATTCCCATCGAAGTCATCGAGGAAATTGACCGTTTCAAGCGCGAGTCCACCGAACTGGGCCAGAACGCGCGCACGGTTTCGCGGATGCTCGACGGCTTTCGCGGCGAAGGCAGCTTGAGCGAAGGCGTGAAGTTGCCGAACGGCGGCCATCTCAAAATCGCTTTTTACAAAAATGGCCAGATGAATGGCGAGAGCGGATTGCATGCGGCTTCCGTTGACAATCGGATTTTGTCGCTTGCCGCGAGCATCCAAAAGGCGCAGCCGCGCAACGCGACGATTCTTGTCAGCAAAGACATCAATTTACGGATCAAGGCCGACGCGCTCGGGTTGCAGGCCGAGGATTACGAGACCGACCGCGTTTTTATCACGGACCTTTACACGGGCATGATGGAAATGGCCGTTGCGCCGGACAAAATCGCGGCCTTCCGATCCGAAGGCGAATTTGACCTGGACAGCGGTAAAAAATATTTTCCGAACGAATACTGCGCACTTACGGATGAAACGAATCCCAAAAAAGCCGCGCTCACAAAAGTTGACGCGACGGGAACGAAATTGGTTCCCATCATTGATTGTCGCGAAGGCATTTGGGGAATCAAGCCGCGCAACCGCGAACAGCATTTTGCCTTCGACGCGCTGCTCGATGACAGAATCAAACTCGTCACGCTCATGGGCAAAGCCGGAACTGGAAAAACGCTTTTGGCAATGGCCGCAGGATTGAAGCGCACGGTGCTCGACCGCGAATTTCGCCGGCTCGTCGTTGCGCGCCCGACGATTTCAATGGGCAAGGAACTTGGATTTTTGCCCGGCTCGCTCGAAGAAAAACTCGCGCCGTGGATGCAGCCAATCCACGACGCGCTCGAAATGTTGAGCGACTTGAACATGGGACACGACCATCGGCGCAGCGGCGATCTTATGCGCAGCGGCGCGATTGTCGTCGAAGCGTTGAGTTACATTCGTGGACGCAGCATCGCCAATCAATTCATGATCATTGACGAGGCGCAAAACCTGACGCCGCTGGAGGCCAAGACCATCATCACGCGCGTTGGCAGCGGCACGAAAATCATTTTCACCGGCGACCCGTATCAGATTGACAATCCGTATGTGGATTCGTCGTCGAACGGATTCAATTACGTCGTCAGCCGCTTTCGCGACCAGGCGATCGCCGCGCACATCGAATTGCAAAAGGGCGAGCGCTCGGAACTCGCGGAATTGGCGGCGAACATTTTGTAAATTGGGTGCGGCACGAAAGTTTATTTTTTTACCTGTTGACAAATTGCCGTCATCATTGAATTTTAGGTATAGCTGGATTGGGCGTCACGGGCCACTTTCAGCAGGAAATTATGATCTCAAACGAACGACCATCACCATACGGACGGCGACCATATCAAGGTCAAGGCGGCGGCAGTTATCAGGGCGGCGGCTACGGCCAGCCCAAACCGCCGGTTCAGGAAGACACGCTGAAATCTGATAAGATTCAGATCGAGCGCAAATCCTTTGTTTTCACGCTCAAGGAAAATCCGCGCGGACGGTTTCTGCGGATCACTGAAGACGTTGGCGGTCGCCGCGATACTATCATCATTCCTTCAACCGGACTGGAAGAATTCAAAAAACTCGTGGATGAAATGGTGAAGGCATCGGCTGAAATACCGGAGAAAAAGCCGGAATAAATTGTCATTTATGAACTTCGAAAAATTATTGAAGTTCGGAATGACTGGTTCTTTAATTGTTTTACTGCTCGGTTGCCTAGGCTTTTGGCTTTCCAATTACGACAAAGGAAGCTCGGCTGAAAGTTTTCAAATATTATTTCTCGCTGTCAGCACAGGATTTGTTTTGCTTGGCACGATTGGTTTTGCAATTTCGTCATTGTCTTGGATGGTTGGATTTATAATTTCGCGTCGGCACAGAAATTAATTTTTTCCCGCTTTGCGTCTTGGTGTCTTGGTGGTTGAAATTTTCCTCGGCTTCACTCTTGCCGCATCGCCCCAGAGACTTTCCAAATCGTAACGCTCGCGCGCGTCCGCGCGCATGACGTGGACAATCACGTCAAAAAAATCCAGCACCACCCATGCGCCTTGCACCGAGCCGTCTTTGCGAACGGGACGTAAACCATAATCGTCGCGCAGCCGGTCAATGATTTCTTCCACAATCGCGCGCAGGTGCGGCTCGCTCGTGCCGGACGCGATGACAAAATAATCCGTCACCGACGACAAATCGCGCACGTCGAGGATGGCAATGTTTTCCGCCTTTCGGTTGTCCGCGAAGTCGCGGCAAAGCTGGGCCAGTTTTTTTGAATCCATCTGCGGAGATTTTGCGGCTACGGCACTCAAAGATAAAGCCGATTGTTGTGGATCGCTTCGGCTGCGAATGGCGGCACCAAATGTTCAATCGGCAAATTCGCCTTCACCCGCGCACGGATTTGCGATGACGAAACGTCCATTGGAAAACCTTTTAACATTCGCCCGCGAAATGGTTTTAGAAATGGCGCTGGCGATTCTCCCGGTCGCGGAACGGCGACAAATTCCGCGAGATTCGCCAGTTCGTTCGCTTCGCGCCATTCGCTCAATTTGGAAATGTTGTCCGCGCCGATGAGATAAAACAATTTTGCCTGCGGAAATCGTTTCGCATAATCGCGCAGCGTGTCAATCGTGTAGGAAATGCCGCCGCGCCGGATTTCCTGTTCGTCAATTTCGCAATTGGCTTTTCCGACGAGCGCGAGCCGGAGCAATTGCAGGCGAATTTCCGCCGGCGTCATTTCGTTTTGAGGTTTGAACGGCGATTGCGCTGCTGGAACGAAAAACAATCTGTCCAATCCGATTTCCTCGATTGCCGCCTGCGCGACGAGCAGATGGCCGAGATGAACCGGATCAAACGAACCGCCAAAAATTCCAATCTTCATTCGTGAAAATGTTTTCAGACTAGTTCGATGTAATCAAGCTCCTTGCCATAAGTTTCTTCCAACCCACGCAATGCCCAAAATGCGAACAGAACACAAACCACACTGACGATGGCTGCGCTGGAAACGATATCGAACCCAAGACGCTGGTGTAATTTGCTAAACGCCCATGTGATGGGCACGGTTGCGCCGCGCACAAAATTCGGCACGGTTGTAGCAACCGTTGCGCGGATATTCGTGCCGAATTGTTCCGCCGCAACGGTGACAAATACAGTCCAGTAACCGACACCAAATCCGAGCAGCAGGATGACGAGATAAAATGTCCCGTTGGATTGTCCGGCGGTAAGGAAATAAGCTGCCATCGCTCCAGTAGTGAAGACAAGAAATGCAAAAAGAATTTTCCTCCGCGAACCCAGCAGCTGGCTGAAATAACCGCTGGCAAAGCCTCCGAACGTGATGCCCAAATAACAAAAGGCGATGGCCGGTGCGACTTTGACATCTCCCTGGATTTTCAGCGCCCTGGAAATTTCCGGCGAGAAGGTCACGAGCACGCCCACGATGCACCACAGCGGCAATCCAATAAGGATGCAACGAAGATACTTCATGAAACGTTTGGCGCTGGTGAACAGGCAAAGAAAATTTCCGCGCGCGGCTTGCGCCGGGCCAATTTTTATTTGCTGGAACATTTTTGACTCGGCGACGCTCATGCGCGCCGCGAGCAGGAGCAGGCCGAGTCCGCCGCCGATGAAATACGCGTGGCGCCATTCAACTTTTTGCGCGACAAGCCCGCCGATGACCGCGCCGAAAACGCCGACGGTCGTCACGATGGTCGTGCCGTAACCGCGCGATTCTTTCGGCAAAATTTCGGTGACGAGCGTGATGCCGCCGCCAAGTTCGCCTGCCAGTCCAAAGCCCGCGATAAATCGCCACACGGCATAAGCTTCGACTGAATGCACAAAACCATTTGCGATGTTGGCAACGGAATAAAGCAAAATGGAACCGAACAGCAAGACGATGCGGCCAAGTTTGTCACCGAGAATTCCAAAGGCAATTCCACCCGCGAGCATTCCGAGCATTTGCAGATTCAGCAAAAGAATCCCGTGACTGACGAGCAGGTCGCCGGAAAATCCCAAATCTTTCAGGCTCGGAATCCTCAAAATGCTGAACAAAATCAGATCATAAACGTCCACGAAATAACCGAGCGCGCCGACGATGACGGCGGGCTTGAGGATTTGGCGCAAGGCGGAATTGTTGTTTGCTGTTGTCAAGGAATTGCTTTTTCGCGCAGCATCGTAAATCGCAATTCGCAAACCGTAAATGAATATGAATCGTCATTGCCACAAATGCGGCGAGCCGTGGACGTTGCCGGGGAATCCTGGTCGCGGCGAAACGTGTATGAAATGCCGCGCGGATTTGCGCGTGTGTCTCAACTGCGCGCATTACGATCCGCGCGTGGCGCAACAATGTCGCGAACGCCGCGCCGATCCGGTTTTGGAAAAAGATGTTGGAAATTTTTGCGAGTATTTTGAATTTGCCGCGCGGGTTTGGAAGTCGAAGGCGGAAATGAATTCACGCGAAACCGCCGCGCGCGAAGAATTGAAAAAACTGTTCGGCGACTGACCGCCACTCTCGGCTAAAATTTTTTAATTTTCGGCTCGCGAGGACGCTCGCCCCACCAGTGGCAGGTTAAGCCAACCTGCTATTGCCATTTTTCGCGCAGTCGCGACCAGGCGGCCTTCAAATTTCTGGACGGATAGCGCGCAGTAAAACGTTTCAGTTCAAATGGCGAATCGGACGGAGTATTGACACCGGAAATGGTCGTGAACGCAGTTTTGTAACCGGCAGCAATGACGAGGTCGCGCACAGTTTCGTTCCAATCGCCGTAGGGATAACAAAAATGTTCAACAGGCCGGCCAAACAAGTCTTCCAATTTTTTCTTGCTCGAAAAAATTTCTTCGCGCACTAGCTCCAGAGGAATGCGTGCAAGAAACGGATGCGTCAATGTGTGCGAGCCTATTTCGTGTCCGGCGGCGAGCCATTCGCGGATTTGCGCGACGTCCATCAACGGCTCGCGCACTTCGCCTTCGCGCTGCTCCCATTCATTGGTTTTGCCGATCAAATCGGCGACCAGAAATTGAATGGCGCGGAATTTGTTTTCAGCGAGCGGTTTCAAGCCGTGCCGCAGAACATTTGAAAAACCATCGTCGAAGGTCAACGCGATTTGTTTCTGCGAGTTTCCAGCGACGGGAAAAATTTGTGTCAACGGCGGCGTGCTGAAACCGGCTTCGCGTAATTCCGCGAGTTGCCGGGTGAATAATTTTTCACCGACATAAAGTCCTTTGAGCTGGACACTTCGCGGACGCGGACCGAGCTTGTGATACGTCAGCGCCGGCACGCCGGTTTCAAACAATTTACGGAACGGCGTCAGTGAATGGTAGTAGTCAGGCACAGTTTTTTTAGGTCGCGCATTTATCCGGCGCGAGCGATTGATAAATTTCCAGCACGCGACGCGCGGCGGCGTCCAGTGAAAATTTTTCCGCGACTTTGTTGTGAAGCGTTTGTCGTTCCATTTCATTGTTGTGCGGCCGCTCCGCCCACAATCGCATCGCGCTTGCCAGTTCTTCAACATTTTCCGGCTGAACCAATTGGCCGTAATTCCCGCAGCGAAACGCTTCGGGAATGCCGTCGAGCGCGGACGCAATGACGGGTTTGCCGCACGCGTGCGCCTCGCAAACAACGAGGCCAAACGCCTCGGTGCCGACTTGCGGAAGCACGAGGCAATCCATCGCGTTCATCGCTGACGGCATATCGCGGCAATACGGCGTGAGCCACGCTTTGCCGCTCAACCCCAATTGTTGAATGTCATTTTCCAAAATGGACTGCATATTGCCGCGGCCAACGATTAAAAAGCGCGCATTCGGAATTTTTTTGTGAATGCGCGCCGCCGCCTGTAAAAATTCGCGCTGTCCCTTGCCGCGCGGCAAACTGTAAGCGCCCGCCACCGCAAATGCAAAATGCTCCGGCTGCAAATTCCATTCACGCCGCTGTTGCGTTGCGGCGAAAGGACTAAACCGGCCGGTGTCAATTCCGCCATGAGCCACGCGAATTTTTGAGTGGTCGCCAAAAATCGGCGCGCGCGCGCGGCGTTCCAGTTCGGGCGAGTTCGGTTCATAAACGCCTTCGCGTAAAACTTTTGCCACGAATTCCGAAACGGCGATGAGCGCGTCGCATTGGCCAAGCATCAAATGTCGGCTCGGCCACGATGACGGACTTTTTGCCATGTGCCGCGTCAAAACAATTTTCGGGCGGACGCCGGATAATTTTGCCGCGATTATCGTCGGCCAGATGTCGCGTCCGTGATGGCTGTGAACGATTTGGATTCGTTCGCGCCGGATCAACTTCGCCGCGCTCAAAATGGAACGGATTTTACCTTTCGGCATCGGACGGAACGGAATGCCGAGTTCGTGGACAATTTTTGAAAATTCGCGTCCGTCAGGACCGGCGAGCCAGACTTGCTGGCCGAGTTTTTGCAAACCGGCGGCGAGCTTGACGCATTGATCGTCCGTGCCGCCGCCCTTGAGCATCGAATTGAAATGAAGAATGCGTAGCGGCGAGTTCACTTGATGAGCCGATAATTTTTGTGAACGCCCAGCGTAAGGCCGGTGCAACGTTTGACGATGAACGCGATGTCTTCCCAAAAATAATTGCGTCGGAAACGAATGAGCGGATTGCTCGAAGCATAAGTCCAGTTTGCGTTCGTGACAATTTCACGCATCGTAGCCGGATGTGTGCCGTCAAATTTTTTTACCTTTTGGTCGTCGTCATAAAAACGTTCAGACCTCGATTTCGTTTCGTTAACGAGGTTTTCATTTCCATAAACGCTGGCGAGATTGCCGACTTTTATTCGCGCCTGACTTGGCTCCAAAGCATAGCCGTAATGAAAATAGCGTCCGCCGGAATTTTTCACGCGCAATTTTTGATGGTCCGTCGTGCGAAAACCTTGCGCCCCGCCGCACGCGCGGATTTTTGGGTCGCGCCGCACCACGCGCACTTCTTTGTAATACCAGCCGAAGGAATAAACTTCCGTCCAAAAACTGCCGTAAAAATGTGTGTAATCCACAAGCAATCCTTGAACCTCCGGATTGTTCAATTCGCGTTCCATCGCCGCGCGCATCGCCGGAATCGAATCTTCGTGAAGCACTTCGTCGCCCTGAATGTAGACGCACCAATCACCGGAACATTGTTCGAGCGCGAGGTCGGTATGCTTGCGCATGATGGGGTCGCCAACTTTTTCGTTTTCGTTCCAATCGGATTCGATGATGCGAATTTTCGGATCGCCGATGGCTTTGACGGTTTCGAGCGTGCCGTCGGTCGAGCGCGGAACGTTGACGATGATTTCGTCGCACAACGGCAGCAACGAACGGATGGACGGCACAAAGGGATAACCCAAAATGTTGCCGTTGCGAATGAAAGTGAACCCGCTGATTTTCATGGCAAAATTAAAAGGCAAAGCGGTCGAACTGAACAGCCGAATTTTGGTTAAAGGTTCGCGACGCAATAATTGCGATATTTTTTGAAGTAATTCCGGCGATTGCGCGACATCCACAGCCGGTGCTTGATTTTATCGAACCAGCCAAATTTTTCCGCGCGCAAAAGTTCCCGCTGGCGCGCGGGCGGCACTTCCAATTCATGCAGCCATGAGCGCAGCAATTCAAAATGTTGCTCCGCAATTTTTGGATTGTCTGCAATCACATTTTTCGTTTGCGCCAGATCCGTTGGCCGGTGATACAATTCTGAACCGCGCAAGCCTTCAATCGGCGAATAAATCAAACACCATTCTTCCGTCCAGACTGTCAGGCAACTCACCTTGCCTTTATGCGGATGACAGCCGCCGACGGCAAATTTTTGTCCTCCGGACTGACCGCGCAGTCGCGGCACAAGTGATTGACCTTGCGCCCAATTGGTTTGAGGAATGCCCGCCAATTCCAAAGTGGTCGCAAATAAATCCGGCGGCTGGCACAAACCGCCGATGGTTTGCCCGGCAGCGAGACCGGCGGGATGCCGAATCAATAATGGCAAATGCCCAAGTTCTTCGTAAATCGTCGTCGGTTTTTCCAGCGTGCGTTTTAGCGGTTTTCCGAGCAAGCCGTGTTCGCCAAAATAGTAGCCGTGATCCGAACAAAAAATGACGGCGGTATTTTTGAGCAAATTTTTCTCGCACAAATGTTTCATCAATTGTCCCACCCAAAAATCGGTTTGCGTCACTTCGGCTTTGTAAAGGCTGCGCATATTTTCGAGTTCTGCTTCCGAATAGCGGCTTGACTTGCCGGAATGCGGCCAGAAAACGGCGGCGCCATTTTTATTCCACGGATACGGCTCAAGAAATTTTTTCGGTGCGTCCCACGGTTCATGCGGGTCGAACGTGTCAATCCACAGAAAGAATTTTTCGCGCGGCGCGTTCAGCCATTGCATCGTTTCGCGAAAAACAGTTTCAGTCGTGTTCGTGCCTTGTTGCCGATACCAATAAGCATTGCGACGGTAACGTTCCAAACGATTGGCCGGCGGTTCCAATTTTTCGACGGCGCACGGCAAATCAATCATCGGCGTGGAGACCGGTTGAAAATGGTCATGCAATTGTCCCGGCACATCTTTTACGAAATCAAATCCGCGTCCGAAGCCAAAACCATCCTGCATCATGTGCAAATTGTCCGCGATGAGCGCGGTGGCAAAGCCGTGATGTTTGAAAACTTCTGCCAACACCGGAAATTGAAATGGCAGCGGTCCCCAATCCATCAGCGGAAACGTGTGTCGTCCCGTGAATACTTCAATCCGGTTCACCAAAGTCGGAAATGAACAAACTTGAAAATCTGAAAAACTTGCGCTTTCGCGAGCCAGCGCGTCGAGATGTGGCGTGACCACTTGTTGACGCCCGACGAAGCCGAGATGGTCGTAACGAAATGTGTCCGAGCAAATGACGATGACGTTCATGCGTTGCGATCTGGGTTTTGGTTTGACCAGCGTCGTTCGATTAAAAAGGCGTATTTGGCAAAAACGTTCAGCCATTTTGCTCCGGCAATCACCCAGCCGCGCCAGCCATCGCGCCAACCGCTTTTGAGCAAAAGAATTTTGAAAAATGCCAGCCATGGCGAAAAAATGATTTGATACCAGCGACATTTGCGGCCGGTGCGCGCGTAGGAATCAGCCATGAGTTGCGCATATTTCAGTGTGGTTCGAAAATGATCCGACACAGATTGATAGGAATAATGCAATAAATCGCCGGTCAATCGGCGCGCCGTGCCTTCAACTTCCAGCTTGTCGTGCGGATTGAGTCCGCCCCATTGCGCCAATTCCCGGCGCGCCAATCGCAGCCGCCATTCGGGATTCCAAGCGTGACGAATCCATTGACCGAGATAAAAATTCAGCCGGTTGATGAAGAAACCATTTTCGCGCGGCTTGCCGTTTGCAAAAATTTGACGAATAGACGCCGCGAGTTCGGGCGAGACGGCTTCGTCCGCATCGAGACACAAAACCCAGGGCTGCGCGCAACGTTTCAACGCGATATTTTTTTGCGCGACAAATCCTTCCCATGCGTGAAACTCGAAAATCGCGCCGAATTTTTCCGCAATTTCACGCGTTCGATCCGTCGAGCCGGAATCAATCACGACGATTTCCGACGCGAGATCGCGAACGCTTTCGAGGCAGCGCGAAATATTTTTTTCCTCATTCAAAGTAATGATGGAAACAGAAATGGGAAGTGACTTGCTCACTTTTTTTGACTTGAACCCGGCAAATTTACACCGTTGGCTTCGGCTTCACAATCCGCGAATGCGCGTGCGCACTTTTCAATCACCGAATTGGTTTGAATTTCGGAAACAGGCTTTCCAGCGGGTGGCGTGAGTGTCCAATTTGCGTGTTGAAAAGGGTGGCACATGCCGGCGGCATTCGATTTCATCAACATCACGACGCGTTTACCCATCGCTGACGCAAGATGCAACAAACCGGTGTCGCCACCGACAGTCAACGTGGAAAGTTTCATCAACCCGCCGGTCACGAGCAGTGGCACGCCGGCAGAAATGGAAAAGCCTGCTGCGCGTGCCGGTTCCATCGCCGCGCGTTCCGAAGGTCCGCCGCCAAAAATAATTTGCGCGCCGCGCGAATGAAAATGCCGCGCCAATTCCAAAAAATTTTCGAGCGGCCAATTTTTCTTTGGATTGCTCGTGAAAGGCTGGATGAACAATGCTGGTTTTTCCGGATTCAAATGGTTCGTAGCGAAAAATTTTCTAGCTTCCGCCAAAGCATCGGCGGGTAAAATGTATTCGTTTCGGATTCGGTCGGCGCGCAAACCGCAACGGCGCAGCAATTCAAGATTCCCTTCCGCCGGATGAATTTTTCCGTCGCGCGACGATGTTTCCGTATAAGTCCAGCCGCGCATATTTTTATAAACGTTGCCTAAACGTTGTGGCGCGCCGCTCCACCACGATAAAAATTCCGTTTCGCCGTAGCCCTGAAAATCTATCGCCAAAGAAAAATGCTGTTTGCGCAAACGACGCAACAATTGAAAAATGCCCGCGCTGGCGGCAAAGATATTTTTCGAACGAAAAGTTGCACGATCCAGCAGGATGATTTCATTAACGTCCAGAAAACCGCGCAGCAGTGGAGCGTGCTCTTTAGAAACGAGAAAATGCAGCTTCGCGTCTGGAAAATTTTCACGCACGACATGAACCGCCGGCAGCGTGAACAAAATATCCCCGATGGATTTGAGTCGTATGAGCAAAATGTTTTCGCGTGGTTCCATCAAATTCGTTGAGCTTCCGAAATTTTTGCGCCATGCGCAAAAAAATTCCGCTGATAAAACTCTAGCTTTGAATTTTGCGAACCCGCATATTGGCGGAAATTTATGCTGGCCTTTTTGTTCAAAGTCTGGGGACTGGCCAGACCTTATCGCACGCGGCTTATTTTCGGCGTGATTACCGGAATCATCAGCGGCCTCATGCAGCCGTTGATGATCGCGACGATTGTCTTCGTTTATGGCGCGGTTTTTCCTTCCGCAAATCCGGCCGCCGCCGAAAAGCCTCCGTTGAAATATCTGCCGCAGTTCGCGCAACAATGGTATTCCAACGCGCGCGAAGGCTTGATGGATTTGCAAAGTAATTTGCATTCGCATCCGGCGGCGCTCATCGCACTCATCGTGGCGATTCCGCTCGTCATGTTTCTGCGCGGATTTTTCGGCTACTTGAACGTCTATTTCCTGCAATGGACGGCCAGTCGCAGCATCGCCGATTTACGGACAAAACTGTTCGCACATTTGATGAATCTCTCCGCCGGTTTTTACAGCGAAAATTCCTCCGGCAAATTGATGTCGCGCGTCATGAACGACACGCAATCGCTTCAAACAGTTTTGAGCAACGCGACTTCCGTCATCATCCGCGATCCCGTCACATTGCTCGGTGTGCTTGGATTTTTGCTGTTGCAAAATTCTAAACTCACACTGATTGCGCTGATCGTTTTGCCGGTTTGCATCGTGCCAGTTGCCATTTCCAGCCGCAAAAGCCGCAAGGCCGCGCGCGAAATGCAGGCGCAATCCGCCGAACTGACGCAAATCATGTCCGAATCGTTCACCGGCCAGCGTATCGTCAAGGCTTACAACCTCGAAAATATCGTTGCCGAGGAATTTCGCAAAACGGCGCGCAAAACCGTCGGCAATTATATGCGACTCGTTCGCGCGGTGGAGATTCCCGGCCCGCTCGTCGAGTTTTTCGGCGCGTGCGGCGTCGCGTTGCTGCTCGCGTATCTGATTTATTTTTCGCCGGCTTCGCATCTCAACTCATCCGATTTTCTGCAACTGCTCATTTCCATTTTTGCGATTTATCAGCCGATCAAGAACTTGACGCGATTGCAAAATCAACTCGTGCAGGCGCGCGCCGCGAGCGCGCGCGTTTTTGAATTGCTCGAAACTTCCAGTTCCGTTCCCGAACCAGCACAGCCAAAATCGCTCAACGCTGCGGGCGCAGAAATTCAATTCGATCACATCCATTTTTCTTACGGCGAAAAAATCGCGCTGCACGACATCAACTTGCAAATCAAACCCGGCCAATTGGTCGCGCTGGTCGGCGCGAGTGGTTCGGGCAAAACGACTTTGGCAAATCTGATATTGCGATTTTATGATCCAGCGCAAGGCGCGATCCGCATCGGCGGCGTGGATTTGCGCGATGTTCAGACAAATGAACTGCGCCGACAAATGGCCGTCGTCACGCAGGAAACGGTTTTGTTTAACGACACGATTCATCGGAACATCGGGCTTGGCCGGCCCGGCGCGACGGACGAAGAAATCATTTCCGCCGCCAAACATGCGAACGCTCATGGCTTCATCACGGAAAAACCGGACGGCTATAACACAATCGTCGGCGAAAAAGGCGTCATGCTTTCTGGCGGACAACGACAACGGCTCGCCATCGCCCGCGCCGTTTTGCGGAATGCGCCGATTTTGATTTTGGACGAAGCCACGAGCGCGCTCGACACCGAATCCGAACGCGCCGTGCAATCCGCGCTCGACGAACTGATGCGCGGACGGACGACCATTTGCATCGCGCACCGGCTTTCGACGATTTTGCACGCGGACGTGATTGTCGTTTTGGATCAAGGCCGCATCGTCGAAACTGGCCGCCACGACGAATTGGTCAAGCGCGGCGGCATTTATCAAAAACTTTACGAACTGCAATTTCGCGAATGAAAGCGCAAAAAAATCCGCGCATCGGAATTGTCGGGCTTGGTTACGTTGGATTGCCCATCGCGCTTCAATTCGCCAAATCCGGCTGCGCCGTTTTGGGTTTCGATGTTGACGACAAAAAAGTCGTGAAGCTCAATTCCGGCAAAAGTTACATTCTCCATATTTCCGCCAAACGAATTTTAGCCGCGCTAAAATCAAAAAACTTTTCAGCGACAAATGATTTTTCCCGCGTCTGCGAATGTTCCGCCGTCATCATTTGCGTCCCGACACCGTTAAAAAAAAATCGGACGCCGGATTTGAGTTGCATTCTTGACACGGCTAAAAAAATTGTGCCGCATTTGCAGCGTGGCGCGCTCGTGGTATTGGAATCCACGACTTATCCCGGAACGACGGACACGGAATTGCGCGCGGTTTTGGAAAAATTTTCCAATTTGCGCGCGGGAAAAGATTTTTTCCTCGCCTATTCGCCTGAACGCGAAGACCCGGGCAATCCGAAAAGCCGGCTCGCCGAAATCCCAAAAATCATCGGCGGTTACACGCCCGAATGCCGCAAGCGCGCAATGAAACTTTACAGTCGCGCCATTCGCAAACTGATTCCTGTCGAATCCTGCCGCGTCGCCGAAGCTGTGAAGTTGACGGAAAATATTTTCCGCGCGGTCAACATCGCGATGGTCAACGAATTGAAAATGGTTTTTGCCGTGATGAACATTGATGTCTGGGATGTCATTGCGGCGGCAAAAACCAAGCCGTTCGGTTTCATGCCGTTTTATCCCGGCCCCGGACTCGGCGGACATTGCATTCCGATTGACCCGTTTTATTTGGCGTGGAAAGCGCGGCAATTCGGACAGGAAACGCAATTCATCGAACTGGCCGGCGAAATAAACTCGTCAATGCCCGCTTACGTCATCCGGCGCGTGAAAAAGGCGCTGGCTTCGCAGAAAAAAAATCTTCGTGGCAGCCGCATTTTAATTTTGGGAATCGCTTACAAAGCCAACGTGGACGACGACCGCGAAAGTCCGGCTTATGCGCTGTGGGAATTGCTTCAAGCCCAAGGCGCGCGTATTGAATTTCACGATCCGCATATTCCCGTGATTCGTCCGTCACGCGAACACACGCATCTCGCCGGCCAGCGCAGCGTGCCGTTGACGCCAAAAAAAATTGTCGGCGCGGATTTAATCCTTGTCGCAACGGCGCATGACGCGGTGAATTATCCGCTCATTGCCAAACACGCGCGTTTGATCGTTGATACGCGAAATGTCTTGGCGAAATCGCTCAAAAATTCTCCAAAGTATTTCAAGGCGTAAAGTTTGTTTTGCCAAGCCTGGCGTTTTTTCCGTCGCAGAAATCACCATGATGAAGCCGGTTTGATGATTCAAGCAGCCTTGACTTTATTTTCCGATTTGAAATTTTTGAAGCATTCGGGGCAGATGCCGTGCGTCAAAATCGCATTGGTGTGAGATGAGATATAAGCTTCGAGTTGCTGCCAATAGCCCCGCTCATCTCGAATGCGCTTGCATGTGGCGCAAATGGGCAGCAGGCCGGTGAGCGCTTTGACTTGCTTGAGCGCGTCGGTGAGTTCCTGGATCAATTCGGTGCGCTCGCGTTCTTCATGCTTGCGCTGCGTGATGTCGCGCGCGACGGCTGAAGCGCCGATGGTTTTTCCTTTTTCATCCTTGATGGGTGAAATGGTGAGGGAAACAGGAATGAATTGACCGTCCTTGCGCACGCGCAATGTTTCGTAGCGGCCGACGCTATCGCCTTTTTTGACTTGCTCCATGTTGTCAATCAATTCATTGCGCCGGTCAAACGGAAACAGCAGCGCGATGGAGCGTCCGATGATTTCTTCGGCGCGATAGCCAAAAATCTTTTCCGCAGCGCGGTTCCAACTGATGACCGAGCCGTCCAGATTCAATCCGTAAATGGCGTCTTCTGTGGATTCAACAATTGCCGCGAGATGGCGCATGGCGCTTTCGGCCTGGGCGCGCGCCTGACGGGATTTTACGGCTTCAAGTTCGCGTTCGACGGCTGGCGCGAGCCGCGAAAGGTTTGCCTTGGTGATATAATCGTTCGCGCCGGCCTTCATCATGTCCACCGCTGCTTCTTCGCCGTAAGTGCCGGAGACGACGATGAATGGAACGTCCATTTTCTTTTCACGAAGCAATTTCAGGGCGGCCGGCCCGCTGAAATCGGGCATGACGTAATCGGAAATCACCACGTCCCAGTTGCGCCGTTCGAGGGCGGACGTCATTACGGCCGCGCTTTCGACACGTTCGTGAACGGGCGTGTAGCCTTTCTGCCGCAACTCTTCCAACAACAATGTCGTGTCATTTTCAGAATCCTCGACCACTAATACAAGTAATAGGCCGGGCATAATAAAATCTATGTCCAAAATAATGCAAAGCAACCCTTGCGCCTCAAATGCCGCAGAAGAATAAAGTAGGGTTTCACCCCACACGAAATGCTGAAAGGCCAATCTTTTAATTATTCCGGCTTGCGTGCAAATTGCAGTCGTTTCTTTTTTTGAAAATGTTTGTTAATTTTTTGGACAATGGAAATTTCAGAAACAATTTTATGCCCGTTTTGTGGACAGCATTGCGAGTTGATCATTGATACGAGCATTCCCCGGCAACAATTTACGACGGACTGCGAAGTGTGCTGCCGGCCATTTGAAGTCACAGTCGAATGCGAGCCGGGGGAGATTCTGAACCTTGTTATTCCAACGTGATGTCGCGAGAATTCGATGCGGATAATTTTTAGGATCAGCAAGCAAATGTTCGGCATTTCCTAGGCCGGCGGCACTCTGAAGAAATCTCAAGTGTGGGATCAATCATGGCTGCGGTTGAAAGACGGCGCAAACTGGCGAACCGATGGAGACCAATTGCCCGGTTGGTTTCAACTTGCCGGTGTCTGTATCAATCGCGAACACAACGACCGAATCGGAATTTTGGTTTTCGGCGAACAACCAGTGCCCTGATGGATCAATGGCAAAGTGGCGCGGCGTCCGGCCTTGTGTGGATTGGCGTTCGACAAATGTAAGCTGGCCGGATTTACGATTCGCGGCGAACAGGACGATGCTGTCGTCTCCGCGATTGGACGCATAAATAAATTTTCCCGACGGCTGCATGGTGATTTCGGCAGCGGTGCTGTTCCCGGCAAAATTTTTGGGCAGCGTGGAAATCGTTTGCACTTTGGTCATCGCCGCATTCGTGGCGTTGTAGCCGAACACACTGATAGTCGAAGCCATTTCACTGATGACATAAACAAATTTTCCGTCGGGAGAAAAGGTCATATGACGCGGACCGGCTCCGGGTTCAATGGTCGTGAATGGCGGATCGCCCGGGGAAAGCTTGGCCGCAGCCGCGTCCAGGCGATAGGACAACACCTTGTCCAAGCCCAGATCGCAGACGAATGCAAAGCGGCTGTCTGGCGACGGGCAGATGAAATGTGCGTGCGGCCCAGCCTGACGTTGGAGGTTAATGCTGGAACCGGTATGTTGAATCATGGCCGCCACTTCGCCCAAACTGCCATCGCCTTGAATGGGCAACGCGGCGATGCTGCCGGAGTTATAATTGGCGACGAGCAGACATTTGCCGGAGGCATCCACGGCGAGATGGCATGGACCGCTGCCACCGGAACTTTTTTGGTTCAACGGGGTAAGTTTGCCTGTCTTGGAATCAAGCGCGAACGCGTTCACAGTGCCGCCGTTGACTTCATTGACCGAATAAAGAAAATGTCCGCCGGGATGAACGGCGAGAAAAGTCGGATTTCGCATCTCTGCCGCCAGTTCCGGCGCGCTCAATTTGCCGGTCGCCGGGTCAAACTTGGAAACATAAATCCCCTTGCTCTTTGCACCGGTATAAGTGCCGAAATAAACCAGCGACTCGACCGCCGAACTCCAAACCGGCGACACCAGCCACAAGCCGACAATGAGAGAGAAAAATTTCATGCTTAAAAACTCCAGCACACTTCAAAACTGCCGCGCCAGGTTCATTGATGATGTCAGTCGGTGCTTCGCACAATCATTCCATGCCCAGTTTCTTTTGCATTTGTTCCAGCGGCACGCCTTTGGTTTCGGGCACCATCGTTTTCACCCAGACAAGCTGGAGCACCATCATGCCGCAGAAGAAAAGGAAAATGAATCCTGCCCGCTGTGGTTGTTGATTCGCGCCGGATAGCTCCACCATTTTCGGAAAAAGAGTCGTGAGCAGCGCGGCAAAAACCCAATGCGTGGAGCAACCAAGCGTCTGGCCTTCCGCACGATGGCGGTTGGGAAAAATCTCCGAGATGAACACCCAGATGACCGCTCCCTGCCCGACCGCGTGCGCGGCGATGAAGGCGAAGATGCAAACCGGCACGATGCTATAATGTTGCGTGAAAAATGCCCACGCCACCAACCCAAGCGAACCGATGTAACCAAACGAACCGATAAAAAGCAGTGTGCGGCGGCCCAAACGATCAATGAGCCACAGCCCGACGAAAGTGAAAATGAGATTGGTCACGCCGATGCCGACGGATTGGAGCAACGCCGCTTTTTCACCGAGGCCGGTCAGTTCGAAAATGCGCGGTGCAAAGTAAAGGATGGCATTGATGCCGGAGAGTTGGTTGAAGAAAGCGATCAGGAATGCGAGCAGGATGGACACACGCAATTGGCGCGTCCAGAAACGTCCCGAAGAAACCTTTTCGGAAGCCGAGGCCATGATTTCATTAGCGCGAGTTTCGATTTCAGCCGGAGACGCCTGCGGTTCGATCAGCCGGAGAACTTCAACGCCTTTTTGCCGGTCACCTTTTTTGCCCAGCAGCCAGCGCGGGCTTTCCGGGATGCCAAAGCAGAAAATCGTGTAAAGCACCGACGGAATTGCCGCCACGCCCAGCATCCAGCGCCAGTCGTTGGCGCTGCTCCCGGAAATCAGCCAGTTGGAAAGTTGGGCGATGAGGATGCCGAAGACGATGTTGAACTGGAACATTCCCGCCAGCCGACCGCGATATTTCGCTGGCGCGATTTCCGAAATGTAAAGCGGGGCGGCAACCGTGGAAATCCCGATGCCGACACCGCCGATCACGCGCGCGGCGATGAAAGAATAAACATCCGTCGCCAGTCCCGACCACACCGCCGACACCAAATACAAAACACCGATCCAGAGCAACGTCGCGCGGCGGCCAAAACGATCCGTGGGCCAGCCGCCGAGCAGCGAACCCAACACCGTGCCGTAAAGCGCGGCGGCCATCGCAACTCCGTGAACACCGGCACTCAATCCCCAAAGCGATTGGATGGTTTTTTCCGCGCCGGAAATGACGACTGTGTCAAAGCCGAATAAAAACCCTGCAAGCGCTGAAGTGAGCGACCAAAAAAAGAGGCGACTTTTCATAAATGGTTTTTAACGTGGTAAAGGGCAGGCGAATTCTTGAAGGTTTGCCGCTGGATGGCAAATAGATTCGTTCAAACGCCAGAAAAGTTCATGTGCGTCATCACACCATCGGTTGCCGTCTGCAAAGACCGTAGCAACCGCAGGACATCCCGCGAGGGATGGAGATTGCGAAAAAATCCGGGCTGGAATTTCTGTCGCCGTTCGGCGCGTGACATTACATTATTTCAGAAAGAAAATCTGGATACTTTACAAATTTGATTCCCTGTTCGGCCAATAAATCTGAAAAGAGATCATCTGGTGAAACTACCACGAAAGGGCCTCGATAAAAATTTTCCAAATAAAATTGATAGGCCTTGATTTGTCTAATGTCCGATCCGGGCCGCACGGTGCTTTTAACTTCAAAATAAATATGCCAAGGAAAGCCATTCCTAAAAGAAGAGCTGACAGCGAGATCGATAAAACCCACTAGCCGTCTTTGTTTGTTGATGGTTGGAGTAACTGGTTGCTCCCATTCTTTGGTAGAAATTTCGGCAACATCTTTTTCAGGCCAAAGCTTTTTAATGATTTCGGAGGCATTATTGTAAGTCCAATGCATTATCTCATCGTGGACTGAACCAAAAACGTCTGTGTCCATTTCGGAAAACAAACCCAAACTAGCTTGAGCTAATTTAGGATTTTTCTTTTTGGATGAATTTCCCTTTTTCGTTGTCATTTTTCCTTTCCAAAAAGAGCGTCAATTTTCTTCCGCACGCTTTCATCCATCTTGATGAGCGGCGGCCAGGCGCGTTTGAAACCTTCGCCGGGAATTTTCTTCGTCGCGTCAATGCCCAGCTTGCTGCCGCTGGCGATTTCGCTCGTCGCGTGGTCGAGCACGTCGGACGGGCCTTTGGTGAAGATGCTGTCGCGCTGCGGATCGGTGTTGGCCGTG
>Ga0137404_10000415_pt1 | contig 27921 bp, 25 predicted proteins | sample CZOMad2_1_16fung_FD_108285 | JGI IMG/M metagenome (GOLD analysis project Ga0137404, IMG submission 108285) | Vadose zone soil fungal communities from Angelo Coast Range Reserve, California, USA - CZOMad2_1_16fungal (Illumina Assembly) | ecosystem: Environmental > Terrestrial > Soil > Vadose... | reverse complement strand
CTCGCGGCGCTGCCGCTCCTCGGCAGGGGCCCGTTCAACATCTATTCGTTCTGGGGCATCGTGTGGGTCCACGTCATCACCGGCTCGCTCACGGTGAAGGTGATCCTCCTCACGCCCGCCTTCCGCAACATGAACGCGTCGTTCGAGGAGGCCTCCCGGGTCGCCGGGGCGGGCACGCTGCGGCCGGCCCTGCGCATCACCGTGCCCGTCATGGCGCCGGTCATCCTGTCGGTATTGCTGCTGGGCACCATGGTGTCGCTCCAGACCTTCGAGGTGGAGCAGGTGCTGGGCACGCCGTTCCGCTTCTTCGTCTTCAGCACCACGATCTACGATCTCCTGGTCACGCGCGTGCCCCGCTATGACGCGGCGACGGCGCTGGCGGTGCTGGTCCTGGCCGCCATGCTCCCCCTCATCCTCGCCCAGCAATGGCTGACGCGCGGCCGCCGCTACGCCACCGTGACCGGGCAGTTCCAGGGGAAGCTCCACGCGCTCGGGGCCTGGCGGTGGCCAGCGCTGGCCTTCGCGCTCGCCGTGGTGGGCATCGTGCTGGGCGTGCCGGTCGTGTTCGCGCTGCTGGGCACCTTCATGAAGCTCTTCGGCTTCTTCCACGTGCCGGAGCCCTGGACGCTCGACAACTGGACGACCGTCCTCGCCGACGAGCTCTTCGCGAGCTCGCTGCGCAACACGGTGATGCTGGCCGTCGGCACTGCGGCGGCCGCGGTGCTCCTGCACTCGCTCATCGCCTACATCGCCGTGCGCACGCGCTTTGCCGGCCGCCGCCTCCTCGACTTCGTGTCCTGGCTGCCGTTCACGGTCCCGGGCGTGATCCTCGGGCTCGCGCTGCTCTGGTTCTTCCTGGGCACGCCGCTGCTCCGGCCGCTGTATGGGACTACCGCGGTGCTGATCGTCGCCGGCCTCATCTCCGGCATGCCGCTCGGCGTGCAGATCATCAAGAGCGGGCTCATGCAGCTGGGCGGCGAGCTGGAAGAGGCGTCCCGCGTCGCGGGGGCCACGTGGTGGACCACTTACCGCCGCATTGTGTTGCGGTTGATGGCGCCGACCCTCATGGCCGTCGGCATGATCACCTTCGTGGGCGCCGCGCGGAACATCGCGAACATCGCCCTCCTCAGCACCACCGCCAACCGGCCCCTGGCCATCCTGCAGCTGGACTACATCGCTCAGAAGAAGCTCGAGGAGGCCGTGGTCATCGCCAGCATCATCATGTTGATCTCGCTGGCCGGCGCGCTGGTCGCCTATGTCCTGGGCGTGCGCGGCAATGTCGGCTGAGGAGTCGCGCGTGAAGCTTCAGGGCAAGGTCGCGATGGTCACGGGGACCAGCCCCAATATCGGCGCCGGCATCGCCGGGGGGCTGGCGGAGGAGGGAGCGAAGGTCGTCTGCGTGGACGTGAGCGCGGACAATGCGCGGGAGTGCGCGGCGTGGATCACGGGGCGGGGGGGCGAGGCCCTGGGTCTCACCTGCGACGTGACCGACGAGGCCCAGGTGCGGGCGGCGGTCGCGCGGGCGCGGGAGGCCTATGGCGGGATCGACGTCCTGGTCAACAACGCCGGCCTGCTGGGCGGCCTGAGCGTGCTGGAGATGCCGCTCGACCGCTGGAACCGGCAGCTCGCGGTCAACCTCACCGGCACCTTTCTCTGCACCAAGCACGTGGCCCGGCTCATGGTCGAGCACGGCACCCGGGGCAGCATCATCGTGATTGTCTCCACCGCCGGGCACCAGGGCCAGCCGGGGAATATCGGCTACTGCACGAGCAAGAGCGGCCTGCTCAACTTCACGCGCGCCGCCGCCATGGACCTCGCGCGACACGGGATCCGCGTGAACAGCCTCACGCCGACGGCGACGGACGTCGAGGAGGGCCACGAGCGCGCGGCGGCGTGGGGGCGCCCGCGCCCCGAGCGGAGCGCCCGCATGCTCGACTTTGCCAGGATGATTCCCACCGGCGCGCTGCCCAGCCCCCGGCACTATGCCCGCGCCGCCGTCTTCCTCGCCTCCGACGACGCCGAGATGATCACCGGCATCGACCTGCGCGTAGACGCGGGCGCCGTCGCGAAATACTGGCCCTGGGTCCCGAGCGCCTGACCGCGGTGACCACCCGGGTGACGCGTCGCGGCGCACCCGTGCCGGGCCCGCAAGAGTTCTTGACAGCGGGTCCGCGGGCTTGTATGGTCAATGCAGGTTTAAGGTTCATCCGGTTGCAACTTTCTCGAGATTCGAGATTAAACGCCGCGAGGACCTCTGGTCCCGCGGCGTTTTTGCTTGTCCTCCATTTCAGGAGGGCCCCCCGCCATAGTGGCGGGTTTCACCGAGGCGCAAGCCTCAGAAGAAAGAGGTTGGTTCAATGGCACAGGGTACAGTCAAGTGGTTCAACGACGCGAAGGGCTATGGCTTCATCACCCAGGAGGCTGGCGACGACGTGTTCGTGCACTTCAACGCCATCCAGGCGCAGGGCTTCAAGAGCCTCGCCGAGGGCGATAAGGTGGAGTTCGAGGTGACCAAGGGCCCCAAGGGGCTCCAGGCCGCCAACGTCCGCAAGGTCTAACGCGAACCCTGCGTTGAGGCGAGAGGCCGGGTCCCCGATCGGGGGCCCGGCCTTTTGTTTTTTCCCACTCGGATCCTGTTCCGCGCCGAGTCTTCTCTCTCGGGGCGGGGACGTCAGTCGAGGGTCTCGGGCGCGGGCAGCGCGTCCCCGATCATCCGGCCGCACACCACCATCTCGGGGCTGGTCTTGCGATAGGTGTCCAGCGCGGCGCGGACCGCGGCGAACTCTCCTTCGGGGGGCATCGGCGGTGCGGCGCCCAACGACGGCAGCGTGGCGAACACCGCCGGGATCTCGGCGTCCACCGCCGCCAGGAGCTTCTGGCCCGCGGCCAGCGTGGTCGCATCGGTCAGGCGCGGACGCAAGGTGGTGGCGATGTGCGCGAGGAACGCCGGCCAGGACGCGAGCATCCGGTAGAGGCCGGGGACGAAGGGCTGGCCGTCCACGGTGGTGCCGAGCGAGGTCAGTATCGCCTGCTGGGCGGGCGGCAACGCGGCCGGCTCGACGAGGGGCGGCAATGGGCCCACGGACGGGGGCGGCGCCCAGCCGGCCTTGGCGCGGGCATGGCCCGGCGGCCGGTCTCCGTTCAGGAGCGGTGCCGCTCGCGAAGGCGGGGTCCCAGTGCGGCCCAGGTCCACGGGAGCCAGCCGGGGCGCGTGGCCAGGTGACGCTGCAGCGAGGAGACGTACGGGACGGCCCAGAGCCGCCGGATCTCGGCATAGATCGCGGCGATCTCGCCGGTGGCATCGCGCTCCCGCAGCTCGGCCAGCACGGCCCTACAGGCCCAGCTCCCGCCGGACCCGGTCCCGGTCGAAGCCGGCGGCGACGAGGGCGCGAAGGATGAGGGCCACATGCTTCTTCGTGAGGTCCTGCGGACCATGCCCCGGGAGCGTGATCTTGACGCCGGGGCCCTCGTATTGCACGTGCCCGGTCATCCCGCCTTTGAGCTTCCGGAAGCCGTTGCCCAGCAGCCAGGCCTCCATCTCACGGCGTGTGACCTGGTTGCTCAAGGTGCGCGTGGGCCGGCTGCGCTCCGCGCCCTACCGCCGTCCTTCGGGCGGATCGCACGCCACCGTGCCCATGTCGGCGGGCACGCTCACTTCCAGGATCTCGAGCGTGTCGGAGGTGGCGATCTCATTGTGCCGGAGGCCGCCCGGGATATAGAGGGACTCACCCGCCTGGAGCCGGATCGTCTCCCCGTCCTCGAACTCGAGATCCACCCAGCCCTTGAGCGCGTAGACGAACTGGCCGTCGCAGACGTGGTAGTGCCAGCCGGTGGGCTGGGTCATGCCCGCGGTGGCGGACATCACCTGCGCCCGCATCCGCCCGCTGCTCGCGGCCGAGACGCCCAGGTCCTGGTACTTCAGGAAGCTGCGCCGCCCCTCGACCAAGGGGGCATTGGCGGGCGTCGCGTAGGCGAGCTTGCCCTCGGGGTGAACGGCAGCCGATGTCGCGGTTCCGGTCGTGGTGTCGTTTCTCATGGTGGCCCTCCGGCCCCGACTCTACCACGTCAGATCAGGCACGTCAGATCAGGCGAGCGCCGGCCGCACGCGCTCCGCGAAAGTCGTCATCTGCTCCTCGAGCTCGCGGCCGTCGGCGGCGAGGAACTCGCAGACGAGGTGTTCGACGCCGATGGCCGCCAGCTCGCCGATCTGCCCGACCAGCGCGGCGGGCGCCCCGGCCAGGACGCGCCCGGCATGCGCGGACTTCGGCGCGGTCTCGCCCGGCCGCAAGATACGAACGTCATTCCGTAAGGTCAGCGTGGGTACGGTGGCCCGTCCACGGGAGTGGCAGAGCCGCGCGACCTCCGCCTGACCGGCGCGCAGCTCCTCCACCGGGCGGTTGATCGGGTGCCAGGCGGCACCGAACTCGGCGGTGCGGCGCAGCGCGGCCTTGCTGTGGCCGCCCACCCAGATGGGCGGGTGCGGTTTCTGGAGCGGCTTGGGCTCGAAGACGAGGCCGCTGAACTGCGTGTAGGTGCCGTTGAAGCTGGGCTCGCGCCGGGTCCAGAGCTCCTGCATGGCGCGGAGATACTCGTCGGTCATCGCGCCGCGTTCCTTGAAGGGCACCCCTAGCATGGCGCTCTCGGCGGCCACCCAGCCCGCGCCGATCCCGAAGAGCACGCGGCCGCCGCTGAGCGCATCGAGCGAAGCGATCATCTTGGCGGTGACGACCGCATTGCGGTAGGGGACGATGAGCACCGTGGTGCCGAGCTGGACGCGGCTGGTGGCGCCGGCGGCCACGCCGAGCGTGATCAAGGGGTCGAAGATGGTCTCGCCGAAGTTCACCACGTTGGCGTGCGGCACCACCACGTGGTCGCTGACCCAGACGGAGTCATAGCCGAGCTGCTCGGCGCGGACGGCGGTGGCCTTGATGATCTCGGGGGTGGCGAGGTGCCGGCAGTTGGGGATCCAGACGCCGATTTTCATGAGGGGAATCTACATCATTGACGCTCCGACGTGGGCTTTCGATTGCCCCCGGGTTCGGCTAGCATCCTCTCCATGGACGGCAAGGAGGCGGCGCGGCCCGCCGAGGGGCTCTACACACCGGCGCACCTGGAGGGCATCGGCTTCGACCCCGCGCGCGATCTCGGCCAGCCGGGCGAGTATCCCTTCACCCGCGGGATCTATCCCACGATGTACCGGGGCCGTCTCTGGACGATGCGACAGTACGCGGGCTTCAGCACCGCCGGGGAGACGAATCGTCGGTTTCGCTACATGCTCGAGCGCGGCATGGCGGGCATCAACATCGCCTTCGACCTGCCCACCCAGCACGGGCTCGACTCCGACCACCCGCGCGCCCGCGGAGAAGTCGGCAAGGTGGGCGTGCCGGTCAGCTCGCTCCGGGACATGGAGGTGCTCTTCGACGGCATCCCGCTCGAGCAGGCCAGCCCGGCGAACGCCATCAACGCCCCGGCGGCGGTGATCCTGGCGATGTACGTGGCCCTGGCCGAGCAGCAGGGGGTCCCGCTCGATCGCCTCGCCGGGAGCACGCAGAACGACATCCTCAAGGAGTTCATCGCGCGGGGCACCTACATCTTTCCACCCGTCCCCTCGCTGCGGCTCGTCACCGACATCATCGAGTTCTGCGCCGACCGGCTCCCGCGCTGGAACTTCATCAACGTCTGCGGCTACCACATGCGGGAGGCCGGCTCGACCCTGGTCCAGGAGGTGGGCTTCGGGCTCGCGGACGCGATCACCTATGTGCAGGCGGCCATCGACCGCGGGGTGGCGGTCGACCGGTTCGCGCCCCGCTTCGCCTTCAACTTCACCGCGGGCACGGACCTCTTGCGCGAAGCGGCGAAGTTCCGCGCCATGCGGCGGCTGTGGGCCCGGCTGATGCGCGAGCGCTTCGGCGCCGCCAAGCCGGCGAGCTGGGCGTTCCGGACCGGCGCCGGCTCGGGCGCGAGCCAGCTGACGGCGCAGCAGCCGACCAACAACATCATCCGCGTCACGCTCAATGCCCTGGCCTCCATTCTCGGCGGCGCGCAGTCGCTGCACACCGCCGCCTATGACGAGGCGCTGGCCCTGCCCACGGAGGCCTCCGTGCAGCTCGCGCTCCGGACCCAGCAGGTGCTGGCGCACGAGTCGGGGCTGGCCGAGGTGATCGACCCGCTGGCGGGGTCCTACTACGTGGAGGCGCTCACCGCCGAGATCGAGACGGGCGCCCGCGCCCTCATCGCCGAGATCGAGGGGCGGGGCGGGATGGTGAAGGCGATCGAGTCCGGCTGGGCGCAGCAGCAGATCGCCGACGCCTCCTGGGAGCACCAGCGCGAGATCGAGACGGGCGCACGGGTGGTGGTCGGCGTCAACCGGTACGTGGAGGAAGAGCCGGCCCGGGTGGCCATCCACCAGCACGCGGAGGAAGTCGCGGCGGAGCGCCGGACGGGGATGGCCGCGCTGCGCGCCGCGCGTGACGCGCCGGCGGTGGCGCGCGCGCTCGAGGGACTGCGCACCGCCGCGTCGGGGCAGGCGAATCTCGTGCCCGTCCTCGTGGAGGCGGTCAAGGCCTACGCGACCATAGGCGAGATCTGCGACGTGCTCCGCGAAGCGTTCGGCGAGTATCGGGCAGTCCAGGCCTACTAGCGCGGGTCTCCCTTGAAGGGTTGTCGTCGGCCCGATCTCACGCTAGATTTATGTATGAGCGGGTATTTCGTTCTCCACACGGATAGGTATCAGGATTCCCGAGGGCCCGGCAGGCGGGCCCGGCGATGAGAATCACTTACCGGCTGGTCACCGCCATCTGCCTGGCGATGCTCGTGGTCGTCGGGGGCTTTACTTTCCTCCAGATCCGCGAGGAGCGCACCCGTCTCGTCCGGGATCTCGAGCGACGGGCGGCGCTCCTCGGCGAGGGGCTGAAGGAGGCGGTGGACCCGGTCATGGGCGGCCGCTCCACGGCTCCCATCGAGCGGATCCTCAAGCGGTTCGGGCGTCCGAACCAGGTGATCGCGGTCTACGACCAGCTCGCGAACCCGATCGCGGTGGTCCCGGACTCGGTCGGGCCTCGCGCCGTCGCGATCCCGGAGATCACCGAGTCGCTCGCGATGGACGCGATCCGGTACGGCTTCCGGGTGATCGACGGGCGCCCCGTCTACGTCTACGCCACGCCGATCGACCGGAACGAGCGCCCCATCGGCGCGCTGGCCGTGATCCTGGACGCCTCGCAGCTCGCCGCCGCCGAGCGCGCGCTCTGGCGGCAGAACGCCCTCCGCTTCGTGGTCCTGGCGGTGGTGCTCTCGGGGATCACCGTGCTCCTGTTGCGCCTTTCCGTCACGCGGCCGATGGCCAAGATGGCGGAGTGGACGAAGGCGCTGAAGACCGGACGCGCCGGCCCTCCGCCCGAGGCCGCCGACGCCGGGCTGTTCGGCCCGCTGGCCCTCGAGGTGTCCGGCCTCGCCCGGCGCCTCTACCGGGCGCAGGAGGCCGCCGAGCAGGAAGCGGCGCTCCGCCTGAGCGGGGAGTCGGTGTGGACGGAGGAGCGCCTGAAGCAGTTCGTGAACCTCCAGGTCGGCGGGCCCATCTTCGTGGTCTCGAATCGGGAGCCCGTGTCCCACGTGTCGAAGGACGGCAAGATCATCGCCCAGACTCCGGCGAGCGGGCTCGTGACGGCCATGGATCCGGTGCTCCGGGCGTGCGGTGGCGTGTGGGTGGCCCATGGCAGCGGCAACGCCGATCGCGAGACCGCCGACGAGCGGGGGCGCCTCGGCGTCCCCGTCGACGATCCCCGCTATACGCTCCGCCGCGTGTGGCTCACGCCGGAAGAGGAGCACGGCTACTACTACAGCTTCGCCAACGAGGGCCTGTGGCCCCTCTGCCACATCGTCCACACTCGCCCGCAGTTCCGCCCCGAGGACTGGGAGCATTACAAGGCGGTGAACCGGAAGTTCGCCCTGGCCCTCATCGACGAGATGGACGGGGTAGAGGCCCCGCTGGTGCTGATCCAGGACTACCACTTCGCGCTACTCCCCGCCTATGTGAAGGAGGCCCGGCCGGACGCCCGGGTGGCGATCTTCTGGCACATCCCGTGGCCGAACTTCGAGGCCTTCGGCATCTGCCCCTGGCAGCCGGAAATCTTGCAGTCCATGCTCGGCGCCGACCTGATCGGCTTCCACACCCAGTACCACTGCAACAACTTCCTCGAGACGGTGGAGCGCGCCATCGAGTGCCGCGTGGACTGGGAGCACTTCTCGGTCACGCGCGGGCAGCGGGTGACTCACGTGAAGCCCTTCCCCATCAGCGTCGCGCCCGAGCCCCTCGATGTGCCCGTCAGCACCCGCGCCGAGGTCCTCGCCGGCCTCGGGCTGTCGTCGATCGAATTCCTGGGGGTGGGCGTGGAGCGCGTGGACTACACGAAGGGGCTCGTCGAGCGCTTCCGCGCGCTCGAGCGCTTCTTCGAACGCTATCCGGAGTACCGCGGGCGCGTGACCTTCGTCCAGGTGGCCTCGCCCAGCCGGAGCCTCATCAAGCGCTACCAGGATTTCCAGCGCGAGGTCGAGGACACCGTGGAGGGCATCAATACGCGGCTCGGGACCAAGAGCTGGAAGCCCATCCTCTATCTGGATCGGCACCACGACCACGCCGAGATCGTGCCCCTGTACCGGCACGCCGACTTCTGCATGGTGACCTCCCTGCACGACGGCATGAACCTCGTGGCCAAGGAATTCGTGGCCACCCGCGAGGACGAGCGGGGGGTCCTCGTGCTGAGCCGCTTCACCGGCGCCGCCCGGGAGCTCACCGATGCCCTGATCGTCAACCCCTACGATCTCGACGAGCTCGCGGAGAGCATCCGGACCGCGGTGACGATGCCCGCCGAGGAGCAGCGCATCCGGATGGTTCGCATGCGCCAGGCGGTGCGCGAGCGCAACATCTACTGGTGGGCCGGCCGGTTGCTCCGGGAGCTGTCGCGGATCCCCGAGGAGGCGCTGGGGAAGCTGTCCTGAGCGCGCCGCCCCCTCACCCCTCCGCGATCTTCTCGATGAGGTGTACCGCTTCGGGGGAGAGCTCGAAGTCATAGGCCCCGAGGTCCTCCCGCATGTGGGCGGGGTCGGTGGTGCCCGTGAGCGGCTGCATGCCGACCTGGAGCGCGAAGCGGAAGACCACCTGCGCCGGTGTCCGCCCCACGCGTCTCACAATCTCGGCGAAGGCGGGCGTGCGCAGATGCCCGATGTTCGCGGTCAGGAGCGAGAAGCCCTGATAGACGATGCCGCGCTCGCGGCAGAAGGCGCGGACTTCGCCGTCCCAGCCATTCTGGGCAAAGCAGCGGTTCTGGACGAAGGCCGGCGGCGTGGTCGCGCGCGCGCAGAGGAGCTCGAGCTGGTCGAGGCCCACATTGCTCACCCCGATGAAGCGCGTCTTGCCCGCCGCGTGGAGCGCTTCCATGGCGGCCCAGACCGCGAGGTCGGAGGCGGCGAGCCCGACCCGGCGCGAGGGCCCGTGCAGCACGTAAGAGTCGATGCGCTCCACGCCCAGGTGCTCCAGCGAGCTGGCGAAGGACTCCTGCACCTGGGTCGCGTCGTCCGCGTCGGGGTCATAGGGCAGGCGGTGATCCTGACCGCCCGCCGAGGTGAACTTGGTCTGGAGGAAGAGCTCGCCGCGCTTCACGAGGCCGTCGGCGATGGCGGTCCCGATCGCGGCGCCCACGCCCGCCTCGTGGTAGTGGCGGCGCTGGTTGGCGGTGTCGATCCCGCGGAAGCCGGCCTCCAGGGCCAGGCGCGTGAGCCGCTCGGTCTCCAGCTCTTTCCAGGCGGTGCCGTAGACAAAGCTTGGCACCGGGGCGCCCGCGACGACGAGCTGGCGAGAGGTCACCGCCGGATCATAGGGGACCCGCCGCGGGGTCGGCAAGCGCCGCCGGGATTGTGGTCAAATCAGAGGCCATGCATCTCGGCGCCCTTCTCGCCCGCCACGCGCGGTACCGGCCGGAGCATCTGGCGCTGGTCTTCGAGGGCCACCGGCTCACGTTTGACCGGTTGAACCGGCGGGTGAACCGGCTGGCCAATGCGCTGCTGGCGGCCGGCCTCACCAAGGGCGACAAGGTCGCCACCGTGCTGCCGAACTGCCTGGAGCAGATCGAGGTGTACTGCGCCGCCGCCAAGACCGGCCTGGTGGCGGTGCCGCTGAGCCCGCTGCTCCAGGAAGCGGGCCTCGTCGCGCTGCTCGGCAACTCGGACGCGAAGCTCGTCCTCTCCGCGGCGGCGTTCACGGGCCCCCTCGATCGCGCGCGGGTCCAGGTGCCGGGTGTTCGGGCCGACCGCTGGATGCTCATCGACGGCGCCCGCCCCGGCTACCGCGGGTATGGCGACCTGGTGGACGCCGCCCCGGAAGGGGAGCCCCCGGACGCCGGCCTCACCGGCGCCGATCCCTACAACATCATCTATTCCAGCGGCACTACCGGCGAGCCCAAGGGCATCGTGCACACGCACGCGATCCGCGCGGGCTACTGTACCTTGTTCGCCTCGGTGTTCCGGATGTCGCCGGAGAGCGTATTCCTCCACGCGGGGTCCATGGTCTTCAACGGCGCCTTCCTGGACCTGATGCCCTGGATGTTCCTCGGCGGCACCTACATCCTGCATCCGGCCTTCGACCCCGGCCGCATGCTCGAAGAGATCGAGCGGTCCCGGGTCACCCACCTGGTGCTGGTGCCGTCGCAGATCATTGCCCTCCTGAATCATCCGGCCTTCGATCCCACGCGGCTCACCTCCATCGAGATGCTCCAGTCGGTAGGGGCGCCGCTGCACCTCGAGTACAAGCACCGGCTCAACGCCGCGCTCCCCGGCCGCTTCTACGAGCTCTATGGGCTCACCGAGGGGTTCATGACGGTGCTGGACCGGGCCGACGCCGTGCGCAAGGCGGGGTCGGTCGGCGTGCCGATCGGGTTCTACGAGATGCGCATCATGGACGAGGCGGGGCGTGACGTGCCCGCGGGCGAGATCGGCGAGATCTGCGGGCGCGGCCCGCTCATGATGGAGGGCTACTACAAGCGCCCGGATCTGACCGCCAAGGCCATCGTGGACGGGTGGCTCCACTCCGGCGATCTCGGCTATGTGGACGAGGAGGGCTATCTCTACCTCGTGGACCGGAAGAAGGACATGATCATCTCGGGCGGGGTGAACGTCTATCCGCGCGACATCGAGGAGGTCGCCATCCAGCACGACGCGGTGCTCGAGGTGGCGGTGTTCGGCGTCGCCGATCCGCGCTGGGGGGAGACGCCGGTGGCCGCGGTGGTCCTCCACGCCGACCGCCCGATCGGCGCCGTCGAGCTGGCGGAGTGGATCAACGCGCGGGTGGGCGCCAAGTTCCAGCGAGTGTCCGACGTCATGATCGTGGCGGAGTTCCCGCGCAATGTCGCGGGCAAGACGCTCAAGCGGGTGCTGCAGGAGCAGTACCAGAAGCGCTGAGGCCCGCCCTTGACATGCGGCGGAGGGGGCGCTATTGCTACCGCTACTCAACGCCAAGGAGGCAATCCATGTTCTCGTACGTGAGGCAGGCGGGCATCCCCACCGTGCTGGCGCAGGAAGGGCCCGCGCTGATGGCGTCCTTCCTGATCGCGGAGGTCTTCTACAAGTTCCACAGCTTCACGCTCGAGTGCGCCGCCTTCCTGGTCACCTGGTACGGCCTCAGCTGGGTCCAGTCCTTGATCGTCGGATCGCGTGCCAAGTAGCGCCCGGTCCCTGCTCCCGGTGACGCTCGATCCTCGTGCGCTCAATTCGCTCCGCTGGCGCTCTGTCGGCCCGCACCGCGGCGGCCGTGTGGTGGCGGTGGCCGGCCATCCCACCGAGCCGTCGACCTTCTACTTCGGCGCCTGCGCGGGCGGCGTGTGGAAGACCACCGACGGCGGCACCTACTGGGAGAACGTCTCCGACGGCGCCTTCGAGACGTCCGCGGTGGGCGCCCTCGCGGTCGCGCCGTCGGCGCCCAACGTCATGTACGCGGGCACCGGCGAGGCATGCATCCGCGGCAACGTATCCCACGGCGACGGCGTCTACCGCTCCGACGACGGCGGCCGCACGTGGAGAAATGTCGGATTGAAAGACACCCGGCATATCGGCCGCGTGCGCGTGCACCCGCGCGATCCGGACACCGTGTACGTGGCGGCGCTGGGGCACGCCTGGGGGCCGAACCGCGAGCGGGGCGTGTTCCGCTCGCGCGACGGCGGCGCCACCTGGGAGCAGGTCCTCTTCAAGAGCGAGCGGGCGGGGGCGGTGGATCTCGCGCTGGACCCGGGGAATCCGCGCACCCTCTTCGCGGCGGTGTGGCAGGCCCAGCGGTTTCCCTGGGGCATGTCGAGCGGCGGGCCGGAGTCCGGCCTCTGGCAGTCCACCGACGGCGGCGACACCTGGACCGAGATCAGCCGGAATCCAGGGCTGCCGCGCGGCCTGCTCGGGCGCATCGGCGTGGCGGTCTCGCCGGCGGACGGGCGGCGGGTGTACGCGGTGGTCGAGGCGGAGGACGGTGCGCTGTTCCGGTCCGACGACGGGGGCGCCACCTGGCAGCGCGGCAGCGAGGAAGCGGGGCTGCGCGGCCGGCCCTGGTACTACATGCACGTGGTGGCCGATCCCACCGACGTGGACACCGTCTGGATCATGGACTACTCGCTGTGGAAGTCCATCGACGGCGGCAAGACCTTCGTCGAGTGGGCGACGCCGCACGGCGACAACCACGATCTCTGGATCGATCCCGCCGATGCGCGGCGGATGATCGAGGGCAATGACGGCGGCGCCTGCGTCTCCTTCAACGGCGGGCTCTCCTGGTCGACCATCTACAACCAGCCGACCGCGCAGTTCTACCACGTGTGCGCGGACGATCAGCAGCCGTACCGGATCTACGGCTCGCAGCAGGACAACTGGGCGATCAGCGTGCCCAGCCAGTCGCATCGCGGCGCCATCACCCCGATCGACTGGGTGCAGCCGGGCGGCGGGGAGAGCGGCTACATCGCGGTGAAGCCGGGAGAGCCCAGCATCGTGGTGGGCGGCGCGGTGGGCAGCGGGCCCGGCATGGGCCGGCTCATCCACTACGACCATCGCACCGGGCAGGAGCGCCTGATCAGCGTGTGGCCCGAGGGCTACGGCATGGGCACGCCGCCCTCCGAGCACCGCTACCGATTCCAGTGGACGTTCCCCGTGTTCTACTCGCGCTGGGAGCCGCGCGAGCTGTGGATCGCGGGCAACCGCATCTTCCGCTCGGTGGACGACGGGCAGCGCTGGGAAGTCGTCAGCGACGATCTCACCCGCAACGACGTGACGAAGATGGGGCCGTCGGGCGGGCCCATCACGAACGACAACACGGGCGCCGAGGTCTACGGCACGATCTTCGCGCTGGTGGAGTCGCCGCACGAGCGTGACGTGCTGTGGGCGGGCACCGACGACGGGCTGGTCCACCTCTCCCGCGATCGCGGGCGCAGCTGGCAGCGGGTGACGCCGCCGGAGCTGCCCGAGTGGGCACTGATCAGCGTGCTGGAGCCCTCGCCGCACGACGCGGGCACCTGCTATCTGGCCGCCACGCGCTACAAGCACGACGACACGCGCCCCTATCTCTTCAAGACGGCCGACTATGGAAAGACGTGGACCCGCATCGGGGGCGGCTTGCCGGCCACCGAGTTCACGCGCGTGATCCGTGAGGATCCCTCCCGCCGCGGGCTCCTCTACTGCGGCACCGAGACCGGGGTGTGGGTGTCGCTCGACGACGGCGGGTCCTGGACGCGGCTGCGCGGCAATCTGCCGGTGGCACCCATCCACGACCTCATCGTCAAGAGAGGCGACCTCGTGGTGGCTACCCACGGGCGCTCGTTCTGGATCCTCGACGACCTCTCCCCCCTGCATCAGATGGCGGACGCGATCACCGCCGCCGACGCCCAGCTCTTCGCGCCCCGCCCGACCGTCCGGTGGCGGGCGTACAAGGGGCACGGGATGAAGCCGGGGCCCAACCGCGAGGTCGCCTACAACATGGCCGGCTCCATCGGGTACGCCTATCGCCAGGTGGAGTCTCCCACCGGCGAGAAGGAAGCCCGCCTCCTCGACGCGGGCGAGAACCCGCCCGGCGGCGTGATCGTGCACTACTGGCTGCGCGAGGCGCCGGCGGGTGATGTGGTGATCACGTTCCTCGATGGCGACGGGCGCGAGCTCCGCTCGTTCACGAGCCGCAAGGACACGGCGCCGCCGGAGAGCCCGGCGGCGGCGGGCGGCGGCGGGGAAGAGCCGACGCCCGCGCTGGACCCGCCGGCGCCCGCGAAGGGCGACGAGCCGCACCCGACCCGGAACGCGGGCGCCAACCGCTTCGTCTGGAACCTGCGGGGACCCGACGCGACCAGGCTCCCCGACAACAAGGGCCGGGGCGGCACCCTGGACATGCTGGCGGGGCCGCGCGTCCCACCGGGGACCTATCAGGTGCGGCTTTCCGTCCACGGCCGCACCTTCATGCAGCGCTTCGACCTCCTGAAGGATCCGCGGGTGCCGGCCTCCGACGCGGATCTCCGCGAGCAGTACATGTGGGCGAAGAAAGCCCATGACCTCCTCTCGCGCGTGCACGACGAGGTGCTGCGGATTCGAGACGCGCGCGCCCACGCGGAAGGGTGGGCCGGACGCGTGGACATACCGGCCATCAAGGGGGCCGCGGCGACGCTCGCGCGGACCCTGACCACCGTGGAGGAGGCGCTGATCCAGGTGCGCTCCGAGGACCCGCGCATGCTCCCCGCCAAGCTCAATACCCGGATCGGCACCATGGTCACTCTCATCGAGTATTCCGACGCCGCGCCCACCCAGGCCCTCCGGGACCTCACCGACGATCTCGGCCGCCGGGTCGAGGCGGAGCTGGCCCGGCTGGACCGGGTCCTCGCGGACGACGTCGCCCGGTTCAACGCGCTCTGTCGCGATCATGGTGTGGCCGCCATCGTCCCGAAGCCGCACGTGGGCGGCTGACGCGCATGGCGAAGCGCGCGCCTCCCGTTGCCGGCCCCGTGGAAGAGATCCGCATCGCGAACCGCGCCACCTACTGGCCGGTGGCGCCGGTGGACCTCCTGGTGGCCGCGCCGCTGGTGGCCCGCGTCCTCTTTCGCGCCTCCCCGCTAGGGCGGCGGATCGTGCAGGCGGTGACCCTCGGTGCCTACCTGGGGAGCGTGGCGCGTGACTGGCGCGACCGGCGAGGGATCCGCCGGATCGTCTTCCTTCGGGAGTTCGGCGCCGACCTGCGCCACCTCGTGCCCATGCCACGAGAGGCTCGGGAAAGGGAAGTGGCCGTCCTGGCCGCCCGCCTCAACGACGAGCTGGTCCTCGAGCGCATCCCGAGGCGCGAGGCGGCAGTCGCCATCGAGCGGCATCTGACGGACTACGTCGCCGGCATCACCGGGCAGCGCGTGCGGACCAGCGCGGAAGTGCGCGGCTTCGCCCTGGTGGGTCTCGCGCTGCCGTTCGCGCTCGGCGCGTGCGATGTCCTGTCCGGCGACGTGGCCATCTTCAGGGACGTCGGCCTCCTCGAGCCGCACATCATCGCGCACGAATTCAGCCACCGGCGGGGCTACTGGAACGAGCTGGATGCGCAGGTGCTCGCCTATCAGGCGCTCGTCGCGTCCGCCGAGCCCGCCTTCGCCCAGTCCGCGCTCTTCGAGCGGCTCTATCGCAACCTGCGCGTGCTCGCAGGCGGAGACGAGGCGGAGTTCCAGCGACTCGTCTCGCGCGCCGCGCTCCGGCCCGAGCTCCGGGAGCCGCTGGGCTCGCTGCGGCCGCCGGCGGGCCGGATCGCGGGACGCGTCGATGCCGGCATGCGCCGTGTCTACGACGCGCGCATGCGAGTGACGGGGCAGAACGGCATCTCCGACTATGACGAGGGCTTCACGAACTTCCTCTACACCTTCGAGACGAGCGCCACGGCCCGGCAGGCGCCGCCGCCGGCGGGGGCGCTGCATCCCCGCGCGCCCGCTTCGCCGTGACCGACCTGCGCCTCGGCATGGTCCTGCCGCGCGCGGAGTCGGGTGGCCGGCCGCTCGACGCGGCGAGCCTGGCGGATGCGGCCCGTCGCATCGAGGAGGCCGGCTTCGATAGCGCCTGGGTGTTCGACTCCCTCGGCCGCGGCCGTCTCCTGCCCGACCCGCTGACCGCGCTCGCCGTGGCCGGCACCGTCACCCGCCGCCTCGAGCTGGGCACGGGGGTGCTGCAGGTCCCGCTGCGGCGGCCGATGGAGCTGGCCCACCGCGTGCTCACCACGCACCTGGTCTGCGGCGGGCGGCTACGGCTCGGCGTGGGCGCGGGGTCGACGGCGGCGGACTTCGCGGCGGTGGGCGTGGACTTCGCCTCCCGCTTCCGCCAGCTCGACGAGTCCCTCGCCATCATGCGGCAGCTCTGGGCCGGCGCTCGCGTCGGCGACGCCGAGCTGGGAGCACCGTGGCCGATCGCCGCGGGCGGCCCGCCGATCCTGATCGGGTCCTGGGCGGGGTCCCGCTGGATCGAGCGCGCGGCCAGGGAGTTCGACGGCTGGGTGGCGTCAGGCGCCCGGAGCTCGTGGCGCCTGATCGCCGAGGGAATCGTGCGCTTCCGCAAGCTCGGAGGCAAGCGGGCCGTCCTCACCAACGTGAACGTGGGACTCGAGGCCGAGAAGCCGAGCCCGGACGGGCCGGACGATCCCTTCGATCTCATCGGGCCGCGGTCGGTGGCCGTCGAGCGACTCCGCCACCTCCGGGAGCTGGGCTTCGACGACGTGGTGCTGGTCGCCGCCCGGCACGACGCCGCCCATCTCCAGGAGCTCCGCGAGCTGGGCGCCTAGAGCTTGGGGATCTTGAGCGTCTTGCTGATCATCAGGCTGCCCGAGACGAGGAAGAGCAGGACGGGGAGGTGCAGCTCCGCGCCGAGCACGCGGACGGGGTAGAGCGCTCCCTGGTGGAAGGCGAGCATCAGGAGCCCCAGGGGCACGATGCTCGTGGGGATGGGCGTGCCCTCGAAGTGGTGAACCTTTCCGGTCTCGGTGGCGAGCGCGTCCGCGGTGACGTTGAAGCGGGCCAGGCGGCTCAGCCCGCAGCCCACGAAGTACATGAGGACGAGCTGGTCGAGCGGGCTGGTGAGGCCCGCGGCAAAGGCGATGCCGGCCGGGGCCACGCCGAAGGAGATCACGTCGGCGAGCGAGTCCATCTCCCGCCCCATCGGTGACGCCGCGTGCCGCCAGCGCGCGATGCGCCCGTCCAGGACGTCGAAGGCCAAGGCCAGGGGAATCAGGAGTGCCGCCACGTAGAGCTGGCGGCGGTCGCGGGTGGTGAGAAACCCCATGGCCTCGAAGAGGGCACCCACGCCGCAGAAGCCGTTGGCGATGGTGAAGAGATCCGCCAGATGGAAGTTGCGGATCATCGAGAAGTGCGTGCGCGGCGGTGGCGCCATGGCGACGATCCTGCCCGGCGCTCGCGTCATCGTCAAGCCTCGCCGGACGCACGTGGGCGTCCCGACCGGAGCCGGGACGCCCACCCTCTCGCGGGACTGGAGACCCGCTCAGACGGGCCCGTACTGCCGTCGCAGGGATTCGAGCAACGCCTGGACCGGCCAGGCCTGGGCCACGAGCGATGCCTGCACGTACAGCGGATCGACCATGGGGCCGCCGATGGTCGCGCCGAGCGGGGCGCTCGAGACCGCCGACGGCGCGAACGACGACGCGAACTCCTGCCGCCGCTCCGGACCCGGCTGCAGGATCCGCTCGAGCCCGTGGAGCCGCGGGAGGCCGGCGCCGGCGCGGCCGGGACCGAAGCCGTAGGGGACGCACATCGATCGGATCGTGTTGAAGAGGGCGGCGACGCGGTGCTGGGTCCGGGCTCGCAGCGGCCCGAGGAAAGCGGGATGATGGGCGAGCAGGAGCGCGGCGAGCCCGGTCACGTGGGGCGCCGCCATCGAGGTGCCCGACTGCGGCTCGAAGCCGCCGGGGACGGTGGAGACGATGGCCACGCCCGGCGCGCACACGGCCACCTCCGGGCCGATGCAGCTGAAGCTCGGCGAGAAGATGCCGTCCGGGGCGACCAGGCTCGACAGCACGGTGGTGGCGTCCCACGTCTCGTCCGGATACTCGTTGAGGCGCCCGACCGCTCCGACCGCGAGCGTATAGGGCGATGACGCCGGATAGAGCACCGGGCCGCCGGAATTGCCTCCCGCCACGATGCAGGCGACCCCCTGGAGGGCGGCCTCCTCGAGCTTCTGCTCGACCGCCAAGGAGCGCTGCACGCTGCCGAGGCTCAGGTTGACGACGTCGATCTCGAGATCGAGGCAATAGTTCAGCGCCTCGATGAGGCTGCCGAACTGGCCGCCCGGGAACACCTTGACCACGTGGATCTCCGCCTCCGGCACGAAGCCGCGAAGCGTCTTGCCCGACTCGTCATGGGCGGCGATGATGCCGGCGCAGTGCGAGCCGTGACCGACGACGTCATGCGCCCAGGTCTGGGCGTCGGCGCCGTTCGTCAGATCCACGCCGTGCCGGATGTGGCGGAGCAGGAAGTGCGTCGTGTCCACGCCCGAGTCCACGATGGCGATCCGCACGCCTTTGCCGGTGAGCGCCTCCGGGACCCGGTCGAGGCCCATCTGGCGCTGTCCCCAGCCATAGCGGAAGTTTTCCGGAAACCCGACGAGGGTCTCCTCGATGGCGCGGAGCCGGACCACATTGATATCGCCGTCCAGCAGCTCCGGCTCGGTGAGGTACACATCCCAGTAGTTGCTCGGCGCGCTCGCGAACAGGGAGCGCGCCCGCTTGCCCGGCAGCGTGAGCAGGGGCAGGGTGACCTCTCCCCGCTTGTCCGTTCGTCCCTCCTGGGGGAAGCCCTCGCCGGCGAGGCTCACGCCGACATAGGCGAGGGGCTTCTCCCCGTCGCCGATCACCCGGAAGCGGATCTGGCGGACCTCGACGCCCCCGGAATGGTTCCAGGAGGCGAGCCGGGTCGGCGCCGGGCGTGACAGCCCGGCGGGCGTCCCGTATTCGAGCGCCGCGTCCTCCTCGAGGAGGAGCTGCGGGGGAAGCATCTGCCTGACCAGCTCCGCGCGGTCGTGATCGATTCGCACCACGTACACTTCGGTCGCTTCGTCGGCGACGAGCGAGTAAGCAGAGACCGCCCGTCGGGGGCGCAGCACGCGCACGACCTCCAGACCGGGAAGCTGCCCGATCATGGCGCGCACGGCGCCGGCCGACATGGGCCGCAGGCCGGCGTTGAGCGCCTGGCTTCCACGGCGCGGAGCGAGGATGAACTGCCGCTTGCCCTGCTGCAGGATTCGCGTCGTCGGCGGCGGCGCGACGCTCGGGGGCCTGAGGGCGTCATCGACCATTGGGGGATCCTCCTGGTAGACGGTACGGTTCCGATGGGGCGGACGGTCCGGGCCGTCCGCCCCATCCCGCTGTCGAGCCGGACCGCGTCAGACGAGCTCCATCAGCCAGCGTAGGTCACGATGCCGCGCCCCGCCGCGCCGGAATACTGCGGCTGCCCCGCCCAGCCGCCGGGAGCCGCCAACGGCGAGGGCCAGAGCTGCGACTGGCCATACTGCGGCAGGCCGAACTGCTGCGGCAGGCCGAACTGCTGCGGCAGACCGAACGGCTGGAGCTGACCGAACTGCTGCGGCAGGCTGAACGGCTGGAGCTGACCGAGCTGCTGCGGCAGGCCGAACGGCTGGAACTGACCGAACTGGCCCGGCCCATGACCGAAGAGACCCTGGTGGGTCAAGGCGGATAGGGGCGACCCGGCGATCTGCGGCGTGAGACCGGCGAGCTGCGCCTGCTGGAGGCACTGTGCCACGAGGTTCACGATCAAGCTCTGCGGGACCAGACCGATGATCGGCACGAAGCCCGCGTTCTGCGGTTGACCGAACTGCTGCCCATACGGCCCCGGCTGGTGACCAAGCATTCCTAGCGGCGCAAACCCGTGCTGTGTGGTGGTATCGAACATCATTCGGACTCCTTTCTGGTGTCTGGGATGTGATGCCGGCCGACAGGGAGGTGTATCGCAAGCCGCTTGCCAGCATCGAGCGCCATGCTTCACTCGCCCCTTCGCTCGCGGCAAGGCGTTGCCGACAAATGCATTTCCCGATCTGATCGTCAGCGTGGGGATCGCGGCGGCGCCGGAGCAGGCGCCAGAGCGCCACACGCCGAGGGATGCCTGCGCTCGAGAGAAGGGGAGGAAGTTCGGGGGCTTAGCTGCGGTGTGGCGGGTCCGCCCGCGGTGTGCGCCGGCGTCTCACTGGCGCTCGCCGGGGGAGATCCCGTGCCGCTTGGTCAACCGATAGAGCGTGCGGCGGTGGATGCCGAGGAGCTGGGCGGCGAGCTTCTTGTTCCACCGCGCCTCTTTCAGCGCGCGCCGCAGATGGCCTTTGACCAGCTCTTGCAGGCTCAAGGGCGGCGCGGCGGCGGCTCCCGCCTGTCCGACGGCGTCGACGAGCTTGCGGGGCAGGTCTTCAGGGCCGAGGAGGGGATCCGCGCTCAGGGCGGCGGCCTGCTCGACGGCGTGCTGGAGCTCACGGATGTTTCCCGGCCAGTCGTAGGCGACGAGCTGGGCCATGGCCTCGGGGGCGATCCGGCACGCCGGCCGGTCGTTCACGCCGGCGTAGGCCTCCAGGAAGTGACTCGCGAGGAGGGGGATGTCCCCTCGGCGCTCCCGCAGCGGAGGCAGCGAGATCGTCACGACGCTCAACCGGTAGAAGAGATCCTCCCGGAACTTTCCTTCCGCGACGAGCGCGCCGAGATCCTTGTTCGTCGCGGCGATGACCCGGACGTCGACCTTGAAGCGATCGGTTCCGCCCACCCGGCGCACCTCGCGCTCCTGGAGCACGCGCAGGAGCCGCGCCTGCACGCCGGCGCTGACCTCGCCGATCTCATCGAGGAAGCACGTCCCGCCGCACGCGACCTCGAAGAGCCCACGCCTGTCCGCGACGGCCCCGGTGAAGGCCCCCTTCGTGTGACCGAAGAGCTCGCTCTCCAGCAGGCTTTCCGCGAGGGCGCTGCAGTCGACGGGGACGAACGGCTGGTCGCTCCGGCGGCTCGCGGCGTGGACGGCCCGCGCGATCAGCTCTTTCCCGGTGCCGGTCTCCCCCTGGATGAGGACGGTGCTCGTCGTCGGGGCGACACGCGCGACCATCCGGTACACCTCGAGCATCGGCTCGGCGGTGCCCACGATGCCGTGGATCTCGCCGCTCGGATCGCTCGCCGCGCGGGCGGTCTCCGTGGGCCGGGACTGCGTCATCACTTTCTCCTTCGACGTGGTCGAGGACCGCTCATTCGGGAATGTCGGTGGACGCGTGCGTTCGAAGGCGACGACGGATCAGTGGGGACTATCGTGGCGCGGAGATTGAGTCATTTCGGTGACGTGGGGACCGGTGACAGGCTCACGCTAGCCCCGGCATCGGGGAGCTGTCAAGCGAATCCGGGAAATCTGACTCTTCGGTTGCGATTAGACTCCGCGCTCGGGCACTACCGGCCGCTCCTTGATGGACACGCGCCAGTGGATGCGGTCCTCCTCGGGCGGATAGTCGCCCGCGGCCTTGTGGTAGGAGCAGCGATTGTCCCAGATGACGAGGTCGCCGACCCGCCAGCGGTGCCGGTACTGCGCGTCGGGCTGGATCATCCGCTGCGTCAGCTCCTCGATCACCGCGTCGCTCTCCTCCGCGGGGAGCCCCTCGATGTAGAGGATCTTGCCGGGATCGAAGTAGAGCGCTCGCCGGCCGGTCTCGGGATGCGTGCGGATGAGGAGATGGAAGGCGGGCGGCCGGTCGCGGTCCTCCGGGTTGAGGAGGGCTCCGCCCTGCCGCCGGCCGCCATAGGTGAAGGCGCCCCGGCGTCCCTCGAGCCGGCGCCGGAGCCCTTCCGGGAGCGCGTCGTGGGCCGCGTACATGCTGGCGAAGAAGGTGTCGCCTCCCCGGCTGGGGATGGCGAGCGCGTAGAGCTGGGTGGCCTTGAAGGGCTCGTCGTCGTAGGCGCCGTCGGTATGCCAGCCCTCGGCGCCTCGGCGATAGATGGCCATGTTGAGCGCGCCGTCGGGGCCGAACTTGTCCATGCCCAGCAAGGTGATCTCGGGCACGTCCGGATGGCGCGTCACCTTGGACGGGTGCGGGTGCACGAGCCCGAAGCGACGGCTATAGCGCAGGAACTCGTCGATCTCGAGTTTCTGATCCGGGATCACGAGGACATTGGCCTCGAGCCAGGCGCGATAGACCGCCGCGAAGCCCGCGTCGTCGAGCGTTCGGACATCGATCCCGCGGACCTCGACGCCGATCTTGGAGCCCAGCCGCTGGACGTCCATGGCGCCCGCCTCAGACCTGCGGTGTGGTGGGCCCGTCGCCCATGAGGGTGGTGCGCCGCATGTCCCGCGGCTCGTGCGCCGGGAACGGGCGCGCCCGGTGCATGGTCTGGCGGTTGTCCCACATGACGAGGTCGTTCACCCGCCACGTGTGCGAGTAGACGAACTGGCGCTGGGTGGCGTGCTCGACCAGGTCGCGCAGGAAGGCGCGCGCCTCCGGCACCGGCCAGCCGAGGATGCCGCCGGCGTGCGAGGAGAGGTAGAGCGACTTCCGGCCCGTCACCGGGTGCGTGCGCACCAGCACCTGGCGCACGGGAGCGAAGCGCGCGCGCTCCTCGTCGGTGAAGTCGGTGAAGCCGAGAATCGACCGCGAAAAGATCTGCGAGTGCTCGCAGATCAGGCCCTCGACCTCGGCCTTGGTCTCGGCGTCCAGCGCGTCGTAGCCCGCCCGCATGTCGGCGAACTCCGTGTTGCCGCCGCGGGACGGGATGCTGCGGGCGTGGAGCAGGGAGTACTTCGCCGGGGTCGGCTTGAAGGAGCTGTCGGAGTGCCAGAGGCGATTGCCGAGCCCGAACAGCCGTGGCCGGTCGTCGCGCTTGAACACCTGATTGTCCTTGTCGAGGTTGGACACGTCCGCGAAGGTGGTGGGCAGGCGCGTGTCACTGTCGGCGCGGAGGCCGGTGCCGATGGCGTGCTCGATGTCGCCCAGGCTTCGCGTGAAGGCAAGCTGCTGGTCGTTCTCGAGCTTCTGGTCGTGGAAGACCAGCACCGCGTATTGATCCATGCCGGCATGGACGGCGGCGACCTCCTCGGTAGTGAGGGGTCGCCGGAGGTCGAGCCCCTCGACCTCGCCGGCGAAGCAGGGCCCGACCTGACGGATGCGGATCGACGTGGCGACGGTCATGGCGTGCCTCCGTAGAGTTGCTTCGTGGCCAGGGCCGCGCCCTTGGCCAGGGTTTCCAGCTTCGCCCAGGCGACCTCCGGATGCACGCGCCCGCCCAGCCCGCAGTCCGTCCCCGCGATGACGCGCTCGGGCCCGACGAGCTCGGCGAAGCGCACGATGCGGTCCGCCACGAGCTCCGGGTGCTCCACCACGTTGGTGGCGTGGCTCACCACGCCCGGGATGAGGAGCTTCCCCTCCGGGAGCTTCACGTCCCGCCACACCTTCCACTCGTGCTCGTGGCGGACATTGCCGGCCTCGAAGGAATAGGCCTGGCAGTCCACCGCCAGCATGACATCCACGATGTCGCGCAGGGGGATGTCGGTGAGGTGGGGACCATGCCAGCTTCCCCAGCAGAGGTGGAAGCGGACGCGCTCTTTCGGGAGCCCGCGCAGGGCGTGATTCAGCGCCTCCACGCGGATCATGGACAGCGTGCGGTACTCCTCCACCGAGGGTGCCGGATTGATCATGTCCCAGTTCTCGGCAATGGCGGGATCGTCGAGCTGGAGCACGAGCCCCGCGTCGAGGATGGCCTTGTACTCCTCGCGCATGGCCTCCGCGCAGGCGAAGATGAGCTCTTCCTCCGTCCGGTAGTACTCGTTGCCGATGCGCGAGGCGCTGCCGGGCGCGATGGAGGTCATGAAGCCCTCATCCACGCCGGCCGCGTCGAGCGCGGCCTTCATGTGGGCGATGTCGGCCTTGATGGCCTCCCCTCCCGTATAGGTGAGCGGGCCCTTGCACACGGGCAGCTTCATGCCGGGGCCGCCGCGGTTCGTGGAGACGCCCGAGTCGGGATCGGCGTACGCGGCGGGGAACAGCGCGCGGTCGCGGCGATCGGAGAAGCTGGTGAGGCGGACGCGGCCGGGGGCGGAGCGCCGAGGGGGCAGGCGGTAGAGCTCGGTGCCGAGCTCGAGCCCGCCCAGGCGCGGGAAGGAATAGCTCCACCAGGCGCCATAGTTGACCTTCTGCCCCATGGCCTTGCCGAACTCGCCGTCGCCCGGGATCTCGATCCCCGCGGTTTGCTGGCGCCGGACCACCTCGGCCACCGCCGAGCCCAGGCGCGCCTGGTAGCCGGCCTCGTCCCGGGATTCGCCCGCCGCCCGCGCACGGTTCAGCTCGATGAGATCGTCGGGGCGGGGCAGGCTCCCGGCCTGGGTGGTCAGGATACGCGCGACGCTGCGTTTCATCCCGTCCGATCGTGCCCCGCGGCCCGGGCGGGGTCAAGTCGCCTCCATCCCGGCGTTCGCGTGTCGTTCGCGGTTGTGAAACGTTCGAGTCGGGATCGCGTCCAAACTCCAGGAGGGCTTCCATGCCGACACCCCCTGTCCGCCGAGATCAAGCAGCTCGTCGACCGCCCGAATTTCGCGCACCTGGCCACCCTGATGCCGGACGGGTCGCCCAGTAGCACCCCGGTCTGGGTGGGCCGCGAGGGGGATCGCCTCCTCATCGCCACCAGCGAGGGTTCGCTCAAGGCCCGAAACACCGGGCGCGACCCGCGGGTGGCGCTGTCCATCGTGGACTTCCACGATCCCTACCTGGAGACGCAGCTCCGCGGCCGGGTGGTGGAGCGCCGGCCGGACCCCGAGCTGAAAATAATGGACCCGATCTCGCAGAAGTACATCGGCAAGCCCTTCCCCATGCGGAGCTACGAGGGCCGCGTGGCGCTGGTGATCGAGGTGGACAAGGCACGCTATCTCAAGCTGCCTTTCGAGCACACGCCGCCGCGAGCGTAGCCGGGCTTCCCGAACCCCACCCGACTTTGCTACTCTTTGCCGGAGCCGAGGCCGAGGTCAGGGCCTCGCCACAGGGGGACGTCGCGACCGATGCCGAGCAACACGAAAGAGCTCAGGATCTGGATGAACGGGAAGCTGGTCTCGCAGGCGGAGGCGGTGCTGCCGGTGAATACCGCGGCGGTGTTCTACGCCACCAACGTCTTCGAGGGGCTTCGGGCCTACTGGAATGAGAAGGACGGAGAGCTTTACGCCTTCCGCCTGGCCGAGCACTTCGCCCGGCTGCGGGAGTCCATGAAGATGATGCGGTTCACCGTGCCGTACGCCGACCTCGATCTCTACGAGGCGGTGCGTGACACGCTGAAGGGCAATGAGCTGCGCGAGGACGTGCACATGCACCTGGTGGCCTACGTGAGCGGCGCCGGGCTCGACGCGACCTCGCCCACCGGGCTCTACATCAATCCGCGCCGGCGCGCGCGCATCACCGAGGGCTCGGGGCTGAATTGCTGCATCACCTCGTGGCAGCGCACCTCGGACAATGCCATCCCCATTCGCCTCAAGTCCGGCTCCAACTACCAGAACGGCCGCCTCGCCACGCTCCAGGCCAAGGCCGACGGCTATGACGCGCCCATCTTCCTCAATCAGAGCGGGACGGTGGCCGAGGGGTCGGGAGCTACCTTCTTCATGATCCGGCGCGGGCAGCTCATCACGCCGCCTCTGACCTCGGACATCCTCGAGTCCATCACCCGCACCACCCTCATCGAGTCCATCGCGCCGGCCCTGGGCATGGACGTGGTGGAGCGGCACATCGCGCGGACGGAGCTCTACGTCGCGGACGAGGCCTTCTTCTGCGGCAGCGGCTACGAGATCACGCCGATCCTGTCGGTGGACCGGTTCAAGCTGGGGCAGGGCGGGGTGGGGCCGCTCACGCAGCGGCTGCTGGATACCTACATGAACGTCGTGCGCGGCGTGGACTCGCGCTTCCCGGAGTGGCGGACGCCCGTCTACCGCGCCGTCACCGTCTAACTCTTCCGCATCCGGCCGGCGCGCGCCCCCATCGAGCGCGCGCCGGCCGCGCGGTCCCTCCCGCGCCTATTCCAGGAACGCGTTCAGCTCCGGCGTGGGCACCGACGTGTCCACGTACCCGAAGGTCCCCTTGTCCTTCACCTCGCGCGCGGCGGCGAGGAGCCCCGTCATCGCCGCTCGGTAGAGCGAGGTGGCGAGGCTGATCCGCTTCACGCCCGCCGCCGTCAGCTCGGCCACCGTGAACGATTTGCCCTTGATGCCCACCATGAAGTTGAACGGCTTCTTCAGCGCCGCGCACACCGCCTTCACCGAGGCCAGATCGGGCAGCCCCGGCGCGAAGAGCACGTCGGCCCCGGCCCCCTCGAAGGCCTGGAGCCGCGCGATGGTGTCGGCCAGGTCCGGATTGCCGCGCAGAAAGTTCTCCGACCGCGCGGTGAGGGTGAAGGGAAAGGACAGCGCGCGCGCCGCCTTCACCGCCGCCGCCACGCGCTCGGCGGCGGTGGCGAGATCGTAGAGCGGCTTGTCCTTGTCGCCGGTGGCGTCCTCGATGGAGCCGCCGATGAGGCCGACCTCCGCGGCGCGGCGAATGGTCTCGGCCGCGTCGGACGGCTTGTCGCCGAAGCCCTTTTCCAGATCGGCCGCCACCGGGAGGTCGGTGGCGAGCACGATGGCGCGGGAATGCGCCAGCGCCTCGTCGCGCGACACCTTGCCGTCGCGGCGCCCCAGCGTGCCGGCCTGCGCCCCGCTGGAGGTGGCCAGGGCCTGGAAGCCGAGGCCGGCGAGGATACGGGCGGAGGCCCCGTCCCAGGGGTTGGGAATCACGAAGGAGCCGGGCGCCTCGTGCAGCGCGCGGAAGCGAAGGGCCTTGTCGTGCTGGCTGGTCGGCATCAGGCATTCCTATAGGCGGCCAGCACGGCCTGCGCCATCGCGCGCGTGGTGGCCGTGCCGCCCTGGTCGGGAGTGAGGGACTTACCATCGCGGTAGACGCGGCCGACCGCGGTCTCGAGGCGCTGGGCGTCCGCGCCCAGACCCATGTGCTCGAGCATGAGCGCGGCCGAGAGAATGGTCGCGGTGGGATTGGCGACGCCGCGCCCCGCGATGTCGGGGGCGGAGCCGTGGACCGACTCGAAATAGGCCCAGCCATCGTCGCCGAAGTTCCCGGAGGGCGCCAGCCCGAGGCCGCCCGCCGTCTCCGCGCCCAGGTCCGAGAGAATGTCCCCGTAGAGGTTCATGCAGAGGACGACGTCCATGGATCTCGGGAAGCGCACCAGGCGTCGCGCGGCGTCGTCCACGTGAAAGTGCTCGAACTCGATCCCGCCCGCCGCGCGCACCACGCGCTCGGCGATCTCCTGGAAGAGCCCGTCGGTCTGGCGCATCACGTTGGACTTGGTGACGCAGGTCACCTTGCCGGGCTTGCCGCGCGCCTTCCTTTTCCCCGCGAGCTCGGCGGCGAAGCGGGCGATGCGCTCGGCGCCGCGCGGCGTGACCACCTTCACCGCAAAGCGGCCCTCGGTGCCGTACTCCTTGAGCGTGCGCCCCGTGCGGTCGCTGAGCTCGGGCATGAGCCGGACGATGTCGGCGAGCTGGCCCTCGCGGCCGGGATAGATCCCCTCGCTGTTCTCGCGCAGCAGGACGTAGTCGATGCCCTCGGGGTCGGCGAGGGGCGAGCGCATCCCCGGATAGAACCGGATCGGCCGGATGCCGGCCCACGCGCTCATCTCCCAGCGGAGCCACGACACCACTGGCGAGGTGGCGGGGCCGGCCGCGCCGAAGAGCACGCCGTCCGCCTCGCGGGCCGCCTGCTTGGTCTCGTCCTGCAGCGGCGCGCCCTGCGGGGGCGTGAGAATTTTGAGCGGCAGGCCCGTGCCCATCAGAAGCTCGCAGGTGGCGTCCACGTCCTCGATCCCGATGCCCTCGCCCGGTAGCGCGACCACCGTCTTCATGG
>Ga0137404_10000411_pt1 | contig 28020 bp, 32 predicted proteins | sample CZOMad2_1_16fung_FD_108285 | JGI IMG/M metagenome (GOLD analysis project Ga0137404, IMG submission 108285) | Vadose zone soil fungal communities from Angelo Coast Range Reserve, California, USA - CZOMad2_1_16fungal (Illumina Assembly) | ecosystem: Environmental > Terrestrial > Soil > Vadose... | reverse complement strand
GCGCGACTGGTGCGCGTACTGGTTGCCCAATGAAAAATGAAGCTGCGCGGCCTGCGGCTGTCCCGCGATGAGGGTCTTCAGCCGGCTCTCGGACGCGACCGGGTCGAGCCCTCCTCGGAGGGAGAGAACGCCTGCCACGGCCTGGCTGTTGCGAGGATCCGTTTCGAGCAGCTTCAGGTACCGAGCCTCGGCCGATTCGAACTGACCGTTGCGCACGTCGATTGCGGCGAGGCCCAGGAGCGCGTCGCGGTTGTTCGGCTCGCGTGCGAGCGCCTTTTGATAGCTTTCGCTCGCCGCTGCGAGATCGCCTCTCTGAAATGCCTGGTAGCCCTGCTGGACCTGCGGATCGACGGACGGCACGGGCACATTCACGGCGATCGGCGGGCTGCTGGTTTGCGCCGGACTGGACGCGATCGAAGCCGGTCCGGGAGCAGGCACGCTCGGGGCCTGCTGCGGGCGCGGGCGGGGCCGCACCGGTTGTATGGGCGGAATCGGCGCGACTCCGGTGCTCGCCGGAGTCTGGGCCGCGGGGGGCGGGGACGGCGTTTGCGGCACTATGGGCGCAGCCGCGACCTGGGCCGGACGGGCTGGTATCGCCGCGGCGGCGGGAACCGCGTAGTGGGGCTGCATTTGCCACCACACGTAGCCCCCGTATCCCACGGCGACGACACCGAGCGCGGCAAGCGTGATATGGAACGGGCGATGCGGGTTGTAGTCCATTTCCTTGACTTGAAAAAGCTGCTCCGCCTGGGTGCGCCCCCCGGTGAACTCCGGCCGGCTCGCCGATGACGCCGGCTGCGGCGGGGGCACGTAGGCCTCCGGTTCCTGAAGCGACAAGTCGGCGGGTGCCTTGGGCGCGGCCGGCGCCTTTTGCTCCCAGGAGGGCAGATCGTCGGTGAGTATTTCCAGGGGCTGGGTGATGTCGGGCAGCTTCGCCCGGGTCGTGATTACACGAGGTGCCGGCTCATCCGCCGCAGGTCCGGCCTCGGTCTGTTCCGGCGTCGGGGAGTCCGCCTTGGCGACCTGCTTGGCGAGCTCCGCTTTCTTCAGGGCGTCGAGGAGCAGGCTCATTTGAAACCGCTGAGAGGCGCCGTTTTGCCCGGGTTGGGTTTGGACATGAAATCGTCACCCGGCAGCATGGCGCGGAACGAGCGATAGTCCCCGTCGATGCTTGCGTCCTTGACCACGATCGGGCGCAGGAATATGACGAGCTCGGTCTTCGTGTTGTTGCGGTTGCGCGAGCTGAACAGCGAGCCGAGGATGGGAATGCTGTTGACGAACGGTATCGTGTCTTCGACGTCGTTGACCGAGTCCTCGATCAGCCCGCCCAGCACCGCGATCTGACCGCTGTTGACCTTGATCAGCGATTCCATTTCGCGCATGCGAAGCTGCGGTACCTGGTTGACTACCCCGGCCGTTGCGAGCGCGGGGTTAGGATCGTTGATGAACTTGATGAGGCGAGTGGTGGTCGGCTTGACGTTCAACAGAATCGTATCGTCCTCGCTGATCTGCGGCGTAACGTTCATGACGAAACCAACCGGTACCGTGACGGGACTTGTGTTGACGGCAGACAAGGGAGCGGAGATCGTCGTCGAGGCCGCAATGCTCACCTGCACGTTGAAATAGACGATGTTGTCGACCACCCGGAGCAGGGCGGTCTGATTGTTCAAGACCGAGAGCTTCGGGCTCGAGAGCACCCTCACGTTTCCAAACGACTCGAGCATTTGCAGAACCCCGGAAATGCTCGCTCCGACCGCGCCGATCGTGAAAATGTTCTGAACCGAAGGAGCACTGGGCAGGGCTCCGGGAAGCTGCGACGAAATACCCGTCGGAAACTGAGGAGTGGCCGAGACGTTGCCCCCCGATACCTGATTGGCGAACGAGGTGGTCGACCCGCCTATGCGCAGCGCGGTCCAGTTGATCCCCTGTTGGTACTGGTTGTTCAGCTGGACTTCGGCGATGGTCGCCTCGATCAGGACTTGCCGCCTGACGTTGGACATCACCTGATCGAGAAATTCCTGGAGCTTCTCGTGCTGGCGCGCGGTCGCCCGCACGATCACGATGCTCGCCTCGGGGTTGATGATCACCGAAGCCGCCTCCCTGAAGGTGACGTTGGGCGCCGCGGGCGCGCCGGCGGGAGCGCCTGGCGCTCCGGAGGGTGGTTGAAAAGCCGCTGTCTGGGCAGCCCCGCCCCCGGGAAATACCTTGTCGGTCTCGTGCAGGATGTCTTTGATGTTCTTTTCCAGCGTGGCCCAGAACTTGTTGTCGGAAGTGTTGCGCACCGTGGTGATGGAGCCGTTCGCGCCGGCCGCTGCTCCCACGCCCGAGCCGCCGCCTCCCGACCCGCTGATGCTGCCGATCTGCGAAGACACGCCGACCGCTCCCGTGACCAGCCGCTCCATGTTGACGTAGTCGATCCGGTAGATGTGCAGGTACGGGGAATCCGGCATCACCGCCAAATTCGGACCGTCGAGCTCCCAGCGCATGTCCACCTGCCTGGCGATACGCGACAAGAGCTGCGGCAGAGTCTGGTCGACGGCGTTCAGCGTGACCGTGCCGATGATCCCGGCGTGAATATCGACGTTCAGCTTGGCGTCGCGCGCGAGCGCGAACAGCAGTTCCTGGACCCTGACGCCGTTCACCACCACGGTATAGGTCTCGGGCCGAAGCGTTGGCTTGGGTTCGGACAGTACGGTCGAGATTTGCACCGGCGCGGGAATGGTGCCCGAGGGCGCCGGTTCCGCGGCCTTCAAGTGCGTCGGCGACTGCTGAATCGGCGCGTGGGCGCATCCTCCCAGCGCGAGAGCAAAAGCCGCCAGCGAAATCCGTCGCAAGGTGCCCTCCGATTCCCTTGTTTGGCCCGAGCGGGCGCAATTTTCCAACGTCAGTATAACAGTACCACGTAAGAAGCTGATTTAACAAACCAAACGACCTCGCATGCCGCTTATTTCACGATTCCAATTTCGCGGCGGCCCCGCGGGCGAAACAGAACCGGGCTTTACTGGCGATTCTGGCTGCGCATTCGCGCCACGCTGCGAGCGTAGGGCTGGTGGGCAGTCATGAGCTGCGGCAGCCCTTTGATGGCATCGAGCGCCTTGGGTGCGCTCGGGAAGGATCCGTAGGCGACGCGATAGTGCTGTTGCCCGTCGATTTTCACGCTGTACACGAACAGGTCGCCCACAGGAAGGGTTGCCGCTGCTTTCCTCAGAAAATCCTCTAGTTGCGGCAACTCTGCCGCGTTTACCGTGGCGAGCTGGATGGCATACCGGTCCCCGGGAGTGCTGCGAAGCCATTGCTGGGTCGCCTCGAAGCGCTCGCGAGCGAGCTCCCCTTGCGCGGGAGCGGCCGGTGTCCGCACGGGTGCTCCGGCCGCCGCCGGGGTCGGTTTCGCCGCCGCTGTGACCGGGTGAGCGGCTGGAGCAGGTGCAGGTGCCGGGCTAGGCGCGACCGCCGCGGCGCTCGAATCCGAGCGCGCGCTCAGCAGCATATGGGTGGCCCAACCGAGAACCAGTCCGATGCCGAGGGCGATCGCCCCGATGCGCAGCTTTTGCACTCCGCTTCTCGCTCGGTAGAACTCCGAGTCACGCACCGCCCTTTTGACTTCCGCCGCGGTGACGGCATGTGTGCCCTTGGCAAAGGCGGCGAGCAGGGCCTTGTCCGCGAGGATATTGATCCGGCGCGTCAGGCCCTGGGAGGTGCGGGCGATGAGGTTGATCGCTTCGCGGTTGAACACCTTGGGGCCGCGATAGCCCGCCGCGCGCATGCGGAAGTCGACGTAATTCTCGATGTCGCTGCGCACCAGGGGCTCCAGCCGAAAGCTGTGGGTGACGCGCTCCTTGAGCTGGCGCATCCCCGCGGTATCCAGATGCTCGTCGAGCTCGGGCTGTCCGAACAGCACGATCTGCAGGAGCTTGTGGCGGTTCGACTCGAGGTTCGACAGCAGTCGGATCTCCTCGAGCGTCTCGTCGGGCATCGCGTGCGCCTCGTCGATCAGCACCACGACGCGCCGTCCCTCGCCGAACAGGCGCAACAGGTGCTCCTGCAGAGAGCGGATCACGCGGGTGGGACGGTCCTCCTCCAGTTGGAGCTTCAGTTCGTCGCCGATCGCGAACAGGATCTCGTCGCGCGACAGCGAAGGATTGGCGAGATAGATGGTTTCGACCGTCGCCGGCAGTCGTTCCATCAACACGCGGCACAGCATCGTTTTGCCGCTGCCGACCTCGCCGGAGACTTTGACGATGCCTTCGTCGTGGGTGATGGCATACAGCAGCGCTTCGAGCGTCGCCCCGCGATTGGCGCCCTGAAAGAAAAAATCCGTGTGGGGGGTGATGCGAAAGGGAGCTTCCTTGAGCCCGAAGTGTTCGAGATACATCGAGTCGCTCTCCCCGGGCAACCCCAGAGCTACTGCTGCTTCTGCGCCGATTCCATGCGGGAGTACAGCGTCGTGCGGTTGATGCCGAGCATCTTGGCCGCTTGGCTGACGTTGCCTCGCGTGAGCTTCATCGCGGCCTCGATATAGCCCTGCTCCCAGGCTCTGAGCATCTGGTCGAGATTGAAGCTGCGCTCGCGCTGCAAGTGTCGTTCTGCCTGGTCGATCAGCGTTCCGGGATCCGACGGCAGTCCGGGACTTCCGTCGGCTTGATCTTCCAGGTCGAACTCGGGCTCGAGCTCCGCGACGGACAGTTTTTGCCCCGCGTACTTTGTGGTCAGCCTGATGACGATGTTGCGCAGCTCGCGCACGTTTCCCGGGAAGTGATACGCGCGCCAGGCTTTTTGCGAGGCTTCATCCAGGGCAAAGGGCGGGAGCTTGGCCTGCTCGGCGTAGAACTTGCGGTAGTGCTCGAGCAACAGCGCGCGATCGTCTTCCATCTCGCGCAGAGACGGGACTTCGATCGTGAAGACTGAGAGGCGGTGATACAGATCGGCGCGAAAGTTTCCTTTCCTCACTTCCTGGCGCAGATCGCGATTGGTCGCCGCTATGACCCGCGTCCGCGAGAATCGCTGCTGAGTCTCGCCGACCCGCTGGAACTCGCCGTTCTCGAGCACGCGCAGCAGTTTGGCCTGGAGCTCGAGCGGCAGCTCGCCGATCTCGTCGAGAAACAGCGTGCCGTCGCTCGCGTCCTCGAAGTACCCCGATTTGTTCTGCGTCGCGCCGGTGAACGCGCCCTTGGTGTACCCGAACAGCGTCGGCTCGACGAGCGTCGGCGCGATCGCCGCGCAGTTGAGCGCGAACCACGGTTTCACGCGCCTCCATGAAAGCCGGTGGAGCAGATTCGCGACGACTTCCTTGCCGGTCCCGGATTCGCCTTCGATGAGAGCTGGAAAAGGCGAGTCGGCATACTGGCTGATCTGGCTCTTCAGTTTTTGCAGCGCCGGGCTCTTCCCGACCAAAGGATCGCTCTCGGCAATCCCTTCTCCGGATATTTCCGCCGCGCGAAACTGAAGCGCGTGCAACAGGATCTTCTTCAGGTTCTCCGGATCGCAGGGCTTGGCGACGAACTCCGCCGCGCCCAGCGTGCGTGCGTGCCGCGCGTTGGCGGCGTCGTTCTGTCCCGAGAGCACCAGGATTTTCATCGCGGGCGAATGCGCCAGGAGGTCGCTGATCAGCTGAAATCCCTCGTCGGGGCGGTGGGGCGCGGGCGGCAGCCCCAGGTCGACCAGCGCCAATTGCGGCGCCTCGTCCAGCTGCCTCAGGAGACTCACCGCATGCTGCCGGGAATCGCTCACCATGACGTCGAAATCCTTTCCGAGCGCGTAGGACAGCGTCTCGGTGATCAGCGGGTCGTCGTCGACGATGAGCAGGCTCGGCTTGGCGTTATCAGGCATGGGCTTCGATGCATTTCAAGAAGGCGCGTTCGAGCGAGGAGTCGCCGTAGCGATCTCGCAGGCCGGCAGGCGTTCCGGAATATGCCAGGGTTCCTTTGTGCAGGACGGTGACCTGATCGCAGACTTCCTCGATGTCGGCGAGCGAGTGCGAGGTGAAAAACAGGGTTCGTCCTTCGGATTTCATCCGAAGCAGCAGATCTCTGGCGCGGGCGCGAGCCAGGGGATCGAGGCCGGTCATCGGCTCGTCGAGAACGTACAAGTCGCGTTGCGAAAGAAAACAGGCGGCGAGCCCCAGCTTCTGCGTCATGCCCTTCGAGAGGTCGCGGACCGGCTTGTCGAGAGCCGTGCCGTCCAGGTCGAGCGCGGCAAACATCACGCGGACGCGCTCGTCTTCGTAGGGAAGGCCGAAGAGCTCCAGCATCGTCGCTATGAACTCGCGGCCGGTAAGAAAGTACGGCGCGGTGAATCGCTCGGGCAAAAAAGCGAGCCGCGCGCGTGCCCGGGGGCGGCGGTGCTCGACACCCCGAACCTCGATCGCTCCCGAATCGATTGCGCAGAAATCGAGCAGGCACTTGATGAGGGTCGTCTTGCCGGCGCCATTGACTCCAGCGAGCCCGACGCAGCACGCGGATGGCAGATCGAGATCGATCCCCCGAAGGACTTCGGCGTGCCCAAAGCGCTTGCTCACTCCACGGAATCGAACCAGTGGCTCGGGCATCAGACGGCCCTCTGTGGGATCAGCCGATGATAGCGCAAAGGCGGTGCCCTTTCACCTTGGAATCGCCTGCAGCGCGCGCTCGGTCGAGCGGCGGCGAGTTTTGCGCCGCCCTTTTCTAGGCTAGAATCCGCCCTTCGGCTACTCCGGGCAGGATGCCGTCGCGATGAGCAATCTGGTCGAAGTCCGAAACGTCACGTTCAGCTATGATCAGCGCCAGGTTCTGAAGGACATCAACCTGGTTGTTCCCCGGGGCAAGGTAGTCGCCATCATGGGTTTGTCCGGCTGCGGAAAGACGACGCTTCTTCGTCTCATCGGCGGCGCGCTTGTCCCGAATCAGGGTGAGATTCGCGTCGACGGGCAGGTGATCAACGCCCTCGATGATGAGAATCTTTTCGCGCTACGGCGCAAGATCGGAATGCTGTTCCAATTCGGTGCCTTGTTTACAGACATGTCGTCGTTCGACAACGTCGCGTTCCAGATGCGCGAGCACACCAAACTCCCCGAATCCCTGATTCGCGATCTCGTGCTCATGAAGCTGCAGGCGGTGGGCCTGCGCAGCGCCGCCGATCTCATGCCCTCGGAGCTCTCCGGAGGCATGGCGCGCCGCGTCGCGCTCGCGCGCTCCATCGCGCTCGATCCGATGCTCATGCTGTACGATGAGCCCTTTACCGGGCTCGATCCGATTTCACTCGGTGTCATCGGACAGCTGATCCGGCGGCTGAACGACGCCCTGGGCGCGACCTCGATCGTGGTGACCCACGACGTCGCCGAAGCGCTCGAGCTGGTCGACTACGTCTACTACATGTCTGCCGGGAAGGTCGAGTTTCAGGGTACGCCGGATGAGGTGCGCGCGGGGCGCCTGCCCTCGCTCAAGCAGTTCGTCTACGGCGAGCCCGACGGCCCTGTCCCGTTTCACTATCCCGCGCCGGAATACCGGCAGGACCTGCTCGCGCAATGACCGAGCGCGTCGTCGAGCTGATGCGCGCGCTGGGCGCGCGCATCATCAACAGCTGGATTTGGCGGCTCGGATTCGCGTGCCGGTTCCTCTGGCTCATCCTCAGGGAATCGGGGCCGAGCTTCAGGCGCTTTCACCTCACCATCCGCGAGATCTACTTCGCCGGGGTGTTGTCGCTCGTCATCGTCCTCGTCTCGGGCCTGTTCGTGGGAATGGTGCTGGGGTTGCAGGGCTACGACACGCTGGCACGGTACGGTTCGTCCGAGGCGCTCGGCGTGCTCGTCAGCCTGTCGCTGGTCCGCGAGCTCGGCCCGGTCGTCGCCGGGTTGCTGTTCGCGAGCCGCGCCGGAAGTGCGATCACCGCCGAGATCGGACTGATGAAGGCGACCGAGCAGCTCTCCGCCATGGAGATGATGGCCGTGGATCCTATCGCCCGCGTCGTCGCCCCGCGCTTCTGGGGTGGGGTGATTTCCATGCCCGTGCTCGCCGCCTTGTTCTCGGCGATGGGGGTGTTCGGGGGTTACCTCGTCGGCGTGCGCCTGATCGGCGTCGACGAAGGCTCGTTCTGGTCGCAGATGCAGGCGGCGGTGGATTTCCGTCAGGACATATTGAACGGGTTCATCAAGAGTTTCGTGTTCGGTGTGGCCGTGACCTGGATCGCGGTTTTCGAGGGATACGACGCGCCGCCGACCGCGGAGGGCGTTTCGGGCGCGACCACGCGCACCGTGGTGACCTCGTCGCTCGCGATCCTCGCGCTCGATTTCGTTCTCACCGCATTGATGTTCAGGGGACTTTAGCCATGATGACGCGCAAAGAGCTGGATTTGTGGGTGGGGATTTTCGCCGTGGTCGGCATCGGGGCCATGCTGTTCCTGTCGCTCAAGGTGGCGAATCTCGCTTCGTTTTCTTCTGCGGACTCGTACCGCGTGAATGCCAAGTTCGAGAACATCGGCGGGCTCAAGATCCGCGCGCCGGTCAAGAGCGCCGGCGTGGTGGTTGGCAGGGTGGGCGATATCCGTTTCGACAACGAGAGCTTCGAGGCCGTGGTATCGATGAGCATCGACAGTCGCTTCCAGTTCCCCAAGGACAGCTCCGCCAAGATCCTGACTTCCGGATTGCTCGGCGAGCAGTACATAGGAATCGCCGCGGGCGGCGATTCGGTCAATTTGAAAGGCGGCGATACTCTCAAGCTCACTCAATCCGCGGTGGTCCTGGAAAATCTCATCGGTCAGTTCCTGTACAATAAAGCGGCCGAGGGAGACGGTAAGAAGTAAGGACGGAAAGCCTATCGCGTGCTGGAAGTGAAGAGGCTGTGCGCAGCGCTACTCCTTGCCGGCTTGCTGGCGGGCTGCGCCACTTCCGGGGGAAATCCCGCAGACCCCCTCGAAAGGGTCAACCGGGCGGTGTTCGCCTTCAACGACGGCGCGGACAAATACATGCTCACGCCGGTGGCGAAGGGATATCGCGCCGTCCTCCCGGGGTTCTTGCGCACCGGCATCTCCAACTTCTTTTCCAACCTCGAGGACGTCTGGGTTTCGGTGAACGATTTGCTGCAGGGCAAGTTCCAAGAGGGAATGGAGGACATCACCCGTGTCATTTTCAACTCGACCTTCGGGATCGCCGGGATTTTCGATTTTGCGTCCGACGTGGGATTGCCCAAGCGAACCGAGGATTTCGGCCAGACGCTGGGCTGGTGGGGCGTCGGAAGCGGACCCTATGTGGTCATACCGCTGCTCGGTCCGTCGACCGTGCGCGACGGCTTCGGGCTTCTGGTCGACGGCCGCGCCGACCTGGTCTACCGCGGCATCGACGACGTTCCTCTGCGCAACTCGGTCTACGCGACGCGCGCGATCAGCAATCGTGCCAACCTGCTCGATGCCTCGAGCGTTCTTGAGCAGGCGGCGCTCGACCGCTACGCGTTCGTGCGCGACGCTTGGCTGCAGCGCCGGCGCAATCTCGTCTACGACGGCAATCCGCCGCGCGAGCGCGACGAGTCGGACGACGAACCTACCAAATAACCGGGCCGTGCCATGAAAAACGCTTTGTGTTTCCTTCTCGCGCTCCTGCCTGCTCTGGCGCAGGCTCAAACGACGGCCCCCGATGTCCTGGTCAAGACGATCACGGATGAGGTGACCGCGATGATCAAGAAGGACAAGGACATCCAGGCGGGCGATACCAAGAAGGCCGCCGAACTCATCGAAAGCAAGATCGTGCCGCATTTCAACTTCACCCGAATGGCGCGCCTCGCCATGGGGCGCAACTGGCGCTCCGCTACGCCCGAGCAGCAGAAGGAGCTCGCCTCCGAATTCAAGACCCTGCTGGTGCGCACCTATTCGACTGCGCTCACGAACTACCGGGAGCAGCGGATCGATTACAAGCCCCTGCGTGCGAAGGCGGACGATAACGAGGTCACCGTCAAATCCGACGTCAAGCAGTCGGGATCGTCCCAGCCCGTGACGATCGACTACGAGATGGAAAAGACCGACAACGGCTGGAAAATCTACGACGTCAAGGTGGGCGGCGTGAGCCTGGTGACGACCTATCGCGATACTTTTGCGAGCGAAGTCCGTGACCACGGAATCGACGGTCTGATCAAGTCGCTTGCCGCCAAGAACCGCGAGCCGCAGGGCTCGAAAGCGGGCAGGTCGTGATCCGGCGGGACGGCGATTCGCTCGTCCTCGAGGGTGCGCTGACGCTCGCGACCGTTCCCGCGCTGGCCGACGCCGTTCAAGAACACCTGCGGCAGGGCGCGCGAATCGTCGATTTTCGCGGCGTCACCGAGGTCGATTCCGCCGCCGTTGCGCTCGCTCTGGAATGGTTGCGGCAGGCCGCACAAAGCAATCGGGAGGTGCGGCTCGCCAACCTGCCCCTCGCGATGCAGAATCTCGCCAAGCTCTACGGAGTCTCCGAGCTGCTTCAGCCGGCCTCGGGTTGATCCCAGGCGGCGATCTACCGGCATGCCCGCCGCGATCGAACTCCGCGAGGTCCACAAGCGCTTCGGCGACTTGCAGGCGCTCTCCGGAATCGACCTCGAAATTCCTCAGGGGGAATTCTTCGGATTGCTCGGGCCGAACGGAGCCGGCAAGACGACGCTGATCAGCGTTCTCGCGGGTTTGGTGCGCGCCGATCTCGGGTCCGCCCGCGTCATGGGCCACGACGTGCGCTCCGACTACCGCGCGGCGCGGCGCTCGCTGGGCGTGGTTCCGCAGGAGCTGGTGTTCGATCCCTTCTTCACGGTGCGCGAGACGCTGCTGCTGCAATCGGGCTATTTCGGCATGCGCGACAACCGCGCGTGGATCGACGAGGTGATGCACAACCTGGATCTCGTCTCCAAGGCCGACGTCAACATGCGCGCGCTCTCGGGCGGAATGAAGCGGCGGGTGCTGGTGGCCCAGGCTCTGGTACACAAGCCGCCCGTCATCGTGCTCGACGAACCGACCGCCGGCGTCGACGTCGAGCTGCGGCAAGCCCTCTGGCAGTTCGTCCGCAGGCTCAACAGCGACGGCCACACCATCGTCCTGACGACGCACTATCTCGAGGAGGCCGAGGCGCTCTGCGGGCGCATTGCGATGCTCAAACAGGGACGGGTCGTCGCGCTCGACTCCACGGCCAATCTCCTCAAGCGCGTGCATCATCTGTTCCTCCGCCTGCGCCTGGGCGGGCCCCTGCCGGAGGAGCTGCGCCCGCTCGAGCACGGCAGCACGGCGGACGCCCACGTGCTGCGCCTGAAAGGCTACGAGGACATCGAGCAGGCGCTTTCGCAAATCCGGCGGGCGGGCTGCCGCATCGAGGAAATGGAGCTGATGCAGCCCGACCTGGAAGATGCCTTCGTCGACGTGATGCGGCGCTCATGAGCGGATTTTCCACCTTGCTCTACAAGGAAGTGCTGCGCTTCTGGAAAGTGAGCACCCAAACGGTAGGCGCGCCCGTGCTCACCGCCATGCTTTTCCTGTTCATCTTCGGCCACGTCATGGAAGGCCGGGTGCGCGTGTACGAAAGCGTTCCGTACACGGCGTTCCTGGTGCCGGGCCTGGTGATGATGGCGGTGCTGCAGAACGCGTTCGCCAACAGCTCCTCGTCGCTGATTCAGTCCAAGATCACGGGCAATATCATCTTCGTGCTGCTCCCGCCCCTGTCCTACTGGGAGTTCTTCGCCGCCTACGTGCTCGCGGCGGTCGTCAGGGGAATGGCGGTCGGCGCGGCCGTGCTCCTGGTCACGCTTCCCTTCGTCAGAACGGAGTTTCATCACCCCTTGTGGATCCTCGCTTTTGCCGTATCCGGGAGCGCGGTTCTGGGCGCGCTCGGCATGATGGCCGGAATCTGGGCCGAGAAGATCGACCAGGTCGCCTCATTCCAGAATTTCCTGATCATGCCTCTCACCTTTCTTTCGGGAGTGTTCTACTCGATCCATTCGCTCCCGGTTTTCTGGCAGGAGCTCTCGCATTTCAATCCGTTTTTCTACATGATCGACGGCTTTCGTTACGGATTCTTCGGCGTCTCGGACGTCAACCCGCTGCGAAGCTTCGCGGTGGTCGCGGCTTTTCTCTGCGTGGTATCGTGGCTGACGCTCGCGGTGCTGAGAAGCGGGTACAAGCTGAGGCACTAGCATGGTGACACCCGAGCAGGTTCAGAGCTATATCGAAAGAGGGCTGCAGTGCACCGACGTGCGTGTCGGGGGGGACGGACAGCACTTCGAAGCGCTCATCGTCAGCGAGGCGTTCCGCGGCAAGACCCGCATCCAGCGGCACCAGCTCGTTTATGCCGCGCTGGGCGAGCGCATGCGCGAAGAGATTCACGCGCTGTCGATGCGCACCCTTACCCCCGAGGAAGCGGCGAATGGATAAGCTCGTTATCCAGGGCGGGGTGCCGCTTTCGGGAGAGGTGCGCGTTTCCGGGGCGAAAAATGCCGCCCTGCCGCTGATGTGCGCGGCGCTGCTCACTACTGACGAGCTGACGCTCTCCAACGTTCCCCACCTGAGGGATGTGAGCACCATGGTGCGGCTGCTCTCGCAGATGGGCGTGGAGGCATCCCTCGATGATCGCCTGGGCCTGTCGCTGCGCGCGGCGAGACTTTCGGACCCGACCGCACCCTACGACCTGGTGAAAACCATGCGCGCTGCGATCCTGGTCCTCGGGCCCCTGGTCGCGCGCTGCGGCGAGGCCCGCGTGTCGCTTCCGGGCGGCTGCGCCATCGGCACGCGCCCGGTGGACCTTCATATCAAAGGCCTCGAGGCGCTCGGCGCCGAGATCGCGGTCGAGCAGGGTTACATCTCGGCGAAGGCGAAACGGCTCAAAGGGACCCGCATCGTCCTGGACCTGGTCACCGTTACGGGCACCGAGAACCTGATGATGGCAGCGTGCCTCGCTCAAGGGACGACCGTGATCGAGAACGCGGCGCGGGAACCCGAGGTCGTAGACCTCGCCCAATGTCTTTCGGCGATGGGCGCGCGAATCAAGGGCGCAGGCAGCGACGTGATCACCGTCGAGGGCGTGGATCGCCTTCGCGGAGCGAGCCACCGCATCATGGCCGACCGCATCGAAACGGGCACGTTCCTCGCCGCCGCCGCGGCGACTGGCGGGAAAGTCAGGCTGCTCGGCGCGAACCCGGGCACGCTCGAAGCCGTGCTCGAAAAGCTGCGCGAATCAGGAGCGGAGGTGCAAACGGCGAACGAAACGATCGCGCTCGCCATGCGCAGCAGGCCCCGCGGCGTCAACGTGCGTACCGCGCCCTATCCGGCGTTTCCGACCGACATGCAGGCGCAGCTGATGGCGCTCGACACGATCGCCGAGGGCACGGCGGTGATTACCGAGACGATTTTCGAGAACCGCTTCATGCATGCCCTGGAAATGCAGCGTCTGGGCGCCGACATCGAGATCTCGGGAAACACCGCGGTCGTTCACGGCGTCTCCAGGCTCCAGGGTGCGAGCGTCATGGCGACGGATCTGCGCGCGTCGGCGAGCCTCGTGATCGCCGGCCTGGTCGCCGAGGGCGAGACCCGGGTGGACCGGATCTATCACCTCGACCGCGGTTACGAGTGCATCGAGGAAAAGCTTGCTCAGCTCGGCGCGCGCATCAAGCGCGTGCACTGATAAATTTCCTGTAAAATCCGAGCTTTACTTAGATCGCGTGACCCGTGATTACGCTCGCCCTTTCCAAAGGCCGCATCTTCGACGAGACCTTGCCTCTGCTCGCCAAGGCGGGCATCCGCGCGCTCGACGATCCGGACGACTCGCGCAGACTCGTTTTGCGGACCAGCCGACGCGATTTGCGCCTGCTCATCGTTCGCGCCGCCGACGTCCCGACCTACGTCCAGTACGGCGCGGCGGAGCTGGGTGTCGCGGGCAAGGACGTGTTGCTCGAGCACAGCGGGGAGGGCTTGTATCAGCCGCTCGATCTCGGCATCGCCGCGTGTCGCATGATGGTCGCCGTCCGCGAGGGTTTCGACTACGCCGGCGCGGTCCGCCAGGGCGCGCGCCTGCGCGTCGCGACCAAGTACATGCAAACGGCGCGCGAGCACTTCGCGGCGAAAGGCGTGCACGTCGATCTCATCAAGCTGTACGGCTCGATGGAGCTCGCACCGCTCCTTGGACTGGCCGATGCGATCGTGGACCTGGTGGCGACCGGCAGCACGCTGCGCGCCAACCGGCTGCACGCGGTAGAAGAAATTCGGCCCATCAGCGCGCGCCTGATCGTGAACCAGGCGGCGCTCAAGCTGAAGCGCGACGCGGTTCAGCCGCTGCTCGACACTTTCGCCGAGGCGGTGGGCGGGGATGCTTAAAATCGCGCGCCTTTCGACCGCGGGGCGCAATTTCGACAGGCAGCTCGAGAAGCTGATTGCGTTCGATACCACGTTTGCCAAGGAAGTCGAGGATCGCGTCAAGCAGATTTGCGAGGACGTGCGCAAGCGAGGCGACGCCGCGGTGCTCAAGTACACGAAGCGCTTCGATCGCGTCGACCGAAAGCGGGTCGCCGCTCTCGAACTATCGCAAAAGGCGCTTCACCGCGCCTTGGCGGGGCTCGATCGCGCGCAACGCCAGGCTCTGGAACAGGCCGCCGCGCGCATCCGCAGATACCATCGCCGGCAACTCGCGAAAACACAGAACTTGTTCACCGAGGCCGACGGCACGGCGCTGGGGCAGCGTGTGCACGCGCTCGACCGCGTCGGCCTCTACGTACCCGGCGGAGAGGCGGCCTATCCGTCGTCGGTACTGATGAACGCGATCCCGGCCAAGATCGCCGGGGTCGGAGAGCTCGTGATGACCGTTCCTACGCCGGGCGGCGTGCGCAATCCGCTGGTCCTCGCCGCCGCCGCGGTGGCCGGAGTCGATCGTGTCTTCACCATCGGCGGGGCTCAGGCGATCGCTGCGCTCGCCTACGGAACCAGGACCATCAAGCAGGTGGACAAGATCGTCGGGCCCGGCAACGCGTATGTCACTGCGGCGAAGCGGCGCGTATTCGGCACCGTCGGCATCGACATGATCTCCGGCCCGACTGAAATCGTCGTCATCTGCGACGGCACGACGGACGCCGACTGGATAGCGATGGACCTGTTTTCCCAGGCCGAGCACAGCGAGACCGCGCAGGCCATCCTTATTTCGCCGAGCGACGCGTTCATTGAACGGGTGGAGAAAAGCATTCGCCAGCACCTTCCGGGCATGCCGCGCAGGAAGATCATCGAAAAATCGCTTCGCAAGCGCGGTGCCCTGATCAAGGTGAGGAACCTCAAAGAGGCGTGCGACATCGCAAACCGGATCGCGCCCGAGCACCTGGAGCTTTCGGTGGCACAGCCGAATAGATGGCTCGGGAAAATCCGTCATGCCGGCGCGATTTTCCTGGGACGCTATTCCTCCGAGGCGCTCGGCGACTACTGCGCCGGCCCGAACCATGTGCTGCCGACTTCGCGCACGGCGCGCTTTTCCTCGCCGCTCGGCGTGTACGACTTCCAGAAACGCTCGAGCATCATCTACGTGTCGCGCAAAGGCGCGCAAAGACTGGGGCGAATCGCCTCGACGCTCGCCAGGGGCGAGGGATTCGAAGCGCATGCGCGCTCGGCGGAAAGCAGGCTCGACAAGACACAAAAGGCCAGACGGTGAGCGCAGGCCCCGAGAAAATCATCCGCGACGAGGTACGCGCGATGAAGGCTTATCCCGTGGCTCAGGGCGACGGCCTGGTGAAGCTCGACGCCATGGAAAACCCCTACGGCCTGCCACAGGCGCTGCAGCGCGAGATCGCCGAAGCGGTGTCCCGGATCGCCATCAACCGCTATCCCGATCCGGCGGCCCCGGCGCTGGTGCGGCGATTGCGCGAGACGATGGATATTCCGGCCGAGTTCGACGTTCTTCTTGGCAACGGCTCCGACGAGATCATCCACATCATCGTCCAGAGCGTCGCGCGGCGGGGCGCGGTCGTTCTCGCCCCGCGCCCGAGCTTTGTGATGTTCAGCGCGTACGCCGGTCTCGCGGGCCTGGAATACGTAGGGGTGCTGCTCCGTCCCGATTTCACCCTCGACACGCAGGCCTTCCTCGAAGCCGTGAGCCGATTCCGGCCCGCGGTGGTGTTCATCGCCTATCCGAACAACCCGAGCGGGAATCTGTTCGACGAGGCGTCTGTTGCCCGCGTCATCGCGGCGGCGCCGGGGCTGGTCGTGATCGACGAGGCCTATCACGCTTTTGCCCGCAAGACGTTCATGACGCGCCTAGCGGAATTTCCCAATCTCATCGTCATGCGCACTCTGTCGAAGCTCGGCCTGGCCGGGATACGCCTGGGTTACGCGGTGGGGCGACCGGAGTGGATCCGCGAGTTCGACAAAGTGCGTTCGCCCTACAACGTCAATTCGCTCACGCACGCCGTCGCCGAGCGCATCCTCGCGCACCGCGACGTGCTCGACGCGCAGGCGCAGAGCATCGTCGCCGAACGCCGGCGGCTCGACGCCGAGCTGCGGAAGTTTTCCCGTGTGACGGTTTTTGCGAGCGACGCGAACTTCATCCTGGTTCGCGTTCCCGACGCGGCCGCGGTGTTCGCGGGCATGCGGCGCCGCGGCGTGCTCATCAAGAACCTGCACACCGGCGTGCCTCTCCTCGACGGTTGCGTCCGCCTCACGATCGGGACGCCGGAGGAGAATCACCGCTGCCTCGCCGCGTTCGGCGAATCCCTCGCCGAGTGCTGATTTCGTGTAGGCTACCGACTTGAAGCTCGCCGCAATGTCCACGCGCGCCGCCAAAGCAGACCGCAAGACCGCCGAAACGCAGATTGCGCTGTCCGTCAACGTCGACGGCAGCGGTAAATCCGCTCTCGCGACCGGCATTCCCTTCCTCGATCACATGCTCGACCAGGTCGCGCGGCACGGGATGCTCGACCTCGACATTCAGGCGAGGGGCGACCTGCATGTCGACGCCCACCACACGGTGGAGGACGTCGGGATCACTCTCGGCCAGGCGGTGGCTCGCGCCGTCGGCGACAAGAAGGGCATACGGCGCTACGGCCACGCCTACGTCCCGCTCGACGAGGCCCTGTCCCGCGTCGTCATCGATTTTTCCGGGCGGCCCGGCCTGGAGTACCACGTGCAGTTCAAGCGCGCGCTGATTGGCGAGTTCGACGTCGATCTGGTGCACGAATTCTTCCAGGGGTTCGCCAATCACGCGCAGGTGACGCTGCACATCGATAATCTGCGCGGCGACAACGCGCACCACCAGTGCGAGACGATGTTCAAGGCTTTCGCGCGGGCGCTGCGCATGGCGCTCGAGCCCGATCCGCGCGCCGCCGACACCATTCCCTCCACCAAGGGGACGCTTTAGGCCATTCTCGTCTGACCCGCGATGCGCGTCGCAGTCGTCGATTACGGTATGGGCAACCTCCATTCGGTCTCCAAGGCGGTGGAGCACGTCGCGCCCGAGGCTCGGGTGGAAGTCACCTCCGACCCTGGGCGCGTCTCGGGGGCGGACCGCGTGGTGTTCCCGGGCCAGGGTGCGATGCCCGACTGCATGAGGGAGATGGACTCGCGCGGGCTGAGGCCTGCGGTCCTTGATGCTGCGCGCAGCCGCCCCTTCCTGGGAATCTGCATCGGGCTCCAGATGTTGTTCGAGCGCAGCGACGAGGGCGGGGTGGACGGACTCGCGCTGCTGCCGGGGACGGTGCGCCGGTTCCCCGGCACGGCCTTGCTCGATTCCGGCGGAGGCAGGCTCAAGGTCCCCCACATGGGCTGGAACCGGGTGAAACAGGCCAATCGACACCCGCTGTGGTCGGGGATAGAGGACGGCACCCGGTTCTATTTCGTCCATAGCTATTTTCCCCAGGCGGTTGGCGACCTGGTCCAGGGCACGACCGAGTACGGTGTCCCCTTTACCTGCGCGGTGGCACGGGATAATATTTTTGCGGTACAGTTCCACCCAGAAAAAAGCGATACTGCAGGTCTGCGGCTCCTCGCCAACTTCCTCAACTGGAATCCCTGAATCCGTCCACCCTCAGTCCCGCCCCAGGGACTCCGTATTTCCCGACTCAATGCTGATCATTCCGGCGCTTGACATCAAGGACGGGCACTGCGTCCGCCTGAAGCAGGGCAGGATGAGCGAGGCCACCGTGTACTCGGAGGACCCCGTCGCCATGGCGAGGCACTGGAAGGCCGAGGGCGCCCGCCGTCTTCACGTCGTCGATCTGAACGGCGCTGCGGCCGGAAAACCCAAGAACGAAGGCGTTATCCGGGCGATCCTCCAGGAGCTCGGGAGTTCATTGCCGGTGCAATTAGGCGGGGGCATTCGCGATCTGGACACGATCGAGCACTATCTCGATATGGGTGTCGGCTACATCATCATCGGGACCGCAGCCGTGAAGAATCCCGGGTTCCTGCAGGACGCGAGCACCGCCTTCTCGGGACACATCATCGTCGCGCTCGACGCAAAAGAGGGCAAGGTGGCGGTCGAGGGCTGGTCCAAGATGACCGGTCACGATGTCGTCGATCTCGCGAAGAAGTTCCAGGACTACGGGGTCGAGGCGGTCATCTACACCGACATCGGCCGTGACGGCATGTTGACTGGAGTGAACGTCGACGCCACGGTGAAACTCGCGCGCGAGCTCCGCGTTCCGGTGATCGCGAGCGGAGGTCTGACCAGCATCGAAGACATCAAGGCGCTCTGCAAGATCGAATCCGAAGGTATCAACGCGGTGATCACGGGTCGTGCGATCTACCAGGGGACGCTCGATTTCAAGAAAGCCCAGGCCGAAGCGGACAAGCTGGGGAAAAGCAAGGATTGAAGCTGGTATCGCGACCCGGTCGCGATACCACTCGCCCCCGATGGCCCTTGCCAAGCGCATCATCCCCTGCCTGGACGTCGATCGCGGGCGCGTCGTCAAGGGGATCAACTTCGTCGGCTTGCGCGACGCCGGGGACCCGGTCGAGATCGCGCGGCGCTACAACGAGCAGGGTGCCGACGAGCTGACCTTCCTCGACATCACCGCGAGCTCGGACGAGCGCGACTTGATCCTTCCCATCGTCGAGAGCGTCGCCGCGCAGGTGTTCATTCCCCTCACGGTGGGCGGTGGAGTGCGCAAGGTCGAGGATGTCCGGCGTTTGCTCAACGCGGGGGCCGACAAGGTCTCGATCAACACCGCCGCGGTTCAGAATCCGCAGCTCGTCGCCGACGCTTCCGGCCGCTATGGAGCGCAATGCATCGTTGTTGCGATCGACGCAAAGCGCTCGGGGCCGCGGTGGGAAGTGTTTACCCACGGCGGACGCAGGCAGACGGGATTGGATGCGGTTGACTGGGCGCGTAGAATGCAGGAGCTGGGCGCGGGCGAGATTCTGCTCACGAGCATGGACCGCGACGGCACGCGGGCCGGATTCGATCTGGCGCTGACGCGGGCGGTGTCCGACGCGGTGGGTATACCGGTGATCGCGAGCGGCGGAGTGGGCGTACTGGAACACCTCGCCGAGGGCGTCCTGGAAGGGCGCGCCGACGCGGTTCTCGCCGCCAGCATTTTTCATTTCGGCGAGTTCACCGTGCGCGAAGCGAAGGAATTCATGACAAGGCGCGGAATTGAAATGAGGCTTTGAGGCGGCGGAAGCTATGACGGAGAGCTGGCTGGAAAAAGTGAAGTGGGACGAGCACGGCCTCGTTCCCGCGATCGCGCAGGAGGCGTCGACCAACGACGTGCTCACGCTCGCGTGGATGAATCGCGAGTCTCTGGCGAAGACCGTTGCCACCGGGGAGGCGCACTACTGGTCGCGCTCGCGCCGCCGCCTGTGGAAAAAAGGCGAGCAGTCCGGCTTCGTTCAGAAGGTGCGCGAAGTGAGGCTCGACTGCGACGAGGATGTGGTGTTGCTGAAGGTGGAGCAGGGCGGAGGCATCGCCTGCCATACGGGGCGGCACAGCTGCTTCTTTCAGAGGCTCGAGAACGGCCGCTGGGTGGAGGTCGAGCCGGTGCTCAAGGACCCGAAGGAGATCTACGCCCGATGAGCGACATCCTCGAGCGCTTGGCGGACGTGGTCGAATCGCGCAAGACGGGCGACCCCGAGAAATCCTATGTGTCGCGCCTGTTCGCGCGGGGACCCGACGCGATCCTGAAAAAAGTCGGCGAGGAGGCGACCGAGACCGTGATGGCCGCCAAGGACGGCGACCGGCTGCGCATCGTCGGGGAAACCGCCGATCTGTGGTTTCACTGCCTGATCATGCTGGCGCAGTACGGCCTGCGACCCGCGGACGTGCTCGCCGAGCTGCGCCGCCGCGAGGGCATATCCGGGATAGACGAGAAGGCCGCGCGCACGGAAGATAGCCGCGCCAAAACGGAGCGCAAGTAAATGCCCGCGGCGGATTGCCTGTTCTGCAGGATCGTGCGGGGAGAAATTCCCAGCCGCAAAGTCTACGAGGACACGGACATCTTCGCGTTCGACGACATCCATCCGCTCGCCCCCGTGCACTTCATGATCATTCCCAAACAGCACATCGCCTCGCTCGCCGACTGCGACGCGAGCCACCAGGCGATACTCGGCAAGATCCTCGCCGCGGCACCGCGCCTGGCGCGCGAGCGGGGCTCCACCGACGGCTTTCGCGTCATCATCAACACGGGGCGTGTGGGCCGGCAGGAGGTGTATCATTTGCACGTCCATGTCATCGGCGGCCCGGAGGCCTTGGGCCCGATGCTGAAACGCAATTGAAAGGGTAACGCCATGGGTACTTGGAGCATTTGGCACTGGCTGGTCGTGCTGCTGATCGTTCTGCTGGTATTCGGCACGAAGAAGCTGCGCAATATCGGCGCCGACCTCGGCGGTGCGGTGCGCGGTTTCAAAGACGGCATGAAGCAATCCGGGGACGACAAGCACTCGGAAAGCGGGCCGTCGGCTCAGTTGAGCGGCCGTACCATCGAAGGCGAGATCAAAGACAAGGCCAAGACCTGAGGGTCTGCGCCGCCTCAGATTGCCGGGCACGGTCCCGGCTTTGAACGAGTCGTTCAACCATCGTGTTTGACGTCGGATTCTCCGAGTTGATGGTCATCGCCGTGGTGGCGCTCATAGTCATCGGCCCCGAGCGCCTGCCTCGCGTGGCGCGCACCATGGGTCACCTGTTCGGCCGCTTGCAGCGCTACGTCAACGACGTCAAGGCCGACATCAACCGCGAGATCGAGCTCGAGGAGCTGCGCAAATTCAAGAACACTTTCGAGGACGCGGCGCGCGGGTTCGAAAGCAGCGTAAACACTACGGTGAGCTCGGTGGAGGGCGAGGTCGCAAAGACCGAAAGCGAGCTCAACGCTCTGACCCAGGACCCGGCAGCCGGGGCCGCGACCGCAGCTCCTGCGGCTGAAGCAGCTCCTCAAGCCGCGAGCGTCCCCGGGGGAGAACCGCAAGGCGCGCCCTCGCCACCGGAGAAGACCACCGCCTGAGCCCGCTCAGCCGCGACTCGGATTCCCAGTGACCACGCAGGACACCTTCATCTCTCATTTGGTCGAGTTGCGCGATCGGCTCCTGCGGGCGATTCTCGCGGTGATTGTGGTGTTCCTGTGCCTTTTCCCCTGGGCGAGAGACCTCTACGCCATACTGGCCCAGCCCCTTATCGCGGCGCTGCCGGCGGGCGGCCAGATGATCGCCACCGACGTGGTCGGCGTCTTTCTCGTGCCGGTGAAAGTGGCTTTCCTCGTCGCCTTCGTCATCGCGCTGCCCTATGTGCTGTACCAGGTATGGGCGTTCGTCGCGCCGGGCCTGTACGCGCACGAGAAGCGCTTGGTGGCGCCTCTGGTCGTCGCCAGCTCGGCGCTCTTCGTGATCGGGATGTCGTTCGCGTATTTCCTCGTGTTTCCCGTGGTGTTCAAGTTCATGGCGTCGATCGCTCCGGAAGGCGTCGCGTGGATGACCGACATCGACAAGTACCTGTCGTTCGCGCTGACCACCTTCGTCGCGTTCGGTGTCACCTTCGAGGTCCCGGTCGCGGTGATCGTGCTGGTGCGGGTCGGCGTGGTCTCGATTGAAAAACTGAAAGAGATCCGTCCGTACGTGATCGTCGGGGCGTTCGTGATCGGAGCGATATTCACGCCGCCGGACGTGATCTCGCAGGTGATGCTCGCAGTGCCTTTGTGGTTTCTCTACGAGCTCGGCATCGTGGTCGCGCGGTTCATCGGGCGCTCGCCCGCAGCGGAGTCTCCGGCTCCCGAGGGCGGCGAGCGGACCGAAACGGGGCAGAAGTAACCGCGGCGATCTAGCGGCGGCGGCGCTGCTGCGTCGGGCGCTTGCCGACGGCGATTTGGACTTCGACGTCCTTGTTGTCGCGCTTGTACCTTATCGAGGCGGGCTTCCCCGGAACGAGCGCCGCCACCAGGTTCAGCATCGAATTGGGGTCCTTCACCGACCTGCCCTCGATCGCGACCAGAACGTCCCCCGGTTTCAGGCCCGCCTTCTCGGCGGGTCCGCCCCGCAGGACGCCCGCGATCAGAACACCGTTGGTCGAGGAAAGCCGGAACGATTCTGCGATCTCCGGCGTGATCTCCTGGGCCTCCACGCCGATCCAGCCGCGAGTCACGCTGCCGGTCTCGATGATCTGCTCCATCACTTGCTTGGCGCTGGAGGCGGGTATCGCAAAGCCGATTCCGAGCGACCCGCCGGAGCGCGAGTAGATAGCGGTGTTGATTCCCACGAGATTTCCGGCCGTATCGATGAGCGCGCCCCCCGAATTGCCGGGATTGATCGCCGCGTCGGTCTGGATGAAGTTCTCGAACGTGTTGATGCCGAGCTGGTTGCGTCCCAGGGCCGAAACGATGCCCATCGTCACGGTCTGCCCCACGCCGAAGGGGTTGCCGATGGCGAGCACGACGTCGCCCACGCGCAGCGCGTCCGCGTCGCCGAAAGTGATCGCGGGAACCTGTCCACCTTCGACCTGCAATACCGCGATGTCGGTTTCGGGATCCGAGCCCACGGCGCGCGCCTTGAGTTTCTTTCCGTCCACGAGCGCCACCTCGATCTCGTCGGCCGCCTCGATGACGTGATGATTGGTGAGGATATAGCCCTTGGAGCTGACGATCACGCCCGAGCCCAGGCTCGCCGCTCGCTGCGGCTCCTCTTCGAGGCGGTCGCCGAAGAAATGCCGGAACAGCGGATCGTCGAGAAACGGGTGGCGCTGCGACTTGATTTCCTTGCTGGTGAAGATGTTGACGACCGCCGGGACGGCCCTTCTCACCGCATCGTTGTAGGAAGTCGCGCGCCCGGGGAGGATCGCCGACGACATCGCCTGGCGCAACTCGACGACCTGAGGTCCGGAAGCAGAGCGACCGAGCCATTCCGGCTTGAGCGTTGTTATGACGAACAGTGCGCCCACCGCGACGGTGGCCGCTTGGGCAAAGATGAGCCAAAGATTGCGCATGTGACGGTGCAAAAGCGGTGCTTCGATGACTATGTCCGCGGCGGCCGGCCAGCGCAAATGCGTTTGGCGGTAAACCTGGACTCCCTGTAGCGCGATTATTGCGCAAATCCGTGCGTGGTGCCCGTGTCGCCGCGAAGAAGTCCAGAATTCATTTCAGGAATCAATAGCTTGGCGTCAAAAATTTGGCCTGGCACCACGCTTTCTGTATAATTCGCTCCTCCCCGACAATGTACTCCAGCAAGGATTTCTCCCATGAAAGATGACGCGGGACTCAACCGCGGTCGCCGCACGCTGATCATCGCGAGCGCGTGCGCCGGAAGCGCGGCTGCGGTCGCAACGGCCGTCCCCTTCGCCGCCTCGATGCTGCCCTCCGATCGGGCCAAGGCGCTTGGCGCGCCGGTCGAGGCCGACATCAGCCAGCTCGCTCCCGGGGAAAAGATGACCGTCGAGTGGCGCGGCCAACCGGTTTGGATCGTGCACCGCACTCCGGAAATGCTCGAGGGCGTGAAGAAGGACGAGGACAAAGTCGCCGATCCCAAGAGCGAGCGCAAGAAGGACGAGCTGACTCCTGAATACGCTCGCAACGAATACCGTTCGATCAAGCCGGAATACCTGGTCGTCGTCGGCATCTGCACGCACCTCGGCTGCTCCCCTCAGGATCGCCTCAAGGCGGGTCCCGAGCCGTTCGCGAGCGACTGGGCCGGAGGCTTCTACTGCCCTTGCCACGGGTCCCTGTTCGACCTCGCGGGGCGGGTCTACAAGAACAAGCCTGCGCCCGACAACCTCAGGGTGCCGCCCCACACCTTCCTGGCGGAAGGCAAGATCCTCATCGGCGAAGACAAGAAGGGGGCCTGAAGCCATGGCGGCAGCCGAAAAACAGCCGGTGACGATTACCGGGGCGGGCCCGCTCAATGGCGTGATGAGCGGATTGCTCACCTGGGTCGACCAGCGCTTCCCGTTGATGGAGAGTTGGCGCTCGCACATGAGCGAGTACTACGCGCCGAAGAACTTCAACTTCTGGTACTACTTCGGCTCGCTCGCGCTGTTCGTGCTGGTGCTGCAGATCGTCACCGGCATCTTCCTCACGATGAACTACAAGCCCGACGCCGCCCAGGCGTTCGCTTCGGTCGAGTACATCATGCGCGAGGTGCCCTGGGGCTGGTGGATCCGCTACATGCACTCGACCGGCGCATCGTTCTTCTTCATCTGCGTCTACTTGCACATGTTCCGCGGCCTGCTGTACGGGTCGTACCGCAAGCCGCGCGAGCTGGTGTGGATTTTCGGCATGCTGGTCTTCCTGTGCCTCATGGCCGAAGCGTTCTTCGGCTACCTGCTCCCCTGGGGACAGATGTCGTACTGGGGCGCGCAAGTGATCGTCAACCTGTTCGGCGCGATCCCCCTCATCGGGCCGGACCTCGCGATCTGGATCCGCGGCGACTACGTGGTGTCGGACGCGACGCTCAACCGCTTTTTCGCCTTCCACGTGATCGCTGTGCCCCTGGTGCTGCTCGCGCTCGTCGGCGCGCATGTGCTCGCACTGCACGAGGTCGGCTCGAACAACCCCGACGGGGTCGAGATCAAGAACGCCAAGGATCCCAAGACCGGCATACCGCTCGACAGCGTGCCGTTCCATCCGTACTACACGGTGAAGGACACGTTCGGCGTGGCGGTGTTCCTCATCATTTTCTCGATCGTCGTGTTCTTCGCTCCCGAGATGGGCGGGTACTTCCTCGAGGCGAACAATTTCATCGCGGCCGACCCTCTCAAGACGCCGCTGCACATCGCGCCGGTGTGGTATTTCACGCCTTACTACTCGATCCTGCGTGCAACCACCGACGATTTCGTGCTCTGGGTCCTTGCACCGGGCGTCATCGCCTTCGCCGCGCTCATCGTCTGGAGCGTCAAGAACACGGCGATACGGGGCGCAGTCGGCGCCATCGCGGCCGTATTGCTGCTGGGGTTCTTTGCCCTCGACGCCAAGGTCTGGGGCGTGGTGCTCATGGGCGTATCGGTCATGATCTTCTTCCTGCTGCCCTGGCTCGATCGCAGCCCCGTCAAGTCGATACGCTACAAGGGTCGGATCACCAAAGTGGCGATCGCCGCCTTCGTGGTCGCTTTCTTCGTGCTCGGCTATCTCGGGACACAGGCGGTCACCAGCGGGCGCACGGTCCTCGCGCAGGTCGGGACGGCAATCTACTTCCTTTTCTTCTTCCTCATGCCGTGGTGGTCGAAGATGGACAAAACTACGCGCGAGCCGCACCGGGTGACCGGCAAATGAGAGCCCTGGTTCTCGCCCTCGTGCTCGCCGCGCCGCTCGCGGCGGCGGAAGAATCGGTCAGGCTCGACGCCGCGCCGATCGACCCGCGCGACGTCGCGAGCCTGCAGGCGGGCGCCCGAACCTTCGTCAACTACTGCCTGAACTGCCACGCCGCCGGGATGATGCGCTACCACAAGCTGCTCGAGATCGGGCTCAACGAGCAGCAGATCAAGGACAACCTGCTGTTCACCGCCGACAAGGTCGGCGAGTTGATGAACGTCGCGATGACCAGGAGAGAAGCGAAGGAGTGGCTGGGCACGGTCCCGCCCGACCTGTCGGTGATCGCCCGTGCGCGGGGCGCCGACTGGCTGTATACGTACTTACGCAGTTTCTACCGCGACTCGGAGTCCGCGACCGGCTGGAACAACATGGTGTACGAGCGCGTCGCCATGCCGCACGTGTTGTGGACCCTATCGGGCCAGCAGGTCCAGGTGGACCGGAAGTTCAAGAACATGGAGCAGGCCGAAGGGATAGCCCGGCAGCAGAAGAGCGCCTGGAAAATCGACGTGCTCACTCCGGAACAGGCCGGCAAGGACGCGGAGCGCTTCATCCTGAAGACGATCCGGACCGAGACCCCGGGTTCGCTGTCGCAACTCGAATACGACCTCCTGGTCCGCGACCTGGTCAACTTCATGACCTGGATGTCCGAGCCCAATCAACTCGAGCGCAAGCAGGCGGGCTACGTCGTGCTGCTCGTGCTCCTGGTGCTGCTGGTGCTCGCGTATCTCCTTTACAAGGAGTTTTGGAAGGACGTGCACTAAAGGGACCGCCGTCCACGGGGCGCGGGCGCACGGCGTCCGCGCCTTTTTCGTCTGCAATCGTCCCGAACAGGTAAGCCAACATGATGAACCTCTACTCAGGAACCACTTGTCCTTTCTCGCAACGCTGCCGCATCGTTCTGTACGAGAAGGGCATGGATTTTCAGATCATCGATGTCGACATGTACAACAAGCCCGAAGACATCGCGGTGATGAATCCCTACAACAGACTGCCGGTGCTGGTCGAGCGCGACCTGATCCTCTACGAGGCGAACATCATCAACGAGTACATCGATGAGCGCTTTCCGCATCCTCAGCTCATGCCTGCGGATCCGGTGATGAGGGCGCGAGCGCGGCTGTTTCTGTTTCAATTCGAAGTCGAGCTCTTCTCGCACATCGATGCCCTGGAGAACGGCAACCAGAAACAGCAGGACCGGGCGCGCCAGCACGTCGCCGACCAGCTCACGCAGATGGCGCCAGTCTTCACCAAGCAGAAGTACATGCTCGGGGACGAGTTCTCGATGCTCGACGTCGCGATCAGCCCGCTGCTTTGGCGCCTCGACTACTACGGCATATCGCTCCCCAAGCCCGCCGCTCCGTTGATGAAATACGCCGAGCGCCTGTTCTCCCGTCCGGCCTTCATCGAGGCGCTGACCCCTTCGGAAAAAGTAATGCGAAAATGACCTCGCCGGCCGAGCCGACCTCCACCAAGCCGTACCTGCTGCGCGCGGTGTACGAGTGGTGCGTCGACAACGGCTACACGCCCCAGATAACGGTCGCGGTCGACGCGCGCACTCGCGTGCCCATGGAACACGTGCGCGACGGCGAGATCGTCATCAACATCGGCCCCCTCGCCGCGAACCGGCTGAAGCTGGGCAACGAAATCATCGAATGCTCCACACGGTTTTCCGGCGTGGCGAAAGATCTCGTCATCCCGATTGCGGCGGTCACGGCGATCTTCGCCCGCGAAACCGGTCACGGGATGTCGTTCGAGCGCGAGAAGGTCGAAGGTGAGGGCGCTCAAGAGCCCGCAGCGCCCGATCCGAAGGACCCTTCAAAACACCGCAGCAAACCCGCGCTGCGCCGGATCAAATAGGTCTGCAGGCGGTCGGGTCGGCGTGCGGCCGTATAATGGCCCGGCGCCGGGCTAGCTCAGTGGTAGAGCAGCGGTTTTGTAAACCGTTGGTCAGGGGTTCAAATCCTCTGCCCGGCACCACATTCCCGCCGAGTGGTTCAAGCGACGTTCGAACGTTTCATGATGGCGATGTAGCGGTACTCCACGCCCGCATCCAGAGTCATTCGGCGCATGCCTGCCCTCGGAATGGTTCGAACGGTTCATTCCGCGAAATGAAGTGAGCGGCTCACTAGCCGCGCGTGCAGTCAATTTATCACGATATTCCGTAGAGATTCGTTGTCATCCGATGTCTACGAGCAGTAAATAGCCGGGTAGCAATCAAGAACAACAAAGATCATCAACCGCTGGGTTACGTGGCACGAAGCCCATATTGCTGGTTGAAGGGAAGCGGCTATGAAAAGCAAAGTCGTGGCACCGCTATCAGTGGCGGCGGCAGTGGCAGTACTGTTCTTCGCGCAAGTCGACGTGGTTTCCT